>Ga0078972_1001306_pt3 | contig 33371 bp, 33 predicted proteins | sample YelNatPaOPGAMG01_FD_67568 | JGI IMG/M metagenome (GOLD analysis project Ga0078972, IMG submission 67568) | Hot spring thermophilic microbial communities from Obsidian Pool, Yellowstone National Park, USA - OP-RAMG-01 (SPADES assembly) (version 2) | ecosystem: Environmental > Aquatic > Thermal... | reverse complement strand
TCGCAGTGCTGATGGGTACGCGCGAGTCTTCCGTCGCCGAGACGTACGTGCAGGGACGCCGGCTGTCCCGCTAGACCCGCGATCCACTCCAGCAGAACAGTCCGTCCTGCGGTAACCAACCGTTCCTGTTGAGTGAGCGGGAGTGAGTGTGTGGCTCGTCTCCGGGTGCTCTGCCGCCCGAACGGTGTTGGCGGCGCTGGCGTGTGTTCTATCGGTCCGGTGGGCCTGCGGCGTCGTGCGCCTTCGGCGTTGCGGTGACACGCGAGCGAGAAGACGGGGATCGCCGTGGGGCTGGCCTGGGCGGCTGGCCGTCGCGCGTCCTCTGTCGCGTGACGGGTCCGACAGGCTTGCGCCGGGCACGGTGGCCGAGACTTCTCCTGCCGATCATCACCGCGGCGGCGCGGTGGCCGTCGACGGTCGGGTCGCAAGCGTTTGCCCCGGCGGCCGCGGCCCATGGTTTCGCGACCGGTGTTGCGTGCCTCGTCGAAGCCCAGGTCCTCGATACTGATAGATGCGCAGCCATGCTCAGCGGCGAGGTGAATGAGCCGGGTGATGACATGGCGGACCTGGGCGTCGCGGTGGGAGGTGGGACCGGTAACGGCGAAGTCGAACCGGTCGGGAGCGCCGATGACGTTGCCGTGCGGATCAACGACGGCGGCATCGACGTGGCCGGCGTTGAGATCCACTGCGAGTGTGCACTGGCTGCGCAGCGTTACCACAGCAGGCCGCCTTCGACTTCGGCATCGACCTTCATCACTGACCACCAGCGGCGAAAAGAGGATCGACGTCGGGGGCCCGGGCCCGCACCTGCCGCTCCCCCACCGGGGACAGACGCATGAGAAGGCGACGGTGCTCACGCTGGGATCACGGGCGCTGGCTAGCCTCCGCGGCGCAGCATCCAGGCCGGCACCCAGTGCGTCACGGTGCTCTGCGTGGCGCCGTAGGCGACGGGGTAGGTGACCAGCCCCCACCAGTCGCCCTGCTCGCAGATGCCCCAGCAGCTCAGCCGGCCCTCGACGACCTTGTGCAGCTGCAGGCCGTTGGGCTGGTACCGGCCGCAGCGGTGCGGTTCACGCGGGAACAGCGCCGTCAGGTCCACGAGCACCGCGACCGGCGGCCGCACCACCCGCAACGGGCTGCGGACCGGCTGCCCGTTGTACCCGATCGACCCGAGCTGGCCCATTGGTCGATCATACGTTCGAATACGTGGGGCCGCGCCGCGCGCATGGCAACATAGCGGTGATGTCCGGCGAGCCGTCACCGCACCCGCGCGCCTCGCTCCGGGGCGGCCGGCGGTGGCCGTTACCGGCCGCGCTGGATCCGCTGTTGGTCGGGGCGCTGGCCGCGGCGGTCAGCCTGATCGGCGCCGGCCGCCCGTCCTTCTGGTACGACGAGGCGGCGACCATCTCGGCCGCCTACAGCCGCTCGCCGGCCCAGTTGTGGCGGATGCTGGGCAACGTCGACGCCGTGCACGGCCTGTACTACCTGCTCATGCACGGTTGGTTCGCCATCTTTGGGCCCACGGAGTTCTGGTCGCGTACGCCGAGCGGTTTGGCCGTCGGCGGCGCGGCGGCCGGGGTGGTGGTGCTCGGCAGGCAGCTCTCGTCGCGCACCGCCGCCGTGGCCTCCGGCGTGTTCTGCGCGATCCTGCCCCGCTCGACCTGGGCGGGCGTCGAGGCCCGGCCCTACGCCGTTTCCATGATGGCCGCGGTGTGGCTGACGGTGTTGCTGCTGCACGCCACGCGCCGTGGCGACGCGCGGGTCTGGTTTCTTTACGCTGTCGCGCAAGCGGTTTCGATCGTGCTCGACGTGTACCTGGCGCTGCTGGTGCTGGCGCACGCGGCCTTCGTCGTCGCGTTCCCGCGCGGGCGGAGCGCCCTGGCGCGGTTCGCCGCCGCCTCGGCGCTGGCGGGCTGTGCGACGGCGCCGTTCTTGGTCCTGGCCGCCGGGCAGGTGCACCAGATCAGCTGGATCGCACCGATCGGGCGCCGGACGTTCGAAGACGTGGTGGTGCAGCAGTATTTCGAGAGGAATCCCCAGTTCGCGGTTTTGGCGGGCCTGCTCGTCGCGGCCGCGATCGCCGTCTGGCTGCGCACGCCGCGGCCGGCGGATCGGCAGTTGTTGACCCTGGCGGCCGCCTGGGTGGTGCTGCCGACCGCCGCGATCGTGTCCTGGTCGGCGGTGGTTCACCCGGTCTACACGCCGCGCTATCTGTCTTTCACCGCACCGGCGGTGGCCCTGGTCCTGGGCGCCAGCGCCGCGGCGGTGGCCGCCAAGCCTTGGCACGCGGCGGTACTGGTCGGACTGTTCGCCGTAGTTGCTGTGCCGAACTACATTCTGGTGCAACGCAACCCGTATGCCAAGTACGGCATGGACTACAGCCAGGTGGCCGACCTGATCGCCGCGCGGACGGCACCGGGTGATTGCCTGCTCGTCAACGACACGGTGACGTTCATGCCCGCCCCGATGCGCCCGTTGCTGGCGGCGCGCCCCGATGCCTACCGGAAGCTGGTCGACCTCACTCTGTGGCAACGGGCGACGGACCGCCACGACGTCTTCGACACCAACCTCATCCCGGAGGTCGTCGCCGGGCCCTTGAGCCATTGCGGCGTCGTGTGGATCATCACCGAGGCCGACGACTCGCGGCCCGCTCACGAGCAGGGGCCCGCGCTGCCGCCGGGTCAGCGCTACGGGCCGACGCCGGCCTTCGCGGTGCCCCGCGAGCTGGGCTTCCGCCTCGTCGAGCGCTGGCAGTTCAACCTGGTCCAGGTGATCGAAGCGCGGCGCTGACGCCTACCAGATGCGGATGTAGTCGATGAGCATGGTGCACGGGAACGTGCCCATCGCGGGGTCCCCCGCGCCGACCCCGCCGACCGCCAGCGTGTACATGGGAGTCAGCCAATAGCCGGGATTGTTGAACGGCCAGCGCTTGTCGTCCGGGTTGCCGTGCACCGGAATCGGCTTGTTGGGGACGCTGAAGTACGGCTTGGCGCCGTCGACGTAGTCGCGCCAGAACTGGAATCCGTTTTCCCCCCAATGCATCCGCCACGTGTGCCACGCGCCGTCGACCAGCCCGGGAATCGACCTGCCCTCCCAGGTCTTGCCGTTGGACGCCGCGTGGACCGTGGTGCCCGCGGGCCAGCTGCCGTTGCCGTACCACTCGAAGATGTCGACCTCGCCGTCGGGCAGCGGGTCCTCGTTGACGGCCCAGAAAGAGGGCCACAGACCGGGGAACAGACAGTCCAGCTTGACGCGCGACTCCCAGGTCTGGTTGATCATGCTGCGGAAGTTGCCGCGCAGTTTGCCGGTGTAGTAGGTGCCGAAGTCGTTGGTGGCGCACAGGACGAGGTTGGATTTGCCGTCGAGGTACACGTTTTGTCGGTCGTCGCGGTATATCCCGTCGACCGGCGGGAACACGTCGTCCTGCCAGGTCTGCACCGTCCACTTGGCCGGATCCGGTCCCGAGCCCGCCGGGCCGTCGAACTCGTCCTGGAAGATGTAGGGCCCCCCGGAGGCCTGGGCGGGCGCCGAGGGCGGCGCCGGATGCGCCTCGGCCGCCGGCAGACGGACCGAGGCGGCGGCCGCGGCCGCCAGCATGCCGATCCCCGTCGTCAACATGCTGCGACGATCCATTCCCAGACACCACCCATCCGCAAGCCGGAACGCCATATTCCGACATTCCCCCTATGCACCATTGCAAACGGTGTTATGAAACCACGCGGCGGGGGCACACCGCATCTCGCCCCGCCGCGTCACGGCACGTCCGCCGCCGGCCGCGGCGACGGGCAACGACGCCGCGCCGGGTTTGCCGGGCGCGGCGACGGCCGGATCCCGGGCGGCGAGCGTCTCGGGCCCCGCGGGGCCCGAGACCCGGCTCCGGCGCAGGACCGACGATCTAACGTCGGCCATAGCAAGATCCTGAAAACGGTGCACCACAAAGCCTTTTGTTGCATGCCGCCACTGGCTCCGCGCGCAACCATCAAGTTGCTTGACATCATCGCCGGCGGTGGTATCAAGGAGATTGATGGTCAGATAGACAAGGAGATATGGACATGTTTGGTGGATTTCTCGGGGGCCCCGGCTTCGGGGGCCCCGGCTTCGGGGGTCCGCGCTCCGGCAAAGGCGGTTTCGGCGGCGGCCGGGGCGGGCACGGCTTCGGGCCCGGCGGCCGCCATGGCCTCAAGCGCGCGGCGTTCGTCAGCGCGGCGATGCTGCTCGACGGGCCGGCCGACGCCGCGCAGATCGTGCAGCGGGTGTCCGAGGCGACCGGGGGCGCGTTCACCCCGCCGCAGGACCTGGCGGAGCTCGCGATCGGGCTGCTGGCCGGGCGGGGCATGGTCACCGTCCACGACGGCGTGGCCACCCTGACCGAACTGGGCGAAAACCTGCTCGCCTGGCGGGGCGTCAGCAGCGAGACGGCGCACGCCTTCCTGGGGCGGGCGGCCAAGTTCGGCGATGCGTTCAAGATCCGCCGGGAGCTGTTCGAACTGGCCGGCCTGACCCGCACGATCACCTGGACCGGCACCGGCGAGCAGAAGCGGCGGCTCGCCGAGGTCCGCGCCGACGTCCTGGCGGCCCTGACCGACGCGAAGAAGGCGCTGCACCGGGTCCTGGGAGAAAGCTAGGGCCCTACCGGGACGTGGGTTCGCTCAGCTTGACCAGCGTCTTGCCGACGTTGACGCCGGTGAACAGCCCGTTGAGGGCGTCGACGCACGACTCGATGCCCTCGAAGATGGTCTCCCGGTGCCGGAGCAGGCCGTCGGCCTCCCACCGGCGCAGCGCGGCGAACGCCTCATCGAAGCGGCCCCACTGGTCGAGGGCGTTGAAGCCCTGCATCAGCGCCGTCTTGGACAACAGGTTGACGTAGTTCGCCGGGCCCGGGTGCTCACCGGTCAGGTAACTGGAGATGACACCGCACAGCACCACGCGCGCCCGGGTGGCCAGCCGGCCCAGCACCGCGTCGAGGATGGGCCCGCCGACATTGTCGAAGTACACGTCGACGCGTCGCGGGCAGTGCTCTTTGAGCGCCGCGGCCAGGTCGTCGTTCTTGTAGTCGATGCACGCGTCGAAGCCGAAGTCCTCGACCACCGCCGTGCACTTTTCGGGACCGCCCGCGATGCCCACCACCCGGGCCCCCGCGATCTTGGCGATCTGCCCGGCCACCGAGCCGGTGGCGCCGGCGGCCGCCGAGACCACCACCGTCTCCCCGGGACGCGGCCGGCCGATGTCGGTCATGCCGAAGTAGGCGGTGGCACCGGTCGGGCCGTACACCGACATGATCGCGAGCTGGTCGTCCTCGCCGGGGATGGGGGTGCTGAACATGTCGTCGCGGATGATCGCGTACTCGGAGAAGCCGGTCAGCGTGGTGACGACGTCGCCGACGGCGAAGGCGTCACAGCGCGACGTCACGACCTCGCCGATGCCGGCGGCCCGGATGACCTCGCCCAACTGCACCGGCGGCAGATAACTGGGCTGGTCGTCCAGCCAGGTGCGGGCGGCGGCGTCGATGCCGACGTAGGTGGTGCGGATCAGCGCCTCCCCCGCCGCGGGCTCGGGCGCCGGCGTGGTGACCAGCTCGGTGTCGTCAAGCCGGACCAGCCCGGTCGGGCGGCGACGCAACAGGATCTGACGGTTCGGCAAGTCGGGCACGAAGCAGAAACTACAGGCCCGGCCCACGCGCCGGAACGTCGTTTAACCCGGTGAGTCCGAATCGCCGTCGAGGACGCTCACCGCGATGCCATACGGCAGAAAGCGCACCCTGCGCCGCGGGTCGAGATTGTCCTTGTTCGCCCGCAGCGCGTCGAGCTCGGTGGCATAGACCTGCTCGACGCGGGCCCCGCCGTCGGCGTCCACCGTGTAGACGGCCCACACGCCGTCACCGGCCTCGCCGGCGGTCTCGGGCGCGGAACGGTTCCGCCCGGCGAGGTCCTCGAAGATCGCCGACCAGCCCGCCCGGGCGCCGGGCGCGCCGGGCGCGCCGACGAACCTGCCGATCCGCTCGAAGGCGTCGCGCAGGCCCTCGGTGCCGTCCCGGATCACCCGATCGAACTCGTCGGGATCGAACCCGAATGGGCCGTGCTCGCTCACTGCGACCTCCTACGGTCCGGGCGGTGGTGGTGGCGGGGCGGGCGGATTGATCGGGATCGGCACCGTGACGAACGGGAGGTGCAGATACAGCGTCAGCGGGGGCTGCCGGGGCGCGGGCGGCGCCTCGGGCGGCGGGGGCGGCGCGGCCGGGGGCGGTGCGGGCGGCGCCTCGGGCACCACCCGCTGCACCGGCGCGGGCGCGCGCCAGCGGTGGACCGGGGCCGGTGGCGGAGCCGCCACCGCGGTGTGCGGTGCCGCATGCTCGACCGGCGCGGGCGCCGGGGCGGGTGCCGGCGGGACGGCCGCGGCCGCGGCGGTCGGCGGCGCACTGCGCGGGGACGGCTTGGCCGGGGCCTGAGCCGGGAGCTGCTTTGCCGGGGTGGCGACGCTGGCACGCGGTTTGTGCTGGACGGCGGCCGCCGGCCGGTCCGACGTCAGCGACACCAGCACCACCCCGACCGCGACGGCGGCGATGCCCGCCAGCGCGCTGCCGGTCAGCAAGAACGGCCGGCGCCGACGGCGCGGGGCCTCCTCGTCGTCGTCGGTCAGCGCGCTGTAGGCCAGGACCTCGGCGCCCCGGTCGGCGTTGGCGCTGATGTCCAGGTAGGTCGGGGTCAGCCCGCGGGGGTGGATCTCTCCGGTGCCCGGGTCCAGGGCGTAGGCCAGGGCGGCCGTCGACGAGGCGAACAGCGGCGCGTTCGCCGACGCCAGCGCCGCCCCACGGGCCAGTGCCATGTCCGGCTCCTCGGGCGCGGTGACATCGAGCGGCGTCACCGCCTCCAGGGCGGGCTTGATGGAGACGATGTCGGTCCCGCAGCCGATGAGGAACACGCCGTCGGCCCACGATCCGCGCGCGTCCAGCGCGGCGAGGATCGTCGCCAGTTCGGCCGCCAGGGCCTCCCGGGGCGCCTCCGGCCGGGCGTTGGCCAAAACGCGCCGGTGCAGGTCGACGATCGAACCGTCGGAAACCTCGACGACGGCCAGCGTCGCGTGGTCGGGTTCGACGAACAGCATCGCGATGTGCTCGTAGCCGATCGCCTGGCCCACGGCCTGGGCCAGCGCGGCGGCGGCCAGCAGCGGCGAGACCAGCATCACGCCGCCCACCTCGCGGGCGGCCAACTCCTGGCGCAGCGCGCCGACCTCGGCGGGGTCGCTCCAGGTGACCCCGATCGACGCCAACCGGCAGCCGCCCTCGATCGCGCCCTCCCGGGTGCCGTCGATGGCCGCGATCACCTGCTCGACCGCACCGGACGCCGCCGGGTCGCCGACGTCGAAGGTGTCCTCTTCGATCGTCACGCCGTCGGCGTCGACCCCCTCGATCAGCAACAACCGGACGGTCGTGGGAGCCATTGACACCCCGAGCACGATGTCCACTTGCGCCTCCAGGTCCTCCAGACCTCGCTGCGGGCGCGCCGGACGCACACCCCCAAATCGTTGCTCCCAGGCTACCCCCGTGTGACCCGGGGGCGCCTGTGAGCTGCTTGTGAGATGCGGCGCCGCGGCGATGCGGTCAGTAGCCAGGACCCAGGAACGGGTTCTGCCCGGCGCCCGGGTACTGCGGGGCCGGGTTCTGAGGAACCTGGTTCGCCGGCACCGGCACCGGGATCGGCATCGGCAGCAGCGGGACGTGGATCCACTGCGTCGTCATCGGCACCGGCGTCGTGGTCGGCGTCTCCGACGTGGGCGGTGGCGGCGGTGCCGCCGTGGGCGTCTCGGTCGGGCTGGGTGGAACCGTCTCCGAAGGTGTCGTCGCGGCCGGCGGGTGGGTCCGCGGCGGCGGCGGGGGCGGCGTGGTGACGAGCGGGGGTGGCGGCGGCGTGGTCACCACGACCGGCGGGGGCGGCGGGGGCTCCGGCGACGACGGGGGCGGCGGGGGTGGGGGCGGGGCGGCGCTGGGCACCGGCGGCGCGGACGGCGGCGGGGGGACGGCCGTCGGCACCACCGCGCGGGGTGGCGGCACCGGGCGCGGCGCCACGCTGGGCGCGGGCGGGGCCTGGCGGTTCTCGATGGCGGTCAATGTGTAGGCCACCCCACCGATCGCCGTCATGGCCACCAGCGCGCAGGTTCCGATGATGAACTGGGACAGCCGGACCCGTCGCCACGGCCGTGCTTTGGGCTCGTCGATCAGGTTGAGGCGCATCGACCAGCCCGCGGCGCCATCCTCGTCGTAGGCCTCCGGCGTGTACGGCAATCGGACGTCGCCGGGGTATTCGGTTTGCGACCAAGCCAATTCGCGGTCCGTCATGGCCTCGTCGTCGATCACCAGCACGTCGCCGCACCCCAGGTCGACGACTTCGCAGCAGTCGGCCGCGGCGGCGAGCAGGCCAACGGATGTGCGCGTGCGAAAGTCGAGTTCCTCCCCGCGCGACGCCAGCATCAACGCCCCGCAGGCGGCCGCGAAGGCGGGCTGCGCCGGCGACACGACCGGCCTGCGGGAGTGCACCGAAAGGCGTTCCGTGACGAGCGGAATGCTTGCTCCACCGCCGACGGTAACCACCGCCGAAAGGTCCGCCCAACTCCTGTTGTTGCGCACCAGCATGTCGTCGAGCGCATAGATGAAGCCCGTCAGGCGGTCCTGTATCAGGTCGCCCAGCTCCTCGCGGCTCAGCCGCATCGTGCACCGGCGTCCCCCGAGTTCGGCGGCGATCTCGGTCACCATCTCGGTGGACAGCCTCTCCTTGGCCGCGCGGCACTGCTCCCTGAGCCGGCCCAGCTGCCCCATCGCCGCGGTGCTGCCCGGGTCCAGGCCGGTGCCGTGCCCGAGCTCCTCGAAGACACGCAGCAACAACGCCTGGTCGATCTCGTCGCCGGAGAACTCCGGGAATCGCATTGTGGGACTGACCGGTTCGCAGTCATCGCCGAGGTTCATCAGCGTGGCCGAGGTGCCGCTGCCACCGAAGTCGAGCAATCCGACCACACCGGTTGCCGCGAAACACAGTTCGGCGTTCGCCGCGGTCAATGCCGCGACGGCGTCGGAAACCACGCGCGGCGCCATGCCGCTTCGCACGAAGCCCACATGGGTCCGCAGGGCGTTGCGCAGCGACTGCACGGTCGCCGGTTTCCAATACGCCGGCACGGCGATCGAGATCTCCGACGACGACGCGTCCGCGCCGGCGGCGAGCACCATCGCGTCCAGCGCCTCGACCATCAACAGGTCCGGATCGTGCGCCGAACCGTCCCCGGACACCAGCGCCACCGAGTCACCGATGCGCTCGACGAAGCCGCTCATCAGCACGCCGGCCTCGTTCAGAGGCGGACCCTCAACGGGCATACCGATTTTCGGCGCGCAGTGCGGATACAACGTCAGCACGGCACGCCGCGAAACCGGCGGGCTTCCGTTACACGCGGCGACCAGGTTCGTGGTCCCGATCGACAACCCGAGTGGGTCGTACATAGAGCGAACACCTTTGGCTGCAGGGGACGGTGGTCGGCGTCAACCATAGCCGTAGACACGCCCAAAGCCGATGGCTTGCAACGTCATTGGTATCCCGCCGATGCGGTTGTGTCACCGAAGTGGTACCGCAAACCCCTTGACAAGTCCGCCCGGGGCGGGGTCACACCACCGTCAGCGGCAGCGAGCGCCTCGGCTGGAACTCGAACGTCGCTCCGCCGCTGACCTTGGCCACCGCGACCTCCGGCAGCTCGTCGGCGGGCGTGTCGCCTTCCGCGAACTCCGCCGTCCACGCGGTGCCGGTGCCGCTCACCCGGACCCGCAGCCGCGGATCGATGGCGGTGGCGATCGCCTGCAGCGGCTGCACGGAGTCCGGTGCGCACAGTGCGATCCAGGCCCGGTCGTCGTGGGCCGGCGACGGCCGCACGGAAAGCCCGTTGCCCGCCGTCTGGGCCACCACGTAGCCGGCGGGGTTGAGCAGCGGATGCAGCTCGAGCACCCGCAGGGTTCCCCCGACACCGCCGGGGAGCCGCAGCGCGCGGTGAATCCGCTCGGCGGCCAGCCCGGCTATGCCGATCAGGCCGCGGGTGCACACCGAGACCGCCTGGGCATCGTCGGCGGCGCGGGCGCGCACCGCCAGGGCAAAGGACAGGTACAGCAGGTGCATCTGCAGGCACACCTCGTCGGCGATGCGCACCAGCGCCGAGTGCGAGAAGGCGCCGAAGTCGAGATCGGACAGCACCGGTCCCGAATAGTCGGCCAGCCCCTCGTCGGCGGGATCGATCGCCGCCAATTCCCAGGTGGCGGCCCGGGTTCGGCGAACGACGTCTAAGGCCGGGATGGCCTGCGCCTCGGGATGGGAGTCGTCGATGGTGACGGTCCACGCGCAGTGCGGCTGCCGGTCCGCAGGCTGCCGCGGGGGCCGGTGGACGGGCCGAACCTGCGCGCGCGGGTTGGTCGCCACCGCGGTGGCGTCGAACGTCGGGTCCTCGATGGTGTGACACATCCCGAACACGTACCGCTCGCCCATCGGCTCCACGTCGAGCAGCGCACCGCAGTGGTCGAGGTGGAATTCGCCGTGCCAACGGTCGTGGATCGTGTAGCGGAAGTCCATGAACTGCGGCGGGGCCCCGATGTCGAGCTGCAGGCCCTTGAAGATGGTGGGCACGTCGTCGCCCTCGTAGCCCAGCGCCCGCTGCATGCGCCTGGTGTAGAGGGGGCTGGCGCCCGCCCACTCCTCGATCGCGATCTGCACCATCTCGTCGCGGCCGAAGGCGTTGATGCACCAGGCCATGCCGGAGCGGTCGATCAGCTGCCCGATCAGCAGCAGTTCGGGGACCAGGACGGCCAGTTCCTGCCGGGACAGCTGCGCGTAGCGGGATTGAGTCACCGCCCAAAAATAAATGCGGCTATGTTATAAAGTCAACAATGTCGATTTCCGCAGCTCAGACGCCCGGTCGCACGGCCAGTCCCACGCGGCGCACCAGCGCACCGCGCAAGCGTGGCGACGACACCCGGGCCAGGATCATCGACGAGACGGTCCGCTGCATCGTCGAGGAGGGGTTCGCCGCCGCGACCGCCAAGCACGTCGCCGAACGCGCGGGCGTGACGTGGGGGGTCATCCAGTACCACTTCGGGGACCGCAACGGCCTGCTGATGGCCGTGGTCGACGACGGAGTGGCCAGGCTGGTCGACAGCCTGTCCTCGGCCGACGTCGGCGAGCTGGCGGCGAGCGAGCGCATCGAGGTGGTCGTCGACACCGCCTGGGCCTGCTACAGCAGCCCCACCTCGACGGCGGCCTTCGAAATCCTGCGGGCCACCCGCGGCGGCCCGGGGGCGGCGTCGCGGCACCACCTGCTCGAGATGAACTCCGCGATCGCACAGCTCGGCCGGTTGATCACCGACGACCCCGTCAACGACGGCGTGGCCGAGGTGATCTGGGCGGCGCTGCGGGGTGTGGTGCTGGTGCAGATGATCATCGGCGCCCCGGTCGACTGGCGCCGGGAGCGGCGCGCGCTGATCGACATGGTGACGCATTACCTGCAACGCTCGGGCGGTCCTGCGACCGATGTGCTGGAATGACCTGATGACCCCCCAAGAGTTCGCCGACATCGAAGCCGTCAAGCAGGTCAAATACCGCTATCTGCGCGCGCTGGACACCAAGCGCTGGGACGACTTCGCCGACGCCCTGGCCGACGACGTGGTCGGCGACTACGGATCGTCGGTGGGCGAGGAGCACCACTTCACCAACCGCGTCGACCTGGTGAACTACATGCGCAAATCCCTTGGGCCGGCGGTGATCACCGAACACCGGGTGACCCATCCCGAGATCACCGTGTCCGGCGACGAGGCGTCGGGCACCTGGTACCTGCAGGACCGGGTGATCGTGGCCGACGTCAACTTCATGCTGATCGGTGCGGCCTTCTACCACGACACCTACCGGCGCACCGACGACGGCTGGAAGATCAGCGCCACCGGCTACGAGCGCACCTACGAGGCGACGATGTCCTTGGCGGGCCTGGACTTCAAGCTCACGCCGGGCCGCGCCCTGGACTGATCGCCGCGGCTGCGGCGCTACTTGCCGATCGCGATCACCGCGCCGGGCCGCAGCCAGCGGATGACCTGCACCAGTGTCGCGTCGTCGATCGCCACGCAGCCCTCGGTGGGGTGACCGTCGGTGGTGTGGAAGAAGAACGCCGCCCCGCCGCCGGGCGTCTTGTTCTTGTTGACGCCCATGACGACGGCGTGCTTGTACTGCGGGATGTTCAGGTTCTCGCTCTCGGCGGTGCTGAACGGGCACTGCGACTTCTGGCAGACCTGCATCGAGTTGAAGGTGGGGCTGTGGTCGTCGCCGCTCCACCAGTAGTTGGGCCCGACGACCTGCGTGTACGGCAGTCCCCCACCGGGATTCGGCGCGGTGCCGAAGGCCGAGTCCAGGGTGTAGACCCCCATCGGGGTGGCCGGCACCCCGCTTCGGGCCTGCGGCGCCAGGCCCGCCGAACCGACGTGGGTTCCGATCCCGGTCCGCAGCGGCTGCCATCCGGCGGTGGTGCGCTGATAGATGTCCATCTGCGCTGCCGAGCCGCCGGTGCCCACCACCGACACCACCTGGGTGGCGTTGCCGACCGCGTTCGCGAACCAGGGGGCGCCGGCCGCGCCGCTGGTCGGGGCGAGCCAGAGCCATCCGCACACCGTGCACGCCGCAGCGCACAGCACAGCCAACAGGCGCATGTTTTCCATCGTCGGGCCGGGCAATCCTCGAGGTCAAGTCAAGCTTTAGTCCCGGTTGGATCACGGTCGCGTGATCCGGGCACCGCGAGGGCGCCCCGGGTTGCACGGGTCATACTGGCGTCATGGCGGTGTTTGTCCGGAAGTTGTTCGGCATCGGCAAGCTGCCCCACGACCTGCTCGCCCGGGCCGAGGCGGAAGGCCTTGTCTACCTTGCCGATTACGTCGCGGTGACCCGCCGGTTCAGCGGCACCATTCCCGGCGTGCGGCTGCCGCACGGCGTCGCCAGCTACTCGGGGTCGCTGGTCTTCACCTCAGAGCGGGTACTGGCCACGCTGTCGCTGCTGCCCAAACTGGCCGGCCCCACCGTCGACGTGCGCTGGGACGCGCCGCAGGCCGGGCCCGCCAGGGCGGAGATCTCCCCGACCGGGCTGCAGGTCGACCTCGACGTCGGCGAGGTCGACGACAGGTTCAGCGGCGAACTGTCGCTGCACTACAAGGCCGCCATCCCGGCCGACGTGCTCAGCGGCCTGCCGCGGCGGTCGCTGGCGTTCGACATGCCGGCCGAATACATCTTCCGGGCCGTCGGCGTCACCTACAGCCCATGACCGACGGGGCGTTCAGCGCGCACGAGCGGCGCGCCGTCTACCGGGTGATCTCCGAGCGGCGGGACATGCGCCGCTTCACCCCCGGCGGCGTGGTGCCCGAGGACGTGCTGGCGCGTTTGCTGCAGGCCGCGCACGCCGCACCCAGCGTCGGGCTGATGCAGCCCTGGCGCTTCGTCCGCATCACCGACGACCCGCTGCGGCGCCGCATCCACGCCCTCGTCGACGAGGAGCGCCCGCGCACCGCCGCCGCCCTCGGCGAGCGGGGCGAGGAATTCCTCGCGCTGAAGGTCGAGGGCATCCTCGACTGCGCCGAGCTGTTCGTCGTGGCGCTGTGCGAGGACCGGGAACGACACGTTTTCGGCCGCCGGACCCTGCCGCAGATGGACCTCGCGTCGGTGGCCTGCGCCATCCAGAACCTGTGGCTGGCCGCCCGGTCCGAAGGCCTCGGCATGGGATGGGTGTCCCTGTTCGATCCGCAGCGGTTGGCGGACCTTCTGGCGATGCCCGCCGGCGCCGAGCCGGTGGCCATCCTGTGCCTGGGCCCGGTGCCCGAGTTCCCGGATCGGCCCGCCCTGGAACTGGACGGCTGGGCGTTTGCGCGGCCGCTGTCGGCGTTCGTCAGCGAGAACCGCTGGGATCGGCTACCCGCCGAGTCACCGAAACCGCAGTGAGGGGGCGTGTTTCGGGCGGGGGTATCCTCGCCGACGGGGGACAACAGGGAGGGACGGCGTAGACGTGGCGGACGCGCAGCACGACAACGTCCTGATCGTGCACTGTCACGACCTGGGGCGCCAGCTCGGTGCCTACGGCCACCCCGACGTGTCCAGCCCACGACTGGACCGGCTTGCCGCCGAGGGGGGCATCCTGTTCACCCGGGCCCATGCCACCGCGCCGCAGTGCTCGCCGTCGCGCGGGTCGCTGTTCACCGGCCGCTACCCGCAGACCAACGGGCTCGCCGGCCTGGCCCACCACGGCTGGGAATACCGGGCCGGGGTCCGCACCCTCCCCCAGATACTGGCCGGATTCGGCTGGTGCTCGGCACTTTTCGGCATGCAGCATGAGACGTCACACCCGCAACGGCTGGGCTTCGACGAGTTCGACGTGTCGGACTCCCACTGCGACCGCGTGGTGGACCGGGCCGGGCGATGGCTGCGGAGCCATGCCGAAAGCGCTGCGGCCCAACCCTTCCTGCTGACCGCCGGATTCTTCGAAACGCACCGCCCCTACCCGCCGGACCGCTACCGGCCGGCCGATCCCGCCGCCGTGGACCCACCCGGCTGCCTGCCCGACACCCCCGCGGTCCGCGGCGACCTCGCCGCGTTCTACGGGGCGATCGCCGTGGCCGACGCCGCGGTCGGCCGTCTGCTGGACGACTTGGCCGACACAGGCCTGGACAACCGCACCTGGGTGGTGTTCTTCACCGACCACGGCCCGGCCTTCCCGCGGGCGAAATCGACACTCTATGACGCCGGAACCGGCATCGCCATGATCGTGCGCCCACCCACCGGGCGCACCGCGGGTCCCCGCGTTTACGACGAACTGTTCAGCGGCGTCGACCTGGTGCCGACGCTGCTGGGCCTGCTGGGTCTCGACGTTCCCGACGACGTCGACGGCCTGTCACACGCGGCGGCCCTGCTCGCACCGGGCCCGCCTCGCGGCACACCGGTCCGGGACCACGTGTTCACCAGCAAGACCTACCATGACTCGTTCGACCCGATTCGCGCGATTCGCACCAAGGACCACAGCTACATCGAGAACTACACGTCCCGGCCTCTGGTCGACCTGCCGCTGGACGTCGCACAGAGCCCCTCGGGAGCGGCGTTCGCGCCGTTGGCCGTGGGCCCGCGCCCCGACCGCGAACTCTACGACCTGCGCAGCGATCCCACCGAGTCCACCAACCTGCTGTCCGGCGACCCCGGCGGCACCGACCAGATCGCGACCGAATTGGCGCTGCGCCTGAATGATTGGCGCCAGCGGATCGGCGACGTGATCCCCTCCGACTTCGCCGGGAGCCGCATCATGATGCGCAAGCTCGACGCGTCCCGGTAGCGATGTCCCGGTAGCGATGCCCTCTCCCACCGCCTCGTACCTGATCCTGGCCACCCAGCGCACCGGCAGCACCATGCTGATGGAGTCGCTGCGCGCGGCGGGATGCGCCGGAGACCCGCAGGAGTTCTTCCAGTACCTGCCCGGCACCGGCATGGCGCCGCAGCCGCGCGAGTGGTTCGCCGGGGTCGACGACGAGTCGATCCTGCGCCTGCTCGATCCGCTGGTCTCCGGCGTCCCCGACGTCACGCCGCCGGTCGCCTGGCGCGAACACATCCGCAGGTCCGGCCGCACGCCCAACGGTGTCTGGGGCGGCAAGCTGATGTGGAACCAGACCGATACGTTGCTGGCGCGGGCGTCGCAACTGCCGGAGCGCTCCGGTGACGGCCTGCGCTCGGCGATCCGTGACCTGGTCGGAACCGAGCCGGTGTACGTCCACGTGTACCGGCCCGACGTGGTGTCGCAGGCGGTGTCGTTCTGGCGCGCCGCGCAGACCCAGGTGTGGCGGGGCCGTCCGGACCCCGAGCGCGACGCGCGCGCGACCTATCACGCCGGCGCCATCGCCCACCTAGTGGGAATCCTGCGCGAGCAGGAAAGCGGTTGGCGCACTTGGTTTGCCGAGGAGAACATCGCGCCGATGGAAATCGCGTATCCGGTGCTGTGGCGCAACCCGACCTCCATTGTCGGCGACATCCTTCAGGCACTGGGGCAGGATCGGCGGCGGGCGCCCGAGCCGATGACCGAGCGCCAGGCCGACGAGCGATCCTACGCGTGGGTCGGCCGCTACCGGGACGAGGCCCGCCGGCTGGGGCTACCCACCTGAGCGGCGCGCGCCACCGACCTCGGCGACGATGAACACCCGGCGGAACGGGAAGACGGTGGTGCCGTCGGCCCGGGCCGGGTAGGCGTCGTCCAGCAGCGGTGTCAGTTCCCGGCGGAAGCGCTCCCAGTCCCCGTCGCCGAGCCGTTCGCGCACCGGGACCAGCGCGGTGCCGGTGATCCATTCCAGCACCGGGTGCGCACCGGTGAGCTGGTGCAGGTACGTCGTCTCCCAGACGTCGACCCTGCAGCCGGCGTCCAGCAGCAGGTTGGCGTAGTGCGTCGGCGCCTGGACCGCGGCCCCGACACGAAAAGGTACGTCGCGCAGCAGCTTTGCGTACGGCTCGCGGCGCGCCAGCGTGCGCACCACCGCATGCGACGGCGACTCGAAGTTGCCGGGCATCTGGACGCCGATCCAGGACCCCGGCGCCAGTTCCGTGGCCCAGCGGACCAGCAGATCGGCGTGCTCGGGCACCCAGTGCAGGGCGGCGTTGCTGATCACGACGTCGGTGTCGGGCCGGGGCTTCCAGTCGCGCAGATCGCCGGCGGCGGCATCGATGCCGCGTTCGCGGGCGGCGGCGACCATCTCCGACGAGCTGTCGATCGCCTCGATCACCGCGGTCGGCCAGCGTTTGGCCAGATAGGCCGTCAGGTTGCCCGGTCCGCACCCGAGGTCGACCACACGGCGTGCGCGCTCCGGCCCGACCCGGGTGAGCAGGTCGTAGAACGGGCGGCCGCGGTGGTCGGCGAAGGCCAGGTAGACGTCGGGATCCCACATGTCGGTCCTCCTGATCCTCGTTCGTCGGCTTTGGACGAACCGTATTACGGTATGCCGTTCCGGTGCGCACCCGGTGGGGCGGGATACCATCGGCGCTTGTGGCCTCCGACACGGATCCGGCCGATCCGCCCCTCCCCGTCCCGGATGTCCCCGTCCCGGATGTCCCCGTCCCGGATGTCCCGGGCGCCTTCGAGGGTGCGGACGTGCCGGCCGGCGCCGATGGGCTGCCACCCCTTTCGGCGCTGTCGCCGCGTGAGCGCCTGGTGGTCGAGGCGTCGGCTCTCGGCGATCTCGCCCTGCGCACCTGGGTCGCGTCCCTGCTGGCCATCACCGTGGCGCCGGTGGTGGTCGCCGCCGCGGCGCGCCGGGCCGAGTCCCGGGACGAACGCGCCAACCTGAGCTTCTATGCCGACCTGGCTGCCGAACGGGACCCGGCGAAGTCGTTCCCGGCGCCCACCGAGGTGCCCCGCGTCCGGTCGCGCCCCGCGCACCCGGTCGCCGAGTGGATCGCCGGCGGCACGGTCGACGACATCGCATTCCCCAGCAGCTTCATCGCGGTCAACCCCGCGCTACGCTCGCGGTGGAACACGTTGGGCGCCAACAACATCGTGCGGGCGCAGCACTGGCGCCATCACGACGGCCCACGTCCGACGCTGTGCGTGATCCACGGCTTCATGGGTTCGTCGTACCTGGCCAACGGGCGGTTCTTCTCGCTGCCGTGGTACTACCGGTCCGGCTACGATGTGTTGATGTACACGCTGCCGTTTCACGGCAAGCGACGCGGACGGCTCTCGCCGTTCAGCGGTTTCGGCTATTTCTCCCGGGGCCTCGGCGGTTTCGCCGAGGCGATGGCTCAGGCCGTGCACGACTTCCGTTCCATCCTCGACCATCTGCGCCACACCGGCGTCGACCGTATCGCGCTGACCGGCATATCGCTGGGCGGTTACACGTCCGCGCTGGTGGCCTCGGTCGACGACCGGCTCGACGCCGTCATCCCCAACTGCCCGGTCGTCACCCCGGCGACGATGTTCGAAACCTGGTTCCCGGCAAACAAACTCGTCACTCTGGGGCTGCGCCTGTCGGGCATTGGCGGCGACGAGCTCGCGGCAGGCCTGGCCTACCACTGCCCGCTGAACTACCGGCCGCTGGTGCCCAAGGACCGTCGCATGCTCATCACCGGCCTCGGCGACCGGATGGCTCCGCCGGATCAGGCCGTGATGCTGTGGGAGCACTGGGACCGCTGCGCGCTGCACTGGTTCCCGGGCAGTCACGTCCTGCACGTGAGCCAGCTGGACTATCTGCGCCGGATGACGCGTTTTCTGCGGCCACTGATGTTCTAATGTCCTGGCTCGCCGGCCCCGCGCGTCGCCGTTATCCACGGTCGCGAACTCGCCCACGGCTTCGGCTGCGGTGGACGGTGTTGTCACACGCCCCCACTGGATTCGATGGCCGCCATGGCATCGGCCGCCGCCCAGGACCGCGGCCACGCCGTGGCGCCGCGCGTGCATCTGGCGAAGGCGGTCGCCCTGCCCGCCTACGGTGCGATCGGCGCTGCCGGAGTCATGCTTCGGATTTGACAGCTACCCCGCCGGTCAGCCGACCCGTGACCGGCCGGTCACCCCGAGAACTCGGTCCCGGCGGGACGATCCGCGGCCGTACATAGCGCACCCAAGTCAGCAGTGCGGCAACGACATAGCAGAGCACGAAGACCCAGTACGCGGGCGTTTCGGTCCCGGTGCTGGCGTAGGCCTGCCGCAACACCACATTGATCCCCACGCCGCCGAGCGTCCCGAACGCCCCGGCGAAGCCGATCAACGCTCCCGACCGGACACGGGACCAATCCAGTCGGTCGGCATCGTCGATCCCCAGTGCGCTGCTGCGCGCATCGAACACCGAGGGAATCAGCTTGAAGACCGACCCGCTGCCCACCCCGGACAGGGTGAACAAGGCGATGAAGCCGACGACGTACCCGATCATCGTCAGCCCCGACACGTGTCCACCGGGCCCGCGGGTGAGGTCGTCGTGGGTGCTGACTGCGATCAGGAACACTCCGGCCACGACCATCGCGGTGACGGAGCCCAGCGTCACGCGGCCACCCCCGATCCGGTCGCTCAGCCGGCCACCGGCGACGCGGCCCGCGGACCCCAGCAGCGGCCCGACGAAGGCGATTTCGGAGGCATGCAGTGCAGCCTGTGAGCTGGTCTGCCCGCTCGCCATGAAGTTGTGCTGCAAGACCTGGCCGAAGGCGAAAGCGAAGCCGAGAAAAGAGCCGAAGCAGGTCAGGTAGAGAAATGAGATGCCCCAGGAATCCGGCAGCGGAAGGATGGACCTGAAGTGGGTCATCTCGATGCGGTAGTCCAGGTTGTTCATGAACAGCGCCGCACCGAGCGCACCGATGGCCAGCAGCAGGAGATAGATCCCGCAGACCCAGTACGGTGCCAGATTGCCGGCGACGGCCAGCACCACCAGTCCGACCGCCTGGATGGACGCCGAACCGAGGTTGGCGATCCCGCCGGTGATTCCCAGCGCGAAGCCCTTGAGTCGCTGCGGGTAAAACGCCTCGGAGTTGGCCAGCGATGAGGAGTAGTTCCCCGCCCCCAGCCCGTTGAATGCCGCGCAGAGCAGATAGGGCCACAGCGGCAGGCCTGGATGTGCCAGCAGCACAATGGCGCCCGACGTCGGAATGACCAGCAGAAAGGACGAGAACACCGCCCAGTCGCGGCAGCCGAACCTGGCGTTGGCCATCGGGTAGAGCAAGCGCGCGAGGGCACCGACGAGTGAAGCGGTGGCGCCGAGCAGCAGTTTGTCGCCTGTCGAGAAACCGTAGACCGACTGGGGCATGAACAGCACCATCACCGACCACAAAGACCAGACCGAGAAGGCGACATGCGAGGTCACGATCGACCAGAGCAGGTTACGGCGAGCGATGACGTTGTTGCCGGCGTCCCACGCCGAGGAGTTTTCCGGGTTCCAAACCGCGATGCGATTCCCACGCAGCATAGTTCGAGTGCCTCTCGTCAACGACGGTGGAAGGTCGGCCGGTGGGTTCGGAACGCGCCTGCTGGGCCGCACACTTCGCGACGATCAGCCGGATTCGGTCGAGCAGTCAGTAATCGGGCGCCGGATCAAGCCTGACGAGTGTCAGAGACCGACACCACGACTCACCCCGTCCGAATTGGATTCGGCGGCGACCGTCGGCCCTGAATCGCGCCTGAATCGCCGCTGATTCCGGTCAGTTTGATTAAAAACCAAGAGCGGTCGCGGGGACAACGTGGAACGGGGGACGCACAGCATGTTGGCAGTCACCTTGACGACGACGTTCAGCCAATCGCGCGGCGGTGTCGGGCGGGCTTCGGCGACGGCACACTAACAACTCCGGTGCCGTAATTCCGGTGCCGTCGGGCGAGCGAGCCCGGCGATTGGTCCGCTCGGGAGTCTCCGACGCCAGCAGCACGAGCCTCGCCGAACACGGCGAGGTGTGTCCGAATCTTGCTCACGTGAAGGCTTTGCACGGACCCGGCGAAGGCGTCGAGCGGGCCGGGCCCCGGGAAGCCCTCCGGGCCACCGCGGCACTGCCCTACGGTTCCCTTCGGCCCGGCCGGACAGGTGACGTCAGGTCCGGACCGCTGGACAGCATCAAAGTCGGGGAAATTACTGGGGATCCGGCATCGCCAAGATGGGCGTTGAACCAGTATGTTCGGCTCGCTGATCCGTGTCGGGGGCCGTGTACCCGACCGGCCGGATGACGGCGGCACGCCGCTCTCTGGCCTCGCGGGCGAAGACGAACACGCCGAAGACCGCTGTTGCCGCTGCTACGGCAATTCCCGTCGCGGCATTGATTTCACGCCCGAAGGTGATCGACGAAATCCCCAACGCAAACAGTCCGAAGAACTTGCGCAACGTGGCGGGATCGAATCTTTCGTGGACGTGCGTTCCGATGTGTCCGCCGATCACGGTGATCACGGTGAAGGTCACGGCCAGTTTCCAGTTGACGTGGACACTGCTCAGGTAGCCGCCCAGTCCGGCGAACGAGTTGAGGGCGCCGACGATGAGAGAGGTGCCCACAGCGTAGGCCATGGGAACTCCGCCGACCAAGATCAGGAACGGAACGATGAAGACACCCCCACCAGCCCCGACCAGCCCGGACACCATCCCGATCGCGAGGCCCCCGAGGACGACCACAGCCGTGGGCAGCGGTCGGTGCTCCTCCGCCAAAGCGCCACGGCGGCGATCGCGCAGCACCGCGATTCCGGTGATGACCACGATCGAGGCGAATCCCAGAAGCAGCACCCGACCGCTGAAAAAGCCGGCGAGCAGGCCGCCGACGTACGCCCCGGAGAGACCACCCCCGCCGAGGAGCAGCGCCGTCCTCCACTGCACCCGGCCCGCCCGAATGAACGACATTGCGGCGACGGTGCTGGTGGCGCCGACGATCAGGTGTGCGACCGCTATCGCCTGCTTGGGGTCCATGCCGGCCACGTAAACGAGCAAGGGAACCGACAGGACCGACCCGCCGCTGCCCAGGATGCCGACGACGTTGCCGACGAACAGCGCGAGAACCAGAGCCAGATAGACCCTTTCAGTCATTGGGGAACTACCTCGTTTCCTTGACGGGCTGGGTGCTCTGGCGAAGCGGGGTCGGCGTGCGGCGCGCGGTGCGGGTTCGGCGTGCCGAGGGCCGACGCGCAGCGCCGAGCCGGGTCCAAGTCACGCCGTTGCGACTCGGTTGAATGTGAAGCGGGTGTTCAAGACCGAAAAGAGGTGGTACCATCATCGTCCCCTGCGTCGAGCACGGTTGCCGACGGCATACCGCGTATCGCTACTGCACAGGGACCGTTGGCGGCCGAGATCGACCGCGTTCAGGGTGAGCCCCACCACCAACAAGCGCCAGTTTTTCAGCGACGCCGAGTGTAGGAATTGCCTTTTCTGTATCACTATTAGAAACCCGTGGGCGCCCACTCGACAAGTTGAGCCGCCCGATGCACAGGGAACCTCCAGAATGCACCAGCCGGACCGGCAGCCGGGCAGCTCGGGGTGCGCGCAGTGAGCGGGCCGACAACGGGCCAGCTAGGCGATCGCCGCCCGGTGCGCCCCGGCCACCGCCGTGGGCCAGTCCAGCCGCGTCAGCAGACCTGCCGGCTCCGCGGTATGCCCGTCGAGCCGCTGGGTGGACAGCAGGTCCAGCGCCGCCAGCGCGGGGCCGTGGTTGCCGCGCTGCGGGGTCAGCCCGGGCACCGGCGCGGCGGCCCCGGGCGGCGACTCGGTGAGGAACGCGCAGGCGGCCGCGAGTGTCCGGCCGGTGCGGTCACCGGCGATCTCCAGCGCCGTACACGTCTCGCGCACCGGATGCGACCGGATTCCCGCCAGGGTCTCGGGCAACGACTCGTCGATGCAGACCCGGTACACCGCAACGTAATCCGATGCGCCCCGCTGCAACCCGCGCCAGGTCTCGCGAGCGTCGGCCGGCAGCAGCCGCGGGGCGTCCTCGGGCCCGGCCAGGGTGGCGTCCCAACCGATTTCGCGAAGATGGTCGGCCAGTCGGCGCGCGGCGACACCGGTGGTCTCGGACAACGGGATCCGCGACGAACGGGCCCGCAGCGCCGCCAGATTGTCCACGGCCGACACCGTGAGCCCGATCCAGGTCTCCTGCACCCGCGCGCCGCTGCTGCGGCTGGTGATCCGGATCGCGTCGGCCCGGATGCCGTAGCAGTCCAGGTGGCGGGCGATCAGCGGCAGCGGCAGCACCTCCGAATCGTCGACCGGCGGCCCGATCCGCAGCAGCGCGGTTGCCGTCGTCGCGGGCGCGGCTTTCGCGACGTAGAGATTGCGGCGGCCCATGATGGCTAACCGACGGCGCAGGATCGCGGTGACGTGCAGCCCGTCCCACCACCCGAACAGCAGGACCACCGCGACGGCGGCGGTGCCGAGCAGCCAGTAGGCACGTTCCGAGCGCCACGGGTACGCCATCGCCGCGGGCACCACGACCAGCAGCGCCAGCGTCACCCGGCCGGGTCCGGGGGCCGGTATCGAGCGAAGCAGGCTCACTTGGGTGACTCCTTCCGTCGGCGTGCGCCGATCGCGGTGAAAGCGGCGGCGGCCGCGACCGCCACGGCCAGCGCGGCGGTGCCGGCCAACGCGACGGTCCGCGGCGTGGTATCGGGCGGCGGCGCCGCCGCCGGCACGGCCACCCGGGTGGCCGGCGCCCCGGCCTGTTGGCCGGCGGGCAGCTGCCAGGTCAGGGCCGCCGCCGGGTCCACGCTGCCGGCCCCGACGACGTCGGAGGGCGCCCGGGCACCGTTGTGCGCGGTCGCGGTGAGGCGCTGCACGACCTGGGCGGCCGTCAGCTGCGGGTACGTGCTGCGCACCAGCGCCGCGACCCCGGACACGTAGCCGGCGGCGTAACCGGTGCCGCCGAGCGCGGCCAGTTGCTGGTGGTTGTCGGGCAGGCCGTCGGCCAGGCCCCCGCCGGCACCGTTGCTCACCGACACGATGTTCTCCCCGGGTGCCGCGATGCCCACCCACGGCCCCGCCATCGTGAACGTGGAGGGCCGGCTCTCCGGTGTCAGCGAAGCGACCGAGAGCACGTAAGGCTGCCACCACGACGGGACGGACACCGACGTGACGCCGGCCCAGTTGCGCGGGTCGTCGGGACGGCTCAGGTCGGTCAGCGGGTTGGACTCGCACGGCGACCCGCCGGCGAGCGATCCGCTCGACCCGCCGTCGCCCGCGGCGGCCACGATCACCGCGTCCTTGTCGACCGCCGCGTAGCGCAGCGCCGCCCCGAGGGCGGCCTGGTCGACGGGTCGGTCGGCGGGCAGACAGGTGATCGCCGAGACGGTGATCACCCGCGCGCCCAGATCGGCCGCGTGCACGATCGCCCGGCCCAGCGCCGCGACGTCGAGGGAGGCCCGCGTCAGCAGCGGATCGCCGCCGGGCGTGCGGGGCGAGAACTTGGCCGACGTCGTCCTGATCGACACCACCCGCGCCGCGGGCGCGACCCCGGAGAAACCCTCGGCACCGGACGGTCCGGGCTGGCCGGCGATGATTCCGGCGACCAGGGTGCCGTGCCCGTCGCAGTCGGTCAGGCCGTCGGTCGTCTCCACGAAGTCGCCGCCCGGGTCGACGTTCGGCAGCCGCGGACCGGGCTGCACCCCGGTGTCGAGCACCGCGACCAGCTGGCCCTCACCCCGCGAGAACTGCCACGCGGCAGGCAGGTTCAGCATCGCCTGGCTGGGCGACACCACGTCGGGATCGCTGCCGGGAATGATCCCGGAGGTGCTGCACGGGCCGCGCTGTTCCACCGGCGCCACGGGGCCGGGTGTGCCGGCGGGCGGCGGCACCCCCGGGTCCACCTGCGGCTTGCCGATCGCGAACGCCGGCGGGCATCCGCACAGCACGGCCGCGAACGCCGCTGCGAGGCATGCCGATCCGGCCCGCATCATCGATTGAGCACCAGGGCGAAGAGCCCGACCAGGTACGCCATCACGGGGATGAGCGAGGCGTCCAGGCCTGACGCGGCGAAGCCCAGCAGCCGGCGCAGCGGCAGCGAATAGCTCTCCGGCGCGGCAATGCCCGGGTTGAGCGCCGCCACCAGCCACGCCGACAGCAGCGCGACGAGCACCAGCAGCGCACCGAGGGCGGCCCCGTAGCGCCCCGTCGCGGTGTAGCACACCAGCAGCACGCCGGCGACGAGATAGGGCTGGGCGAGCAGCCAGGCCTTGCACACCGCCGAGTCCCACACGCGGGCACGCAGCACCGACGCCGCCGCGGTCGCGGCCACCACGTACCAGCCCCAACCGCTCACGCCCTCGGGCCGCAGCGCGATCGCGACCGAGCCCAGCACGCCGAGCAGCACCGCGGCGGCGAGGAACCCGCTCTGGTGGGCGTCGCCGATGCGGACCCGCCGCGGCAGGTCCTCGAGCACCCGCAACGACGGCGCCGAGGGCGTGGGGTCGCCGGGCGCCGGGATGACCGGCAGCGGGAAACGCGCCCACAGCGCAGAGAGCGGGGCCGCCTCGACGGTCACCAGCAGGGCCGCCACGATCAGCCCGCAACCGATGGTGAGCAGCGGTAGCCGCCAGAACATCTCGGTGCCCGCGGCCCCCAGCACGCCGGCTCCGAGTACCGCCGTCGCGGTGAACAGGCCGACGACGCGCTCGCGTTCGCCGCCGGGCACCATCAGCGCGATCAGCGACCAGGCCGTGACCCCGGCCGCGGCCAGCACCAGGTGCGCCGGCCCAAACCGGCCCGGCACCGCCAGCGCCAGGGCGGCGGCGATGGGCACCAGCGCGGTGATCGAGAGCGCGATGCCCGTGCGGGCCGACCGCGCGGTGATCAGCAAGCCGGCCACCGCGGTCAGCGCCGCGACCACGCTGACCCCGACCAGCCCGGCCAGCGCTCCGGTGGCCGCCCGGTAGCTGACCGACAACCCGGTGGCCACCAACGCCACCACGATCGTCGCGGCCAGCGCGCCGCGCTGGATATGCGCGGCTCCCCAGGGCCGCAGCCGGGACGCCGAGAAGATCATGGCGGCGTCGGCGATGTCCTCGACGATCCCGGGCGCGGCGGGCCCGACCGGAACCGGTTGCAGCGCAAGCAGATCGCCGTCGACCACGCCGACGGTGTCCAGGCTGGCGTCCAGGCTGAACGGCGCGCCGCCGACGGGCGCCAGGCTCAGCAGGACGGCCGCCCCGTCGTCGCCGGCCGCGTCGCCGTGGCCGTTGGAGGCGGCGGGAACCATCAATCGCCGCACCGCGGGCAGGATCTCGCGCAGCGGCAACTCGGCGGGCAGGGCCATCTCCGTCAGCCTGCTGTCCGCCAGGATGGCGACGCGGACGATCGGCATGACGGCGCCGGACATCACTGGGCCCGCCACGGTTGCTGGGACATCGTGCTCTCTTCTCTGTCTGCGTGTTGTTATCTGTGTGTTGTTGCGGAAAAGTCGCGGGACAGCCGCCGGCCGGGGAACCATTGCCCGTCCGGCAGCAGGGCGGTCAGCTGTTCGACGGCGACGGCGGTCGCGAAGGGGGTTCCCGGGCGAAACGTCGAGACCCACTCGCCGTCGAATGCGCGGGACGGGCTGACCAGCACGCGCCCCGCGGTGGTGTCCACCAGGCTCATACCGACCTCGGTGGTCGCGTGCCGACCGTCGCGGCGGCAACCGGCGACGATCTCGACGTAGCTGCGCGGACCGGTGAACACCGATTCCACCACCGGCCGGGCCGACGCCGGAATGCCCAGGTAGTCCAGCACTTCCGCCAGCGATGCGCCGGACCGCAACCGCTCGTCGGCGCGCGCTCCGACGCGCGCCGGCATGCTGAATTCCTCGAACTGCGCCGGCGCGCGGTGCGCCAGCCCGGCGCCGAGTACGGGGACCAGCGCGCGGGGGTCCTCGATGTCCATGGCGGTCAACGTGATCAGCTGCGCACTGCGCAGGGCCACGATGGTCTTGCCGGTGACGCCCGGGCGCTTGGCGACCACGCCGCGCAGCAACTCGCCCGGGCCCGGACCGACGAAGCGCAGGTCCAGCCAGCGGTCCGGAAAGCACACCACCCTGATCCAGTCGGCCACCGCCGCGTTGACCACACCCTCGGCCGACACCAGGCCCAGCCGGGCCAGCTCGTCGTTGCGGCGCTGGCAGAACTCGTCGCGCTGCGCGGCGTCGCGGTAGGGAGCGGTGATCGCCAGAACCCAGGGGAAGTTGCCCGCCCCAATGGTTTCCGCGATATACCACGCTTGGTCGACCGTCATCTCGACGGCGTTGGGTGCTGTGCTCATCGACGTCGCCGACGCGGTGCCTAACCGCCCCACTTGGCGGCCTCGGCCGCGTCGCGGGCGTACATGGACAGGGTGTTGCCCTCGTGGGTGCTGGCCATCGCCTGGTAGGCCCGCACCATGTCTTCCATGGCCTGGTTCCACTGGGCCTGCCACATCTGATAGGTCATGCCCGTGTCGCCCTGCCAGGCGTTGGACAGTGCCGCCTGTTCGCTGGCGATGTCGGCGCCCAGTCCCTGCAGCGTTCCGGCGTAGCCGGACATGTCCGCGGCGTGCGCCAGCATCGCCGGGTAGTTGTACATGATCTGTGCCATCACAAGTCCTTTCGCGGGTGCGCCGAGGTCAGAAGCCGGGGTAGGTGGACGCGGCCGCGGAATCGGCGGCCACATAAGTGCCCGCGGCGTCCCCGAGGTTGGCCTGGGCGATGTCGAGCAGCGTGTTGATCCGGGCGGCGACCTCCACGAACCGCGCGTGGGCGGCCTGGAACGCCGCCGACGCCTCGCCCACGTGGAACGCCTGCGCCGACATCGCCTCCTGCTCGGCCTGACTGATCGTGCTGCGCATCAACGCCGCCTTGGCGCCGAACGCGGACTGCGCGGCCACCAACTGCGGAATGTGAGCATCCAAGAGGCTCATCGTGTTTCCCTTCTTCGTGATCTTCCTGACTTGCGGTTGCCGAGCTTCACTTCGCTAACCGTCCGGTCCCCCTCTCCCCGGGGCTTCGTCGTCGTGGTCCCAGGTGCCGGGCACCATCGGCATGCGCGGGCCGCCGCCGAACTCGCCGCCGGCCAGTTCGGTCAGGCCCGCCGCCCGCAGCGCGTCGTCCTTGTGGGCGGTGCCCGAGAATCCCAGCGCACCGGCCCCGTTCGCGGCGGCGACCGCCACGGGCTCCGGCTCCGCCGCGTAGTCGGGCGTGACACCGAAATCGGAGTCGAGTTCCAGGAATTCGTCGCCGTACTCACGCATCGCTGCCCGCTTGCGCCGCCGCGCACGCGACTCGGACCGGTTCGCCACCCCGGCGGCCGCCGCGGGGATGGTCGCCGCGGGCGCCTTCGCTCCGCCGCGGCCGCCCAGCGTCGGCCCGAAGCCGGGCCCCGGGTCGCCGCCGAGGGCCACCGCGTAGCCGAAACTCCCGGCCGCCGCGGCCGGGGCCGGCGCGGCGGGGGCAGCGGCGCCGCCGGCGGGCGCCGAGGCGGGGGCCGCGGTGGGGGCCGCGACCGTCGGGGCCATGGCCACGGCCGGCCATGCCGGGCGCCCGGCCGCCGCGAGCGCCGGCGCACCCGCGGCCCCGGCGGCGGCCGGCGCCGCGATCGGCGCGATCGCGCCGGCCGGCAGGGTGATGGTGCCCAGGCTCAGGCTGAGGCCCAGCGACAGCGCCGTCAGCATGGGGCCGTACGTCGCGATGGGCGAGACGACCTCGTAGGCCGCGAAGAAGAACAATGGACCGTAGGCCACCAGTGCCGCAGCGGGATTCGTGGCGAACGCGGTGATGATCTGCCGCAGCGTCCCCACCGGGTTCTGCAGCAGCGCCTCGAATTCGCCGAACCCCTCCTGGTAGAGGTTCAGGTAGGTCTGCACCAGTTGGCCGAGCCAGGACAGCGGGTTGGTCTGCGCGGCGGTGTTGCTTCGGTCCAGATTCACGATCGACGGTGCGGGCGCGGTCCGCGGCGCCGAGGCCAGCGCCGTACCGGAGGCCGCCTGGTAGGCGCTCATCGCAGTGGCCGCCTGCACCCACATCCGCACATAGTCGGCCTCGTTGAGCGCGATCGGAACGGTGTTGACGCCGAAGAAATTCGTCGCGACCAACACCGCGTGAATCATGTGGTTGGCCGCCAGTTCCGCCGGCGTCGGCATCGCCGCCAGCGCGCCGGCGTAGGCCATCGCCGCGGCCTCGTGCTCCGCGGCGACACCCGCGCTGTCGGCGCCGGCCTGCTGCAGCCACGCCAGGTACGGCAGGTGCGCCGCCGCGTATTGCCCGGCGCTGGGCCCCTGCCAGGCGCCCGCCTGCACCGATCCGATCAGCCCACCCAGCTCGGCGGCTGCCGCGGCGTATTCGGTGCTGAGCGCGCTCCACGCGCCGGCGGCCGCCAACAGCGGACCCGGCCCCGGACCGGTGTTCAGCATCGCCGAATGCGCTTCCGGCGGTGAGGCCATCCAGATGGGCGAGCTCATGTCTCAGCCGCCCGTGACCCCGTACGTGGCGGCCGCGGCGGCGTCGCCCGCGAAATAACTCGCGCCGGAGTCGCCCACGCCCACCCCGGCGCGGCCGAGTTCTTCGACGCCCTGGGCCGCGACGGCCGCGTGTTCCTGGCCCTGGGCGCTGAAGCCGGCGGCCGTCTGCAGGGACACCGGGTCCGCCGCCGGCGGCACCACCGCGGTTATCGCCGGGGCCGCCGCCGCATGCGCGGCCGCCAGCCGCGCCGTCAGCGCCTGTACCGCCGCGCTCGCGGCGGCCAGGCCCTCGGGAACCACTCGCAACGTCATGGCTACTCCTCCTGTAGTCGTTCTGTCCCGAACTCACCGACCATCGCCGACTCGGCGGCCAGCGGGTTGACCAACTGCACGTAGGTGGCAGTCTCGCTGTCGCCCAACAGGATCGCGCGCCCCGCGGGCAGCCGGCAGAACCGCTGGCCGCGGATCTTGCCGCCGTCCTGCGGGTTGCCCGCGAGCATCAGCGTGGTCGCCTGCAGGTCGTTGAAGCGGCGCAGCAACGGGTTGGTCATCAGCGCGTGGCCGGAGCCGCTGGCGCGGGCGGTGACGATCACCCGCAGCCCCAGATCGCCGGCCTGCGCGAGCAGCCCGATCAGCGGGGTCCACGGACGCTGCCCGACGTAGGGGCCGTGGACGGCCGGCGAGTCCGGCACCTGGTCGACGTCGTCGATGATCAGGTAGTGCGTGTGGCCCTGGTAGGTCCACCGGGAGAGCTCGGCCGCCGACATGCTGGCCGGGGGGCGGCGCGCTTCGATGAGGTGGGCCAGCCCGAGCATCGCCGGGATGATCCGGTCGACGTTCGCGGTGTACTCGTTGTCACCGAACAGCGGCTCGTCGACCAGGTGCAGCCGCCGGTCCAGCACGGTGAAGGCCACCTGGTCCGCCGTGGAGTGCTCGCGCACGGTGCGGATGATGTGGCGCAGCAGCGTGGTCTTGCCGGAGCGGCTGTCGCCGAACACCATCAGCAGCGGGTTGGCGGCGAAGTCGAGCACCACCGGCGCCAGGTCCTCCTCGCGCTGCCCGATCACCACGCGTTCGCCGCCCCGGTGGAGCGCCCCGACCGCGGCGGGCGAAAGGTCGTCGGGCAGCAACCGGACCGGCGGGGCGGACATGCCCGGGTAGCGGGCGTTGATCGCCGCCACCTGGTCCAGCTCCGGCTGGGCGAACAGGAAGTGCTCGGCGGCCATCGTCAGCCCGCGACCCGGCTGGTCGTGCGGGACGGCGTCGGCGGGCCGGCGCAGCGCACCGACCACCCGCACGTTGCTGTCCCGCGCGTCGTGCAGCCGCAGCTCGAGCCGCAGGCCCAGGCCGTCGCGCATCGCCAGCGGCACCTCCAGCCAGCTCGGTGTCGTGATGATCACGTGGATGCCGTAGGCCAGCCCGATGTTGACCAACTCGGTCACCTTGGCCAACAAGGGGTTTCGGGTGTTGAACTGGTCGGTGTTGTCCCGGCCGAAGGCGTAGATGTTGTCGATGACCAGGAACACCTCGCCGAAGCCGTCGTCGGGCGCCGATCCGTGCCTGTCGCGGAACACCTCCCGCTGTTGCCGGGACCGGAGCAGCTGCTCGATCTCGCCGAAGGTGCGCCGGATCCGTTCGGGCTCCAGCGGCGAGGCGACGCTGCCGACGTGGGCCAGCCCCTCCAGCGCCCGCAGCTGCCCGCCGCCGTAGTCGAGGCAGTAGAACGTGACGTCGCGCGGTGAGTGCAGGCTGGCCGCCGACATGATGAACGTCTGCAGGGCCGTCGATTTCCCGGATTTGGCGCCCCCGTGGATGACCACGTTGCCCGCCGACGACGTGGCGTCGAAAACCAACGGGTCGCGCCGCATCTCGAACGGCTTGTCGATCTCCCCCAGCGGCCAGCGCCACTGCCGTTGCGGCAGGCCGGCGCGCGCCAGCACCGCGGTCAGTCCGATCGGCTCATCCAGCGGCGGCAGCCACAGCTGCGGCGCCCGCGGCCCGCAGCGCGCCAGCTGCTCGCCGATGGTGGCGATCAGCTTGCGCGGCGGCCCGGCCACGTCCTGCGGCCCGGCCGGAGAGACCACCGTGTCCTGATCCGGTTCCACTCTCCCGGCCGTGAACAGTCTTGGTTCCGGGGCGGCCTGCACCACAAAGGATTTCGCCCGCCGCGGCGGATCGTAGATGCCGTCGACGTAGGTGCTGCGGAACTTGATCGGCGCGGCGCCGGGCGCGGGAACCAGGAAGCCCACCCCCTTGTGTTCCTTACCGGACTCGATGTGGTAGGCGTCCTCCACGCCGATGATCTGACGAGAAACGCTGGGACTGGCCACTTTCAGCCCGATGCGGTAGGAGGTGTTCTTGTCGATGTCCTTGATCTTGCCGACGTCGAGCGTCTGCGACGCGAACAGGATGTGGATGCGGAACGAGCGGCCCTTGCGCGCCACGTAGTCGAACAACTCGGCGTATTCGGGGTGATCGGCCAGCATCAGGGTGAACTCGTCGGCGACCACGAACAGCGTCGGGATGGGCGGCAGGTCGGATGCGCCGGCATCGCGGGCATTCTCGTACTCGGTCACCGAGTTGAACGCGCTGCCCTGCACCCGACGGCCCGCCTCGCGCAGCAGCGTCTCGCGCCGCGCCACCTCCCCGCGCAGCGTGTCGGCGAACCGGTCGGCCAGCGACTTCTTCTCGGCCATGTTCGAGATCACCGCGACAACCTGGGGGAAATCGCGGAAGCTGTCGGCGCCGGCCTCGCCCTTGAAGTCGGCGTAGATGACGATCAGCCGGTCGGCCGGATGGGTCGTCAACAGCGACAACAGGATCGACATCAGGGTCTGCGACTTGCCCGAGCCGGTCATGCCGATCATCAGGCCGTGCGGCCCCATCCCGCCCTCGGCCTCGTCCTTGAGGTCGAACATCAGCGGCTCGCCGCTCGCGGTCACGCCGATGGGCACGCGCAGCTCCTCGTCGCGGCGGCGCGGCGCCCACAGCGTGGCCACGTCCAGCTGCGACGCGTCACCGATCCCGAACAGCGTGGTGAACGCCGCGCCGCGGGTGGCCGCCGAGCGCAGCCCGGTGTGGGTGGGGTTGGAGTCCCAGCGCGACAGCTGCCGGGCCAGGTGGGCGGCGTCGTCGGCGCCGAGTTGGTCGGCGTTGTCGATGTAGGGCTGCCAGCCGCCGGTCTGCCAGCGTTCGATGGCACCCGCCCGGCCGCCCCCGCCGTCCCCCCCGCTGATCCGCAGGATCGGCCTCTCCGGGTCCGAGTACTGCTCACGGTGCGGCGATGTGGTGCGGGTGTGCACCACGGTGACCCCGGCCCGGCCCGTGGCCAGCGCCGAGGCGTTCACGTCGTAGCCGGGGTCGTCGACGACGATCAGCAGGTGCCGCAACGCGTCCGCCGGTTCCCCGGTGAACACCGGACGGTCCAGCAGGGCCGGGCCCAGCAGTGCGACCAGTTCGTCGGGGTCGGCCGACAGGAAGCGGGCCGACCCGACACCGTCGAGCTCGCCGGGCACGTCGACGTGGGGCAACCACTTCAGCCACGACCAGTCGCGGCCCTCCAGGTTCGGCGCGGCCAGCGCCACGCCCAGCACCGTCGGGTCGTGCCAGGTCACCGCCTGAGCGATCCAGGCGCGCAGGGCCGCCCGCACCTCCGCGGCGTCGCCCACGACGGTGATCCGGGAGACCTTGGTCAGGTCGATTCCGGTCGGCACGTCGCGCACGGTGCGCTGGGTATCGAGCAGGCTGCGTAATGCGCTGTGGCACACCGGTTCCAGGTCGATCTCGGCGGCGGTGTCCTGCACCCGCAGCGCGGTGTCCAGCGGCACCTGGTGGCGTCCGGCCCGCAGCACCAGGAAGTCGGGGTCGTGGGGGTCGCGCTCCCATTGACGACGAGAGCCGGGCACGGCCGCCAGCGTCGCCGGGTCGGGATGCGACCACTGTGCGGCCGCGCGCTGCTCGGCGGCCTGGGTGCGGATGTTGTCCCGCACCACCGACAGGTACCGCAGGTAGTCGGCCCGTTCGGCATCGACCTCCTCGGTGCGCATCTTGTTGTCGTTGCCGCGATACAGCGCGGTGGCGGCCAGCAGCAGCACGAAGGGGAAGAACAGGGTCTGCGGGGAGATCACCCGCATCCCGGTCGCCACCAGCGCGACGATCATGCCGACGATCAGGATCACGATCACATAGGGCATCGCGCGTCGCAGGAACGACGCCGGGATCACCCGGGGCAGTTCGGGGGGCGGCTCGATGGCGATGCTGCCCTTGCGGGCACCGGGCGGCGTCAGCCGGCGGCGGGCTTCGAAGATCAACCGGCTCATCGGGTTCCGCCTTCCGCCAGCAGGCCGTCGTGGGCGAGCAGCGCGTCGGTGCGCGACAGCGCCGGGCCGGGGGCGAACAGCGACACCATGGACCACGGGATGGGGATCGCGGGTGGGTTCAGACCAAGGGCCGCAACGGTTTTACCCTG
>Ga0078972_1005247_pt1 | contig 33385 bp, 42 predicted proteins | sample YelNatPaOPGAMG01_FD_67568 | JGI IMG/M metagenome (GOLD analysis project Ga0078972, IMG submission 67568) | Hot spring thermophilic microbial communities from Obsidian Pool, Yellowstone National Park, USA - OP-RAMG-01 (SPADES assembly) (version 2) | ecosystem: Environmental > Aquatic > Thermal... | reverse complement strand
AAATTTATAATAACGAGACGCATTACTTTTAAGAGTAATACTTTCCTCAGCCTGCAAAAATGTACTGCATTGAGTATTTCCTTTTCCACAGTTAATTATATCTTCCACACTTGTAATAACACCAGCATTCATATCAGCGCCATCGTCTGATTTTAAGTAAACAAATAAATTAGGCAAAACTTCTCCTTTACCTGTACCAATGCCCCTTTCCCCAATATTATCATCAGGCTCAGTAACCGCAAACACTTTATAAAACGTCATTACCAATTCTCCGCTCAATACAGCGCCTACAATTATCAAAACAAATATTTTTTTGATTGATAATTTATTCATAATTTATTAATTCAGGAATAGTTAATTTTGAACATTGAACACCTCCTAATGAAACACCACTCATAAGGTAGCCATCCGGGCACGTTGCCCAATTATCTTGCCAAAGATCATTATTGGGTGTACCCTTCAGTTTTGGGTCTGTATTTATCTCAGAGCTATTAGCGGTTGTTGTTGCTAAAGGGCTCATTTTATCAGCACTTGTGCCTCGCCAAATTTCTAATTGAGATACATTTTGTTTATCCACTTCATATTCACTCCTTAAAATAGAAACAGTATTTACTTCAAGATTCTTTATCAAATCAAGTGGGTTGACTTTGGAATGTATAACAAGAAGACCCGTTAAATCAATATGTAACCCTCTAATGTTTAACATTAATAATTGTGTATATGAAAAATCCCTTTGATGTGATAATAATAATATTTCTATTAAAAAGAAAGAATCCTATCACTTTTTTTGATTTCTAACTTCAAGATTTTCTTTGGCTTTATTCTATAAACACGCTGACATAAGCTATATATTCCTCACATCATCAATGCTCATACATCCATTACAAAGCTTCATACTTCTTCGATGAATTACATCACTGCATTGATATCATTGAAAAAGATTATGCAGTTTGTCAGCAAAGCTGTTGTTGATCTTTTCGATAAGCTTATACTTGTAAACATGCATTCTAATCTTAAACATATCACAAATGTGCATCAGCAGAATCAAAGTTTGATATGCATTACCTTCTTTGATGCATGAATAGCTTCTCAGTCATCATTAATGACATCATAGGCTATATTGATATTTATGTTTATCCAACAAGTAGATTAATTCAAACTCAGTGGGTTAACTCTTCTGATATTGCTGGAGAAATTTCTTTGTTGATGGATTCTCACCAAAGAGGAGTTGTATTTAGTATAGTGTTGAGTGAGAGCTTTGCGGCTGGGAATTTCTACTTCAGTTTCTACTTCAGTGAATTTTTCTTTAAACTAAAAAAGCCTTGTAACTTATTTAATTACAAGGCTTTAGGTTGGTGGGCGCTGAAGGATTCTGCCAAAGGCATTCCTTCGGAAGAACCTACGACCCCCTGCTTTACCCTGTGAAAAATCTTAATTCATAACTTCCAGCTAAATTCTAAAAATCTTGAATATAAAATTTCTCTCTATAAAATGATTTCAGTCAATATTTCTTTTTCCGAAGGATTGGATAGAAAATTTAGAAAGCCTTGTAACTTATTTAATTACAAGGCTTTAGGTTGGTGGGCGCTGAAGGATTCGAACCTACGACCCCCTGCTTGTAAGTAAGGTAAAACCTAATTTTTAATCAATTTTCAAACTTTTCGATATTAATTTCAGCACATTTCTTATCGTTTAAATAATTCTGTGCTGAAATAGTGCTGAATAATTTAATCACTAATTAAACAAGCATTATCTAATATCTTACGAGCATTATCAATATTAAAATCAATATAACTCTTGTCAGTTATCTTTATATCTGTATGATCTGCAAGTTTGTATACAGTATAAATATCCATGTGCAATTCATTTATAAGATAACTTATAAATGTTGAACGTAACTGTTTAAGAGTATATTTTTTCTTTATTCTTCCTTCTTCAAATAATTTTTTAATATCCCTTTTCCAAAATCGCAATGACCATGTATAATTTTTTTCATTAGCCCTGAACCAATAAAATAATCTTCCTTCCTCCCCTTCTTTAATTTTCATCTCTTCTTTTAATAAATATTCAAGTTCTTTATATAATGGAAATTTGTAAAATGATTTTCCTTTTCTTTTCCCTGTCTTAATATTCTCAATTATAATTTGCTTTCTATTATAATCAATATTTTCTTTACGTTGCATTAATGCTGATGATGGTCTAACCCCAATTAATAACATAAATGATATTAGCCAATAATGATGAGGATGTTTTTCTTTTCTTTTTAATGTATTGAGTATGATTTTCATATCTTCTAATTCTATTGGTTCCGGGTCTTTTTCTTCACTATCTACAGCTTCTATAATATTTTTCCCAGTATAACCTTTTTCTACAAAAAATTTCCACATAGTTGATAATGCTCTTGTATAAATAGAACATGAATTTTGAGAAAGATTAATTTTATCAAAGTAAAAAAGTAGATTATTGTATTGTTTCTCATCATATTGATAAATATACTTATCTCCAACAGCATTAATAAAATGTTTAACAGCAAGTTTGTAACTCTCAATTGTTTTTTCTTTTATTTTTCGTTTTGATTTTGGCACTTTTCGAGAATCAATATATTCTTTCAGACCTTCAGATAATAATAATCTTCTTTTAATTTTTACACCAGTTTCTTTTTGAAATTCTCTATCTGCAAGTGCAATTTTTAGTTCTTTAACTTTTAACCATAATTCTGGTGTTCCCTTAATTATCTGTTTTTCCCCATGTTTTCGTTGCTTAAATCTATTTAAATCTGCTTCAGTTACAGGAATTTTTGTATTAAATTCCTTACGTCTAAGTTTAGGGTCTTCTTCAAGTTTATCGTAATATCGCAACCAATAATAAGGGCTTCCTTTTCTTATAAATACACCACGCATAATTATTGCTTATTTAATTTATCAAGAATTTTTTTTAACAACTTCGTTTGATAAGTAAAATGATAAAAAAAATAAGCCATTATATATAATACAATTGCTACTATAATTAAATAAAAAAAAGAAGATGGTAATTTTTCTCTTACTAATGCGCTAAGAAAAGCAAACAAAATAAAAATAATTATTAATATAGTTGCTAAAACTGTAAATATTATACTAAGAAAATTTTCATGTTTATATTCCGTTGTTTCTATAGGCTGAGTACTTTCATTATCCATTACAACCTCTATTTTTTCTTTATATAAACTTTTTTACCTTTTGAATTATAATAATATTTACCACCTCGTGGTCCAGTATAAATTGTTCTATCTCCCGGTGCAGATATTTTATTTTTTGACGAATTATAATTTTGATGTTGCCAACAATAATCAGAACCGGGTTCTGCCATGCGTTTACATTGCGTCCCTGCTTTAGTTATTGCTTTACATTGTTTCCTGTCAAGTAATTTATTTAATGATTCAGAACTATTATTCGTATTAATAGGTATATTACTTGAAGTACTTGTTACAATGTATTTCAACAATAATATTTGATTTGATAAATCAGCATTACTGTTTTCTAATTTTGCAATGAATGTTGAAGCAGAATCGAGCTGTTCTTCTAACTTACTTATTCGCAGTTCAAGTTGTGTTATTTTTTCAGAAGAGGCGCAACCGATAAAGATAATAAAAAATGATAATATAATTTTTTGCATGTTGCCCTCATTTATTAATTAAAAATTCTTCCAAACTCCAACTACTTTATAAATTGCTTCAATATCATCTGCTTTGCATATAATAGGTTCGTAGAGTTCGTTAGTTGAATATAGCATAATATAATTATTCTCAAGTTTCTTAAATCGCTTAACAATCTGCCTGCCATCTTTAAGTCGAGCAATTACAATATCATTATTAAGAATCTCTTTATCCATATCGATTAATACAATATCACCTTCATCAATAATATGATTCATACTATCCCCTATTACTCTTACAGCAAAACAATTTTCTTTTTTTAAATAAGGTAACGGGATATATTCAATTATATTTTCGCTAACAAACATTTCTGGAGAATTCCCTGCATAAACTTTTGCAATGATAGGATATTCATATATCTTTATGCCCCCCTCTTCATATTCTTTTTTAGGGACTATTTTATAATAAGTTATGTTCTCAGGATTGCTATCATCAATTTTTATCCCTAATCCCTGTTCTAATAATTTAATTGTATTCTGTGTAGGAACTAATGTTTTCCCACTTCTAATCCTATATATTGTAGGCTGTGTAATACCAGTGATAGAAGATAATTGATATTCACTTATTCTAAAATCTTTTAATAATTTTTCTAAAAAACCCTGCCAATTCATATTTATAAAAAATAATGCATCTATAAATTATTGTAAATTAATTAATTAAGAAAAATTAATACAAAATAATAAAAAATACTTGACAAATGTATTATATTGTATTATATTGCATTACAGAAACATAATTAATAGGTGTACAAATGTTAATCAAAATAAAAGAATATAAAGTCAGTAAAAGAGGCCACAGAGGAATGATAGTAGGACTTCCTCCATTATTCCTCAAGGATAATAATGTAAAACCAGGTGACATATTAGAAGTATTTAGAACATTCATAGAAGGCAAAGATGCTCTTATCATCACAATTAAGCAAAATAATAATAATCAATTAGTTAAGAATTAAAAATTCTGAAAAGGAAGTAATTATGACATTGAATAATATCTTGTTCAACCTCTACATTTAACACAAATTTAATAATTGAAATACAGGAAATCTCAATATATGAACTGTAAAAATTCTGTAAATACAGAAAAATTCTGGATGCTTAATGAAGACCAGAAATTTATAAATCAAGTGCTCGAAAAATATGGTCTAGAGATTCGTTGGCTAGCGGATAAATTAAATATGGATTATGAAATAGTCAGGTATCAATTGCGAGAAGCGAAAAATTATAGACAGGATTTTCACGAACGTGTTAAAGAAGTCTTAAAGAAAGAAGGATTAATTTCTTCTAATAATGAAGTATGTGAGAAATTAAAAGATGAATTATTGGATTTCAATACAATTATGAATAGAACTGTTGCTTTGATAACAAAGAGCATTAAAGAAAAAATTGCTGATAAAAGACTCACCGATAATGAAAAATTACAATTGAAAAAAGAATTGCGTCAGCAGTTACAACAAATTACAGATGAATTCAATGATTTATTATTAACAATTGATATGAATTAATTATGGAAACAAAAAATATAATAATAACAAATGCAGAAAAATTAATACTCGAAAAACTTCAATCTCTAGAACGCAAACTTGATTCTATAATTGAAGAAAAAGCATATCAAAGCATTGAAGAAATTTCACTACATAGAGCTGAAAGACTATTAAGAATGGGCAGAGCTAAAATTATAAGAGAAGTTGAAAAAGGAAATTTAGTAGCAATTCCTTTTAAAGACAAAAACCATAAGAAACGATATAGATTCAGAATACAAGATATTATAGAATTTCAAAATAAGCGTTCAACAAAAAGAAATTATGAAGTAGAGCCCGCAGAAAATATTTGTAAAAGAATATTTGGAATAGAATAATGAAATCAATGATTCTTTATAACTCAATAATCAATTCATTACCAACATTACGTGAATATCACGGTTCAAGATCGAAATATTCTAAATGTAACAATAAAGATTGTGAGTTAAATGGTGGTAAAGAATCTCACAGAAATTCTATGAATGAATTACACAATATTACTGATAAAAAATATGAAGAAATAATACGAGGCAATAATGGAAAAAATTTATAACAACATTGACGATTTTATTGAAAGTCTGAAAATGATTCACTGGATATTGATAGTAATGCTTTTATACCTATTAATATTCATTAAACCTGCATTAAAATATATCAAAGATTTATTCAAGGATTTAGAATAAAAAAACCCGCATACGCGGGTTCAATAAGATAAATAATAACAAATTATAAGGTGACTTTATGAATCAATGCAATAATAATAATAATGAACAAAAAAAACAACGGTTAGCTATTACACTCGATTTAAGCGACCCAGAGCCAGTAAGGGATTTAAAGCAGAACAGAGATATTAATAATATCGATTTGAAAATTGCTTATCCCTTGCATGCTTTAATAAGAACATATTTCCCAACTTTATTTGAGGAGGTAAAAAATGACAACAAATAAAGATGCATTAATAGCTTTAACAAAAGAAAGAATTGATGATAATAATAAACTTCAAACATTTATTGAAAGAGCAAAACAAATTACAATTCCATTGTTTCCAGAAACTGTTCAGTTTGTAGATAAAGCTCTTAAATATGGAGCTGCAATTGTAACAGTTGACATTAATATAGACCAATATGGAAACAACCATGACATCTATAAAAATGAAAGTGGTGGTTATTCGCTACACTTAAGCAAATTAAATGAAATTGCACAACAAGCAGGAATTCAAATAATTGATTCAAGAATAATTGAAAGAAGAGTTGATGAATATGGTAGAGTTACATTTATCAATCATCAAGTGCGTGGTAGAATGAAAAGTATTGATGGAACAATTAAAGAAATTGTTGTAACAGGTAAATATGATTATTACAGAGATATTGAATATTATGGTAAAGGTGATGCTAATAATAAGCAAGTTAAAGCAAGAAGAAAACATGCAGAGGCACTTGCAGAAAGCAATGCAATTTATCGTTTATATAATAAATTGATTGCTAAAATTCCGCAAAGTTTCACACTTGAAGAACTAAAAAAACCATTCTTAATCCCATACGTAATAGAAGATAAAGATGCTTTATTAAAAGAACTTCCTGAAAATGAACAAATACTTATTAAAAAAGAACTTGTTCGCAAAAGATTAGGATTAATTGATTCAATTTATTCAAATAATAAAATTGAACAAGTTGAGCAAGTTGAAACAATTGTAGTAGATGATGATGACCCTGAAATGCTTCAAAATGAGAAATTAAGTAAAGAGGAAGAAAATAAAATATTAGCTGAAGAATTCAGAAACGTACCTCAAAAAGAAAGAACTGAAAAGATATTGAAACTTATTGAATTAAAAGGCTACAAAGATCCAAGTGGAGCTGCAATTACAGCAAAAAGAATAGAAAACAATTCAATCGAATCTCAAATTCGGTTTCTTGAAAAACTATTAAATATGCCTGATAAAGAAGAAGGTTTGCCATTATGAGAACTCTTAGATTTATTCATACAGCAGACTGGCATGCCGACGGCGATGAAAAAAAGAAAGCTAAATTAGAAGCTTCATTACAACAGCTTGTCGAGTATTGCAGTAAAAATAAAGTTGATGCAATCATCCACTCTGGTGATGTTTGGGAACGCTCGCAAAAATTTGAAAAAAATTCAGGTGTGCCTGTTGTAATTAAATATCTTCGCGAGCTCTCGAAGTTAGTTGATTTTATTTTCATCACTAAAGGAAATAACTCTCACGATGAACCTGGAAGCATCTCATTGCTACATCAGATAGAACCAAATACTTATGCTTATGAATATCCGGTTGTTTTAGGAGTGAAAGACGGGACAATTAAACAGCACGTTTTCGATTTGCTTCGAGATGAGCATGAAATAAATGAATTCAATTTTATCGTTACCCTCGTGCCATATCCAACAAAAGCAAGTTTATTAATTAATGATTCGATTGATAACAATAATGCAAACTTCATTGAGAAGTTTGAACAAATATTTGAGCACATCGGTGAGGTTACACAACCTTATACTTGTCCAAAGATTTTAACTTTCCACGGCAATGTAGTTGGATCTCGTTTAAGCACTGGACAGACATTAGTTTCTCAAGATATTATGGTTGCTCCTTCAACGCTTGAATTAGCAATACACGATTATTATGCATTAGGACATATTCATCTTAGACAGGAAATAAAATGGAATATGATATATGCAGGTTCGGTTTATAATAAGAATTGGGGCGAAACTGATAAAAAATCATTTGAAGTTATTGAATTTGAATTTATGAAAGATTTTGAAAGATGGATTATAACAAATCAACAAAGAATACATTTTAATTGTAAATCTATGGTTAAAATTGATTGTGATTTTATTAATGGTGAATTCATTTATTACGCAGATGATGCAGATATGAAATTAGCTTTAAGCAATGATTCAGAAGTTAGATTAAAAATTAAAATCAAAGAGAATGAAAGGAATCTACTTACTGAGAATAAAATTGAAGAACTTAAAATTACTTATGGACAGGATACTAAGATTGAACTAAATATAATGCCTTCAGAACGAGATGCTCGCTCAGAATCAATTATGAATTGTAAAACTTTGCTCGATGAAGTGAAAGAATATGCTAAAGTAATTGGCGAACAAATAAATGATTCTATTGAAAAAAAAGTATTAAAAATGATGGAAGAAGGAGTAAGAGTATGAGAATATTAAAATTAAAACTCAGAGGTGCTATTGGCATTAAAAAAGGTTTAGGTCTCGATGAGATTGAGATAGATTTTTCTCAATTCAAACCAGGTCTAATCGCACTCACCGGGCGCAATGGCTCTGGGAAGACTACAATCATAGAAAATTTACATCCATATAGACAAATGGTATCAAGAGATGGCTCACTTCAAAATCATTTCTTCTTAAAAGATTCATATCGAATTCTTGAATTTGAACTTGATGGCGATAATTATGAAAGCAAAATTTTGATTGATGCATTAACTGGTGGAAGCGAAGCTTATTTATTTAAAAATGGAAAACCATTAAACGATGGCAAAGTATCAACTTATGATAATGTTATTGAAGAGCTATTAGGTTCACCGGAACTGTTTTTCAACTCAGTATTTTCAGCACAAAAATCAAAAGGGATTTCTGAACTTAAACCAGCTGACAGGCGCAAACTATTTTATGAATTACTCAATCTTAATAACTATGAAATTTATCTTGAAAATGCGAAGAACAAATTAAAAATTGCTGAGAATGAATATTCAAGAATTGAAGGAGAAATTCTTGCTTTAACGAATGACAATAATGATTTGGAAAGTCTTGAAAATTCAAGGAAAGAAAATCTTAATTATCAAGCACAGCTTATAAGTGAAGTCACAGATATTGAAAATGATATTGAAAATCTCAATTCTGCTATTAAGGAAAACGAAATAAGCCTACATCTGCTCAATCAAAAAATTTCGGTTAATGAAGAAATACAATCCGAAATTAAAAAACTTGAAAAGCAGATTTATGAATTAACAAATCAGCACAATACTTATATCTCTAAACTCAACTCTGAGATTGAAGAACAAAACAAGAAACTTGACCGCTTTAAGAAACTTACTACAGAAGAAGCAAGACAGAAGATAGAGAATGCAATTAACAATAAAGCTGAATTAAATGAAAAATTATTGAATCTCAAATCTCAACATTCTGATTTAATTAAAGATTACAGCCAGAAACAGAATGAGCTTCAATCTCAAAAGAATCTTATTACTGAAAAAGAATCAAAACTTAATTCTATAAAGTCTGAATTAAAGCTTCAAAATGTTAAGCTGCAGAATCTTGAAAAGGAATTATATGATTGTATTTCACAATCAAAAACTATAACAACAGTTCCCTGCGATGAATCAATAGGTTCAAAATGCAAGTTTTTAATAAATGCTTATCAATCTAAAATGTCAATCCCAGAATTAAATAATAAAATCAATACTCAAAAAGAAGTAATTGAAAAATTAGAAGCTTCATTCAAAAAGCTAACTGAAGAATTAAATTATATGAGTTCAGTATACATTTCTTTGAAGTCTTGCATTGATGAAGAATTCAATGAAGTTATTAAAAGACTTGAATCAGAAATAAAAACTACGGAATCTTCTCTTAGTCAGTTAAACGAATATAACTGGGAAAAATTGAGAGATGAAATAAATGATGCAGAAAAGAATATTAGTATTATAAAAGAATCCCTAAAAAATCTTGAAGACAATAAAGCTCGTGAGATTTCAAAATTTGAATCAAACGTCACAAAAATAAAATCTGATATTGAACAATTGAAGAAAAAGATTGACTATCAAATTGAAGAAAAGATTGCAAAGGTTAATTCCAATTTAGTGATGCTAAAACAAATACTCACTGGACATAACCAAACTTTGTTATCATCAAAAGCGAGACTTGAAGAAGCAAAAACTGAATTAGCAAAAATTGAGCAGCAAATAGAACAAATAAAATTAAATACTAAAAAAATCTCTGAACTTAATTCAAAAAAAGAATTAATAGCACAGGAAATTAGAGATTGGAGTTTTTTGTGCAAAGCATTTGATAAAACCGGAATACCTGTCTTGAAACTTGAGAACTCCGGAATTGAAATCACATCCATTGCAAATGATTTGCTAAGCATTTTTGATAATAAATTCAGAATAGTTTTTGAAACGATGAAATTAAAAGCAGATAAAAAAAGTTACAAAGAATCATTCGATATAAACATAGTTGAAGATGATGGAATAACCGATATAGCAAATAAATCCGGGGGTCAACAAGTTTGGCTTGAAACTGCTATTCAGTTAGCAATATCTCTTGTAGTACGCAATCAAGGACGAAATATTAAAACGGCTTTTTTAGACGAAAAAGATGGTGCATTAGATTTAGAGAATGCATTTAATTATATAGAAATGCTGCGCAAAGCTCATGAAATGAGTGGAGTATTTAATACATTTATTATTACTCATCGCCCTGAATTACTTGATTATATCCCCCAGCAAATAAAATTAAATGATGGATATTTAGAAATAATTTGCAATTAAATAACTGAAATAGAAATGATGAGCGAACCAACTTTGTTTGACCAAATAAATATACCTCTGACAAATAAAGTTGAAAGTTATTATTCAAAAGAGGTTCAAAATAAAAGATTAACGCAGAAAGAAAGAATTTATATTGCTATTAAAGAACTTTATAAGCCGAGTCAGAGAGAAATATCAGAAGTAACAGGTATACCAAGACATTTAATACCTGACCGCATTAAATCATTACTTGATGAAAATAGAATAAGAATTGCCGGAAGTAAATTTGACGAGATTACAAAAAAAGATGTAACAACTTATGAGGTTAATAATTAGAGATATGAATAAGATTTATAAAATAATTCCATTGTCTTTAAAAGAAGCAAATACTTATGTAGCAAATTATCATAGACATCATGGTAAAGTGCAAGGATATAAATTTGCGGTTGGAGCAATTGATAGAAATAATGAATTACATGGTGTTGCCATTGCCGGTCGTCCAGTAGCGAGATTTTTAGACGATGGGAGAACACTTGAAGTTACACGTTTATGCACTGATGGCACTATCAATCTTTGTTCATTTTTATATTCAGCCTGTGCTAGAATAGCTAAAGAAATGGGTTATAAAAAAATAATCACATACATATTAGAGACAGAGCCGGGAACTTCATTAAGAGCTGCTGGATGGATATGCACTGGAAAAGCAGGGGGTCAATCTTGGAATAATAAATGTAGAAAACGGAACGATAATGAATACACATTTATAAACAAATTAAGATGGGAAAAGGAATTAAATTAAAATTAAGAATTATACATCAACTGTTTCAGTAATAAATTAACAGAATAATAAATTTATGAAAAGGCAAATATTTAACAGAATATTTGATTTAAGAGAATGGCAACAAGAAGCTTTCAAAGCCGTAATTAATGCTTATCAAAATGGAAAAAGAGATTTTCTTTGTGTAGCTACTCCTGGTTCTGGGAAGACAAAATATGCTTTAAGAGTTGCTCATCATTTTTTGCTAAATAATATTTGTGAAAGGTTAGTAGTCGTAACCCCAACTGAGGGATTAAAAAAACAATGGGCCTATGAATCAGCTAAATTTGCAGGAATTGACATCGACCCTGATTTTATTAATAAACAAATAATTGAAACATGTGATTTTCATGGAATTGTCATTACTTATTCATTACTTGGCCAAGATAAAAAACATATTCACGCTCAAAATACGAATAATAAAAGAACATTTGTAATATTTGATGAAATTCATCATGCTGGCGAAAATCTTACTTGGGGTGATGCAATTCTAAATGCATTCAAAAATGCTGTTTTTAGATTAGCTATAAGTGGAACTGCTTTCCGTTCCGACGATGCTCCTATTCCATTTATTACATATAATGAAAACAAAATATCTGTTGCAGATTACAATTATAGTTATGAAAGAGCAATTAGAGATAATGTATGTAGACCTGTTTATTTCTGTTCTTATGATGGCAAGATGAAATGGAAAGTAGAACAGCAGGAATTTGAACATACTTTTGGGGACCATCTCACTCCTGACCAGGAAAGTAGAAGATTAAGAACAGCTTTAAATCCAAGAGGACAATGGGTTAGAGATGTTATTGTTGCTGCTGATAAAAAACTTAATGAAATACGATTACAACATCATAATGCTGCAGGATTAATATTTGCTTCAACACAAAAAGATGCAAAGGAAATTGGTAAAGTAGTAGAAGAAATAACAAATACTAAACCTATAATTGTTATTAGTGACGACCAAACAGCCATTGAACAGCTTGAACAATTCAAATCAAGTAATGATAAATGGATTGTTTCGGTTAAGATGGTCTCTGAAGGAGTTGATATTCCAAGGCTGAGAGTTGGTATTTATCTAACAATCATAAAAGCTGAGCTTTTCTTCCGTCAAGCAGTTGGAAGATTTGTAAGAGTCCTAAAAGATTTAACTGCTCAAGATGCATTTATTTTTATTCCTCAAGATAAAGATATGATAAAACTTGCGGAAAATATTCAGATAGAACGGGAACACGCATTAGAAAAAGCTGAGAGAAAAGCGCATGCTTCAATAAACAAAGCTTATGATTTATTTGGTAATCCTTATTATACTCCTGCTCTTAAAGGCAAGTTTGTTCCGATTGATTCATTTGCTACAAATCAAAAAACTATTTCTGTTAATATTGAAATTGGCGGAGCTAAGCACACAATTGATACGAGAAAACCAATGGAGCAAAGTCCTGTTTATTTGCAAAAAGAATATTTGCGTAATAAACTTAATAATCTTGCAAAAAAAATAGCCTTGAAATTCAGAAATGGCAATTCTAAACCAGATTGGAAATATGCTCACAAACTCTGGATTCAGAACGGTGGCAGAGAAATGGAAAAGGAAACAATAGAAGAACTTAAAAAACGTGAACAATTTTATCTAAACTTATTGAGGAATTAATATGGCTCGACCTAAAAAAAATGGTTTAGATTATTTCTCACTTGATACTGATTTTTTTGAAGATCAAAAGATAAAAATATTGCAATCAAAATTTGGGGCTGAAGGAGTAATATTATACATAAAAATTTTAACTGTTGCTTATAAAGAATATGGTTATTACTTCCCTACTGATGAAGACTCTCTCTTAATTATTGCGGGTGAGTTAAATATTGACTGCGAAAAAATCAAAGATATGATAAAGTTTATGGTGTCCAAAAACCTGTTTTCGGACGACCTTTACTATCGTTATGGTATACTTACTAACATAAGAATGCAGAACAATTATTTGACCGGGACAGAAAAAAGGTCTATCATTAAGTTCAAATCTGATTATTTATTAATTGACCCTATGTCTGAAAAAAGTAGAAATCATCGAGCTGAAATTTACATCGATGGTAAAGGTTGCCCAAAACCACAGTTAAGGACGGCAGAAACCCAAGTAAAGGACGGAAATTATCCCGAAAGTGAAAAAGAAAGTGAAAGTGAAAAAGAAAAGGAAAAGGAAAAAGAAAAGGAAAGTGAAAAGGAAATAATTTCCACCGATAACTTCGCAGAAACTTCAACTTCTGAAACTTCCTTATCAAACTTCATTTTTATAAAAAACTTATTTACTTCTAATACACGAATACGTGACCCCAATACAGAATTTCATATTAAACCAATACTCGATTTTTTTAAGACTATACCTGTTCACTTAACAGAAAATGACATAAAAGCGTGCATTATTACTGCATTTGCCAGATTGAACAAGGATTCAGGAGTCAAAATGGATTATTTAATAACGAATATTCAGCGTCTAATTTCACAAAAACACGAAGAAAAGCTACAAAAATTAAAAGAAATTGAATTAAGACAAGCTGAAATTGACAGAAAAATTGAGAGAAAAGAGCAATTTGAGAAAGAACAAAAGGAAAGATTAAAGAAAATCCAAGATTACAAAATCTTTTATGAAAATCATCAAAATTTGTTTTCTGAACGTGAAAAAATGCAATTATTAAAGCTTTTGCAAGAAAATAGATTATTAGAAGCGGGCGCAATTATCGAACCCAAGATGGAGCAAGTAGATTTAATATGAATAAAATGGCACAGATTCAAGATTTATTTTGTGATAAAATATGTGATATATGTGGATTAAATCCGGGAGTAAATCAAAACAAAAACAATACAAAGCAAGCAGGTAAGTATACTGAATACCCTGTTTATGCTTTTGGCTTCAATTTTTTTTATAAGAAAAAATAAAATGTATGAGTAATCGATTCAAAGGCTGGAGAAATTATAACAATGATATTACTAACAAGCATAATTATGTAAGTAAAATTTCTGCTGCTTTGATTATGCTTGGGGTTGAGCATGAACTTGAATATAAATTTCTACTGGACAGAAAATTTAGATTTGATATAGCAATCCCAAATTTAAAAATAGCAATAGAATTCGAAGGTGGCATCTGGATTAATGGACGACATACACGAGGTAAAGGTTATGCCACAGATACAGAAAAATATAATTTAGCGGTATTGCACGGTTGGAAAGTTTTACGTTATACAACTTATCAAACAAAAGAACAGAATTGGGAATTTAAAATAGCTTTAGATGTTAATAATTTAATTGAAATGCAAAAATTATTACACCCGAAAGTGTAATGAGAAAGATAAAAAATCATATAAGAATAAAGAAATTCAACAATTCTATTACACTAAAAAGTGTAATGATTATTTCAGTTAAAAATTGTAAAATATGTATATGAATGATGAAATAATAAAAGCAATAGGTAAACAAGTAATCGATTTTTTAATCGAGCAAGGATATATTAACGAAATTTCAATAAGAAATGCAGAAATTAGAAGAAAATATTCAGAAATGAGACAATCTGGGTTAAGTGCGAGAAAGGCTCGAGAAATTCTTCTTAAAGAACCTTATGTATATTATAATGGTGAAGCACAATATTTAACAGAGCGTAATTTAATTAAAATTCTTTATGGAAATGCCAAAAATAAATGATAAACATATTAGTTCTATTTGGAATCGCATTGATGAAGTAGTAATGATGATCCTTGAAAATGATAGATGGTTCCATGCTAAACATGCTCCTGAACTTGCAAGAGTTGTAATGAAAAAATTCAATGTGTCTAAAAGAACAGCTCATAGATATGTTGAAGAAGCACGCAAAGAAATACGTGAATTATCTAAACCAAAGAAGAAAAAAGCATTTGAAAAAGCTATGCGAGATCGTGCTCTGTTGTTTAACAAAGCCATAACTGAAGGCGATTATAAACTTGCATTATCTGTAGCAATGGATAGAGATGAAATATTAGGATTATACTCTAATGAGAATGATAAAGATAAGGACAAAGAAATGACAATTAAAAATATTGATATGTCTCAATTTACAGAATATGGCCTTGAGCGTATTAAACGAGGTGATAAACTTGAAGATGTATTAATGGACCCAAAGGCAATTAAAAAATGAGTTTAATTACGCAAATACAAATTGCAGCAGAAGCAGAACTCGAGCTGCGAAAACGAAGACAAGAACGATTAAATAATTATATCATTCAAAAAGATTTTTATAAATCTCACCCATTAGAATATTTTCATGAGAGATTAGGTATACCACCAGAAACTATTAATTGGCAACTTCTTCCTGAGTATAAAAATCATATTTGGGATGGGACGCCGAATCCATTGGTGAAAATTTTAGAAGCAATTCTTAATTGGAAATGGGTTGGAGTTGAATCAGCAACTGGAACAGGCAAGACATTTTTAGGTGCATTAATTGTATTTTGGTTTCTTGAATGCTATGATAATTCTATTGTTGTCACAACGGCACCTAAACAAGATCAACTTACTCTTCACATTTGGAAAGAAATTAGCAAACTGTATCCACGATTTAATAAAGGTGAATTAATATCATTAAAACTTAGAATGAATCCTGATAAAGATGATTGGGTTGCTGTTGGTTTTGTAGCAGGTGTAAAAGCAAATGAAGATTCAGCAACAAAAGCTCAAGGATTCCATGCAGAACACATGTTAATAATATTAGAAGAAACCCCTGGTATCCCACAGCAGATAATTACTGCTTTTCAAAATACATGTTCAGCTCCACATAATTTAATAATAGCATTTGGCAACCCAGACCATCAACTTGATAATTTACATAAATTTTGCATGCAGGATAATGTAGAATATATACGTATCAGCGGTTATGATCATCCAAATGTAGTTCTAAATAATCCAGGATTTATTCCAGGTGCTATATCGTTAATTGGAATTAAGCGCATCATCTCAAAATATGGTCCAGAACATCCGTTAACATTATCACGAACTCGTGGAATATCTCCATCGCAAGCTCAAGATGCATTAATAAGACTCGAGTGGTGTCATGCAGCAGTTATGAGATATAAGGAATTACTTATTGAGAATAAAATTGATGAATTAAAGATAAAAGGTAATTATGCTCTCGGTGTTGATGTTGCAGATAGTGAAACTGGAGATAAAGCAGCAATAGCAGAAGGTAAAGGGAATGTATTATTAAGTGTAGATGATTTCCAATGTAATGATTCAAATCAATTAGGTAAACGTGATGTATACCTAAGAATGAAAGCTAAAAATATAGAACCGAATCATGTAGGTATTGATGGTGTAGGAGTTGGAGCTGGTACAGTTAATGCTCTTAAGGAACTTAATCTAAAAATTGTAAACCTAAAAGGCAACGAAGCTCCAATAAGACATCGAGGCGAAGAAGATTTTAATAATCTTCGTTCACAGATGTGGTGGCAAATGCGCGAAGACCTACGCAATGATTTAATTGCTATACCTGATGATGAAGAATTAATTGCTGATTTAGTAACTCCTAAATTTACCATTAAAAATGGTAAGATAACAGTTGAAAGCAAAGAAGATATTAAAAAACGATTAGGAAGATCACCAAATAAAGGAGATGCTGCAGTATATTGGAATTGGGTCAGAACAGGAAGAAATATTCCTGCTAAGATAGTTTCAAAAATTTTATAATAATTTTATTGAGGTTGTCATGAAAAATAAAGAAGTGCATTCCATAATAATTAAATCAGAAAACAATACTAATCCTTACTTTGATTTAATGAAGCCGATAGAAAAGGAATCTAAACAAATTAAAAATGATAACTATGCTATTGAAATAGCTCCTCCCTACCCTTTTTATCAACTTGTTAATTTGTTTAAGATGAACACATACCATGCGCGTTGTTGCAGAGTGAAAGCAGCTCTAACATGCATCTTAGGTTATCAATTAATCACTGATGATTTAGACAAAAAACCAGATGATATACATAAAAAAATAACTCAATGGCTCAATAATCATTCTCAATACACAGCACAACCATTATTAACAACTTTATACAATTTTTGTTTAGACTATGAACTCTTTGGTAATGCTTCATTCGAAATAGTGCGAAATAAAAAAGGTGATATTGCAGAATTTTATCATATACCAATGAAAAACTGTTCACTCAAAAAAGAAAAATACCAAGGAGATTATATAATAAATCTCGTTCAAAAAATAGGCTCTAATACAGTAACATTTGTTCAATTTGGCAAGAAAAAAGACAGCAACAATAATGAATACCTAATGCTAAAAAATTATTCACCTGAAAGTGATTACTATGGTGTTCCTGAATATATGCCCGCACTTGCTGCAATGGTATTGGATGCATCAGCTAATAAATTTAATATTAAGAGGTTTGATAATAATATGCTAATAGAAACAGTAATCACAGTAATAGGTGCTGCTTTTGGTAATAAGACTGAAAAAGATATAAGAAATTTTTTCAGCAATAATTTTAAGGGACTTGATAATGTTGGGAAATCATTATTATTACAAATTCCTGATGCAACACAAAACGAAGTAAGTGTAAAAATTGATAAGATAGCAAGTGAAATTAAAGAAGCAAGTTTCAGAGCATTAAGACAGGATAACAAAGAAGAAGTAATCGCAGCACATGGTGTGCCGCCAAGACTGGTCGGAATAATGACAGCTTCCCAACTTGGTGGTGCAGGAGAAATGAAAGAACAAATGAGAATGTTTCGAGACATTACAATAAAACCCAGACAAATGATGCTCGAATTTGTTATGAATCAAATAATACTTAAAAATGCATTCCCTGATAACAACAAATGGAAAATACAATTTGAAACATTCGATATATCTGACGCTTCTGATGATGCAGATTATTATTATAAAATTATGTCAATTGTTGATGAATATGGTCGTAAACCTCTTACTTCTGACGAGATTCGAGAAGAGCAAGGTTATCCACCTCGTAATGATAAACCTATTGATAATAATATAAGCAAAGAAGAAATAATTAAAGCTGCTGAAGGTGGTGAATTCTTAGCAGCATTAATTCAATTAAGAGATGCAATTAAAAAGAGTATGTTATGAAGAAGCAACGAGCAATAGAAATAATTAACGAAATAATTTGTATTATTCTTAAAATTGACAAATATGAGCGATTAGTTGATAAATTAAAAAAAATTATGAGTGAAACTTTTTTTGAGAATCAGCAAACTGCGATAGAAGAAGCAATACAAGATTTTATTAATACAGAAGGATTAATAACGGATAAAGATAAAACAGAATTACTTGAGATACTTGAACGCAGATTAGGTACAAATATAGCTACATTACTCGAAGCAAAGATGAATGAAATAAGACGTGAGACATATAGTTTGGGTTTATCCGAAATTAATATAGAATATGGTTTTAATCGTATTTCAAAAGAAACATTAAATTGGCTTGAACAAAATCATTCTTATTGGATTGGTAATTTTTATAAAGAACAAATTGCTGATAGATTAGGTAAAGACTTAGATGATATTTTTGATAGAATATTAAAAGAAGGTATGAGTAGAGAAGCTGCAGGTAGATATTTGAAAGAAATGTTAAAGGATAGATTTGGGAAACCTGGTTTTAAAGGAACAATATTGAATTATTATGAAGGATTTGCTAATCATGTAATTACGCAAACAAGAGAATTTGCTCATATCGATGCATACGAACGTGCTGGAATTGAATATGTAAAAATACAAGCTGTGCTTGATTCAAGGACATCACTTATATGTAGAGAATTAAATGGTCGAGTGATAGCAGTTTCTAAACTTAAACAACAAAGAGACAAAATTCTTAATTCTAAATCTCCTGAAGAAGCTAAAAAATATTCAAAGTGGTTAACTCAAAAGGAAATCATGAGATTAGTTTATCAAAAAGCTACTGAAGAATTACCAGATGAAATCGGATTACCTCCATATCATTTCCATTGCAGAACTACTACTGTTATGGCTTATCAAGAAGAAATAGAACGAGACTTACTTAAAGCAAAATCATATCAACAATTTGAAAATATCCTCAAATCAAAAGTTGATAATTACGAACAATTAAGTAAAGCTGAAATCTCAAGATTAAAAACAATTGCTCTTAATGCAAGTGCAGATAATGAATATATTTATGATATGATACGTAGTGCACAAAGTGATATTTATTTAATTCATATACGTGATAAACTGCAATCTTTGTTTGTTAAACAGCAAGATATTGCAATCTGGGATATAATTAATAATAAATTAGTCTATACAGATGAAAAAATAAATGAATTGCTTAATAAAATAGAAGAAGATGGCGGGAAATATATGAAGTTGAAGAAAGCAAGAGGAATAAAGAAATGGATAAAATATTAATGCTTAATAACAAATTATATTAAATTGGCCAATCTCAATTACACCTCAAAGTGTAATAAATTTAATCATTTCTTTTGATTATAGCTCAAAAACGCACTTTTCCATTACACTAAAAAGTGTAATGACTTTAATTTATCCTCGATTTACTTTTATATCAACAAAAATAATTGATAACATGAAACCAAAAAGAATATTAAAAGAAATTGATGTAGAATTTATATCGCTCGTTCATAAGGGCGCAAATCGCAAAACAATCATTTATAAATCTGATAATTATCATGACAATCCGCTTTTTTCTAAAGTTGTAGAAATTAAAAAAGTAGATGATGATAAAAGACTAGTCTATGCTATTGTTTATAGTCCCGGCGAAGTTGATGCTCATGGTGATATTACAGATGCACAAACAATTGAACGAGCAGCATACAATTTTATGAAAAAAGGTATTACTAAGAATGTTGATAAGGGGCATGATTATAAAGCTGATGAAGGATTTGTTGCAGAAAGCTGGATAACTAAAGAAAACGATTCTCTTTTCCATGATGACCCGGTTGGTTCATGGGCTGTTGGTATTAAAGTAGAAAATGAGGATACATGGCAGGAGATAAAAAAAGGCGAAATAAGTGGTGTAAGTTTAGCAGGAATAGCTAAGGTAGAAATAATTGAAAAATCAGTCACACAATTAAATAATAGTGCAGTTAAACATGCTTCTAATTTAATTAAACGAGGGAATATTATTGATTCAAATAAATGGTCACCACCATCAGCTTCAACAGAAAATCGTTATATCAAAGATAACGGTATTGAAGATTTTGCAAAATGGCATTTGGGTATTGACCCTGACAAAGATAAAGATACTAAAGGTGCATACGGTTATATCTATACATCTGATTTTGAAAATGTAGATAGAGCAGGTTTGGTAGCAATAAGACAACGAGCAGGTCAACAGGGGGCAGAAGAAATATTTAATGCTGCAGGGAAATTAATTGAACAAATAGATAAAAAATTGGAGAAAGCGGATATGAGTAAAACATTTAAATCAGCATTTAATGATTTAGTCGAACTTTTGAAAAATATTATTGGATTGAATAAAGATTTTAATGATGAACTTAATAATCAAGTAAAGCAAAGAATATTTGAAACGCATTTAGCTGCATTATCAAATGCAAATTGGAATGTTATGCAGGATGATAATATAATAGACAAAAAGGCAGCATTAATTGAAAATGCGAAGCAATTCATCTCTGCAATTGAAAATATAGATATAAGCAAATCAATATCCACTAATAAAAATGAGGTTGAAATGACAGCTGAAGAACTCAAAAAAACAATTGATGAAGCCTTAAAACCAATTAATGATAAAATTGATGCTTTAGAAAAGGCTTCAAAAGAAAAAATAGAGTCTCTTGAACAAATTAACAAAGAACTTAACGAGAGGCTTGAAAAAGTAGAAAAATCGACTCCGGGCAGTCAGCAACATAAAGAAGAACCTGTTAAGAAAGAAAAGCAAGCTCATATAAGCTGGTTATCTTAAAGTTTATTAACTAAATGGGGAAATAAAAATGAACGAACAAGAACTCTTAGCATTACTTGAAAAAGCAGGTATAACAACTGCTAATACTCAGGGATTACTCAACACAGAACAATCTAATGCATTTATTGATACTGTTATTGACCAATCGAATTTCTTAAAAACTATACGTGTTGAAAAAAATATCGGTCGTGCAAGAGACCTGGACAATATTGGTCTAGGCAGCAGATTATTGCATAAACCAGTTGAGAATGAAGAACCGAGCGATGATAAAATTCGTGGCATTCTTACTGGTAAAAGAACATTAACTCCAGAAGAGATTATGTTGCCAATAAACATCTCTTTAAGATGGCTTGAAGAAAATATTGAGAAAGAAGCTGTTGAAAACACAATAACACAAATGGCAGCTAAACAAGTTGGTAATGACTTAGTAGATGCTTTATTTAACTGTGATACGGCAACTAATCCTGCTGATCCAGATTATGTCTTTTTAAGCATGAATGATGGAATAATTAAATTACTTGATTCAGACCCAAATAAACAATATTACTCTCGTGGAAGTAATACTGATTGGAAAGGTACTGTATTCCCTTCTGTTCTTGATGTTTTACCTGATAAATATCAAGACGAGCAAGATCTTGTATTTCTTGTAAGCAGAAGAGTAGATAGTGAATATAGAAGACAACTTGCAGATCGTGTTACAGCATTGGGAGATAATTATCTTATTGAAAAGCCTAATGCTACTTTTGAAGGTATTCCATTGATTAGAATTCCTAAACTGCCTTATGGAACAGTCATATTAACTTCTCTTTCAAATCTTGCAATCGGCTTTGGTAGAGAAATTAGTTATTACAGAGAATTTAAACCTCGTGCTAGACGAGTTGAAATTACAATGACTGCTAAAGTGGACTTCAATTATGTTTTAACTGAAAAAATTGCTTATTGCAAATAATTAATTAATGGGCGGATTACCGCCCTATTTTAAAAGGAGGAATCAATTATGAAAAAAGTATTAACTAAAGCAAGTAAATACTTAAGTCCAAAAGGACATTATTTTGAAAAAGGTCAAGTTTATGAACTTAATAAAGAGCAATGGGATAGTATTCCGGATAATGATAAAAGCTTTTTTGAAGATTACATAGAAGCTAAGACTCCTGAAGAAACCGAAAAGAAACAAAAAGAAAAGGAAAAATAATATGAAAAAAAATATTGTACTATTAATATTAATATTGTTAATAATTAACATTGTGAATTATGCACAAGTAGAATTTCCAAAAGATTGGAAAGGAAATTACTTCGCAGCTACCCTATATACAATAACAAATGCATCTGCTGCAGATACATCAGAGACGCTATTAGTTCCATTCGAAGTTAAACAAGCTATATTCTATTTGAATGTAAGTTCAGTATCAACTGCTGACACTTTAAAAAACATGATTATTCAAGGTTCGCCTGATGGTATAAATTGGTACACAGTAACAACTTTCGCTAATAAAACGAGTGCAGGTGGTGAAAGAGTAGTAGCAACATTGATTGATAGGTATGTAAGATTCATATATCAAATTGCAGGAACTGATCCTGCTATAAGTTTTAATGTAAAAGTAACTCCAAAATAATAAGACAAAATGAATGGATTTATTAAATCTATCGATGAAATAATTAACGAAGGTAATCTTGGCACTCAAATAAATTCAGAGCAGATTTATCCTCATGTTATTACAGCAGAAATTGAGCTTAAAAGATTACTCGGAGATAATTATAATATTTATAGCGGATATGAAAATTCTACGAACGATAATGAGAAACTAATATACGAAGAGATTCAGAAAGCAGCATATAATCTTGCATTAAGTTATGCAGTTCATGCATTGAATATTGAAACTCAAGGGTCAGGGATTATACGTTCTAAAGGATTTGATGTAAGCAGAAGTGAGTTACTATCACGAGAAGAAATAAAAGATTTAAGTGAACATTTCAGAAGTATAGCAATGAAATTACTTGAACCATATTTACCTCGATTGGTCAATGATGAAGACATACAGGACCAAATCAATTTAAGTAATTTAGATATGAGTGTAATATGAATAATAAAGAAAAATTATTTAACGAAATAAAAGAAGAAATAATGAATAATCTGGAAAGATTTGGTGAAAAAATTAAACAGCTTCTAATTAGACAAGTTAAAGAAACACTTGAATCAGAAAAAAAAGTTGTAACAGGCAATTTATTAAAAAGCATAGACGGTGAAGTAATGAGAATACAAACTGGAATATTAATTCAGATATTTAGTGGGACAGGATATGCATTTTATGTGCATGAAGGGACAAAACCACATTTCCCTCCCGTCTATGCTTTACGTGATTGGGTGAGATTAAAAGGTTTAGCTTATCGTAATTCTGGTAAGGAAATTCTAAACTATAAATCAATGAATGATTATTGGATAATAAATAATATAGCTTATGCAATCGCTTGGAAGATTTATAGACATGGTACACAAGGGTTAAAATTTTTTGATTTAGCATTAAAGCAAGCAGAACCAAAAATAAATGAGATGATTAATAATTTTAAAATCACATGAATGGAATAGAATTAATTGAATTTATTAAGCAACAATTAAAAGCAAATTCAGAATTACATAAAGTTAATATAATCTCTGATCCGTATGATAAAATTGAAGAATTGGTCCCTTGCATTTTAATTGATTATGGCAGAAGTAGATTAAAAACAGCAAGTAAAGGTGAAATAATTGGTTATTATCATTCACTCGATTTTTATTGTATAGTTTCAGCACAGAATAAAAAACACGAGACTTATAAAAAAGAAGCTATAGTACTTGCAGAAAAATTTATTAGAGCATTTAATTTAATTAATAGTTCTGAAATGCGAGTAGTACAAAAAGAAGATAGTTTTGAGCCACAGGAATTGATGGTAGGTTCACTTAAATGCAGTGCAATATTAATTAATAAAGAAATTGAAACAAGAATATAAGAGGTTAATATGGGAGCACAATCAGGTTTTGCACAAATTGCTATAATGCAAGCTGGAACATTAAATACAACACCTGTAGGTGTCGTTGTATTAGGTATTACACAAAATGAAAATCTACAAACATCACGTCATAGAGGAATACGAATTGATTATCTGGATTATGAACTCCCTAACTATGAAAATTTGATGTTATCAGCTGCAACAGTCCAAGGCAATCTTTATATGTTCGATAAATTAGTCAGTTATCGTGGGGGTAATTGTGATATACAGATAATAACTGGTGAAGGAAAAGTATTTAAATTCTTGGCAGCAAGTAATCCTTTAGGGATAGAACCAAAACTAGCATATAGTAAAGATTCAAGATTAATTACAGTAGATATAGAAGGGGCATTCCCTCGTGATGTTTGGACTTCAATATTAAATGCAGCAACATCTAATACAGCAGTAGATTTAGGATTTAATCCAGTTTCAGGTAAGGATTTTACAAAACAAAGATTAGCTTATCCAAAAGCTACTGAATCTCCTATTGGAACTGCAATAAATGGTTCTATCATAGAAAGAACTATTACAATTGAACCTAAACGTAAAGCTAAAACTATAAATAATATTTCACTATACGATAAATTAACAGCTACAATAACACTTCAGATTGAAGATATAACACTTGCTGATTATATAATACAAAGAAATAAAGGAACTTCCCCTTCTCTACTATTTAAGGAAGGTAACTCAGAAACTACTTATGATGCATTCAGTTTTGCAGAAGGTGTTTTAGTTCAAGATTGTAATATCAATGTAACTGGCGAGAAAGCACAGATGGATATTATATATAAAGGAGCTTTTAACATTAGCAAAATGACTTTATTATCAGGAACAAATAATGGTGGTTCAGCAGCAGATGGTGGAATATCTGGAGGTACATTACAAATAGCAGCTTAATTAGGAGGTGGAAATGGACAATAAACTTTCAAATAATTTTACACTTAATGAACTAATAAAAAGTGAAACTGCAATAAGATTAGGCATAGATAATACTCCAACTGACGAAATTATAATAAATCTTAAAAATTTAGCTCAGTATGTTCTACAACCAATAAGAGATCATATTGGTATACCAATAAAAATAAATTCAGGTTACCGTTGCGAAAAATTAAATAAAGTAGTTGGGGGTAAGCCAAATTCACAACATTTGCGTGGTGAGGCAGCTGATATTGTTCCTTTCAAAGATCTATCAGTGAAAGAACTTTTTGATGAAATCAAAAAAATGGTAGAAGATGGGAAATTGGTAGTAGATCAATGCATTCATGAAATGTCTCACGAGGTTGATTGGGTGCATGTAAGCTATACAACAAAAAGAAATAATAGAAATATGTTTATAACTCTTAATGTATAAATATGAGCAAACGTATAGAAATCAAAATAGATGATGCAAAACCGAAAGGTTATGAACTATTACAAAACAATTTAAAGGCAAAAGCAATGGAACAGAAATTAATATTAGTAACTGCAGGTGAAAAACCAAATGTTGAGCTTGGAATTGATGAAGTCAAAAAAATCATCAAAGCAATCAAAGAAATAGAAGAAGCTCGAGCAATTGTAATGGCAGATGGTAAAGTTACAATTTCAGATTTTATCTCACATCCTGTTGAAGTTATATGGGAGCCAGCAAAAGCAATCTATGAAGTAATTAAAACTAAAGATTTAATTGCGCAAGAAATATTGAGAATTGATGAAAATGAAGCTAATGAATTAATTAAAACTGTTGCGGAAGAATTTAATATGCTGCCAGAAAATGTTACAGTAAAAATTGGGCATATAATTAAAGCAGCATGGCATATAGGTGAAATATTTAAGAATTAAGGAGTCTATTGTGAATATAATTGATAAAATTGTCCGCGCCTCCTTCTGTACCTGGGAATGGCTATCAGGCAAAAAACGCAGGATAGCCATTCTTTCGAGTGCAGTCATGCAACTTACTAAGGAACATACTCTTACACATCAAATTGCATCTGTATGTTTCTGGTTATTTGGCGGAGCAGATGTTGCACAAAATGGTTCTAAAATTCTTAAAGATAAATTACCATTAGGGATAAAAAAATGAATGAAGATAAACTTAATCAATTAATTACTGATATAGCAGTTATTAAAACTAAGCTTGAGGCATTCATTGAAAAAAATAATAATGATATAGAAAGACAAAATCTTAATATTGCTGATCATGAAGACAGATTAAGATTGTTAGAAGACTTTAAATCAAAGATGATTGGCATAGCATTGGCATCAGGTGTATTTGGTGGAATAATTGGTACATTATTGCAATTAATTATTAAGAGTGTTTTTTCATAAAATTAGGAGCGCGGAATGGAAGATAAAGTATATATTCATAAAGGGAGAGAATTCAAATTAAGAACAAAATTCTATGTCAAAGATATTGATATTACAAATCGCATAGATTCATTTCTTAAAAAATTTGTATTTGAACAAGGAATTATTACCTCAAACATTACATCAAAAGAATTAAATGAATTTTTACATGATATATTAATACCAGTCGATGATTTAGAAGTAGAGAACAATTTTTTTGAAGATATGGAACAAACAGATGCGATGGAGATATTCAGAGATTTTTTCTTAATATATCTTCAATTATCTATCAATATGAAGCAGAGCTTAATGAAATTCGAAGAAAAATTAAAATCGTTAGTTCAAGTATTGAACAATTAGAAAATAAATTATATCCGCATAGAATGAAACATCACATAAGCAAGATTGAATTAACAATGATAGAAGATTTAATATATGTATTGAATGATTATAATATAAACCCATATTCTTCTTTAGAAACGGCATTAAAATATTATGTATTAAAACAAACTGAAAATTTAAATTCACTCATTGATATATATAACACATTAAAACAAGTAGACAGATAATGGAAAGAGATATACAAATTAAATTAATAATTGAGGGAAAAGAAGCTATTGCGACATTATCTAATGTTGATGAATTATATCGCAATATTGTTGAGCAAACAAAATCTACAAAGAAATTACCTGCTCTTGTAGATAAGCAAGATATACAAAATATCGGTTCAATTAATCAGCTATTTGCACAGACAGGATTTTTACTCTCAGACTTAGATATGATGTTTGTTAATACACGTATGGGTTTACTGAGTATATCGAATAATATTTCTATGATTGCACAAACAGCAGCAAATGCAAGCAATCAAGCTAAACAACTTGGCATTTCATTTATGCAAGCAATATCAAGCTCAATCAATCCTATGAATATGCTGATATTAGGTATTAATGGTGTAATGTTTGTAATGCAGATGCTTGCAAGAGAAAGTGATAATACAACAAGTTCTTTGAAAAGGCAGAAAGATGAAGTAAATAATTTAAAGAACGAGTATGAAAATCTAACATTGACTCAATTAAAAAATCTGAAGGCTGAAGTCGAAACAGAATTATTGAAAATGACAAGAGAATTATCAGAGAAATATGGGATAAAGTCGGCGCTTGTAAAAACGCATCCAGTACTTCAATTCGCTGATTGGCTTGGTATATGGAGTCCAAGTGAAATGTCAGAGGAAGAAAGGAAAAAGTATGAAAGTTTATTAAATCAAAACAAAGCATTAGATGAAACTATAGCTAAACATGGTTATATTAAAGAATTAGAAGCACAAAGAAATATATGGATGGAAAAGAGAAAAGAATTAGATGAAGAACATATGCATGCATTTGATAAAGTAATACAGTATTATGATAAATTAATCGAAAAAGCAAATGATGCACTTAAAATAGAAAAAGAACGATATACAACAATACAGGATATTGGGAAAGTATTTGATAAAATAATTAGACTTGAATTAGAAAAACAATACTATGAAACAGAAAAAGAATTTGAAAATTTACAAATTTTGGAAAATGTCTCTATCTTTCCAGCTAATCTGGAAAATTTTCCATCAGCATTAAAAAAATTAAGATACATCAGTTTGGAAACAGGTAAACCAGAAACATTAAAAGAGGAAGAAGAAAGGAAATCTAAAGAAAGCAAATTAAAATCACCTCATGAAATGATGAAAGAATATTTAAGTCAACCTGAGCAAGTAGAAGAAATGCAAAATCTTATTAATTATTCTCAGCAGCTTGGCTTTATTTGGCAAAGAACAGGAAGTATAATAGCTAATGCATTGAGCAGAGCAATTATTTACGGACAAAAATTTAGAGATATAATAAAAGATTTAGGAGCATCTTTATTAGATACTGCAATTCAATTAATGGTAAAGGTTGGGCTTAATGCACTTGCTTCAGAATTAGGACTTCCTGTTAATTTTATGGCAAGTGGTGGAGTAATTAATGAGCCAGTATATGGAATAGGAGCATCAGGACGTGGTTATGTGCTGGGGGAAGGTGGAGAGCCGGAAATGGTTATTCCATTTTCACGATTGAATTCTCATAATTATTATATACCAAAAATTCAAACAATAAGAATCGAGCCGATTCGAATCGATATTTCTGGTACTGCTACTGCACGAGGGAGAGATTTAGATTATAATTTCAATAAACGAATGATGATTAAACAAAAGTATTATTAATGTATACTATAAGTTACATATTTGGAGAAACTACTACAGTAGGACATTTATTGGGGACTGGTGATAGATATTTACTTACTTTACAATTTACAATAAATGAAGATGGGAATAATATAACTTATCATGCTGAAGAGAGAGGGCTAAAAATATTAAAAAGAGGCATTACTAAATTAAATTATGATTATGATGATTTCTTCTTAGTTCCTGCAGAACAAGAATTTGCAATATATGATGAGAATAGAGAACTCGAAAATTTGTTATACGATGGCTCAATAGCTAATAGCGTAGAAAAAGAATTTTATGTAAAAGTTGAAATAAAATATTTTGGTGAGCCAAATTATACAATCGAATTTAGTGGTTATGCAATACCAGATTTATTAGAATATGATGAAATGCAGAAAACACATTACATTACTGTAATGCCAAAAACTAATCTATTAAACGAAACTTATCTTTATCCAGAAGGATACGAAAGAGAAAATTGGGACCCAAATAATTCATTAATTGCACAACCTAATAATCCACTACAATTGAATTATTCTAAAATTGGTAATGCAATTAGATGGGAATGGGTATCATTAAAAACACTGATTGAAAAAATATTTCAAATAATTAATCCTTCAATAACAGTTAGTTTTTATCACAATTGGTTGTTTTATGGTAATTCATATTGGGAATATGGAGTCGAATACACAAAAAACGATTTAAAATTAGAGGACTTAATTCTTGATCATAATTGGATTGGTTCTGTGTTTGCTTATCAAATAGGCAATATTGATAGCATTGGGAATTTGTTGAAATTACTTGCATTTGAATTTGGTTCAATGGCCGGAATGGTATCACAAGAGAAAGCATTTTTCAAGCAAGTATTGTATTGGGATAATTCACAAATAGAAACACTTGGGACTTTAATTGATGATAAACCTAAAAAAAGTTACAAATTTACTAAATATGATTTTGTAAAAATAAATAGTGACTTTTATAAACAAGATACAGGACAATTAAATAGATATGTATTATCAAAATTTTCTCCTAATAATTTTGCCCCACACGGACTATTTGAAAAAGTAAGAGGTAAAAATGGGCTTGAAAAAACAATTATTACTGTAGCAGACTATCTGAATCAAGCTTTAAGTGGTCCATGGGATGTAGCGTCTAACTTACGTGCAGCAATACAAGGCGTATCAAATGCATACTATTCAATTTATGGGGTAAAAAATCCATTAATGAATTTTCAAACATTGCTTTGGAACCCTCCAGAACCTGGTTATCTTGGATTAGCTCATTATCTAGCTGAATATTATTATACATTACGTGGTCTTTTATATCAAATGCCTGTTTATGAATTCAAAGTAGATGGACTTAATTATGATTTTATGAAAGGGTTCGAATATAATGGTTATAATTTTGTTAAAATCGGGCAAGAAAAAAACTGGGATGAAGAGACAACAAAAATTGAAGCAATAAGGTTACAGACAACATCGAAAGAAATTGATAATACGAGTAAAGGTGAAGTAATTACAGTACCAATTGCTTATATAAGTATGAAAGTAATTCCTGGTCAAGTATCATTAAATTATGAACAAATTGGGCAAGGTGCTATTGCAATTGCAGAGATGAATGCAGATGAATGGCTTGATGAATTTATTATTCAAGTTGATGTTCCATTTGGACAAAATGAAATAAGTAATTTTAGAATATTCGATGGGAATGAAACACTTGTTACTATTGATAAAATTATGGGAAAATTTAGACAAATTATTAATCCACAAACAATAAGAAAGGTAAAAAAATATAATACTCCAGATACAATTTATCTTGAATGGACACCTGGAAATCAAACTCCAACAACAGGCCAGGGGACATTAATTATTAAAAAAATGGTGCGAGCATGAAAAAATTATTAATTATTTTACTATTATTTTTTACACAAATAATTACTGCACAAAATTATATCGATGCAGATGGGACATCTGCACCAAAATGGCGTATAGGAAATGATAGATATATTTTATTATATCCGGATGATGATAGCAATTTTGTTAGAGTAAATATTAACGGTATAGAAACAAAACTACTTGATTATAATTACGTTTTATCTAAAACTGATAGTGTAAGAAGAGCATTTAATATAATTGGCGGGGCTGCGAACAAAATCTTATATCAAATATCTCAAGATTCAACAGGATTCATCGTTGCACCTACTAATAATCGATTTTTATATTATAATAATGGCTGGCAATGGAAATGGGCATGGAGTGTTGATACTAATACTGTAGTAAGAACTTCGAGAATATTATCAACTACAGCTCCACTAAGGATTGATGGTTTATCATCAGCTAACTTAAGTTCTGATAGAACATTATCATTATTATATAATACAACTCATTTTTCTGTATTATCAAATCAACTTACAGCAAATAATTTTACAATAAGTGCGGGAGATGGACTTACTGGTGGTGGCAGTTTAAGTCTTGGTGGTTCTACAACAATCAATTTGAATTATAATTCAAGTCATTTTTCAATTGTATCAGACCAGCTTACAGCTAATAATATTATTGCAAATAGCAATAATGGAGTTATTATTACAACTCCATTCACATTAGGAAGTTCAATCACAATTGATACACCACAAGATATTAGAACAACTGCATCACCACAATTTGTTAATATTAATTTAAGTGGAATTATAAATCAACAAGGTACTGGGACAAATTATTTTTATGGTGATATTCAACAATATGGCAATAGATCACTTTATAATAATTTTGTTTCTGGCTGGGCTGGTAGTGGTTGGAGACTTGATTATGGTATAGCTCAATCTGGTAAGAGTTACTTTGAAGTTGATAATTTAACAGTTCGTGGCACAATGTCGGTTTATGAATTATTACTTAACCAGATAAGAGCAACAAATGGCAATGTTATTACAAGTGACGCAGCAAAAGTAGAAAGTGTGAGTGGCAATCAAATAACATTTGAGGATCCATCGAATCATAATGTTTGTCCTTTCTCAATAAATGATTTAATTATAGCACAAAGCTGGGATAATGCAGGAACTACTATTAGACAAGTGCAAGCAACTGTTACTTCTGTAAGTGGCAGAACTATAACTGTATCTTATAATTCCGGCACCGCACAGAAAGGCGATACATTTGTTCGCATTGGCAATACAACAAATACAGCAAGACAAGGATTAGTTTATACAGTTACTTCAGATGCTTATGCGCCTTTTATAGACATTATTAATGGTGTAAATAGCTGGAGTGCATGGAGTTCATCAACAAAAACAAAAGCACGATATGGTAATCTTTCAGGTATAACTGATGCAACATTTGGGGCATTAAGTGGTTATGGACTTTATGCTCAGAATGTATATTTGAAAGGCAGATTTTATCTTTCAACGTTATCACAAACAATTGAAGATGCACTAAATACAAAAGTATCTTTAACTGATTTTAATAATTTAAGCAATACTGTAGCTACTCATACAACACAAATTCAGCAAAATGCAAATGCAATAACATTAAAAGCAAATAAGACTTATGCAGATAGCTTGAATAATAGATTATCAACCGCAGAGGCTAATATAACAATAAATGCAAATGCAATAACTACAGAAGTAACTAATAGAACTAATGCAGATAATACTTTACAATCTCAAATTACTCAAACAGCAAATAATTTGAATCTAAGAGTAAGAAAAGACAGTGTTATATCACAGATTAATTTATCCCCTGAAACAATATCAATTAGTTCAAGCAAATTAAATATAACAGGAAATACTACTTTTAGTAACGGCTTAAATTTGGCTCAGACAATTAATAGTGGAACTACTACAATAAATGGTTCAAAGATTACAACTGGGACAATTACATTATCGCATTTGAATTTTACACCAGTTCAAACAACGAATGTTATTGCTTCAATAAATGCGAGCACAGAAGGATTAAGAATAAATGGTTCTAAGATATTGATTGATGGAACAGTTCAATTTTCAAGTGGCTATGATCCTTCGCAAAAAATTCCTATCGGCGGGGCTGCTGCTGACATAAATAACAATACAACTACAATATCAGGCGATAAAATCAGAACAGGAATCATACAGAGCAATAATTATAGTAGCACGAGCGGAACAAAAATTGAACTTGATAATGGCAATATTACATTTAATGCCCCTAACGGCACAGTAGTGCTTTATGGAACGATGACTAATTATGCGACTGGACTTAATGTTACTGGGAAAACTTCCAGCGGTTCAGCAAGAATATTAGTGCAAGCAGGTAGCTATAATGATGCAGGTTATGCACGATATGGAATTAGCATTTGGGACAATAATCAGAATG
>Ga0078972_1005244_pt1 | contig 33399 bp, 34 predicted proteins | sample YelNatPaOPGAMG01_FD_67568 | JGI IMG/M metagenome (GOLD analysis project Ga0078972, IMG submission 67568) | Hot spring thermophilic microbial communities from Obsidian Pool, Yellowstone National Park, USA - OP-RAMG-01 (SPADES assembly) (version 2) | ecosystem: Environmental > Aquatic > Thermal... | reverse complement strand
CCGACCAGATCGGGGCCTGCAACACGGAATAATCGCAGAAACTGTAGAACAACGACGCCACCACCGGATAAACCGTGAACGTGCCGAGGCCGACGAACCACAGTCCGCAAAACGCCAGCCCCCGCCACAAATCTCGTCGTTCTGCGGTGGTCATGGCCGGGCCTCCGGGGCTGCGCCCCGGCGCACGAGGCTGCGATGGTGCCAGGCCCAGCTTTGGGCGACGCGTTGCTGGCAGAAGGCCAGCGCCTGCTCCGGTGGCTGGGTCAGGAGCCGGGCGGCTTCGAAGACCGCGGCGATTTCGCGGCCGTACTCCTGCCAGATGCCCATCTTGGGGATGTGAATGGCGTGGGGACTGCGCGCCAGTTGCCGGAAGACGTTGATGTACCGGTGGGGATGCTGGCGCTCGAAGAACGGACTCCATTGCCGGAACGGCGAGTTCTTCTTCTGGATGTAGCAGAGCAGTTCCATGCCGCGCAATTCCTGTGCGGTCTGGGCGGCCGGATTGATGCTGCTGACGAACTGGATGAACTCCCACGCTTCGCGCGGATGCCGGGCGCCGCGGGGAATGACCAACACGTCCGCATCCGCCGTGGTGAAGTTGTCCAGCCCGGGCGCGGCGGTCGGCCACGCCGCCACGCCGTATTCCAGGCCGGGGGCGAACTGATTGATGTAGTTGTCCATCCAGACGCCTTGAAAAACCATCGCGATTTTACCGGCAAAAAATGGGTTTTGCGGCGAAGCGAAGTTGCCAAACCCGCTCGTGAACGACCGGACGGCGTCAAGACCGTACCGGCGCGTGTAGCGTTCCACCCACCGGTAACATTCCAAATTGCGCGGGTCGGTGCCGATGCTGATCCGGTCGCCGTCCAGGTACGAGCCGCCGAACCACGCCGGGAACGCCCACGCGAACCAGCCCGGCTCCTGCGGCAGAAATCCGAGCTGGATGATGTCGCCCGTCTGCGGGTCGCGTTTGGTGAGTTTTTCGGCAAACGCATCCAACTCGGCCAGCGTCCGGGGCGGCCGGTCGGGGTCAAGCCCGGCGTCGCGGAAGAGACGTTTGTTCCAGTGCAACGCCGACGTGGACGGCGTGGTCAACGCCGCCCAGACCGCGCCCCGGTAGGTGCACATGTCGGCGTAGATGGCCTCGTACCGGTCGAGCCATTGCGCCGGGGTCAGGCCGTCGGCGCGGATGAAGTCGTCGAGCCGGGTCAAGGCGTTCTGGTCGGCAAACGAGTGGATGTTGTTGATCCAGATGCCCGCCACGTCGGGCGGGTCGCCGCCGGCGGTGGCGACGATGGTTTTCCGATCCACGTTAGCAGTGGAGATGTACTCGACGACGATCCGTTTTTGTGACCGGTTGAATTGATCCACTGTTTGCTGCATCGCCTGCGCTTCGAGACCGGTCCATTTTTCCCAGTACTGGAGATGCACTTTGCCGTCGTCCGACCCGGTCCCGCAGGAGACCAGCAACAGACAGCCCAACGTGGCGACGCACCGGAGACTCATTGGCGGCCGGAGTATATTGGATTGACCGCGAGAAGATCAATCCCTAGCATGATGCCATGAAAATTTTCGTTACCGGCGGAGCCGGCTACATCGGGAGCATCTGTGTCGAGCAGTTGCTGAACGCGGGCTACGACGTCCACGTGTACGACAACCTCAGTGAAGGGCACCGCGAAGCGGTGGATGCGCGGGCAAAGTTCACCGAGGGCGATTTGGTGGACCGGCCGCTGTTGTTTCGGACGTTGGAACAGTTCCGCCCGGAAGCGGTGATGCATTTCGCCGCCAGCGCGCTCGTGCCGGAAAGCATGACCAACCCGGCCAAGTACTTCCACAACAACGTCGCCAACGGCGTCACCCTGCTCGAAGCCTGTGTGCAAGCCGGGGTGAGCAAGTTCGTGTTCTCCTCGACCTGCGCCATCTTTGGCGTGCCAAAGAAGGTGCCGATCAGCGAGGATCTGCCGAAAGAACCCATCAATCCCTACGGCGAATCGAAGCTGATGTTCGAGAAAATCCTCTACTGGTTCGGCCGACAGTATGGGATCCAGTACGTGTGCCTCCGGTACTTCAACGCCGCCGGCGCCACCGCCCGTTTTGGCGAACACCACTGGCAGGAAACCCATCTCATCCCCAACGTCCTCAAAGTCGCGCTCGGCCAGAAACCGCACGTGGACGTCTTCGGCACCGACTACCCGACGCCCGACGGCACCTGCATCCGCGACTATGTGCACATCGTGGACCTCGCGCAGGCGCATATCCGGGCGCTCCACCACGACCAGAGCGACGTGTTCAACCTCGGCAGCGGCGACGGTTATTCGGTGTTGGACGTCATCAAGGCCGCGCGCGCGGTGACCGGCCATCCGATCCCGGTGGTCGAAAGCCCGCGCCGCCCCGGTGACCCGCCCAAATTGGTGGCCGACTCGAAGAAGATCCGAAAAGTTCTCGGCTGGCAGCCGCACCACGATTCCCTCGAGGCCATCATCGCCAGCGCTTGGAACTGGCACCGCAATCACCCGAACGGGTACGTCTGAGTTACGGGAACAACGGCGGCAACGGTTTCGGTTCCGGCTCCACCGGGGCGAGCCGGTTGGTGGCGACCAAGCCCGCCCCGCTGCCCAGCCGCGTCGGCTGCGCCGCCAGCCAACGGGCGGCGCTGACGTGCAGCATCAGCAGGACCGTCGGCCGGCTCGCCTCGGCGGCCGCGGCGTACAGCGTGGCCTCGACCGTGTTCTCCGCGTCGCTCCACCGCAACGTCAGCCGGCGGGGCAACCGCGCCAGTTTCTCCTGCAACTCTCCTGATTCGCGCCGCAGCCCGAACCCGTCGGCCGCCGTCACCGCCAGCGTGCGTTCCTGCGGTTCGCCAAACAGCTCGACCAGTTCCGTTTCGGCCGCGGCCAGCGACTGGTGTTTCTCCGGCATCACCACGGTGAACTCCTTGAGTTGGTTGTGGTAGAAGAACGCGGTGACTTCCTCGAAATTGCCGGACTTCGTGGCGGCGTAAATCTCCGGCAACATGCCGCGGGTGTTCTGGAGCCGGAGTTTGAGCTGGGCGGGCATCTCGTCGAGGGTCGCGTTGAGCCGCAATCCCCGGTAGCGATCCAACGGGAAAACCGCCGCTGGGGGCGGGGTCAACATCGCTTCCGGCGGCGCCGCCGTGGTCATCGCCGGGGGCGGCACCGGCAAGAGCCGCGCATCATCCGAGAGGAACACCGGCCCGCGTTGATAACCGCTGTCGAGCAGAAAAATCCAAAACGGCGAGAGCAGCAGCGCCACCAGGACCGCTCCCGCCGCGTACACCGCCGCCCGCGGAATAGGCTCAAAAATCCGCCGCAAACCGCGCCGGGCCTTGTCGGTGTTTGACTGTTTCCGTCTCCACGCCATGAGCGAATCACGCGCAGTATATCGGATTCACCGGGCCTGCGCCAGAGGCAATTCCGTGCTATCATCCGCCGCCATGTATCGCCTCTGGTTCGACAACAGGCCGACGCCGCCGCTCACCGGCCAGGCCGACCGGTTCCTTCTCGGCCGCGACCCGGTCTGCCACCTCCGGCTCCTCGAGCCGGGCGTCAGCGGACAACACGCCGTCATCGAACGGCGCCCCGACGGCTGGCACCTGCGCGACCTCGCCAGCGCCACCGGCGTCCGCGTCAACGACCAGCCGGTCACCGACCAGCGGTTGGCGACCGGCGACCGCATTGAAATCGGCGCGGTCCGGTTGCGGTTTGAGGTGTTGCACGAATCCGGTGGGCGGCGGCGGTTCTCGCCGCTGCAATGCGCCGCGGCGATCATCATCGCGGCGACCCTGCTGGGACAACTCATCGTGGTCGGCTGGGTGATGCTGCAGCCCCGGTCGCGCGACATGCGGGTTTCGGCTCGTTCGCATGTGGAACTCGCCCCGCCGGCGCCCGCCCCGGCTCCGGGGGCTGCGCCGGCCGCGCCGCCGCCTGCGCCGGTCGCGCCGGCGACCCCGCCCGTGCTGTTGACCCGCAAAATTCGGGTCGTCGAACTCCAGTCGGCCGGTGATACGTTGCGGATTGTGGCGCGGGCCCAGGTGGGCGAGCGGGTGTTGGACCCGAAACTCGTGGCGATCACGGCGGAGCCGTTTGCGGTGGACGCCGCCGGCCGCACCGTGAGCGCCGGCGCGCCGGTGGCCGTGGACATCCCCGCGTGGGAGAACTTTTCCGCGAAGACGTTGACGGTCCGGTTTTCGGCGCGCTACGACGGGTTTGTCGTGCGGACGTATTACCGGGGCGAGTTGCAGGACATCGCCGCGACGCCGCCGGCCTTGCTGGCGTTGGTCCCCCGTTAGGGGTTGAACAACAGCAGCTCGATCAGTTCCCGGCCTGATTCGCCGAGTTGCCAGCCTTTGCCGCGCGGTTGCACCAATCCCCGGCAACCAGCGTCCGCGACCCGGCGCACGACGGGCCGGGCTGTTGTTTCGGCGCGGGGCCACACGGCCACCGGCAACCCCCACGCGGTGAACCCAATCTCATAACTGGCCGGCGTCGGGCCCGGTTGCATCTGTTCCGGGTGGAGGGCGCACCACGGAATCGGTTTGGCGCCGACCAACACGGTGAACGCGATGGGTTGCCGCGCCACATAGGCGGCAAAATTCAGTTTCGGGTCGGCGGCGCAGGCGCGGAACAGGGCGGCCGGGTCGAGGCCGATCAGGTTTTTGCCGTTGAAATTGCCGAACGGCGGCGCCTTCGGGTCGCGCCGGGGATACCAGATGCGGAAGTGGGGGTTGAGCAGGAAGTTGATCTCCAGATGCAGGTGGGCGCGGTCGCGGGAAATGCCTTCGCGGGTGTTGGCGGAGCGGCCGAGCGTGGCGATGGGTTGGCCTTTGCGGACCGGCTGGCCGGCGGCGAGGCCGGCGGCAATGGCCCGCAGATGCGCGTAGAGCGAAAAGACCTGCACGCCGTCCCAACGGTGTTCGATGACGATGTAGCGGCCGTAGTTGGAGAGACCGGGTTTGTCGTTGACGAATGCGACGGTGCCGTCGCTGATGGCGTGGACGGGGTCGGTCGGTTCGCCCTGGCGGTCGCGTTGCCGGCATTTGATGTCAATGCCTTCGTGGAAGCGCGTCCCGCCGCGCCGGACGCAGCCGAACATCCCGGATTCGACAGTGCCTTCCACAGTCGGCTGAAAAAACTCCGCCTCGCGACCGGGGTGGAGGAGCGCGTCGTTGGCCGTGGGCAAGCCGAGGTCCAACGCGCGCCCGGCCGCCGGCAAGGCCAGCAGCGCGCCGCACAACATCCAGGGGGTCAGTCTCATGGCGGGTGTTCTTAGTTGCGGACCAGCAGGGCCAGCCAGTCGTGCAGGCCGTCCAACGCGATTTGCGCCGCGACGGCAGCCACAATCAGGCCGGTGATGCGCACGAGCGGTCCGATCGCATGAATCCGCTCCAACTGCCGGCCGATGGGAAACGCCAGCAGCATCAGACCAAAGTTCAATGCCAGCGCAATCGTCATCGTCAGCGTTGCCGGCACCCAGCCGTGCTCGGTCGCGAAGGAGATCGCGGCGGTAATCGTGCCCGGGCCGGCAATCAACGGCGCCCCGAGGGGCACCACCGACAAATCGTCCAATTGACCGCGGTGTGCGGTTTCGTGAAACCGGCCCCGCTGGACGGCGGACAATCCGACCAGAAACAGAATCACGCCCCCGGCAAACTTCAGCGAGTAAAGCTGCACGTGAAACACCCGTTCCAGCAAGGGAGTGCCGACGGTGATGACCAACAGCAGAATCACAAAAGCCACGAGGGTGGATTTCAGGGCCAGATGCGCCAGTTCCCGGCGGCGCGGCCGCGGATCCATGGAACAGAGCAGGAACACCTTGCTTGCCGGGTTGATCAACGCCAGAAAATAGAGAACGCTGCTGAGAACGAAACCCCGATTCATGACCGGCTTCCTCCGCCCGGGATGCTCCGAGGGGACGCGCCGCCAGGGAGCGAACTTGCAGGGAGATGCGTGGAGGCCATGGCGTGTCGGGCGGAGGCGGCTAATCCTTTTTCCGGCCCAGTGCGTTCAGGTCGGCGACGGCTTGTTTGGCTTCGTCGTCGGTGAAATCGCCCTGAACGAGGAACTGGCCGTTGGTGAGGCGCTGGTTGACGAGCCAGACGGCGACGGGCCGGCCGTTGAGAACGGTAACCAGCCGCCGGCCGCGCAGCCGGGTGGTGAGTTCATCGAGCAGAATCATCCCGTGCCGGTCGAACCGCAGCAAGATCCCCGCCCCGCCGGCGGTCGGATACAGCGCGGCGGCTTTGACATTTTTCTCGCTGAGCGCGGACCGGGAGTCCACGGTGAGTTTCAGGTTGTAGCCGGGCAGTTCCACCGGCATGGCGTATTTGGGCATTTCCGTTTCGACTTCCTCGTGGATGCGCAGCGTGGTGTGTTTGCCGCCGCCGAACAGGGCGCAGCCGGTCACGGCCAGGCCGAGGATGAGCAGGAGGGTGGATTTCATAACGTTTCCGGTTGGGCCAGCAGTTTCGCAATGTGCTGCAACAGCCGGCCGGCCGCGCCGCCGTCGAGCACCCGGTGATCGAAACTCAACGTCAGTTGCGCTTCGGTCACCGGCACAAATGCCTTTTTCTCCTCGTCCCAAAACGGCACCTTGCGGCCGACGCCGAGGCCGAGCACCAGCGTCTGCTCCGGCAACGGAATCGGGGTGGCCCACGTCAGGCCGAACGTGCCATAGTTGGTGACGGTGGCGACGGATTCGGCGGTCGCTTCGGGCGGCAACCGGCGCTGCCGGGCGAGTTCGAGCAGTTCGGCGTACTTGCCCACCAGCGCGCGCAGCGTCACCTTGTCCGCGTCGCGGATGACCGGCACGAGCACGCCGTCTTCGGCTTCGACGGCAAAGCCGATGTTGATGGCGGACGGATGGACGATCCGGTTGCCCACGAGCCGGCCGCCGACGGCGCTGTTGGCCGCCAATGCCAGCGCCAGCGCCCGAATCGCGTAGAGCGTCGGCCCCGGCTTCGGGTCGAGCGATTTCCGGTGCGCCAACACCGCGTCAATCCGCGCCGGCAGGCCGACGGTGGCCAGCGGCCGCGTCCAACTGCGGCGCATCGCGTCGGCCACGGCCACGCGCATGCTGGAGGCGCGCGAGAGTTTGCGTTGTTCGAGGTCGGTCAGGAATTTCTCGAAATCCTCGATGGTCACGCGCCCGGCGGCGCCGCTGCCGGCCACGCCGGCGAGGTCGGCGGCGTGGAGACCGAGTTCGGCCATCCGGGCTTTCATGCGCGGCGACATGTAGCTGACGCCGGTGACGTGAGCCGGGACGGGCAGGCCGCGGACGCGCGGTTCGACCTTGTGCGCTTCGCCGGCGGCCATGGCGGTGGCGGTGGTGGCTTCCTGTTTGGGTGTCGGTTGGTCCAACCCCAGGCGGGCGGCTTCTTCGGCGGTGGCTTCGATGTAGCCGAGCACGGTGCCCACGGCGTAACTGGTGTCCACCTGGGCGACCCACTTGGCCAAAGTGCCCCGGCAGGGCGCGGGGACCGCCATGGTGGCTTTGTTCGTCTCAACCTCCAACAGGTCCTGGTCCGGTTCGATGGCGTCACCGGCATTGACGAAGAGTTGAATAACGGTGGCTTCGGCGATGGACTCGCCGAGTTGGGGCATGATGATGGGAATCTGGGGCATGGTCAGAGCCTCAAGAGTTGGCGCGCGGCGGCGGCAATGCTTTGCGCCGTCGGCCGGTGGGCCGACCACAGGTTCGGGTGGTACGGCACCGGGGTGTCTTTGGAGTTTAACCGCAGCGGCGGCGCGTCGAGCAGGTTGAACCCTTCGGTCGCCACGCGGGCCACGACCTCGGCGGTCGCGCCGCCCCACGGATACGATTCGCCGACGCAGAGCAACCGGCCCGTGCGCGCCACCGACGCCATCACGGTGTCGGTGTCGAGCGGTTTGACGGTGCGCAGGTCCACGACCTCGATCTCGGTGCCCTCGGCGGCGAATTCCTCCGCCACCGCCAGCGCCTCGTGCACCATCGCGCTGTAGGTGACGATGGTCAGGTCCCGGCCGACGCGGGCGAGGCGGGCTTTGCCGGCGGGCAGTGCTTCGTCCGGGAGTTTCTCGGCTTTCAGGTGGTAGTAGAGGAACTTGTGTTCGCAGAAAATGACCGGGTCATCAAGGGCGACGGCTTCGAGCAACATGCTGTAGGCGTCTTCGACCGTGGCCGGCGTCATCACGACGAGGCCGGGGAAATGCGCGTACAACGATTCGAGGCTCTGGCTGTGAAACGGGCCGCTGCCGGAAGTGCCGCCGCAGGGCAGCCGGATGACGATGGGGCAGGGCGTTTGCGTCCGCCAAAACAATGTGCCGGCCTGGTTGACGATTTGGTTGAGGCCGACGGTGGAGAAATCGGCGAACTGGATTTCGATGATCGGCCGCATCCCGGCCAGCGCCGCGCCGACGGCGGACCCCACAATGGCGTCCTCGCTGATTGGGGCATCCAGGACGCGGCCCGGAAACTCCTGCGCGAGATTCTTCGTGGCCTTGAACGCGCCGCCAAACCGGCCGATGTCCTGCCCGTAAATGAACACGCGCGGGTCGTCGGCCAACGCGCGTTGCTGGGCCAACCGGATCGCTTCGAGGTAGGTGATGCTCATCGGTCCGGTGACTCCCGCAAGTGCGCCGTGGCCAGCGCCGTCCATTCTTCATGGGCCGGTTGCGGGGCCGGCTCGCGTTGGACCTGCGCGATGGCGGACTCCACCGTGGCGGTCGCCGCGGTGCGCCACGCGCGCAACGTCGCCGCGGTGGCCCAACCTTGCGCGGCGATGTGGTTTTCGGCGACCTGCACACAGTCGCGGCCGAGCGGGGATTGTTTGAGTTGCGGGTCAATATAACTGGCGTCATCGTGCTCGCCGTGGCCGCACAACCGGAGCAACCGGGCCACCACCAGTTGCGGCCCGGCGCCGCGCCGGGCGCGCTGGACCGCGTCGCCAACCACGCGCAGACAGGCGGCCAGATCGGTGCCGTCCACGGTGTGCCCGGTGACGCCGTAGCCGGCGGCGCGGTCCACCAGGTCGGCACAGGCGAACTGGCGTTGGCTGGGCGTGGAATAGGCGTATTGATTGTTGGCGATGATCAGCACGAGCGGCAAGTGTTCGACGGCGGCCTGATTGAGCGCCTCGTGGAACGCGCCGGTCGAGGTGCCGCCTTCGCCGATGCTGGTCAGCCCCACCGTGCCCCGGATTCCTTGAAACCGGTGGGCGAGCAACACGCCGTTGACCACGGAAATCATCGCGCCGAGATGGCTGATCATGGCCAGAATGCCCTCGCGGGGCCGGCCGTGGTGGACGTTGCCGTCGCGCCCGCGCATCGGGCCGAGCGCCGAGCCGAGGTGGGTGCGGACGACATCGAGCAGGGGCTGGCCAAACGCCAGCCGCCCGGCCAGATCGCGGATCAACGGCCCGAACACGTCGCCCTTGCGCAACGACAGCCCGGCCGCGGCGCTCAGGGCTTCCTGGCCCCGGCTGAGAAACACGCCGCCGTGGATTTTGCCCGCCCGGTAGAGGCCGGCCATCTTCTCGTCCAACACCCGGGCGAGCACCATCCAGCGGAACGCTGCCAGATAGGTGTCCCGGAACGACTCGTCTTGACCGGCTACGCCGGGATTGATCGCCGTTTCCAACATCGCGCCAAACTGTAGTCAGGGGGAGGCCCGTCCGGCAATCAGATTCGTTCGTCGTTGCGGGCGATGGCTTCGAGCCGGGGCCGGTTGAGAATGCGCAGCGCCGTGCCGCGCCACGTCAAAATCCGCCGCCGGCCCAGCCGGTTCAGCAGCCGGGAAAATGTTTCCTTTGTGGTGCCGATCATGTGGGCGACCGTCGTTTTGCTGGCGGTGGCGCGCACCGTGCCGGTGGCATCCGCCGGCAGGCTCAGCACATAACTGGCGAACCGGGCCGGCACCTCTTTCAACGTCAGATCGGTCACGGCGTCGCGCAGGTCGCGCAGCCATTGGACCAGCGCGGCGAAAATTTTCGCGCTGAATTTCGGGTCGCGGGCCAGCAGATTCCGAAAGCCGGTCTTGTCGAGTTGAATCACGGTCGTGCCGTTGACGAGCGCTTCGGCGTCGGCGGGGTAGGTGTCCATGAACAACGCCGCCTCGGCGAACGTCTCGCCCGGCTCGATGACGTGGAGGACCCGTTCCCGGCCGTCGGGGCCGAGGCGGAAGATTTTGACACCGCCGCTGACGGCGAGGAAAAACCCGCGCGACGGCTGGCCTTCGCGGAAGACCGGTTGGCCTTTGCGGAGTTCCCGGCGCGTGGCGATTTGTTGGAGCGCCACCAGATCGGGGTCGTCGAGGTCGGCAAACAATTTGCCGGTCTTGAGCAGCAGCGTGAGATCCATGGCGCACCGGTAACACGAGCCGGGGCCGGGGAAAAGCGATTTTGTGTGTGACGCGGCCGGTCCGCGACCCGTTACTGGCTGCGCGTGGAGACCGGCGCGGTGGCGACCCGGTCGTGACCCGGGCCAAAATCAATCCCGATGACGACGAACGCTTCGACGCGCGGCGCGTGGCCGGTCACGCCGCACAACGGGACCACGTCCACATGCGTGTTGCGGCAGGGCCGCCACTGGACGCTGGGTCCGAGCAACAAGACAAACTCGCCATCGCTGCGGTTGCCGGCCTCGGTCTCGTGCGTGAACTTCAGCTCGGCGCCGACGCTGAGTTTCTCGTCCCACACCGTGTAACTCAACCCCTGGCTCACCGCCCACTCGATGGCCCGGTCGCCGCCGACTTCCTGTTCATAGACCAGGTTCAAGCCCCAGTGCCACCGGGGGACAATCTCCTCGCCGAGCAATAACTTGACCTCGAATTTGTCCGGGCCTTGATTGGCGTCGGTGAACTTCCACTCGCCATACAACGTCGGGTTCAAGGGGATTTTCCCCCAATCCGCGACCGCCCAGCGCAGTTCCACCGCGGTGTCGAGATAGTGCGTCTGGTGCGCCTTGTTGACGATCCAGTCCCAGTAAATATCGAGTTGCAGCCGGTGGGGCAGCCCAATCGCCAATTCCTCCTGAAACCGGTGGGCGGACTCGCCATCCCGGTAGAACTGGCCGCGCCACCATTGCTCGACCCCCATGCCCCACGGCGGTTGCTGGACATAGACGCGCGTCGTCGAAAACCGGCGGGCAGTGGTCCACGCCGGTTGCTGGTACGGACCGACCGGCTGTTCCTCCTGGAGTTGCGTGCCGGTCACCACCACTTCCGGCAACCGCGCCGGTTCGTCGGCCAGCAGGGAACCGGCCGCCAACAGAATCCACAAACCACGACAGGCAATTTTCATCAGGCGCTCTTTCTCGCAAGCGACCGCGCCAACGGTCAAGTGTATTGTGCGGGCTACGGGGCGCGGAGTTGGCGCATCAAGTCGGCGGCAGCGGGTTGGCCGGGGGCGGCAGGCCGGTCAATGTAGCCGTAGGTCAGGCACGAGCCGAGACGGGGGAACTCCGTCCGGGTCGGGCCGGCGAGTTCGCCCATGCCGAGCACGCAGAGCGGTTTGCCGCAGCCGGTCGCCAACAGTTGCCGGAGCGTCGCGAGGTCGGCGCGGGTGTGAATCATGGTCACAATTTTGACCACGTCGCCGCATTGGGCGGCGCGGCGCGCAATGGCTTGCAGTTCCGGTAACGGCGGCGTTTTCTGAAAGTCGTGGAAGGAAACAATCGTCGGCGACAGCACCGGCAGGAGTTGGCTGTGGAGTTCGACGTCCATGGCCGACACGACGGGCCGGGCGCGTTGAAAGAGATCGAGCCGCTGTTCCTCCGGGGCCGTCCACGCGCCGCCTTCGCTGGCGAGGCGGATGGTGAGCAGGACGGGGATTTGGGCGTTGATGGCCCGGCAGTGGTCGAGCCAGCCGGGAGTGTCCACGCCAATTTTGTCGAGCCGGACTTCGACGATGTCGCAGACCGGCTCGGTTTTTTGCGCCCAGCGCGCGAGGGTGTCCGGCAACGAGATGGTGCCGACGACGTGCGGCTGTTGGTCGAATCTCATGCGGCACAGTCTAGCAGAGGCCGGCAAACCGTTGCAATCCCGGCCGCGTTTTGGTACAACGCCACCCCATGAAACGACTCTTCCTGTTGTCATTGATGTGCGTGTGGGGAGTGACCGCTGCGCGGGCGGACCTGGGCGACCAATATCTCGAAGCCTACTTTGCCATCCAACAAGGCGACGCCGCGGAACGCAAGGGCGACGCCGCCCGGGCCGAGGCGAAGTTCGCCAGCGCGATGCAGACGTTGACCGAGATTCAAACGGAAGCCCCGGACTGGAACACGAAAACCGTCGAGTACCGGCGGCAGTATTGCGCGAAACGCCTGGCCCGGTTGCGGGCCCAACGCGGGGCCGCTCCCGCACCGGCGGCGACCGAGGCCGACCGGATCCGTCAGTTGACCGAGGAATTGACGGCCGCCCGCAACCAGATCCGGCAGCTCGAAGAGGCCAAGCGGCAACTCACCGCCCAGTTGCAGGAGGCGACGGCCAAGAGCGCGGCGCCGGAGCTGGCCGGTCGGGTGGAAAGCCTGTTGCAGGAAAATCGGGAACTCGCGGGACAGTTGGCCGCGCGGCAGGCGGAGTTGACGGCGGCGCGCCGGGAAGCCGCGGCGCTCGCCGAGCAGGGGCAGGGAACGGTCGCGGAGTTGCGCAAGGATTTGGCCGCGGTCCGGGAAGAGCTGGCGCAGAGCCGGCAACAGTTGACGGCGGCGCAGGCCGACAACGCCAAGTTGCGGGCGTCGTACGAGGAAGTGATCGCGCAGTTGAAGGACGCCAATCGCCGGTTGGAGGCGGCGGCCGAATCCGGCAAGAAAGACGCGGAGATCATCACGCAGTTGCGGAAGGAAGTCGCCATGTATCGCGTCGTGAGCGAGCGTCCGGCGGTCTCGACCGCGCCGGCCCGGAAGTCATGGTGGCCGTTTGGCCGGCCGGAACCGAAACAGGAGACGCCGCCGCCCGCGCCGCCACCGCCGGCCCGGATGACGGCCACCGGGTCCGGCAAACTGGTGGCGGAGATTCAGGCGCCGCCCGCGCCACCGGCCGCCGCGGCGCCGGCGCCGGGCGATCTGCGGGCATTGCAAAACCAAGGCAAGGCGGCGTGGGAGAAGGGGGATTGGGCGGCCGCCGAGGCCGCGTACCGCGCGGCGTTGGCCATCGCGCCGGACCACGAGCAAATTTTGACGAGGCTGGGGACGATCTATCTCCGCCGCGGGAATCTGGAGCAGGCCGAAATCACCCTGCAGAAGCTGGTGCGGTTGGCGCCGGAGAACAGCGCGGCGAAGTCGCTGTTGGGGATCGTGTATTTCCGGCAGGGCAAACTCGATGAGGCGTTCGGCGAGTTGACCCGCGCGGTGGCGCTCGACCCGCGCAATGCCGAAGCGCACCACTACCTCGGCATCACGTTGAGCGCCAAGGGCTGGACGGCGGCAGCGGAGTCCGAGATGAAACGGGCGGTCGAGTTGAACCCGAAATATGCGGATGCGCACTTCAACCTTGCCGTGATCTACGCCCGCAGCCAACCGCCGCGGCTCGACCGGGCGCGGTACCATTACGAGAAATCGCTGGCCTGTGGCGGCGCGCACGACCCGCAGTTGGAAGAGTTAATCGGCTGGAAGAAGTAACCGGCGCTACGGCTCTTTGCGGCAGCGGACGGCTTTCCAGTGACCGGAGTCAATGGGGTCAATGGAATCAATTTTCAGTCCCGCTTCCTCCATCAACTCGTAGAGATCGAGGTCGGTCTTGAAGCCAATCCGGTAGCAGACCGGCGAGATGATTTTTTCCACGAACCGTTTGACCGGTGTTTCACTGTGAAAATGGTTGAGAAACAGCAGATACCCGCCCGGCTTGGTGACCCGCATCAACTCCCGCACCACCCGCACCGGCTCGGGCACCGTCGAGATGAAATACGCCGCCAACACCCGGTCAAACGTGTTGTCCGGGAAGTCCAACTTCGTGGCGTCCATCTTCAGCAACCGGACATGGCGGAGGCCCAGCTTGTCCACCCGCCGCTGGGCCTTGTCGAGCATCTTTTGCGAGAGATCAATGCCGGTGATCTCGATGTTGCGCGGCAACAACGGCAGCGATAGACCGGTGCCGACGCCGACCTCCAGCAGGGTCGCGCCCGGAAACAGGCGCAACAGCTTCGGCGCCATCACCCGGCCGTTGTGGAAGACCTTCCCAAAAATCAGATCGTACACATGCGCGTACGAATCGTACACTTTTTCAACGTAGGCGACACTCATCGGGCCGAATTACTACCATCGCCGCCACCGGTTTGGCGAGAATCTTTTCGCCACGTCTCCCGGAGACTGACCGCAACGTAGGCGGCCACGTAAATCCCGGTGACCGCGATGAGCAGCGGACTCCGGCGCGGATACAGCCAGAGCTGCGCGACCGTGACGGCACCCCACGCCGCCGTCGCCGCGAAAAACCATTTCCGCCGGTCACGGCTCGGATAGACATACTTCACCGGCACGAACACCAGCGCCGCGCAAAGGATGACCAACCAGTAGTTCCACACCGGCGGCGTTTCCCAAAGGAAGAAGTACAGCACCAGGATGTTCCAATAGCTGGGAAATCCTCTGAAAAAATGATCCGCCGTCTTGGCGTCGCGCTGGGCAAACTGAAAGCCGGACACCACGGCGATCAACCCGGCCAGCCACAACCCGGTGCCGGGCGGCACGAGGCGGCCGGTGGCCAGCAGAAACGCCGGCACAATCACGTAGGTCAGATAGTCCACCAGATTGTCCAGCAACGCGCCGTCCACTTCCGGCACCGTTTCGGTGACGCGTGCCCGCCGGGCCAGCGTGCCGTCCACCGCGTCAATTGCCACCGCCGCCGCGAGCAGCCAAAACGCGCCCGGCACCGCGCCGTGATGGAGGGCGACCAACGCGGCCACGCCGAGCGCGCCGCCGGTCGCCGTGAGCAAATGCACCAACCCGCCGCCCAGTCTTGCCGGGGTCATGATTCCATGACAACCCGCCCGGCGGGCAAAGTCAAGCCTGCCGGCGGCGGACAAGACCGGCAGTTGCGGGGAGGCCGGGAAGTCGTTACACTGCGGACATGAAATCGCTGGGTGAGTTGCGAACGGATTGGGTGATGCGCCGGCACGAGCGCGCCGTGGAAGCGGCCCCCGACAGCGCCAAGCCCTGGTCGAAACTCTACGCCGCCGCCACGGAGCACGACCAGCAATCCCGGTTGGTGGCGTTTTGTCAGCGCGTGCTGCGGCGCCAGCCCGGCAACCAGCAGGCGTGGACGTTTTTGCAGTTGGCCAGCGGGCCGGCGCCGGATCTGCCGGCGTTGATTTTGTTCGTGGAGGAACTGCTCCGGTTGCATCCCGACAATGACCGGGCGTGGACGCACCTGGATCTGTTGTACAACAAACTGGGCGACACCACCGGCCTGGTCGCCTTTTGCCGGAGCATTGTCCGCGCGCATCCCGGCCATGCCGCGGCGTTGCGCCGGCTCGTGCCGGCGTTCAAGGAGCAGGGAAAATACAAGGAGGTCATTGCGCTGGGCCTGGAGTCGTTGAAGACCAACCCTGACGACGCGCAGACGTGGTGCACGTTGGCCGATGCCTACGTCGCGTTGAGCAAGTTTGCGGAGGCAATCCCGGCCTACCAGCAGGCGATCCAGTTGAAACCGAACTACGTCACGGCGATGAACAACCTCGGCAACGTCTATCACACCCTCGGCCGGTACGCCGACGCCGTGGCCCTGTACGAGAAATCCATCAAGATCAACCCCGACGACGCCGCGCCGTGGGTCTGGCTCTGTCTGGCCTACATCGAACTCGGCCAGCCCGACCAAGCCAAAGAAGCAGCCAAGAAAGTCAAAGCCCGTCTGCCGATGGTGGCCGAAATGTTGCGCGAACAGCTCGGCACGAAAATCGTCTAGCTACCGGGGCAGTTTCGCCAGCACGTCCCGGATTTCGGCGCTGTGCGCGGCCGGCGACACTTTCGGATTCACGTAGGCAATCTTGCCTTGCCGGTCGATCACGAACGTCACCCGTTTCGCCACCGGCAACAGTTTCGAACCCGCGCCGTACGCTTCCGCAATCTTCCGGTCGGTGTCGGCCAGCAACAGAAACGGCAGATTGTATTTGGCGGTGAATTTCTTGTGCGATTCCACGGAATCGTAACTCACGCCGAACACCACCGCGTTGAGTTTCGCAAACTCCGCATAATCATCCCGCACCCCGCAGGCTTCCTTGGTGCAGCCGGGCGTGTCGTCTTTCGGGTAGAAGTACAGCACGACGTTGCTCTTGCCGAGGTAATCTTTCAACCGGACGGTGGACCCGTCACTGGCGGTCGCCGTGAAGTCCGGCGCCGCGTCGCCCACTTTCGGCATTTCCGCCGCGTTCACACCGCCGCCCACCAACACCGCGCCCAGCACACTGGAGAGTTTCCGTTTCATGGCGGCAATATAGTGCCAATCCCGGCGCGAGCAAGTGACTGGCGCAGCCGGTCAGGTTGCGCTAGATTCCACCCAACAATGACCCCAACCGCAAATCACCGCGACGAACTGCGCCTGCTGTTTTGGGAAACCACGGCGGGTTGCAACCTGGAATGTTCCCACTGCCGGCGGCTCGACGTGAGCAAACAACTCATGCAGTCGGACCTGACCACCGCGCAGGCGTTCCAGTTCCTGGACAACCTCGCCGCCTTCGCCAAACCGATCCTCGTGCTCTCCGGGGGCGAGCCGTTGTTCCGCCCGGACATCTTCGCCATCGCCCAACACGCCCGCCACCGGGGATTGATGGTCGCGCTGGCCACCAACGGAACACTGATCACTCCCGAAGTGGCCGGTCGGATTGTCGAAGCCGGTATCCGTCGCGTGGCCATCTCCCTTGACGGCGCCGACGCGACGACGCACGACGAGTTTCGCCGCCAACCGGGTTCGCTCGCGGCGGCACTGACCGGTTTCCGCAATTTGCGCCAGCTCGGCATGTCCATGCAGATCAACTGCACGATCACCAAACACAACGTCCATCAGATCGAGCGGCTCTACGCCATGGCGAAGGAACTTGGCGCGGACGCGCTGCATTTGTTCATGCTCGTGCCGGTCGGCTGCGGCGTGCAAATCGCCGAAACGAATGCGTTGCCGGCCGCGGAATACGAGCGCGTGCTGAATTGGATGTACGACAAAAGCAAAGACCGGGCGTTGCACCTCAAAGCCACCTGCGCGCCGCATTATTTCCGCATCCTGCGCCAACGCGCCAAAGCCGACGGCATCCGCATCGAGGCCACCCACAGCCACGGCAAACCGCAACGGGCCGGCCACCACGATATGGCGGCGATGACAAAAGGCTGTCTGGCCGGCAGCGCGATTTGTTTCGTGAGTCATACCGGCGAGGTCTTTCCGTGCGGTTACCTGCCGGTCTCGGCCGGCAATGTTCTGCGCCAGAGCATGGGCGAGATTTGGAATGACTCACCGGTATTTGCCCGGCTGCGGGACGAGGACCTGCTCGAAGGCAAATGCGGCGTGTGCGAGTTCAAACGCATCTGTCTCGGTTGCCGGGCGCGGGCGTACTACGAGTCGCGCGGCAATTACATGGCCGAAGAACCCTTCTGCATTTACGAACCCGTGCGGCTGCGACGCGGCCAAGAACCACAGTTGTCGGCTTTTTAGCAATATGCCAACGTTTTTCCCCCTCACCTTGATCCTCTCCCCCGGGGCGGGGGAGAGGCTCTACCCCTCTCCCTTGTCGTGTAAGGGAGAGGGTCAGGGTGAGGGTTCGGGGTGTTCATAATTCATGGTCAACATCACCAAACTCTACTGCGGCGCGGCCCAGCCGGCCGACGCGCTCCGGTACGGTCACGGCCACGGCGCGGCCCAATCGGCTTCCGCCCGCCGGCCCATCGTCGTCTGGAACATCACCCGCACCTGCAATCTCCAGTGCGTCCATTGTTATTCCGACAGCTACGCCCAGGCGTACCCCGGCGAGTTGACGACGGCGGAAGCGAAAGGCGTGATTGACGACGTGGCCGGGTTCAAGGCGCCGGCGTTGCTGTTCTCCGGTGGTGAACCGTTGATCCGGGCCGACCTGCTCGACCTGATCGCGTACGCGACCGGCAAAGGATTGCGGATCACGCTCTCGACCAACGGCACATTGATTGACAAGACCGTGGCCGGCAAGCTCAAGGCGCTCGGCCTCACCTACGTCGGCATCTCGCTCGACGGCATCGGAGAAACCAACGACCATTTCCGCGGCGTCGCCGGCGCGTTCGACCGGGCCGTGCGCGGCTTTCGCCACTGCCACGCCGTCGGCCAGAAAGTCGGCCTGCGGCTCACGCTCACCCGGCGGAATTGCCGGGACCTCAACCAGATTTTCGATTTCATCGAGGCCGAAGGCATCCAGCGGGCGTGCTTCTATCACCTCGTCTATTCCGGTCGGGGCAACTCTGCCGACGAATTGCCGCCCGCCGAAATCCGGCAGGCAATGGACACCATCTTGGCGCGCACCGAAGACTTCCACCGTCGCGGCCTGAACAAGGAAATCCTCACCGTGGATCACCACGCCGACAACGTGTACATCTACCTCAAACTCCGCGAACGCAACCCGGCGTTTGCCGAGAAGGTTTATCAGTGGATGAAATGGAACGGCGGCGGCGCGAATTCTTCCGGTGTCGGCATCGCCAACATTGACACGCAAGGCGACGTTCATCCCGACCAGTTTTGGCAGAGCGCGACGCTCGGCAACGTCCGGCAGCGCAAATTCAGCAAGATCTGGACTGACAACTCCATTCCGTTGCTCGCCCAACTCCGCAACCGGCTGCCGCTCCTGAAGGGCCGGTGCGGCGCGTGCAAGTTCAAAGAAATCTGCGGTGGCAGCTTCCGCGTCCGCGCCTTTCAGGTTCATGGCGACCCGTGGGCCGAAGACCCCGCCTGTTACCTCACTGACGAAGAGATCGGTGTTACCTGACGCCATGACTACGGTCCTCCGCTATCAGCGCGACCGGCTTTTGAGTGATGTGCCGGGGTACACGGCCGGGGTGCAACTCAAGAACGGCCCGTACCTCGCGTTGTCGGCGACGGAACTGGCGTTGTATTTCCCGGATGATCTCGCGCTGCACTACGACCTTGAAGGCCGGTTGGTGAAAGTCGCCTCGCCGAACGAGTATTACCGGCGCGGGTTGTCGGGCCGGGTGCTGCGGACTCAAAAAACCGCCACCGGGATCCAACGCAAGATTGTCCCGCCGGACAAAATGCTGCGCGCTCATCGGCGGATCGCGTCGGTGGAGTTGCGCCATATCGAGTCCGCCAAACCCGACCCGGCCACCGCGTTGGCACGGCTGGCCGGGCTGCTGGCAAAGGCCCGGGCGTTCAACCACGAACAGGACGCGCTCCGATTCCGCGAGATTTACCGGGATGTGGCGATTCTCCCGCCGGACGCCTACACGGCGCTGGTGTTGCAGGCGACGGAAGGATGCAGTTACGACAAATGCCTGTTCTGCGAGTTGTACCGGAATGTCCGGTTTCGGGTCCGCAAACCGGCGGAGTTTGCGGCGCATGTGGCGGCTGTCCGTGCCTTCATCGGGGCGGCGCTTCCCGCGCGCAAAATGCTTTTTCTCGGCGAGGCAAACGCATTGGCGCAGCGGCAGGCGGATTTGGTCCGCGTGTTTCAGATTCTGGCCGGAGAGTTTCCGGGGCTGCCGGTCGCGTCGTTTCTCGATGCGTTTACCGGCTGGCGGCGGACGGTGGAGCAGTGGCGGCAACTGCGCGCGTTGGGGCTGCGCCGGGTCTATATCGGGATGGAGAGTGGCGATGAAAAGTTGCTGGAGTGGTTGCGAAAACCGGCCACGCCGGCAGCGGTGGCGCGAACGGTGGAGAATCTGAAGACGGCCGGCATTGCTGTCGGCGTGATTATTCTGCTCGGCGCGGGCGGCCGGCGGTTCGCGCCCGGCCACGTCCGCGAGACCATCGCGGCGCTCAACCGGCTGCCGTTGGGCAAGGGCGACTACATTTACTTTTCGCCGCTGGTCGTTTATCCGAGCGGCCGGTATTGTCAGGCGATGTACTGCAACGGAGTGGAACGGCTTTCGGACGTCCAGATCCGGGAACAGGAACAGAGCATCCGCGCCGGGCTGCAGTTTGACGCCCACCGGGGCCGGCCGTATCTGGCCCGGTATGAGTTGGAAAGTTTTGTCTATTGATCACCAACGAGTTAGGCTGGTTTGCGGAAAAACTGTTTGACATATCAAACAAATGTCGTGTATCTCAACCGCGTCATGGAAACCTGGAAGGAATTCGATGCCAATGAGCTGACGCACAGCGCCGCGCATCATTTGCTGGCGATCCATGAGATGGGCCAGCAATACGGCGGCTGGGCGCGGGTGTCGGACATTGCCCGGCAACTGGGGATCACGCGCGGGAGCGTTTCGATTGCGTTGCGGGCGTTGAAGGCGCGCGGGTTGGTCACGGCGGACGAGCACCGGATGGTGCGGTTGTCGGAACACGGGCAGGAAATCGTGGACAGCGTGTTGGCCAAACGCGAGGCGTTGGAAACTTTTCTCAGTCAGGTGCTCGGACTGTCGGCTGAACAGGCGGCGGTGGACAGTTGCAAGATCGAGCACCTGATCAGCCCACGCACGGCGGAGCGGCTGGTGCAATTCATGAAGTTTCTGGCGGGCGGCGACCCGGCGGCGCGCGAGTTGGTGCAGCGGTTCCGTCAGTACGAGGGCGATTGCCCGACGGACGGCAACTGCGCGGTGTGTCAGGGCAAATGTTTGTTGGCGCGGCTGGCGGAGATGCCGGGCGCGCGCTGATGTCGGAAAACAGGTGAGGGCGACGAGCAGGTTTGGCACGCCGCGTCGTCGCCCTCGGTGAGAAACACGTGTGGGCGTGTTCTCGCGGTAAAGAATACGGCGAGCGGGCCGGTAGTGCAAGAATTGTCCGGTCGCCGTGAACAACAACAGAGACCGGTGTCAGTCTCGGAAATCGGGAGACTGACCATGCAGAGCAGGAAGATCGGAGCAGTAGCGTTGATGGTGTGGATGACAAGTCTGACGGGCGCGCGAGCCACCGGCCGGGTGTTCACGTACACCTACGAGCCGGAAGTGATGCCGGCGGGCGCGGCGGAGTTCGAGCAGTGGGTGACGTTGCGCAGCGGACGCGAGGGCGTCGGCAAGGAGCATTTCACCCGCTGGGACATCCGCGAGGAGTTCGAGTATGGCGTGACCGACCGGTACACGGCGGCGTTGTATCTGAACTTCCGGGCGGACAGCTACGAGGACAGCGTGACCGGGAACTCGGCCTCGACATTCAAGTTCCGGGGCGTGGCGGTGGAGAACCGCTATCAGCTTTGGAATCCGGCGGAGAAACCGGTGGGGCTGACATTGTACGTCGAGCCGCGGTATTCCGGCGAGGAAGCGTCGCTGGAACAGAAAATCATCCTCGGCCAGCGGCACGGAAAATGGAAATGGGCCGCAAATCTGGTGCATGAAACCGAGTGGGATTTGCACGACCACGAGACCGAAGGCGAAGTGGAGTTCGATCTCGGCGTGACCCGGCAACTCACCAAGCGGTGGTCGTTGGGCTTGGAGTTTCGGACCGTGAGCAAGATCGCCGAGTACGAGGACTGGGAATACGTCGCGATGTACGTCGGGCCGGTGTTGAGTTACGCTCGCGACAACTGGTGGGCCGCGCTCACCGTGATGCCGCAGGTCTGGGGCGACAACTTCAACGGCGAGCCGGACGGCCACGAGAATCTGGTGCTCGACGATCAGGAGCGCGTGCAAATCCGGTTGCTGTTCGGAATGGAGTTCTGATGAACCGATTCGTCATTGTGCTGGTGTTGGTGTCCGCCGCGTGGCCCGCGCGCGCGGCGGATCCCGCGCTGCATCCCGGCCGCAAGTTGTATGTGGCCAAGTGCGCCCGTTGCCATGAACTGTACGACCCGGCCAAGTATTCCCGGGAGAAATGGGCGGAGTGGCTGCGCAAAATGCAGCGCAAAAGCCGGTTGACCACGAACGAGATTGCGGTGTTGCAGGAGTATGCGGACGCCGCGCGCGCCCGCACCAACGCGCCTCCCCGATGAACGCCCGCACCCTCATCCTCGTCGGCAACCCGAACGTCGGCAAGAGCGTGCTGTTCAGCAAGCTGACCGGCAAGTTTGTCGTCATCTCCAACTACCCCGGCACGACTGTTGAGATCACCCGCGGCGAAATGCAACTCGACGGCGAAAAGTTCACCGTGATTGATTCGCCGGGGGTGAATGAACTCGCGCCGCGCACCGAGGACGCGCGCGTGACGTGCGATGTGTTGCGCGACCACCCGGAGGCGACCGTTATTCAAGTGGCCGACGCGAAGAACCTGCGCCGGGCGTTGTTGGTGACGCATCAACTGGCCCGGCAACAACGCCGGGTGGTGCTGGTGTTGAACATGATGGACGAGCTGGATGCGTGCGGCGGCAAGATTGATGCGCGGCGGTTGAGCGAGTTGCTGGGCATCCCGGTCGTGCCGACGATTGCCACCGCCAATACCGGCATTCATCTCGTTCAGAAGAGCGTGCCCGCCGCAGCGGTGCCGCGGTTGGACGGCGAACCGTTGCCGGCCATCAACGAACTGCTCGGTCAGACCTACCGGCATGTCCGGCCGCGCGGGGCGACCTTCGCGCAGCAACTCGGTTGGTGGGCGACGCACCCGGTCAAGGGCCTCGCGCTGCTGGCGTTGGCGTTGTACGTGACGTTCTGGTTTGTCGGGTTGTTCGGGGCGGGGACGTTGGTGGATTTGTTGGAGACCGGTTTTTTCGGCCGGTACGTCAGTCCGTGGGCGATCCGGGCGGTGGACGCCGTGCTGCCGTTCCCGCACCAGCACGAATTGGAGATTTCAGATTTGAAATTGGAGATCCCGGTCACGCCGGCGCACGGAATCGAGTTATGGAGCAGCCAACGCGCGGTGCTGTCGCCCCACTACACAAGCGCGGCGACCGGTTGGCGGCGGCTGGTGCATGATTTTCTGGTCGGGCCGTACGGGCTGATCACGATGGCGTTGAGCTACGGGTTCGCCATTGTGCTGCCGATTGTGACGACGTTTTTCCTGTTGTTCGGCGTGCTGGAAGATTCGGGGTACCTGCCGCGGCTGGCGGTGATGGTGAACCGGATTTTCCGCGCGATGGGGCTGAACGGCAAGGCGGTGTTGCCGATGGTGCTCGGGTTGGGCTGCGATACGATGGCGACGATGACCACCCGGATTTTGGAGACGCGCAAGGAACGGTTGGTGACGACGTTGTTGCTGGCGCTGGCGGTGCCGTGCTCGGCGCAACTGGGCGTGTTGCTGGCGATGATGACCCGCATCTCGGCCGGGGCGGCGTTGTTCTGGTTTCTGCTGATGGTGGGCGTGATGTTCCTGATCGGCTGGCTCGCGTCAAAACTCTACGGCGGGGCAACGAGCGATTTCATCCTCGAACTGCCGCCGATGCGCCGGCCGCTGTTCGGCAATGTGCTGGTGAAAACGCTGGCCCGGTTGGAGTGGTACGTGAAGGAGGTCATCCCGTTGTTTGTGCTCGGCACGGCGGCGCTGTTCGTGCTCGACCGGCTGCAATGGCTCGCCAAGATTGCCCGGCTCGGCGAGCCGCTGGTGCGCGGCTGGCTGGGGCTGCCGGCGCAGACGGCGGAAGCGTTTCTCGTCGGGTTTTTGCGGCGCGATTTCGGCGCGGTGTACTTGCTCGACGCGGCGACCGGGCCGAATCCATCCTTGAACGCGCATCAGGTGTTGGTGGCGATGGTGACGATCACGTTGTTCATGCCGTGCATTGCGACGCTGTTCATGATCAGCCGGGAACTGGGGCGCAAGACTGCCGCGTGGATTGCGGTGTTCGTGTTTGGGTTTGCGTTTCTGGTTGGCGGTCTTGTGAATCACACCATCCACTGGTTGGGGTTTTGACATGAGCGAGAAACCGGCCACGCTGAAATGCCCGCTCTGCGGGTTCGAGTTCGAGAAAGCGAACACGGTCTGCACCCACGGCTGTCCGCTCGGCCGGTTCTGCAAGTTGATCCGGTGCCCGAGTTGCCAGTACGAATTTCCCGAGCCGTCCCGGCCGTTGACGTGGCTGGCAAAACTGCTCCACCCGGCGCAGCGGCCGCGCGTTGCCGGTGAGGCGGACCTGACGCAACTCGAGGCCGGGGAGAGCGCCGAATTCCTCAGGGTGGACGGCGCGAACGAATCGCGCCGGCACACGTTGAGCCTGTACGGGCTGGTGCCCGGCACCCCGCTGACCCTCCAACAAAAGCATCCGGCCTACGTGGTCCGCATCGGCGAGACCGAGCTGGCCCTCGAAGCCGACATCGCCCGCGAAATCCTCGTCCGCCGACGGTAAGACTCACAATGTCGGTTTCGCGGCTTCGGTGCGGCGGCGTTGTTCGTCGAGGTACCGGTTGAGGGCGTTCAAGTAGGCGAGCGCGCTGGCCTCGATGATGTCGGTGCTGCCGCCTTTGCCGGTCACGACGCGGCCCGCAAACTCGACGCGGACGCTGACTTCGCCAATGGCGTCCTTGCCGCGGGTGACGTTCGCGACGTTGAAGTCGCGGAGGCTGCCCTTGACCCCGGTAATCCGGTCAATCGTCTTCAGCATCGCGTCAATCGGGCCGTCGCCCGTGCCGGCATCGGCGACCGGTTCTTTCTTGCCGGCTTGAATGAGCCGGACGGCCGCCGTCGGAATCGTGCCGGTCATGACGCTGAGGTAATCCAGTTTCCACACCTGCGGCACCTCGGTGAACTCGCCTTCCACCAGCGCCCGGACATCCTCGTCATAGACAAACTTCTTTTTGTCGGCGAGCGCCTTGATTTTCTCGGTGATGCTTTTCACCTCGTCGTCGCGGAGTTGGTAGCCCATCTCGGCGAGTTTCTTGCCGACGGCGTGGTGGCCCATGTGTTTGCCCCAGGTGAGTTCACTCGTCCGGCCCACGTCTTCGGACCGCATGATCTCGTAGGTTTCGCGGTGGGCGATGACGCCGTGCTGGTGGATGCCGGCCTCGTGGGCGAACGCGTTGTCGCCGACGATGGCTTTGTTCCGTTGCACGACCATGCCGGTCAGGTGCGACACGAGCCGGCTGGCCGGGTAGATTTGTTTCGTCTCGATGCCGGTGGTGAAGCCGGGAAAGGCGTCGTGCCGGGTCTTGAGCGCCATGACGATTTCTTCGAGGCTGGCGTTGCCGGCCCGTTCGCCGATGCCGTTGATGGTGCACTCGACCTGGCGGGCGCCGTTGACGACGGCGGCGAGCGAGTTGGCGACGGCGAGGCCGAGATCGTTGTGGCAATGGACGCTGATCACCGCGTCGCGGATGTTCGGCACGTGGTCCACGAGATATTTGATGAGCGCGCCGAACTGGTGCGGCACCGCATAGCCAACAGTGTCCGGGATGTTGACCGTCTTCGCGCCGGCGGCGATGACGGCTTCGGTGACCTGCGCGAGGAACTCCGGCTCGGTCCGCGAGGCGTCTTCGGGCGAGAATTCCACGTCGGCCACATGGCTGCGGGCGCGGTTCACGCCTTCGACGGCGCGGCGGATGATTTCGTCCTGCGCCATCTTGAGCTTGAACTGCCGGTGAATGGCGCTCGTGGCGAGGAAGACATGAATCCGGGCGCGGTCGCCCGCGGGTTTGACGGCTTCGGCGGCCCGGTCAATATCTTTGTCCACGCAGCGGGCGAGGCCGGCGATGCGCGGGCCTTGAATCTCGCTGGCGATGGCGCGGACGGCCTCGAAATCGCCGTCGCTGGCAATGGGGAAGCCGGCCTCGATGATGTCCACCTTGAGCCGGGCGAGTTGGCGGGCGACCTCCAATTTTTCGCGGGTGTTCATGGATGCGCCGGGGCATTGCTCGCCGTCGCGGAGCGTCGTGTCGAAGATCAAGATTTTCTCGTTCATGTTGGTCCTTTCTTACCCCAACCGGCGGGGCGGGAAAATAAAAAACCCACCCCGACGTTCGTGTCGGGGTGGGTTGAATGTTCCGGTGAAAGCCTCAGCCCGCCGACACGAGTCGGAGTCGCAAACCCAGTCGCAGGTTGAGGTTCTTGTTCATTGCGGCAGTAGCGTAGCAGCCGTGCCGGGTTTGTCAACCCTGGCGGCCGGTGACGCCTTTGGTGCCGCGTTTGATGGCTTTGGCTTTTTCCTTGGGACGCAACGCGCGGACGGCGGCGCCGGCGCGCCACATCTCGCTGTTGCGGATCGCGGCGATTTCCTTCGCCAGCCGGGCCGGGTAGTTCTTCGCGCCGCAGACCTTGATGACCCGCTCGGCTTCGGCGCCGCTGGCCACCCGTTTGTAGAGTTCCTTGAACACCGGCATCACGGCCTTCTTGAACTTCGGTTTCCAATCGAGCGCGCCGCGCTGGGCGGTCTGCGAGCAGTTGGAGTACATCCAGTCCATTCCGTTCTCGTCTACCAACCGGATGAGCGACTGCGTGAGTTCCTCGACGGTCTCGTTGAACGCTTCGCTCGGCGTGTGGCCGTGGGCGCGGAGCACGTCGTATTGCGCTTCCATGACGCCGGCCAGACAGCCCATGAGGACGCCGCGCTCGCCGGTGAGATCGCTGTTGGTCTCGTGCGGGAACGTGGTCGGGAAGAGATACCCGCTGCCGATGGCGATGCCGAGGGCGAGGCACCGTTCCTCGGCGCGGCCCGTGGCGTCCTGCCAGACGGCGTAGCTGGAGTTGATGCCGGCGCCGCTGAGGAAGTTGCGGCGGACGTTCAGCCCGCTGCCCTTCGGGGCGACCATGATGACGTCCACGTTTTTCGGCGGGACGACGCCGGTCTTCTTGTGGTAGGTGATCGAGAAGCCGTGGGAGAAATACAGCGCATCGCCGGGCTTGAGGTATTTCTTGATCACCGGCCAGACAGCGCGCTGGGCCGCATCGGACACGAGCAACTGGATGATCGTGCCGCGTTGGACGGCTTCGGCGACCGGGAAGAGCGTCTTGCCCGGTACCCAGCCGTCGGCGACGGCGCGATCCCAGTCCCGCTTGAACTCGGGCGCTTGGCCGACGATGACCTTGAAGCCGTTGTCCTTCATGTTGAGCGCTTGGGCGGGGCCCTGGACGCCGTAGCCGATGACGGCGATGGTTTCGTTTTTCAGTACCTGCCGGGCTTTGGCCAGCGGGAACTCGTCGCGGGTGACGACTTTTTCTTTGACGCCGCCGAAATCAATGATTGCCATTTTCGATCTCCTTCGTTGTTTTGGTTGTTTTATGCCGAGACATCGCGACCTTGCCGGTGCGGGTGAGGTCGCGGATGCCGAACGGTTCCATCAACTCGAGAAAGGCGCTGACTTTGTTTTCGTTGCCGGTGATCTCCACAGTCAGGGCCTTGTGTGCCACGTCCACAATTTTGGCCCGGAAAATGTCGCAGATTTGCATGACTTCCGGGCGGGTTCGGGAATCCACGTTGACCTTGATGAGCACCAACTCGCGGTCCACATATTCGCTGTCGCGGAAATCCTGCACCTTGATCACGTTCACCAACTTGTTGAGCTGTTTGGTGATCTGCTCCAGCACCGTGTCGTCGCCTTTGACCACCACGGTCATCCGCGACATGGTCGGGTCCTGCGTCGGGGCGACGTTGAGGGTGTCGATGTTGAATCCCCGGCCGCTGAACAGGGCGGTGACCCGGTTCAGCACGCCGAATTTATTTTCCACCAGCACGGAAAGTGTGTGTCTCATAGGCGCGGAGTTTATACGGCAAGCATGGACGGCAATCAACATCTTTCCCGCCGGAGAAAGCATCGCTCCTTGACATTTGCCCGCCGCAGACATAAGTAGCTTCGCGTTCGGTCAAACAATCAATCCAGCGGAGGAAATGAAAATGATGAGTCATCCGGGCAGGCACGGCGTGGGAGGGAAACGTTTTTTCGGCATTCTGTGCGCGGTCGCGGTCTTTGCTGGTGCCGCGTTCGCCGCGCCGGCGGGAGGCGGGGTCGCGATCATTGATCTTGACCGGGTCGCCACCGCGCTGGGCTGGATTGAGGATTTGTCCAAAAACCTGCAAGCGACCGACGCCGAACTGCGCGCGCAGATTGATCAGGCCCTGCGCGCCTCCGTCAAGGCCATCGAGGATGCCAAGGCGGAAGTGGCGGCGGAGGCCAAATTGACGATGGACCAGATCAAGACGTTGAACGCGATCCAGGATATCCGCGATTTGGGCCAGTTGCCGCTCACCAATTTGCAGCGGGAAAAACTCGTCAACGCGGTTCAACAGGCCAATACCGTTTTGCAAAACAGCCAAAACACCTACCAACAACAGATCCAACAACGCCGCGCCGCCCTGATCCGCGGGTACCGCGATAAAATCCGCCCGTTCGCGCGCCGGGTCGCTCAGGCGCACGGGTTCTCCGTGGTGTTGGTGACCGGAGACAATGTCCTGCTGGTCGAGCCGCCGGCCGACATCACGAACGAGGTCATTGACGAACTGCAGAAGAGCAATATCGGCAAGGGGAGCGCGCCGGCCGCCACGGAGTCCCCGGCAGCGCCAAAGTCCACAAGGTGACCATGCAGTCCTGCCGCTCGAGCCGTTTCGGTCTTGACTTGGTGGAACGATTTCGTATCGTTCAACCATGAAACCGATTCTCTGTGGCATCCTGATTTTGTCTGCTTTTGGTCCGGTCGCCGGGCGCGCCGCCGATGGCCCGCTGCGCGCCGCCGTGGTTACGGAAACGACAGATGCTTCCCTGAAAGGCGGCAAGTTGGGCGTTCGCCAGCATCTGGAGTCCGGGTGCGTTTTCGAGGTGGCTTCCTCCTCAGGGTTGCTGCCCGAATTGAAAATTGATGCCGAGCGGGTGGTCGTGGTCAATCCGCGTTACCTCAAGATGCGCGTCTGCACGCCGGCCGAACTTGCGGAAGCGCAGGCGAAATTCAACAACCAGGACTTCGAAGCCGAACGCAGTAAAATCGAAGAGGCCTACCGGAAGGCGTTGGCCAAAGCGCGGGAAGGGTTGTGTGCCACCTGTCCCAAAGCGCGGGCCGCAGCAGCCCAGCGCGAGAACGAAGCTCGGAAAACAAGGCACAACAAGTTGAACGAATTGAACGAGCGGAAACAAGCGCTCCTTGCGGAAGCGCTGGCGTGGGCGTCTGCCAAGTAAGACGCCGTTTCCCCGGCGGGGCCGGGGCCGACCGGCGGCCGGGAATTATTTCGCCAACCCGAAGGCGTCGTGAACGGCTTTGGCGGCTTTGTCAGCGTCGGCCAACGCGATGATGACGCTGATCTTGATCTCACTGGTGGAAATCATGCTGATGTTCACACCGGCCGCAGCCAACGTCTCAAACATTTTTGCCGCCACGCCGGGATGACTCCGCATCCCGATGCCGACCACCGACAGCTTGGCAATCTCGCCGGTCGCCGTCACGCCCTTCGCGCCAATCGCGGCCACCAGCGGCTGCAACACTTTGAGCGTCTTGCCGGCATCGGTGTCCGCCACCGTGAAGGAAATATCGGTAAATCCCTGGGCGCTGACGTTCTGGACGATGACATCGGTGTTGATGTTGGCGTCGGCCACCGTCTTGAACACCTTGGCGGCGACACCGGGGATGTCGGGCACACCGGCGACAGTGACTTTCGCTTGTTTCTTGTCCACGGCGACGCCGCGGATGACGACATCTTCCATTTTGGCGGTTTCGGCTTTCACGATGGTTCCTGGGTTGTGGTTGAAACTGCTGCGGACCTCGAACACGACATTGAACTTCTTGGCGAACTCGACAGACCGGGCCTGCATGACCTTCGAGCCGAGCGCGGCCATTTCCAACATTTCGTCGTAACTGATCTCCGGGATCTTTTTCGCGTCCGGAACGATGCGCGGGTCGGCAGTGTACACGCCGTCCACGTCGGTGTAAATCTGGCAGACGTCGGCTTTCACGGCCGCCGCGATGGCAATCGCGCTCAAATCGCTGCCGCCCCGGCCGAGCGTGGTGATGTGGCCTTCCGGCGTCTCGCCCTGAAACCCGGCAATGATGACCACGTGGCCGGCGTTCAGCAATTCGTGGACTTTTTTCGGCGTGATGTTGGCGATCTTGGCCTTGGTGTGGACGCCGTCGGTGACGATGCCGGCCTGTGCGCCGGTCAACGACACCGCTTTGGCTCCCAGCGCGTGCAACGCCATCGCCAATAGCGCAATCGTCGTCTGCTCGCCGGTGGCCAGCAACACGTCCAGCTCCCGCTCGGACGGTTCCGGATGCACTTCCTGGGCGAGCTTGATCAGATTGTCGGTCACACCGCTCATCGCGGACACGACGGCCACCACCTGGTGGCCGGCCTGGCGGGTTTCCCACACGCGCCGGGCGACGTTCTTGATCCGTTCCGGGCTGCCGACGGAGGTGCCTCCGTATTTCTGAACAATGAGTGCCATATCAGTCAAAACTCTCCACCCGAATGACGACGGTCCGGGCCTTCACCACGTCCAACCGGTCGATCGCCGCCACCGCTTCGCGGACCACCTTGTCCCGTGCCGTGTGCAACATGAAAATCAGGTGCGCGTGCTCGACCGGTGACTCATGCTGCACCACCGACGAAATGCTGATGCCGGCCTCGCCGAGCACCTGGGCCACCTTGGCCACCACCCCGGCCCGATCCACCACCGTCAACCGCAGATAATACCGGCTCTCCACGTCGTCAATCGAACGCATCCCGGCATGGTGCCGGTGCGCGACAAACGCCGGCACCCGCAGCGTGCTGCCAAACTTGAAATTCAGCGCCGCGTCGGCCAAATCGGCAATCACCGCGCTGCTCGTCGCATCCGCGCCCGCGCCCCGGCCATAGAACATCGTGTCGCCCACCACGTCGCCGCGCACCACGATCGCGTTGAACACGCCGGTGACTCCGGCCAGCACGTGCTGCCGGGGGATCAGGGTGGGGTGGACGCGCACCTCGATGGGGCCGCCGTTGTCGGACTTGATGATCGCCAGCATTTTGATGACGTAGCCGAGTTCGCCGGCCGCTTTGATGTCGAGCGGCGCAATGTGCCGGATCCCCTCGACGTGGGTGTGCTCCACGTCCGCCCAAAACCCATGCGCCAGAGACGCCAAAATGACGGCTTTGTGCGCCGAGTCGCCGCCCTCCACATCCAGGCCCGGATCCGCCTCGGCGTACCCGAGTCGCTGCGCCTCGGCAAGCACTTCCTGAAAATCCCGGCCCTCGGCGGTCATTCGCGAGAGGATGTAGTTGCAGGTGCCGTTGACGATCCCGTAGATGAGCGGGAAGCGGTTGGCGACGAATCCCTCGCGCAATGCCTTGATGATCGGGATGCCGCCGCCGACACTGGCTTCGTAGAACACGTTGGTCCCGTTCTTCGCCGCCGCCGCGAAAATCTCCTCGCCGTGATGCGCCAGCAACGCCTTGTTGGCGGTGACGACCACCTTGCGTTTGCCCAGCGCGTCGAGAATCAACTGCCGGGCAAACCCACGGCCGCCGACCAGCTCGACCACGACCTGCACCGCCGGGTCGTCCACCACCTGCCGGGCGTCGCGGGTGACCGGCGCGGGCAACCCCCGGAGCCGCGACTCATCCTTGTCGCAAACCCATTTCAGGCACAGCCGGATGCCGAGCCGCTCGGCAATGAGATCGGCGTTGCGGGTGAGGTTCTTCACCACGCCGCCGCCGACCACGCCGGCGCCGACCAGGCCGATGTTCAGTTGTTGGGGAACATTCACGGCGCGGGGAAAATAGCTGCCGGCCAGCCGACCGGCAACACAAATTGTCGCCTACCGGCCCCGCAAAAACCGGCCGATGCGCTCCACCGCCTTCTCCAAATCTTCCATCGTCGCGCAGTAACTGGCGCGCACGAACCCTTCGCCGCCGGGACCGAAAGCGTTGCCGGGCACGACGGCGACACGCTGTTGTTCGAGCAGTTGGACCGCAAACTCGCGGGACGACAAGCCGGTGCCCCGAACCGACGGGAAGGCATAGAACGCGCCGTTCGGCAGGTGACACGGCAGCCCGAGTTCGTTGAACGATTTGACAATGAAGTTCCGGCGCAGCCGGTATTGCTCGCGCATCACGGCCACATCGTCCGCCCCGTGTTTCAACGCTTCGAGGGCGGCGTCCTGGCTCACAATGGGCGCGCACATCATCGCATATTGGTGGACGCGGAGCATCGCCTCGAGCAGCCCGGCCGGCGCGCAGGCGTACCCGATCCGAAAACCGGTCATGGCAAACGCCTTGGAAAACCCGTGCAGAAAAATTGTCCGCTCCCGCATCCCCGGTGCGGCGGCGATGGACCGATGCGGGCCGCTGTAGGTCAACTCACTGTAAATCTCGTCGGTAATGACCAACAGGTCGCGCGCGACACACACCCGGGCGATGGCCGCGACTTCCTCCGCCGGCAAGGTCGCCCCGGTCGGGTTCGTCGGAAAACTCAGGATCAACGCCTTGGTGCGCGGCGTGATGGCCGCCGCCACGTCCGCGGCGGTCAACGCGAACCCGTTGTCCGGCCGGGTGCTGATGGCGCGGGCCACGCCATGACAGAGTTGGACGCTGGGGTGGTACGACACATAGCACGGTTCGTGGAACAGAATTTCGTCCCCGGGATTGATGATTGCCCGCAACGCGATGTCCAATGCTTCGCTCACGCCGACCGTGACGAGGATTTCCGTGTCCGGGTTGTATTCCACTGCAAACTGGTCGCGCACGTACTGGCGGATGGCGTGGCGGAGTCGCAGGAGGCCGAAGTTGGACGTGTAGCCGGTGCGCCCGTGTTCGAGCGCGTAGATCGCCGCTTCCCGGATGTGCCACGGCGTGACAAACCCCGGCTCGCCGATGCCGAGCGACACGACGTTGTCCATGCTCTGGACGATGTCGAAGAAGTCCCGGATCCCCGAACGGGGAATCCCCCGGACATGGTCGGCAATAAATGCGCGAGTCGTTTGCATTGGTTGGGGCATGACAGTGGCGCATCCTACCAGCCGGCAACGAAAAGGCAAGAAGCGGGTGGATTCGCAGTTGACGCTGCGCGGGCTGATGGTGTAGCTTGCGCGCGCAGTGCCGGGAGCGCGGGCGTAGCATAGTGGTAATGCGCCAGCCTTCCAAGCTGGTGAGGTGGGTTCGATTCCCATCGCCCGCTCCAGCCTTCGCTCGGAGCATTGCGGAGAGCGGAGGCTGCCGCGCCGAAGCCGTGCCGTCCCGGCGCAGGCGGGCTTGTGTGTCGCGAGCTTCGGCGCGGCACGCCAGTGAGATGTTGTTCGCGGAGAGGTACTCAAGTGGCCAACGAGGGCAGACTGTAAATCTGCTGGCTTATGCCTACGAAGGTTCGAATCCTTCCCTCTCCACCACTTCCTCCCCAAAGTGGCACTTGGTGCATCGAACCAAACCGGAAGGCCACGCTTCCGCGTGGCCGCTGTTGTGCCCACGAACCCCCACCGGTCGCGCCGAAACGCGACCCTCCGCACAGGCATTGTCCGTCGCTCTTGTTCTGTTGAAATAAACAAATTTTCGCT
>Ga0078972_1005242_pt1 | contig 33407 bp, 28 predicted proteins | sample YelNatPaOPGAMG01_FD_67568 | JGI IMG/M metagenome (GOLD analysis project Ga0078972, IMG submission 67568) | Hot spring thermophilic microbial communities from Obsidian Pool, Yellowstone National Park, USA - OP-RAMG-01 (SPADES assembly) (version 2) | ecosystem: Environmental > Aquatic > Thermal... | reverse complement strand
TGGATTCCTCGGCCCTCGACGAGACGAAATCTGCACCTCTCTTCGCTCCATGGCAGATTGCTAATCGTTCCCCGAAGCGCCTCACCGAACCGGCGTTCGGGCTGCGACATAGCGGCCGAACCAGCCAGGGCCGCCGTTACTACGGCTGCGACCGCGACGGCACTTCGCCCGGCGTGCGGAAGGCAAGAACCGCCCATTAGGGCCGAAGTGTACGCAAGGCGTCGAACTTTTCACCACCTCCATCGCCAGCCGCAGGCGTGGAACCACGACGGCCTCGACGTCCCGTTCGCCAACGGAATTCCCGTCCCGTTCGAACGGCCCGTCGCCTCCCCGGCCAAGACTGAGGGGGAATCGTGACGGCCGCCGGCAAGATCGTCGTGGTGCACGGCGCCCCCGACCCGACGTTGGATGCCGTGCTGGAGCGGGGTGGTCTGCGCCCGGTGATGCGGATGGACGACATGGCCGTCTGGGTGCTCGACAGTCCGGGGCCGTACCCCTCCCCCAATACCTTCAACTTAAGGTTACACGCGTGTAAGATGGCAATATGGCGAGACCTGGGCAGCGGATCCTGCGGGAGGAAGGTAGGCTGGAGGATCGGATATCGGTGGGGGTGCTTGCGAAAGCGTTCCCGCGCCAGGTGGTCGAGGAGGTGGTGGGGGCCGCAGGTGCCCGGGAGCAACGCAGGCGGATGCTGCCGGCGTGGCTGGTCGTCTACTACGTGCTCGCGCTCGCGCTGTTCATGGACATGGGCGGGGGCCGTGTGATGCGCAAGCTGGCCGGGACGCTCGCCTGGGCCTCGCGGGGGGTCGGTGTCGAGATTCCATCAGAAGAGGCGCTGTCGAACGCCCGGAGCCGTCTTGGGCCCGAGCCGCTACGCATGTTGTTCGAGAAGGTGGCCGGGCCGCTCGCCGGCAAGGACACTCCTGGGGCGTTCTGGGGAGGGTTGCGGGTGCTGAGTCTGGATGGGAGCACACTTGACCTCCAAGACACCGAAGCGAACTGGGAGCGCTTCGGCGGGCCGACGACGACAGACGCCGAGGGTAGAAAGCTTCGCGGCGGGTTCCCTCAGATGCGGGTCGTGGCGCTGGCCGAGTGCGCTACAAGGGCACTGATCGCTGCGAGGATCGGTGCATATAGCACCGGAGAAAAGACGCTCACCTCAGAACTGTTCGGTCACCTCGGGCCAAAGGTGCTCGTGATCGCGGACCGGAACTTCCCGGGCTATGAGCTCTTTCGGGACGCGGCAGCGACCGGGGCGGAGCTGTTGTGGCGGGTGAGCAGCAGCTTTCATCTCGACATAGACGAGGTGCTCGACGACGGCAGCTACCTCTCCCGGCTAAAAACCCCTCGACAGCTACGCCGGGCCGGTGCAAAGGACTTGACGGTCCGCGTCGTCGAGTACCAGCTCGCCGACCCTGATAGCAACGAGACTGACACCTTCACCTTGATCACGACGCTGTTGGATCCTGACAGTGCGCCGGGCGGCGAGCTCGCTGAGCTCTACCACGCGCGCTGGCAGATCGAGACAGCCTTCGGTGCGTTCAAATCCGACCTGAAAGGCGACGGCGTCGTGCTGCGCTCGAAGACCCCCGACGGGGCAGAGCAGGAGTGCTGGGCGCTCCTGTGCACCTACCACGCTATCCGTGAGCTGATCTGCGCTGCCGCTGCGCTCAGTGACCAGGACCCATTGCGCATATCGTTCGTCAACGCCCTCGACGCGGTACGCGCCCCGATCCGAGATCCGGGCGCTTTTTCCCCCTCACCACAAGATCGATGACGTCCTAGCCGCCTTCCTCGGCGTCATCGCCTCGCTCAGAAATCCGGATCGCCGCCACCGGTCTAACCCTCGACACGCCAAGCGAAACCACCGTTACCCGGCAAACGCGGCCGATCGCACCAAACGCCTGAGATCACGACGCTCCCTCACCCTCGTCATGCACCCCCGGCCTGCCAAGGTTAGCACCTAAGTTGAAGGTATTGAGGGGGCCGCCCGCTCCCGTTCGTGCCTTTTCGCCGCTACGCGCTGCATGTCGCTGCGTGGCCGTGGCCGGATCGCTGCTTCAGGATCGATCCTCACGACTCGATCGCCTCGGCTAGTAGCGGGCCGACACGCTTAGCGAGCGCCGGGCTGTGCAAGACGTCCGCAAGCCAACAGAGTTTGACCACGTCGCCTGGTTGCGGCCCGTCTCCCGGCCCGTCCCAGCCTGCGATCGCCCGGATTGCTGCGCGCCGGCAGCGTTCCGCGGTGTTGGCGGCAACGTCGGCGTCTAGGAGTCCCGTGTCGGTGCCCGCCGCTATGAGCAGTGCCCCTCGAAGTCCGAACAGGTCCAACCATCCGGCGACATCGGCGAAGGACCCTCCCCCGTCGAGCCAGTCGCCGAGCGCGGGCGGAACGATGAACGATTCGGGCCGGTTCACAGCGCCCCTCTCTCGGTGTAGTCGCTGCCGCTCATCGCTTCTCGAAGCTTCCCGAGGTCGGCTCGGCGCAGGTAAATCTGTGTGGATTGAAGGCTAGCTGCAATACCGTTCAATTAGAGATCAGGACGGCTTCGGCAGCCGTCCGATCCGGTTGAGGCCAATCACGGTGACGAACTCGTTTGACGTGCCAGCGGGTGTACTTGCGTTTGATGACACGGGGGTTGGCTCGAGGTCGACGGCGAGGCAGCAGCCTGGCGATCAGCTCGGCGATGGCATGGGCCCAGAGCCGTTCGGTGACATCAGTGGTGTCAGGGGGGAAAAGCGCCCCCTTGGGCGATCGATCGGCGGGAGATACGGAGTGCGGCGACAAAGGACACACGGTCTGGATCACGACCGGCTTCGACCGCCGCGTTGAACATCAGAGAGCGGATGGCATAGTGACAACAGAGGTGGCCCCAAATCTCCTGGATTACGAGCTTGGGTGTCTTGGAGCGCAGCACGGACCGGGGTCCGCGCTGGTGGGTCTTCAGCTCATCGAAGGCCGATTCGATCTCCCAGCGTTGGGCATAGGCGGTGGCCAACTCGATCGCGGAGGCTTCGTCGGGATCGAAGATGTTGGTGATCAAGCGATATGGCCCGGTCGGCTGGCGTCCGTCGTCGATGGTGTACTCGATCACCCTGACTGTCACCGGTTCGAGACGTTGGCGGTCTTTGGTGGAGTGAAACACCTCGCCGAGGTATGACCCGTCGGGAAGATCCTTGGTCGAGGTCAGCGTGAGATTGTCTTTCATTCGCCAGCACAGATCCGCCCCAGTCTTGCTGGCCTTCTGCCATGCTTCGAAGCTGTAGAACCCCCGATCGGCGAGCACCAGCATGCCTTTGTCGAGTCGATCGAGAAGGTTCGATGTCAGCGCGTTCTCCGACGTCGTATAGGGGCCGATCTCGACGTCGAACATGGCGTGGGTCCCACACTCGGCGAGAGCCACCACCCGGGCCTGAGGGAATGCCGAGCGCTCGCCCTTGGCCACACCGGGCCGTCCGAAGAACGAGTCGTTGGCCGTGGTGTCAGCCAGGTCCAGACAGGTCCCATCGATTGCCACGATCCGCCGGCCCGCCAGCCACGACCCCGGTGTGTCCGTGTCCGCCAACGGAGAAGCCACCCGGTTGAACAGCTTTACCATCGGTTCGGGACCCAGGCGGTCACGGGCATGAGAGATTGCTGCCTTGTTCGCCAACTTCGATGCACTCTCAGAACGTTGCGCCCACGAGAGCCCGTCCGAGATCAGCGCCAGCACGTCCTCGTAGGAGCCCTCGGAATGCAACGCCATCCCCATGGCGAAGTACGCCATCGACCTGGCTGGCAACGACCGACAGCGTTGCTCGGTCTTCTCGCACTCGGCGATCACCGAATCGACGACCTCGGGCGGGAACACCTTCATCAGTAGGCCGATCGACACCAGATCTGACAATCGGCGGTCTGATTCGGGCTTTCTCCAACCAGTTCGGGGCATACCCCAAACTACACCATTGTAACCTTAATTGAACGGTATTGGGGCTAGCGTGGCCGAGCATCTGCTGGACGGTCCTCACGTCGTGGCAGCGGTCCAACACGTCCGAGGCGGCGGTATGCCTCAGGGCGTGCGCCGAGCGCCCGTCTCCCGGCTTGTGAACTCCGGCTTGCGCCATGAGCCGCCCTGTCCGTTTCGATATCCACCGTGCCGACAGACGGCCGTCCGGGTTGCCCTTCGAGCCGGTCGCCTTGAACAGCGGGCCGGCTGGCGCTCCCCGCTCCCCGATGTACTTGTCGAGCGCCGCTGCGGCGCTCGCCGGCACCGGCAGTATCCGCTCGTGGCCGCCCTTGCCGAGCACTCGGATTGTTCGCTCCCACTCGTCGTAATCGGCCAGGTCCAGCCGGGACACCTCGACGCAGCGCAGCCCGCAGCCGAGCATCAACGCGATGACGGGTTGCTGCCAGGATCCCCCGCGGTCCCCGTCCTGCGGAGCGGAAAGCGACTCCAACAGGGTAGCTAACTGCTGGCGGTTTAAGACCCGAGGTTCCCGTGGCCTGACAAGCGTGATCGAGGGGTCAGAGCGGATCACACCCTCCACGACGAGCTAACGGAAGAAGCCCTGCACCGCTCCCACGCAACGCCGACGGGTGGACGGGGAAAGACGGCCGGTAGTCGCCTGGAAGCGGAGCAGCATCTGACGGCCGAAGCGTCCGCGGTCGGGGATGCTGCTGGGAAGGCGCGAGTGGCCAGGGTCGCGGCTTTGCTCGTCAATTACGTCCCGGAGCGCTAAGAGGGCGGCGAGCCGTGCACCGCTGGGTGGCTTCGCCATCGTGTGGCGAACCGTGATCGCGACGCCGTCCCGGTGCCGTGGGCGTTGCCATAGAGCGCGGGTGGCTTGTCGAGGTGGACGGCGAATATCGCCCCGGGGAGTCTCGCTCGGCTCCACGCCGAGCGCTGCTAAGGCGTTGGCGGCCTAGCGCCGTCTACGTCGTCGGCCTAGCGCCTGGTCTTCGAGCCGGTACGCCGTGTGCCGGACGGGGTGGCGCACCTTCCACACGTCGTAGCTCGCCTTGCGCACTACCTTCGGCGTGGCCTTGTGGCGAGCAGTCCGGATCGGGTGAGCGGCGCGGCGTACCTTGCGGGGTATAAGGCGTCGGAATAGGCCCACGCTTGGGAGTGTAGCGCCGTCGCTTTGAACTTTGTAAGGCGTGGGCGCTCGGACTTCTCACACGGTAGTTGGTGGCCCCGTTCCTTGGCGAGCAGGTGGGCTCCGGGTGCGCTATGGCTGGTTGTCAACCAAGGCGCTGTCAACCGGCTCCCCTGAGGATGGTTGACCAACCGTTGACAAGGTTGGCTCGGAAGGTCAAGCCCGAGGGGTGTTTACCCCTTCTGACCTGGGCTTTTCGGAGTGGAGACGATGGGACTCGAACCCACGACCCCCTGCTTGCAAAGCAGGTGCTCTAGCCGGCTGAGCTACGTCCCCGGGTCGGTACTCCGTGCGCGATGTTGACTGCGCCTCTCCAGCATAGTCCGCTGGACGACAGCGGCGGCTAGGCACCGAGCGAAGCAAAGAAACGCCACATTTCGGACTGGGCGGAGGGGGTCGCCCCTGACGCCTCGGGCCAAGTGTGGTTATCACCTTCGTAGACGACCTCGCCGACCTGTCTACCACCTTGGCATTCTGCCCACAGCGTCTCGGTCGCTACCCCTAGCGTCGTGGTCGAAGCTTCTTGGCTGCAGCCGTCGGCGCTTCGGTATTCGGCCACGAGTTGGTCGACGGTCGGCTCCGTGTAGCCGTTCTGCACGACCGGCGGGCCAGAGATCGCCGTACCCGGGTCTGCGCTACCGACCGTTATCAGCACGGACTCGGAGCCGAGCGTAGTGCAGTCCGAGGTCCGGGTGGCTCCGTAGACAGCGACTGCAACGAACTCGGAAGGCTCCTCGCAGGCCAACATCATCGCCAGCTTCCCGCCATTTGAGTACCCAGCGAGGTATACGGGCCCTTGGGAGGCGTCGGGCTGAGACGCCTTTACGTCGGAGATGACAGCGTTCACGAACCCGACGTCATCGACATGCTCTGTCGCCGGTGTACCACAGCAAGCTCCTGCGTTCCAGTTACCGTCCACGTACTCCGGGTAGACCAGGATCGCTGGGCTGGCGACTTGACGGAAATCAGCTCTTGCGATCTCTACGTCGACGGTGGTGCAACACCCGCCGAGCTCCACGATGACGGGCAGCTGACTAGCGGAAACCATGCCAGGCGTGAACACCATATAGTTTCTCGTAAGACCATCAAAAGTAATCGAATAGGCTTTGGATGACCACTTGATCTCTGCCCCGCTCGGAGTCGACGTGCTAGGTGCCGCAAAGACGCCTGTTCGTACCGTATGAACTGGGGTTGCCACGTGATTGGCCGAACCAGCTGACGACGCGGCGTTAGTCAGGGTCGGCTCGCCCACGAGGACGGCCGCCAGTGCCAATGCCCCGACAGCCAGCAGGACTGCCAGGTAGACAAGCCCACGCTGCGGTCGATCCCGCCTAAGTCGGGCGCGGCCCCTCATCCCAGCACCACAGGCGACGCCTCTCCGTTGGTCGCCATGCCGGCGACAGGAGCCATAGCGACATTCTTAGCAGCGGGAACGTCTGTTGGCACACCCGATCTCGAGACGGCCGTTACCCGTCGTCTAGGGCCTTTCCGACCGGTCAAGGCGAGACTCAGCCTGGTCTGGCGAGCGACTGCTATACCTGCGAAGGTCACTGCGTAAAGGAACGGGACCAAGCCGAGGGCTATCATGACCTCCATAAGCGGGCTCGGCACACCGGACAGGAGACTGGACAGGCCGGTCGAGACAGCGACGTCCAAGACGGCGGACAGCAACAGCGGATGGGCCAGGTAAACCCCGAATGACACGTCCGACGATTTCTCCAGCCAAGCGAGGCGAGCGGCCGAAGCCTTGTCGGCGATCCACATCCCCAAGGCGAACTGAGAAAGCGTTGCGGCCACGACCTCGATCACATTGGCCGGTTGGAACACGGCGCTGGCCTTGATCGGAGCGTACCCGAGTACTTCGATGTTGAACCCATACACCCCGAGGCCGATGACCGCCGCAGCGGCCATCGACAAGCCGGCCAAGCGGTAGTGGGTCCTGACCCAGGCCGACACGGCGTCGAAGTGTGCGGCAGCCGCAACACCTCCAACCACGTAGAAGCTGTAACTGAAAAGCCACGAGCTTGGATGATCGAACCAAAGGCCGAGCACAGGAGGACGCCAGCCGTACTCGGCGGCGCCGGTGAAAGCCAGTTGCACCACGCCGGTGACGACCAGTGCAGGCGTCAAAGCTTTCGGCCAACGCCGGAGTGCGGCCATGAGCGCCGGGAAGACCAGGTACAGCTGCATCGTCAGCAGCAAGAAGTACAAGTGGAAGTGGGCGTGGGCATCGCTGAGGTCGACCACGAAGTTGCCGAGCGAACTCCAAGTAGGGTGCACCTCACCGTCGGCTACGAAGTAGATGGCGCTCCACGCGAGGTAAGGGGCCAAGATGAGTGGGTAGCGTCGCCACCAGAACGCCCGGCGGCTAAGGGGCCGACGAAGGTAGCTGTAGGTGAGCACAAACCCCGAGAGCATCAGGAACACCGACCTGGTCACGTGGGCGAGCTGTAGGACACCGTTGGCTACAAGCGACGAGTCCGAGTTGGCGAAGGATGTCGAATGCACGAGTATGACGCCGCCGATCGTCAGAAACCGGACTACGTCGATCGCTGCTAGATGGCCTCCTGGCGCACCTTTACCTCGAGGAATCGAAGACCTCGGCGCCACCAAACCCACCCCGCTTATCTTCCGGCGCTGACCTGAAAGATCGGTAACCTCACCCTTAGAACTCCCTGAAAAGGCGGTGACCGGGCCGGGTAACCTCTCGGCGCCCCGGCGCCGGCCCTCATCTTAGGGGAATGAGCTTTATTTACCTGACCATTGCGGCGGACGTTTCTCGATGAACGCTGTCAGCCCTTCCTTCATGTCCTCGCTTCGCATCGCCTCCGCCATGCCCTCGCCCGAGAGACGCCAGCCGGTGTCCTCGTCCTCGGTCATCGCAGCGTAGATCACCCTGCGGCTCGCCCGAACGGCTACAGGCGCGTTGGCTTCGATCTGACGGGCCAGTTCCATCGCTGTGGGAAGTGCGTGACCTGGATCGCAAAGCCTGTTGACCAAGCCGAAGTGGTAGGCGCGTTCGGCGTCGATCGGGTCGCCGGTAAGGGCGAGCTCCATCGCGATATTGAAAGGCACCTTGCGCGGCAGACGGAACAAGCCGCCACCGGCAGCGACCAGACACCTCTTCACCTCGGGGATGCCGAAGCGCGCTGTCGCCGAAGCGACAATGAGGTCGCAGGACAGGCAGATCTCAGTACCCCCGGCGAGGGCAGGTCCGTCCACCGCTGCGATGATCGGTTTGGTCCTTTCCCGCTTGGTGATACCAGCGAACCCGCCCCGCTCCGTGCCGAGGTCGCCAGCCCGACCGGCGTTGATCTCTTTCAGGTCCGCCCCCGCGGAGAAGACCGGCGGCACGCCGGTGAGAACTCCAAGCCAGAGTGAATCGTCGGCTTCGAGGCGGTCTATCGCCTCCTCGATGCCTCTAGCCACGTCGCCGTTGACAGCGTTCCGGGCTTCCGGGCGGTTTATCGTGATGACGGCTACGTGGCCGTCGACGGCGTAGTCGATCGTCGCCACGTCAGCCTACTTGGGGCCGAGACGGGCAGCGCCGTCGATGCGGATGGTTTCACCGTTCATGTAGCTGTTGGTCACCAGCTCTAGCGCAAGCGAGGCGAACTCGTCGGGCTTGCCGAGCCGGTCGGGGAAGACCACGTCCTTCTTCAGTTTGTCCTTGAACGCCTCCGAAGCCTCCCCGGAGCCGTAAATCGGGGTGTCGATCAGCCCGGGGGCGATGGTGTTGACCCGAATGCCCACCACGCCTAGGTCACGCGCGATCGGCAGGGTCATACCTACGACTCCACCTTTCGAGGCGGAGTAAGCGGCTTGGCCGATTTGTCCGTCGAAGGCGGCAAGGGAGGCCGTGTTGACGATCGCGCCCCTCTCGTTGTCCTCGAGAGGCTCCGTGAGGCTCATTGCGGTCGCCGCCAGGCGGATGCAGTTGAAGGTCCCGATCAGGTTGATCTGTATCACCTTGGCGAAGTAGTCGAGGTTGAAGGCCGACTCGTAAGTGCCGTCCTTACCGATGGTCCGGCTGGCCGCCCCGATCCCGGCGCAGTTGACCAGGGAGCGAAGTGGACCGAGTTCCTTGGCTGCCTCCACAGCGGCGATCACCTCTTGGGTGTTGGTGACGTCCGCTTTCACGAAAACCCCGCCAATCTCCTTGGCGAGGGACTCTCCCTTTTCCTCTTGCATGTCGAGCACGACGACACGGGCACCTCTCTCAGCGAGCCTGCGCACGGTCGCTTCACCCAGACCGGAGGCACCCCCGGTGACTATCGATGAAGTTCCTTGAATGTCCATGCCCGCACGTTACGCTAACGCGAGCCGTGTTGTCATGCGGAGCTCGCGATCGGGGCGGACCGGGCGAAGCTAGGCGCGCGCGCCCCGTAAAGTGGCGTACCGTGGCAGGCGGGTTGGGCTCAGACGACGTGGTGCTCGCGCTCGTACGGCTCGTCGGACCGACCTCCACCAGCAGGGGGCAGTCGTACGCAACCGCCGGCGCAGTCTCCAAAGCAGTCTGGGACCCCGAGGGCACACGGCTGTCCGCTGTAGTGCACGAGAGCGGGGCAGGGCCGTGCAAGGTGGACGTCGAAGTGACCCCCGGGACCGCAGGGCGTATCGCTCGCGTGGATGGCACCTGCTCATGCCCTAGAGCCCGCAACTGCAAGCACGTAGCGGCGGCGCTGATATTCGCGCCACCTCCTGTCGAGAACCCGAGCTCGACGCTGGCCCGGCTCGGTCTCGTAGCGCCCATACAGAACTCGACGCAGGGCTCAGCCGGCCGGGCGGCTGCCGCAAGACGCGCCCGGGTGGCAGCGGACCTGGGCGGGGCACCGGGTGGGCGCTCTGCGTCATCGGCGGCCAGCGTCAAACGGCGCCCAGCGAGCTGGAGGGAGCCCCTGGAGTCGCTCCTGTCTCGCGACACCCCGCCCGCTGCGGCCCCTCGATCACGTCGCCCAGGGGCGGCCGACCGTGACCCGGATCCGCTCGGTCTGCAGTTCGAGCTGGTTGCGTCCCGGCCGCTGGCAGCTCGAGGCTCCGCAAAAGGTTCCGAGCGGGTTCAGCGCCCAGGGGTGCGGCTGCGCCCCGTGACCCGATCCAGCACGGGAAACTGGGTGCGCAACAACGTAACGTGGAACTCTCTGGAGTACCTGGTTGGCTGGCGTGCAAGCTGGGGTGCGACAAGCTACAACCCTGAGCACATCTCGCTTCTCAGGGAGCTGCGGGCCCTGGCGCGTCTCTATGACAACCGCCGCTGGGTTTCCTCAGGTGACGAGGCCGTCTGGCTCGAGTCGATCGGGAGTCGGCGGTTGTGGGACCTCCTACGCCAGGCAACCGAGATCGGCCTCCACCTTGTCGCCGCTGGGAGAAGCGCCGCAGCGGTCACGCTAAGCCCGGAGGCAGCCGCTGCAGAGCTCGACGCCTCTCTCGACAGCGCTTCTTTGAAGATCACGCCGCGCCTCGTCCACGCCGGGCAGCTGCTGCCATCCGAAAACCTGCTCCTAGCCGGCGATCCGCCTCACGGACTCGTCTACTGGGGAGAGCCGCCACTGACGACCCGGACCCCCGCGTTAGTGCTCGCGCCGCTGTCGTCACAGCTGAGCACACCAGCGGCCGATCTGATCAGAACGGCCGGCACTATCGAGGTACCAGCGAAGCAAGTAGGCATGTTCGAGGCAGAGCTGCTCCCCCAACTTCGCCGCCGGCTAGCCGTGACATCCTCGGACGCTTCGTATGCTCCCCCCCCGACGCCTGCTGACGTGGTCGTCTGCTGCGTCACCCACAACCCGGGGCCGTCAGTTGAGCTGGCCTGGAGCCTCGAACAGGGGGGCACGCATCGTCCCGTCGACGACGAGCCCGACGAGAAGGCGGCCAGCGCCCTTGCAGACGCAGCAGAGCTGTTGTCGGGCCTCGCTGAGCTGACCGTCGCAACCTCCACAGGTCTGAACCCCACCGCCGGTCGCCTCGACGGGGTCGACGCAGCCCGCTTCGTCGCCGATACCCTGCCCGAGCTGGCAGCGATCGACGGCATCCGCGTCGACCAAGTCGGGGAGGCGCCCGGCTACAGGGAGGTGCCAGAGGGCCCGACGCTGCGGATCGGCGGTGAGCGCGCCACCGACGGGGACTGGCTCGACCTTGCCGTCGAGGTGACAGTCGAAGGCGAGAAAGTCGCCTTCGAGCAGCTCTTCGTCGCTCTCGCTGAAGGCGCGAGCCACATGTTCCTCCCGTCCGGCGCGTGGTTCTCCTTAGAGCGCGACGACCTGCGCCGCCTGGCGGAGCTCATAAGCGAGGCGCGGGCGCTGCACGACGCCCCGTCCGGAGGCGTCCGTCTGAGCCGTTACCAGTCGAGCATCTGGGAGGACCTGTCGGCGATAGTTCCTGTCGAAGGCGATATCACAGGTTGGGCGGACGGTCTGCGAGCGCTGGCGTCCCCGGCACCTCCCCCTCGTGTACCGAAATCCTTGAAGGCTCAGCTTCGGCCATACCAGATGGACGGCTTCGCCTGGCTGGCGACCCGGTACGCCCAGCGGGTCGGGGGGATACTGGCCGACGACATGGGTTTGGGCAAGACGCTGCAAGCGCTCGCTCTCATCTGCCATGCGCGAGAGTCTCGCCAGGACGCGAAAAGCCCTAGCGAGAGCCTCGAACCCTTCTTGGTGGTAGCCCCGACGAGCGTCGTGTCCACTTGGGCTTCCGAAGCGGCGCGCTTCGCTCCGGACCTGAGGGTCGTAACAGTAACCCAGACGACAGCCAAGAGCCGAGTGCCGATGCCGGAACTGGTCGGCGATGCCGGCCTCGTTGTCACGTCCTACGCCCTTTTCAGGTTGGACTTCGACCGCTACGAAGCGCTCAGCTGGGCGGGCCTGCTCCTAGACGAAGCGCAGTTCGTGAAGAACCCGGCGTCGCACGCGAATCAGCGGGCGCGACGCTTGAGCACCCCGTGGAAACTGGCGATGACCGGTACACCCCTGGAGAACTCGTTGAGCGAACTGTGGGCGCTCACGTCGATCACGGCTCCTGGGCTGTTTGGTCGCCTCGATAAGTTCTCGGCCGCTTACAAGGTGCCGATCGAACGGAACTCCGACGAGGCGAAGCTCGAAGCCCTCAGGCGGCGGATCAAGCCGATCATGCTGAGGAGGACCAAGTCCCAGGTACTCCCGGACCTGCCCGACAAGCAAGAGCAGGTTCTCGCCATCGAGCTCGACGCCCGCCACCGCCGCATCTACGACACGTGGCTAGCACGGGAGCGCCAGAAAGTCCTCGGCCTTCTGGGCGATCTCGAAGCAAACCGCTTCGAGATCTTCCGCTCCCTCACTTTGCTGCGCCAAGCGGCGCTCGACGTTTCGCTCGTTGATCCCAGCCACAACACGGTGCCCTCCGCAAAGCTGGACATGCTGAGCGAAACCCTCAGCGAAGCCGTGGCCGAAGGGCACCGGGCTCTCGTCTTCAGCCAGTTCACCCGCTTCTTACGATCAGCTCAGCGGAGACTCGAAAGTGACGGGATAGCCACCTGCTACCTGGACGGACGGACCAAGAAGCGTGCTCAGGTGATAGACGACTTCCGTTCCGGTAAAGCAGCGGTGTTCCTCATAAGCCTCAAGGCTGGCGGCTTCGGGCTCAACCTGACCGAAGCGGACCATTGCATCCTCTTGGACCCCTGGTGGAACCCGGCTACTGAAGCCCAGGCGGTCGACCGCGTTCACCGGATAGGCCAGACGCGAAAGGTCATCGTCTACCGTTACGTCGCCAGCGGGACTATTGAAGAGAAGGTGATGGCGCTGAAAGCCCGCAAGGCTGAGCTTTTCGCCGGGGTGATGGACTCCGGCGGCTTCGAGTCAGCGGCGCTCAGCGCCAGTGACATCGAGGTGCTCCTGTCCTAGCAGGCGTCTTAGCGTAGAGCGAGGCGCCGCCAGCTGACGCTCAGCGAGGCGCCATTACAGTCACGGTACCTTGAGCGACCCCTACCAGACGGCCCTCGTTGGTCACATCGACCCTTACGATCGCAGTGCGCTTGGACAACGAAACAATCCTCGCTTGCGCACGCATGGTCCCAGAACGCGCCGGGGCGGTGAAGTTAAGTTTGAACTCGCTGGTCGCGGGCCACGAACCGGCCGCCACGACGGGCATGCACACCGCCCCGAGGACGTGGTCGACCAGAGCCGAGATGACCCCACCGTGAGCTGCGCCGAAAGGATTGAGAAGCTCGGCGGTCACCTCCAGTTCGCACACGAGAACTCCCGGTCCGACGTCGACGATCCGCATCCCCAGGAATCCAGGAAGGCCTCCCGAAGTGGACTCGCCAGCAGCAACCATCTTCGCTGCGATGTCCGGATCGTAGTTCGGGAAGTCAGTCATGGAGATTCCCAGACTACCTCCTCCCCGAAAGCGGTCACCCCGTCGAGGCCCTGCCACCCCGCTGGTACACCGCAACCGGGCGAGTCGGCCACAGCCAGGGGCCCGGGAGGCCCGCCCACGGTCTGCGCCGGACCCGACCTCTAGGGGTGCCCTCAGGGTGGGGAGTGGGGCGAGTACATTCTCGGGGACTCCTATGACAGCTTTCAGTGTGCTGACCGTGTGCTCCGCCAACCGTTGCAGGTCGCCTATGGCGGAGGCCCTGCTGGCTCGTGCGGTGGAGCGAAGCTTCGACGAGGACTGCACGGTGGGATCCGCCGGTTTCGGCCCCTCTGGGGCGCCCGCCGAACGCGAGGTGATCGAGGTCATGGCCGAGATCGGCTTGGACTTGTCACACCACCGGAGCAGGACGGTCGAGTCGAGCATGCTAGCCGAGGCGGACCTGGTGTTGGCGATGACCCGCCAACACGTGATGGAGTTGGTGTTGCTAGAAGAGTCCTGCTGGCCCAAGACGTTCCTGCTCGCCGAGTTCGTGTCGCTCGCAGAGTCGAGTTCGCCCGAGGCTCCTTCCTCGCCGATCGCCGACCCTGTCGAGATTCCCGATGCCAGCGTCGCTGGATTTCGCAGGAAAGTCGCCCGACTCCACCTTGGACGGCGCAGGTCCGACCTGCTGGCTCTGCCCTCGAACGTCGAGGTGGGCGACCCGGTGGGCGGACCGCTTCGCGGTTATCGCAGCACCAGAGACCGGATCGCCACCCTCTGCGACGCGACTGCCGCTTATCTGGCCCGCCACGACTCGCCGTAGCTGCGTCAGGCGCCGCGCCGGGCTACGCGTGCACGCAAGCCTGCTGGCGCCTCGAAGAGAACGTCTCGCCGGCTCAAGGAAAGGCCGGCCATCGCCGTGACCCCTACCGCGACGTGTATCGCTATCAGACCCACCGCCGCCGCGAAGGTAGCGGCGAACACCACCGGAAGCGCCAGGGACGCCAAGACGACCGCTGCGGCCAACCAGCACCAAGCGGCCAAGGGACGCGCGAGGAGTCTCTCCATGGCTGCTAGCGAAACCCAACCGGCCATCGTGGTGGTGGCTGCGGCTGCGACCACAGCCCCGAGCGCTACCGAAGACGTCCCGCTGTGCGGGAATTTCACGACCAGGCTCACCCCAGCGACACGGGTGACGACCACCCACGACAGAGCGGCGACGGCTACGGTGGCAGCTACGGCGGCGTGACGGTTACGGAACGTGCGGGACATATGATCCTCCTTGGATCGCTTCGGGTCGCTTGGATGCGACCCTCCCAGCTTCCTCCGAAGGCCCGTGATCTGTCGTCGTACGGGCGGAGGAACAGCCCTGCAACGCCCGCAGTACCGCCCGCCATCTCCGCCTGCTGCGACGGTAGTAGCGGCTTGTCCTCCGCTGGGGTATGGCGGTGGCGCAAGCTGACCCGTAACCTGTTCTTCGATGCGGTCGACGTTGGGACGTTTCGCCAAGAAGCGATGGGCCGAGCCGCTTGGGATCGCTGTCGTAGTGGCGATGGTCATCTCGGGCTCGGCTGCTGAGGCCTATCCAAGCCACGTCTACGCCGGCCTGCACCTGCGATCCCATCCCGATATCGCCGCTTTCGCTGTCCTGGCTATACCCGCCGCAGGCTTGGCGTGGCGGCGATCGCACCCTATCGGTGTGTACGCGGCTACGGTGGCGGGGGTCGCCTCGTGGGCGCTTCTCGGTCAGGTGTACGGGGCAGCGCTGGTGATGGTCCTCGTTGCTTTGTTCACATTGTGCGTCGAAAGACCCGGGCGCTTGGCTCCGATTGCGCTGGGCGCAGCCGGGACTGGCGCCATCTGGGTGGCCGGGGGAATCGCCGGGGATTGGGGCTGGTGGGGAGGTCCGCAACTCGACTTGTGGGCGGAGATGATCGCTGCCGGGGCAGCGGGAGCTTTCGTGGCAGCACGCAAGAACTGGAAAGCGAGCGAACTTCTCCGGGTCGAGGATCAACAACGAGCGAGGCGGGACGAGATTCGTCGCCAGATCATCTCCGAGCGTTTGCGCATCGCCCGAGAGCTCCATGACGTGGTGGCGCACTCGATGGCCATGATCAACGTGCAGGCGAGCGCCGCCGCGACGCTCGTGGGCTCCGACCCGCTTCGCGTCACCGAGTCGCTCGAGGCCATCCGGCGCGCAAGCAAGGACGGCCTAAGGGAGTTGCGGTCGATCCTAGAGGTGCTCCGACAGGTCGACGAGCAGTCCCCCGCTGTTGCTCTTCCCGACCGGGAGGCGTTCCACGCTCTTGTCGAGGCGACCCATTCTGCGGGCGTTGAGTGCACGTTGCACTGGGACGCGGACATGTCCGATGTGACACCCGAAACCGCGCTGGCAGCGTACCGCATAGTCCAAGAGTCGCTCACCAACGTCGTCCGTCACGCTGCTCGATCGGTCGCGTCGGTCACGATCAGGAGGGAGGGCTCGGCGATCCTAGTCGAGGTGACCAACGACGCTAGAGGCGTTGCCGAGACTTTCACGGAGGGCACCGGTACCGGTGTCGCTGGAATGCGCGAGCGCACCAGGAGCCTGAACGGCTTCTTCCACGCGGGTCCGGTGCAGGGCGGAGGTTTCGCTGTCCGGGCGCGCCTTCCGATAGTCACAGTTGCCGGGTCCGGGGCGTCCGACTGCGGAACAGACGGGGAAAGCTTCGGCCGGCCCGACCGTCCCCTCCTCGACGCGAACCAACATGCGATCTCGGTCGTCGAGTCGCATGCCGGGGCGGCCGAACATTGATTCGCGTTTTGCTGGCCGACGACCAGGCACTGGTGAGGGCGGGTTTCCGTGTCCTGCTCGACGCGGCGGAGGACATCACGGTCGTGGGCGAGGCGGGGGACGGGCAAGCAGCCGTCGAGATGGCCCGTGCGAGCAAACCCGACGTCGTGCTCATGGACGTCCGAATGCCCGGTGTGGACGGGATCGAGGCGACGAGGCGCATAGCCGGTGACACCGACCTATCCGACCTCAAAGTCGTGATCCTGACGACGTTCGAAGCCGACGAGTACATCTTCGAAGCGCTGCGGGCCGGCGCCAGCGGCTTCCTCGTAAAAGACACCGAGCCCGCCGACCTGCTCGAAGCGGTTCGGATAGTCGCACGAGGGGACGCCCTCCTGTCGCCTGGCGTCACCCGCCGGCTGATCGGATCGATTTTTGCGAGAGGAACCAAAAGGCCGGCAGATGCTTCTGTTCTCTCCCCTTTGACCAGCCGCGAGCGCGAAGTGATGGCGCTGGCGGCAACCGGGATGACCAACGACGAGATCGCGCAGGCGCTGTACATGAGCCCTCTCACCGCCAAGACCCACGTGAGCAGGACCATGACCAAGCTCGGTGCACGAGACCGGGCCCAACTCGTCGTCATCGCCTACGAGAGCGGCCTGGTCAGTCCCGGCGGCGCGTGAAAGGCACGTGGGTCGACGACGACCTAGTTAGCCGCGGCGGCCTAGGCGCCCAGCGCCCGGAGTGACCTGGCGAGGGCCGCCGGGTACGAACCGGCGAACTTGACCGCGTGGATGGCGAGAGGCGCCAGCTGGTAGAGCGGGATGCGATCCTCCCAGCCTGCCGCCAAGGGAGCCACGTCCTCATAAGAGGCGAAGACCTCCGGGGCGAACCCCCCGAAGAGGTGCATCATCGCCAGGTCGAACTCGCGGTGGCCGCCGAAGCATGCAGGGTCCACAAGCCAGGAGACTCCGTTCCCGTCGACCAGTCGGTTGCCGGCCCAGAGGTCTCCGTGCAACCGTGACGGAGGCTCGGGGGGGCCGGCCAGGTCTTGCATACGGGAAGCGACGGTTTCGAGGCCACCGGCCAGCCGCACGGCCCCCGGTCCGAGGTGCCCGGCGTTGCGCACAAGCGACGCCAGGGGAATCAGCCGCTGGGCGGAGAAGAACTCGGCCCACGATTCGCAGGGTTCGTTGGGAAGCCCACGGCTGCCGGTCGGGCGGCGATCGTCCCGTCCGAAGCAGGAGGCGCCTGAGCGGTGGAGGGCTGCGAGTTCCCGGCCGAAGGCAGTTTCGTCTGGCGCGACGCCAGGCGATCCTTCGATCCATTCCAAGACGAGCCAGGGAGCCCTAGCGCTGCCGTCGTCCCTGACGGCAAGGACAGCGGGAACGTGGACGGCTTCGGTCTGGGCAAGCCACGACAGACCGGACGCTTCGGTCTCGAAGAACCCTGCAATCGGGCGTCGGTGGGTCTTGGCGAAGACGGTCCTACCGTCGGCCAGGTCTGCCCGGAACGCTTCGGCCACGTCGCCGCCTCTGAGACGATGCAGTAGCGTGACGCGTTCGCCGAGGAAGCCCGCCAGATCGTCGCGCAGCTGATTGCTCATTCCCCCATCATGGCGGCATGCGCCCCGACGGCACGCATGCCCGGGCGCAAGTCGGATGAACGCGGATGACAGACTGTTGAGACAAAGTGCATTTAACAGGCAACACCCCGGACCTACTTGCGCGCCGAGGCTTGAGCGGCCAGCACGCCCAGCTTCTCCAAGACCCGGCGGGCCTCATGCGGCCCCGAGGCTAGGACCGCTGTGAGCCCGGCGTCTTGCGCGGAAGCCACGTTGGCCGGGTTGTCGTCGAGGAAGACGATCGACTCCGGCGGGGCGGCGAGTCGTGCGACGACGTGGTCGAACAGCTCGCGGTCGGGCTTGACGAGTCCCATTTCGTGGGAGAGGAACCGGATGTCGAAGAGTCGATCTATCTGCCATAGAGAGACGAAGCGAGACCAGTGCAGGGCGTTACTGTTGGTCAGGCAACCGACGGGCACAGCTGCCCGGACGTCAGACACCAGCTCTTCTGCTCCGCCATAGAGGCCCTCCGGCCAGCTTCCGAACGCCGCAAGAAACGCGTCTGGTGAGGCCGTCACGCCCCATTCGGCGGCGATCCCAGCGGCGAACTCCTTGCCAGTGCACCTACCCCGCTCGAAGGCTCGCACCCAGCGGCTCGCCAGCCACCGGGACCAGAACTCAGCGTCGGAGCTGGATCCGACCAGCTGGGCCATAGGTCCTACCGCCCGAAGACGCACGAGGACGCCGCCCAGGTCGAACAGCACCCACCTGTAACCGTTACCTGTCATCCAGATGCATGCTAGGGCGACTGACAAACAGTCGACGCGTTCCGTGCCGGCCGTCGCTGTGCGCCAACGAGGCGGCGGCTACCCCACAGACGGCCCGTCACGCCGAGCTGACACTACGGGCTAGCGCCGCTTCCTGCGACGACGCCCGAGCGCTTGGTCCTCAAGGCGATACATGCGGTGTCGCACGGGATGGCGTACCTTCCAAACGCTGTAGGAAGCTTTGCGGACCACCCGAGGTGTGGCTTTGCGGCGAGCCGCGCGAAGCGGATGAGCAGCACGCCGCACTCGGCGTGGGAGCAGACGCCACATCAATCCCATGCCGGTACCTTAGCCTCGATCCTTGCTGGCGGACGGGCCTGTTTCTAGGGTGATCGGGCGGGCCAGCGACGAGCACAACGCCAATTCGGGGTGCAGGCCGGCGTCGCTACCTTCTACGTTGCAGCCGGCGGGCGCCGGGTTGGAGTGCCACGACCGACGCCGACGGCTGATCTGGTCTCGGGTACTGGGGTCCTGTAGCGCCGAGGACGACCTGCAGCGAGGCGCGGATCGTAGCCGGCTCTCGTTCGGGAACAGCCCGCGCCATTACCGACAGGCCGATCCTCGCCCGGTGGCGCGCCACTGCCCGCATCGCTTCCCCTGCGTCTCCAGCGACGCTCGCCGCGTGAATAGCGTAGTGCTCGTCGATCGTCTGCGCGTCGGTGTGTCGGTCGGTACGCATCCAGATCGTCTTATAAAGCTCGTCGCGCTGGCCGAGCCGCTCGAGATCGTCGAGTATCGATTGCGGCGCTAGCTGTTGGTGGGAAGAGTGGAACTCAACGTCGCTTTGATGCCAGCCTTCAGCGTCTCCCTCAGCGGAGGCCTTCTCCATCCTCTCGAGGGCGGCTTCCATCGCCGTCGTGGAAGTCCAGGTAGGCGACGACACCGTCAAGTAGGTAGCCAGCGAGGAGAGGAGGATGCGCTGCGCGGAGATAGCCTCGATATCATCGAGGTTCACCTCTCTGACACGTACCCGATGATTGTGGGTTGCGGTGACGATCCCCTCTTCTTGGAGCATGCGCAGGGCCTCGCGCAGCGGGGTCCGACTGACCCCGTAACGCTCGGCGAGCTGCACCTGGGAGAGGCATACGCCAGGCTTGATGTGCCCAGAGAGGATGTCGTCACGCAGGCGGGTCCTCACAGCGTTAACTATCACCCCAGGTCGCGGCACCCGCTCAGTCTACGTTGCGCGCTGGGGCAAGGATGTTTGCCGCTACGAAGTCGAGCTGGTCCAAGTCTTCAAGGTCTTTCATCTGAAGGTATATGCGCTCGACTCCCATTGCCTCATACACACCGATACGGTCCAGGACCTCGTCGGGTGTACCTACGAGACCGGGGCCAGCCCGAAGTCGATCGAGATCGTCATCTATTCTAGCGATGCGCCGGGCGACCTGTGCCGCGCTCTCACCGACTGCGGTAGTGACGGCAACAGAAAAGACGAGCGAGCCCGGGTCCCGGTCGATTCGACGGCAGGCGGCCCGGACCCTGTCGAACTGAGCGACTTCGTTTTCGACAGTGTCGAAGGCTATATTGAACTCGTCTGCGTACTTCGCGGCGATACCCGGCGTCCGGCGCGGGCCTTTACCTCCCACTATGAGGGGCGGGTGTGGCGTCTGGACCGGTCTCGGTAAGCATGGGCAGCCCTCGAGGCGGTAGAACTCTCCCTGGTAGTCGAAGGTGCAGCCCGAAGGGGTAGCCCATATACCGCTAAGAACCTCGAGTTGCTCCTCCCAACGCGCCCGGCGTTCAGCGGTCGGCGGGAAGGGAATCCCATAAGAGGAGTGCTCAGGCTCGAACCACCCGGCGCCCAGACCCACGTCGAGGCGACCCCCACTCATGGAGTCGACCTGGGCGATCATCACAGCGAGCACACCGGGTAGGCGGAACGTAGCGCTGCTGAGCATAGCCCCTAGTCGAATAGTCTCGGTTTCTCGAGCCAAGCCTGCCAAAGTCAGCCACACGTCAGTCGGCCCAGCTCCCGGATCTCCGGGCCCAATACGGGCGAAGTGGTCAGAGCGGAAAAATCCGCTGAACCCGCACGCCTCGGCGCGCTGGGCGAACTGAACCTGCTGATCGTAGGTAGCCCCCTGCTGAGGCTCAATCATCACTCGAAGTTCCATCCAGATGCTCCTTTATCTTGCGGCCGCTAGAGGCGACGGGGTCGTCTACCTCTGCGTCCTGGCTCAGCGAAACGCCGCCGGCGTCACTCGCCGTTCGGGGACTTCGTCAGGGAATTCGACATCCGCTTACTGCCATAGCGCTCCATTTCCTTGGCGATATCAAGGGGAGCCCTCCCTGCGCCGTTCAAGTCGGGGAACTCCGAGAGTGGCACCATCCAGGCGATCTCGAATTCGAGTCCATCCGGGTCTTTCGCGTAAAGCGACTTCGACGCCCCATGATCAGATGCACCTACCAACGCACCGGCATCTCGTAACACGACCGCCAAACGAGCGAGTTCTTCGAGAGTGTCGACTTCCCAGGCAAGATGGTACAGCCCAACCGTTGAGGAGCCAGCAGTGCTGTCCTTGGCTGAGGACCCCACAGCGAACACTCCAAGGTCGTGGTCGTTAATACTTCCGGGAGCGTAGAGGAACACCGCCTTACCGGGCACTTGGTGGCGGATGCCGAATCCGAGAAGGTCTATGTAGAACCTGGTCGTACGCTCCACATCGCGCACATACAGCACAGCATGATTGAGGCGGACTACGGGCATAGCACATGGTCCCGAGTCACTGCCGTACCCAACGGCGTCGGCGCTTCGTGCCGCCGGGCACTTGCGCCCGCTGAGGCGATCCCACCGAGTGCCGCCGTCAACATCTGACACCTCGGAGGCCGCCGTCGGTCAAGGCGTCCAAAAGAACTCACGTAGCCACCTTCCCATATGAACGACGTTTGGAATCCTCCGTCGCGGCTAACTCCTCCGCAGCCTTGCAAATTGTCTCCGCTCGTTCCGCTGGGACCACCACAACCCCGTTCGAGTCGCCGGCCACAACGTCCCCGGGGCATACCACCACGTGACCGATCGCCACCGGGCAGTCGATGAACCCGGGGCCGTTCTTATAGGGCCCGGCCGGGCTTACGGCGCGCGCCCAAACTGGAAAGCCGAGCTCAGCGAGCTCATCGCGGTCGCGCACTGCCCCGTCTATCACGAACCCTACGACACCGCGGTTCATGGCACGTATTGCCATCAGCTCCCCTACCAGCGCCCGGGTGGTATCACCGCCGCCGTTCACGACGAGAAAGTCGCCCTCATTGCAAACTTCGATCGCTTCGTGGACCATTTTGTTATCCCCCTGCGCGGTCCACACAGTCCGTGCCACGCCCACCGCACGAGCTCCAGTCCATATGGGAGCGAGCCCACTAGCGATTCCCAGGCGACCCATAGCGTCACCTATCAGCGTGGTGGAGAGCCCGCCAAGCCTCCCGAGCACCACATCAAGGCTCATCAGTCGACCGGCTTGGGATACTCGTCGGCGTTGAGCACCCACCCGTCTTCAGCTGAGAAATCAGCTCGGGGAGGGGCAAATATGTCTACGAGCTGGTTGATGCCGACTCCACACTGCTGGCTGGTGTGCAACACGAGCGCCGGAATGACAGCCAAGGAAGGTCCGGCGCAGATTTCATGCTCGTCTTGTTGCCAGATCCTTGCGTCGGTGCCCCATGGCCAACGCAGATGGTGCACGAACGTGCCGGACAGACACAGTGAGCCCTGCTCGAAGCCTTCGTGAGTATGAGGCGACATCTTGCGTACGTCCCGTGGCCCGGGACGCGGATACGAGTAGTTGATCATCAGACACCTGGTTCGCCATATGCGCCCGAATCTTTCTGGGACATCCGCCACGTCAAGGCTGTAAACCCGGGTACGGTATCCATCACTCGGTTCAGGCCAAGCTTCGAGGGGGTCAAGGTTGGGGGCATCCACCATGTAGCTGTCAGCGTTCGATGCGACAGCCACCAGGTCCGAAGCTGACGACGTGAACACCCTCACCAAAACTGTGTCGGATGCTACGTCGATACGACTATCTCCCGGGGGGAGTATCGCAACGCTGTTGCCTGCCACCTTTGTGACGACTCCGCCGGCCTCTACGCTCACCGAGGAGGACGGATCCGGGAGCAGGACGAAATACTCGTCGCGTTCTCCGCTGCGCACCAGGGAGGACCCGCCGGCGCACTCGCTGTAGACGACGACGAAGTGCTGCCCGCGCCCGACCCAGGAGCGCTCCCCGGCCACTTCGATCTGTGGCTCAGTCTCGTAGAACTTCGCATACGAGGACTGGCCGAATGACTTAACCGGGGCATTCTTAGGTCCGAGCGTACTGAGACGCGACCTTGGGTCTGTCGAAACGAACGTCATAACTTTTTCTCCTAGTTGTGCTATGGGGTGTACTCGACGATGTATACACCCGAGTTGTAATCGGTGATGTACGCGAGCCCATTGGCGTCAACGAACACGTCGGCAGTATGGGTAGCCTTCGGGCGATTCTTGCGCCGCTCGGTCATTTTCTCGGGCGGGGGAGGTACGAAATATCCGAGCTCTTCGGGTCGGTAGGGGTTCGTGATGTCGAATAGGCGAAGCCCGGCATTCTGGTAGGTAGCCCACACCAGGCTGGAGGAGACAAAGCTACCTTCGCGATTTTCATGGAGGTTGTGCGGACCGAAGTGCCCAGGGGTCGAAGGGTAGTCTTGCTCCAGAGGAGTCGGCATAGTAGAAATACTCACGGGATTGCTCGGTTCGCGAATATCAAATACCCACGTATATTTGATGCCGTCGGCGCAGTTATCAAGCACTGCTTCATCAGCAACTACAAGTAGATTCCGATCGTGAAGAGGGAGACATGAATGGGTACCACCCCCATACGGAGGGCACCAGTTGCGATGGGCAATCAATCGCGGTTCCGCTGGGTCTTTTACATCGAGAATTGTGAGACCGCCGTCACGCCATCCTCCGTAGGCGATTCCGTCACGTACCACAGCATGGTGCAAAGCAACCCGATTCGACCAGGTCGGCACCTCGCCACCCTCCCGCCACATTCCGGGTATCCACCATCTTCCAGCCTCTACTGGATGAGTTGGATCAGCCATATCGATGATCAACAAGATGTGGTCGCTGAACCCGTCAAGCAGAGCTGATGCATAAGCGTAACGCCCTCCGTCGTACCAGATTCGGTGAAGGCCACACCCCTGCACGTCGAGATAGCCGATCCGGCGAGGTACCGCTGGATCAGAAATGTCGTAGACACGCATTCCAGCAGCAAAGTCCTTACCTCGTTCGCCGTACAATGCACTGTGAACGCCTGCTACAGAATGACCGTAATAGTCGCGTTCATCAGGTTTAACCATATAGAAGTCCACGGAATCGATTACTAGCAGCAGATCATCATAAGTTTGGAGATGAATGTGCCACGAGTTCGGTGACCCGTCCAGGAAGCCGGCGGCCTTAGGGTTGCGTGGGTCCCGCAGATCCAGGACTGACACTCCCTCGTTCTTACCAACATAGCCATACCCCCGGTGCACCATGATCTGCGTGCCGCCCGGCATGCCGCCTTGGTCTGTATAGCCTACGAAGCTCATGTTCCGGGCGAGGAAGTCAGTCATCCCAAAGACTCCAGTACCTCGGGATTGACAACATGTGACACCGTAGTGCCACTGAGCATAGACCATATGTCCGCGAAGGCCATCTCGACCATCTCCTTACGTATCCGGGGGCTCCAAGCAGCCATGTGGGGTGTCAGCACCACATTAGGTGCGGAGAGAATTGCCGAACCGTGGCTGGGAGGCTCCGGGGCGTACACGTCAAGCCCGGCGCCGCCCAGCCGACCTGTTTCGAGCGCAGCTGCCAAAGCGCTCTCGTCGACCAGGTTGCCGCGAGCTGTGTTGATGAGAATCGCCGACGGCTTCATCAACGCGAGCCGGTCGGCGTTCAGGAGCGCTCCCTCCCCGGGTGGCAAACCCGGGACGTGCAGGCTGACGAAGTCAGACTCGGCCAGCAGATGCTCCAAAGAGACCAGTTCGACGCCTCGCAGCCCTTCCGGGCTCGCCGGGTCACACCCGAGCAGACGACACTCCCAACCGCCGAGACGCTCCACAACGGCCCGACCGATCTGGCCGAGGCCGACCACCCCTACCGTCGCGCCGGCCAGCAACGAAGACATGTGCTGAGGATCCTTCCATCCCCCGCCACCCAGGTACCCCTTCGTATACCAGTCCAAGCGTTTGGCCACCGCCAGCATCAGCGCGATGGCGTGTTCTGCTACCGGGCCGATCTCACCGTGCACCGGCGTATTCGTCACGACCACCCCCAGGTCGGTAGCCGCTTCGACGTCAACCACCTCGTAGCCGATACCAAGCTTCGCGACCATCCTGAGGCCCTCGAGCGACTCCATCACCTCCCGGGTCACTAAGGCACCACTTGCCCCCAGTAGCACCTCGTGGCCACGAGCATTTTCGATCAACTCCGCCGACGGCATCTTTGGCCGCGCAGAACCAGGGGAGTAAAGAGGAGCACCCAAGGTCACCTTCACCCCCCGGCTGACGAGCCAATCCACCGGGTGATCCAACGGGTCGTACACGAAGACCCCGGCGGACCCATCCTGCGTGCGCATCTATCGCTCCTCCCACGTCACCGAATTCCTCCCTTACTGTATCCAATTTATTACCTGGTGTCGAGCCCTGCCCGTTTCGGTCAACCAAGCAACATCCTGTATCAGGCCTCTCCACTACTGCACGCAAGCAACTGCCGCTTCCCAGCGCCACGGTCCTCGCCGCATCTGAGGCGCCTAGCTTGACAGACTGTATCCAATCAACTACACTGTTGACCACACTAGGGGGATTTAAAGTGAGAAAAGCACAACCGGTCAGCAGACGTTCCACCGTCGCAGTCGCGAGGCGCCCTCCGGCACCTGGCTGGGAACTCTCGAACCAGGGCGGCGCAAACCACACGAGGAGAAGCCTTGTCTGACTTCGCGACAGTACCGACAACACACGGCGTACTGAAAGGCCGGACCGAGAACTCGATCACCTCGTTTCTCGGGGTCCCATACGCACAACCACCCACCGGGCCACTGCGCTTCAAGGCGCCAAGAGCCGTTCACACCTGGGACGGCACTCGGGACGCTCTGCAGTGGGCCAACAAGGCCGTTCAACCCCTCAAGCCAAAGACAACCGAGACCGTCCAAGGCGACGAAGACTGCCTCTATCTCAACATCTGGACACCTGACACCAAGGGCCACTACCCGATCGTCTTCTTCGCCCACGGCGGAGCGTTCGTCATGGGAAGCGCCAACGACTACGACGGCACGTCGCTAGCCAGCTCGGGCCTCGTCGTAGTAACCGTCGGTTACCGCATCGGGGCATTCGGATACCTGTACCTCGAAGAACTAGCACCCGGAGTAACCGACTCAAACCTAGCTTTACGCGACCTGACCATGGCGCTCGAGTGGGTGGCCGACAACGCGCACTCGTTCGGCGGGGATCCGGACAACATAATCTTGGCCGGCAGGTCATCAGGCGCAATGACCGTCGGCGCCCTGCTCGCCGCCCCGAGGGCCTCCGGCCTCTTCAGCGGTGCGTGGCTCATGAGCGGAGCGGCGCGCCAGGTTCGAACCCCGGAGGCTGCAACGAGATCAGCGGAGATGTTTCTCGACGCTGTCGGACTCGACGCCGGCAACGCCGGAGATCTGCTCGGCCTGTCGTCGTCGGACATTGCACGAGGCACAGGATTTCTGATAGCTTCAGCCGACCACGATGAGGCCTTCGACGCCGAGGTAATGCTTCCTGTAGTGGGTGATGATTTCCTACCTCGCCACCCACTCGAATCGATCTCACGGGGCGCATGCCAAGGAAAGACTCTCGTGGTCAGTTGGACCGCGAAGGATATGGCGTTCTTCCAACAGCGCGACCCTGATCGCGGCGTCTTGAACAAGGAGCTGTACGCTAAGCGGCTGTTCGGGCAGGACTGGTGGATGCGGATGGAGGATATCTACCAAAGAACGGGCGACGATCCCTACATAGACCTCCTGACCGACTTCCATTTCGCTCTTCCGGCAATCCGACTTGCCGGCGCAGCCTATAAGACAGCCAAAAGTGTCCGAATATGTCGCTTCGATGAGACTCCGATCACCCCACCGTGGCCGGATCTAGGTCCGGTGCACACCTGCGACGCCTTCTACCTGTTCACGCCGCTGACGCCACCGGTGGCGCCCACAGCTTTCGGCGTTGGAACTGGGATGTTGGCCGCCGACCAGGAGCTGGCACTGCGGATACGGAAGATCTTCTTGGCCATGGGAACTGTGACCGACTTCGACGAGATCTGGGAGCCGTACGCCGGGCAGAACAGAGCTCTGTCACTTTCAGCCTCTTGGGACTTGACGACGGCCATCGAGCCCGAGCGCTATGAAGCGTGGGGAGACATGACGTGGTGAGTCACTCTTTTACCGCTCTACCCGCGAAGGGGATCGGCGGCAGAGGATCGCGGCGACGACGTCGTTGGGTTCTGCGAGCCAAACGCCTGCGCGGCCTGTTCAGGATCAACTTCCAAAGGCTGCCGCCGATGAGGTCAATCGTCGTTTCAACTTGGCCGAAAGTGAGCCCATGATCCCAGCTACCTCGACCGTCACGATCGATCAGGGGCCCCTTGAAGGTTTCGTCGATCAGGGGGTTCTCGCCTGTCTCGGCATCCCCTACGCTCAGCCGCCTCTGGGGTCCTTGCGGTTCAGATCGCCTAGGCCACATCCCGGCTGGGAGAAGCCCCGAAGTGCGGTGCGCTTTGCCTCCCGAGCTGTTCAGACACCCCTGAGCCCTGAGGCGCGCCGCGAAGACCCCGGTTCGGAGGACTGCCTGTATCTAAACGTCTGGTCGCCGGTTGGCGACGGTCCGCACCCGGTGATGTTCTGGGTTCACGGCGGCGCATTCGTCTCAGGTGGGGCTGACGCTACCGACGGCTTCGCGCTGGCCCAAGCCGGCATGGTCGTTGTCTCGCCGAACTATCGGATCGGTCCATTCGGGTACCTTTACCTCGCAGATCTCGCGCCAGGGATTAGCGACACGAATCTTGCCCTCAGGGATCTGGCTCTTGCGCTCGACTGGACGGTACGTAATATCACCGCCTTCGGCGGAGATCCCAACCGAATTACGCTCGCCGGCCAGTCCTCGGGCGCGATGACAGTCGGCTCGCTGATCACCAGCCCTCTCGTCAAAGGCAAGTTTGCGGCCGCGTGGATGATGAGCGGCGCCGCGCTCCAGGTGCGAAGCAAGAAGACAGCCACGGAGTCAGCCGAGCTCTTCCTCGCCAGTACCGGCATCCCCGGAGCTAAGGCGTCCGACCTCGTGGAGATGCCCACCGAAACACTGATCAAGGCGTCGGAGGCACTCGCGCAGTTTTCACAGACGGACGACCGCCTCGACGCCGAGATCGTTGTACCGGTCGTTGGAGACGACGTGCTACCGGTCCACCCGATGTCAGCTATCCGGCTAGGCCAGCTGACCGAAATTAGTCTGATCGTCACATGGACCTTGGACGATATGGGTCTCTTCAGGATCTTCGATCCCCAATCCGGCGGGCACAACAAGGAATTGTATGCGCGCCGTCTGATCGGAGATCAGAAATGGTCTGAGCTGCTTCGCAGGTACGAAGAGACCGGGTCGAACCCTTATGTGGATCTTCTAACTGACTTCCACTTCAGCATCCCTGCGCGTCGACTTGCCGAAGCGCAGCTTGATGCTGGAGGAAACTGTTGGGTAGGGCGATTTGATCGAACTCCGCTGACCCCTCCCTGGCCAGACTATGGGCCAGTCCACACCTGCGACCTGTTCTACCTCTTTACGCCACTCAGTGATCCATCAGGCGACCTACATACGATAGGGCAAGGGAGCGGAATGCTGCCCCAGGATCGCCATCTCGGCGAGCGGACACGTCAGCTCATGCTCGACCTGTCCAGCGGCCGACTCCCCTCGTCGCGACCGGATTGGCCCTGCTACAGCCTCCAAGATCGGCCAACGCTGCTATTCGATGACCCACTACGAGTCGCCAACGATCCTGACGGTGAGCATCGCAGGGCTTGGGACGGCCTGTTGTGCGATTTCTAACGTGGTCCTAGCTCCCGTATTCAGACCGCAATCTATGGAGGAGTTACAGGCAGAAGAATCAAGACTCGCTAAGCGCATACGTGGACATAGCACGTTGGTATTCGACGGTTGTATTTGCTACATGTTATAGATCTATCAATCTAACAAGGAAACGAAAGGCTCGGCTTAATGAATGATGAAGTGAAGAAACACATAGCGGTAGTTGGCTTGCTTGCCACGGCTTCCCTCGGCTTGGCTGCTTGCTCTAGTTCGAAGACGACCTCGGCTACGTCTGCGACGACGGCCGCTACCTCAGCTACCTCGAGCGCCGGTGGTTCTGCAGCACAGTCTGCTTCCCTGACAGTCGCGATCCAGAGTGAGCCGCAGAGCTTGGACCCAGCGAAAGATGACGCCGGCGACGGCCTGTATGCGGCAGAGCTTTTATACGCGCCCCTGATCCACGAGACCTACCAGGGAACTTTCACGCCAGCCTTGGCAACCTCGTGGAACTACGTGGGTACGGGCAACACCGAGTTCCAGGTGACCCTTCGCTCCGGAGCGATGTTCAGCGATGGCACCCCGGTGACTGCGGATGCCGTCGTCAAGAGCCTGGAATACACCTCGAAGGGATCAGGTCCAGCGGGCAGCGCCCTGCCCGGTCTCACAGCGACAGCCACCTCCGCTGACACGGTGCTTTTGAAGACCACCGCTCCGGTAGCGAACTTCCCGGCGGCGCTCTCCCAGGTCAACCTGGTTGGCGACATCATCTGCCCGTCGGCTCTAAGCAACCCCTCAAGTATCGCCGCGTCTCCGTGTGGTGCGGGTCCGTACGTCTTGAACCCGACCGGCACGGTTCCGGGAACGGTTTACAAGTTCTCCCCCAACCCGCACTACTACGACCCGGCCTCGATCCACTACAAGTCGTTCTCTCTAAAGGTCATATCCAGCCCGAGCTCAGCGCTGTCTGCGGTCGAAACCGGTCAAGCCCAGGTGATAACCTACCTCGACACCACACTCCAGCAGTTCTCGGCGGCCCAGCACGCCGGCTTGCAAGTAGATATCGCTGGCGAGACCGACTTCCTCCCGGTATGGATAATGGACCGCTTCGGTACGCTCGTCAAGCCCCTCGGTAATGTCATGGTCCGCCAGGCGTTGAACTTTGCGGTTCACCGAAATCAGATTTCCAAGGCTGTCTTCGGGGCTCTCGGCGCTTTCGACGATGAGCCGACAACTCCAGGTCATATCGGATACGATCCAGCCTACGCTAACTACTACAGCTACAACCCAACGAAGGCAAAGTCGCTTCTAGCCCAGGCCGGATACCCAAATGGGTTCTCGATGAACCTGATCTACATTACTACGCAAGCTCCGATGGCCGAGGCCGTGCAGGCCGTGGTCCAAGAGTGGGCCCAGATCGGCGTCAAAGTCACGCTCGTACCGGAAAGCGGCTTTCCGTCTTTCTCACCAGCCCAAGCGACCAAACAGTATGCGACGTTCAGCCTCGGACCGTGGGGTGGGCCCTTCCCCTCAACAGCTAACCTCGTCTGGATTTCGCACTCAGGAGCGAACGCGTTCTACGCAACGCCAGCGTCCGCCCTGTCGTTGTGGAGCACTGCGCAGACAGCGTCGCAGGCGAGCTACCCGGCTGCTCTGAAGGCATTCACCGACTACACCATCAAGAATGCGTGGTTCGTGGACCTCGGCGCGACGAAGAGCTTCACGATCGCTTCGAAGGGCGTCACCGGCCTTCCGCCGGTAGGTAACAGCCTTCCGGCGGACTTCGACGTCGTGTCCCTGCAAGGCTAGTCCTCCCATGCGTCGTCTCGTGCTGCGCCGTGTGTTGCGCTCCATCCCGCTACTGATCGTTGTCACGGCGACAACGTTCATCCTGGAGTCTCTGGTACCCGGGAACGCTGCCAGAACACTGGCCGGGATCAGTGCAACACACGCGCAGTACGAGGCTCTGCGCAAACAGTTGGGCCTCAACCTGCCACTGTGGGATCAATACGCTCGCTATGTGTGGAACGTCCTCCACGGCAATCTTGGGATCGATCCCTTCAACGGCAACCCTACCAGCACGATCCTAAGCCAGCGGATCTGGGTGACAATCTCCCTCGTGTGCTTGACTACTATCTTCTGCGCTATCTTGGGAACGGCTTTGGGAGTGGCCAGCGCGATCCGTGAAGGCTGGAGTGCCCGTTTCGTCGATGCTGCGTCAATCCTCGGGCTCGCTCTGCCGGGCTTTTTGATCGCCATCGTTCTCGTCACGCTCCTCGCGGTACGGGTACGACTGTTTCCCTCAACCGGATACGTTGACTTCACGTCATCACCTCTAGAATGGCTGAGGTCGCTAGTGCTACCAGTGGTTGCCCTCGGCATAGGTCCTACCGCTATAGTCGCGAAGCAGGCTCGTGATTCGATGAAGGATACCCTGGCCAGTGACTACGTCAGAACACTTCGCGCAGGAGGTTTGGGGCAGTCACGGATCATCGCTTTGCACGCTTTACGCAACGCGAGCATACCGGTCCTGACAGTCCTCGGCCTGGTCTTCGTCGGAGCTCTCGGAGCCAGCGTGTTCGTCGAGCAGGTCTTCGTCTTACCAGGCCTTGGCAGCCTGGCAGTGAGCGCCACAGCGAAGCACAACGTCCCGGTGCTCGAAGGTGTGACTCTGTACTTCACCTTGTTCGTGATAATCGTCAATCTCATCCTCGACATCAGTTACGCCCTACTCAACCCGAGGGTTAGGCGACCATGACACTCTCAGATTCGATGCAATCCAGACGTCACCGTTGGCCTCGCGCGCTCCTAGGATTCGCTCGTAACCAGCCGGTAGGCGCAGTCAGCCTCGCGTTCTTGGTCGCAGCTGTCGTCCTGAGCGTTGCTGCACCTCTCATCGCGCCCTACAACCCTCTCAACCAAGACCTGTTGGCAGCCAATGCCGGCCCGAGCGCCGCCCACCTTCTCGGAACAGACGAGCTGGGTCGAGACCTTCTTGCCAGGCTGCTGTACGGAGGGAGGATCACATTCGCGGGAGTATTTGAGGCGGTCGGTACCGTACTGGTTCTCGGTGTGCCCTCGGGCCTCGCCGCGGGCTATCTCGGTGGGCGCGTCGACCGGTGGATCAACAACTGGGTAGACCTGCTGCTGTCTGTCCCCAACATCATGATTGTGTTAGCGGTACTTGCCATCTTCGGATCCAATCAGGATGCAGCGATGGTCGCCACTGGGGCAATCGGAGCCGCCGGAGTCAGCCGGGTCGTGCGCAGCGCTGTGCTGTCCGTCAGGGAGGAACTCTATATCGCCAATGCGCGACTCGCTGGCCTCAGCGGCCCACAAATCGTGAGACGTCATGTGCTCCCCAGAGTAGCCGGTCCTATAATAGTTCAAGGTTCTATATGGGGTGGCATTGCTCTAGGCGTTGAAACCGGCCTGGCCTTCCTCGGTCTAGGGGTGGTGCCGCCTGCCCCCAGCTGGGGCGGAATGATCGCTGAAGCCTCGACGTCCATCTATACGGACCAGTGGATGTTGGTGCCTGCCGGTGTAGCGGTTGCGCTTACGAGCCTCGCCTTCGTGCTTCTCGGGGACGCCATAAGAGACGCCACATTCGAAAGCTGGTCAGGCTCAACACCAGCCGTCAAATCGCCTGGACGGATGTCGACTCTCAGAGGATCTACCGCGAACGTTCAGACCACACTCGATACGACCTTGACGCAGAGCCAAGATCCCGATGCCGTCCTAACAGTACAGGACCTCAACGTCCAACTCGTCAGGCCGACGGGTCTGGTCACGGTCGTGGAGAACGTCTCACTGACGGTTGGGAAGAAGGAGATCGTCGGGATAGTAGGCGAGTCGGGAAGTGGAAAGTCGGTGACTGCGCTTGCGATAGGCGGTCTGCTCCCGAGGTCTGGGGTCGTGACGGGAAGCGTTTCGCTAGAGGGTCGAGAGCTGTTGCACCTCGACGAAAAGCAGCTCGCTAGCGTTCGGGGATCCCGTGTAGCCTACGTGTTCCAAGAGCCAATGACCGCGCTCGATCCAACGTTCACGGTAGGATTCTTGCTGTCAGAAGTTGTGCGACGTCACGACCGAATGGCCAGTTCTGCTCGCAGGGCCCGTGTGCTCGAACTGCTGGAGCAGGTCCGCATAGCTGATCCCCCAAGTGTGATCAGGCGCTATCCACACGAGCTTTCAGGCGGCATGGCCCAACGGGTGTGCATCGCGCTCGCCTTGGCGGGTCGGCCGAGGCTACTGATAGCAGACGAGCCGACGACCGCTCTCGACGTCACAGTCCAGGCCGAGATTCTTGAGCTACTTCGAACGCTTCGAGACGAGACCGGCCTCTCTGTGATCTTGGTAACACACGACTGGGGTGTGGTCGCCGACATCTGCGATAGAGCGATCGTGCTGTACGCAGGTCAGGTCGTAGAGCAAGCAGCGGTCCGGGAGCTCTTCTACTCACCGAAACACCCCTATAGCGCGGGCCTGCAAGACTGCGATCCAGCGCTCGCCGAGTTCGCCGACAAGCTCCGTTCTATACCGGGTAACGTGACCCCCCCAGAGCTCTGGCTCGCCAGCTGCCGGTTCGCGGCGCGCTGCGAACACTACCAGCCGTCATGCACCATCAACCCAGTACCACTAGTCGCCGCCGGTGATCACCACCAAGTACGCTGCTGTCGTTGGAGCGAGCTCGCACTCCATCACGAAAGGGCGCGCGCAT
>Ga0078972_1005240_pt1 | contig 33418 bp, 19 predicted proteins | sample YelNatPaOPGAMG01_FD_67568 | JGI IMG/M metagenome (GOLD analysis project Ga0078972, IMG submission 67568) | Hot spring thermophilic microbial communities from Obsidian Pool, Yellowstone National Park, USA - OP-RAMG-01 (SPADES assembly) (version 2) | ecosystem: Environmental > Aquatic > Thermal... | reverse complement strand
TATCGAATGGAGCAACGTGTGCTTGCGTGTGTAGCGGACAGCGTACGCGCCGAGTGCGTGGCCCCGAAAGAGCCCGTGATCGTGGGCTGCGGCACTGGGCGCTTAAACAGAGGAGAGCATCATGGTAGCCGTCTGTGTCCATCAAGCGCATGTACCGGGCGACGAAGTAAGCGTTTGTCGCGCCACCGGGCGGCGATCGGAGGAATAGGTTTGGAGGACATACGGGAACACCTGACCATGCCATAGTGTCGCTGCTGTAAAGGATGCAGCAAGGCTGTATACGAGAAAGAGTCGTAGATCGCAACTTTTGCCTTTACACGAAACGCGTTTGCAACAGCCGGAAACAGGGAAATCGGGACTTGAGTGCTGCCTTCATTATCCTCCGAATATTGACAACGAATCTGATGTGAAAGGGCATGCCATCATTTTTAAACTCCGAGATGAGAGCGTGTAAAAGGAACCAGCCAAGGAACACAAACCGTAAAGACTGGTTTAAATGATAATTGGAACACAGTGCAGAACACTAGTTTGCGCACTTGTTGTACAGGCCTTTTCCGCTTCATTCCGACAGCGGTGCAGCTAGGTTTGCCCCAGTTCTATATACGACATCCAATCCATGTATCGAGCTCCAGGCCTCTACACGCTGGATGGAAGCGCTCGCGCCTCACCGGATCGACCCACCTTCGTGTATACCAAATAAAACGGCTGACTGCTGCCGCGCGCATAACCCGGCGGCAGCGGCAATTTCAGAGAACTGATCGGGCGCGGGAACTCTATGATATCAAGGTCGTGTGGGCTGCGTTCCATGATTCTTCTCGATGGCGCAAAAGGCACTGTTCGATTCAGACGATCATCCATGTCCTGCGATGCTCCATCGAAAACCAAAACCTCTGGGTGCATTAGCGGCCGGCTCCTTCGGCAGGAGCAACAATCCCGAGTGCCTCGTTCATCTCCGGTGTGCGTTCATACTCCTCGATTTCTAGCTGGGGATCAACATTCGGAGCACAAGGATTCTGAATGTAACTATTACCGAGCGGATCGTCTAAAATGAGATCGAACTGAGGATTCGGTGCGTCGAGCAGCATATCAAGCTGACGAAGAAAATCTTGGAAGCGCTCCTGCTGCTGTCGAACCTCGTCGGGCTTGAAGTCCTCGCTCTGTACAAATCGACGCAAGTCCCCGAGAGCCTCCCGTGCGTCTCGCACAATGCCCTCTACGGTGGTGAATTTGGAGCCCAGTGTGCCCGGCTCTAATTCGAGATGCACTTGCGGTATCACCAGTCGCGCCGTGTCTGACTTGATGAGATCTCGCGAAAAGTCCTCGCGACTCTGCACATGCAGCGTGATCCGTTGACCCTTTTCAGCACAATGGCCGCTCGGTTTCACTTCTGTAGATTTGAACCCACAGTGCTCACAGGTAAATGCAATGAGTAGAATATCGCGGAAATGTGGAATGTTGGTTTCGTGAATGCGATTTTCTCCCATTTTTCCGCAAGCGGGACATTCTGTGGAGATTCGAAGCACTTCTCTACGAGAGAAATCAGGTGCGGCGTCGCGTGTACTTGCTGCATCGTCCACTGCCGTGAGCTGGCCGTCCGCGCTGGCGTGATCGAAGGTGCGCGAGGTCCGTCCATTGAGTTCAGCATCCTCATCCACACTGAGACCCAAACGAACATTCATTTCATGCGTCCGTGGGTACCGCCTCATAGTCCCAGAGCTACAGGGTTTGCCATCTGCGTCCAGAATATCCAAAAACGAGTTGCCTGCGGGGTCGTCGACGATGATGTGGAAACCCTCGCCGTCGACGGCGAACGCTTCAAGTCTGGAAACGACGACGCGGAGTTTCCCTGCTTCGTCCTCGCTTAACTTGTCACACTCGTTCACATAACTTCTAAGATCGTCTACCATCTGGGTAACCAGGCCCTCGACAGTGGTAAAACGCCCACGGCCGCTAGCTGGTGCCTCGAGCTCCAGTTCGGGCACGCGCACCGAAGCGTACGCCGACAACACTACTGTTCGTTGAAGATCAGCTGGCGTCCGTACCGCCAGTTCGTAGCAAACCCCAGTTTCACCTATTTCCGCAGTTTCTTGAACGCCGCTGTCTCGCCAGCCACAGTTTGGACAGTTGAAAGAGGACACAAGTACTTCCCGAAAGTGCGGTATGCGCACAAGGAGAAGCCGCGTTTCGCCCTGTTTCTCGCATCGCAAACAAAGTGATTCAACGTGTACAACAGGATTATCGCCTTGAGCGAGTTCAGATACCGCGACAAACTGGCTCTCCCCAGTAGCCGTCATCGTTCGTCGCACCCTGAAGGACTCTATGGGATAGCCACGCTGGCACCCTACAACAGAAGCCGAAATCGAATATATCTGCGCCACGATCCCGAAATTCGAAAACATTCTTCGAAATACAATCGCAGCGTGAGCGACGCAGCAGCGCCACCGGCAGGCACCGTACATTCGCGCTTCCTTTCGCGATGAAATGCCACCGAACGGCACAGAGTGATCCGTTGTCGCCTCTGCGGAAGCGTAAGCCTGTGGGTAGCGCATGTTACTGCTTAAGCCCACGTAACTCGAAGGGTCTAACCAGGAAACATCTACCTGGAACTTTACAGAACGGCTTGCTTACAAGAGGGTACGAGTCTTGGGTCTGTGTGCTTCGGGAAGCATGTTTGCAGGCTGTAGCCTAGGGCGTTCGAGAATTTGGCAGCACGCGACGCCAGCGCACACAGCGAGCACACAGCGTTGTAGCCAGGTTGCGCCAACGCATTTTGCTCACAAACCGTGGAAGACTTGGCACTGCTCCCGAGCGTGCAACATTATCGGGCCAAAGTCCAAACTTCTTGACTTGTTGTCGTGCGTGCACGGGCTCGGAGATTCGCCAGCTCGCGGGCACGGGAGTCGTCCCCAGCAACTCGCTCCGGACCATGCACTCGAAGACGAGAAGCGTCCAATTGCTGCTGAAATGACTGTCAATTGGATTGTATGGTTTCGCAGAGACCTTCGGGTTCATGATCACCCAGGGTTGCAGTACCTGCGAACGCACATCGCCTCCCAGAAAACTGCACCGGCACGCCGCTCAGACGACAGACATGGCATGGAAAACTCGTTGCGAATTGCGTTCGTTTACATCATGGACAAACGCGAACTCGAGACGTACACGCCAGAGGAGCAAAAATATCTCCGCGAATCCGTTGCAGCGCTGCGTGAGACGATCCGCTCAGCGACGCAAGGCCAGGCCGATCTGCTGCTCCTGAACGGTCCGGCGCCTCGGGAGCTCGCCGTGCTCTGCGGTCGCTTTGCGAATGCACAAGTACTCGTCGAAGACGACTGGTGCATATCGAGTCAGCGATGCTTCCGAGAATGCGAACGCTTGGGTATTAGATTTCGTTTCTGGAGTCTAGGCGCCCCGCATCGTACCACTCGTGAAAACACAAGAGGCTCGCGATCGCCATCAACATCTACGTTTCTCGGGCGAGATACGTTCAGCATTTTGCAGCGCGAGCATTGGCGCCCCATGATGCACAGGCCCACTGAAAATGATCTGTTAGCGCTTTGGGACTGCGTGAGGGAGAACGCACCGGAGACGAGATTCGTCGCAAGTTACGAGCTCGATGCCCCGAGCGATCACCTGTGGGAAACCAGTCCCAGCTGGTTTCCGCTTGAATATGCTGACTATCCTTTTCTGCAACGCATCGAAGAGGATAAGCGAATGTGTGTTGCGACGTCGCTGGACGCTGGCGGTGAAACTGCTGCAATCGATTTTCTGCGGCGTTACCTACGAGGCCCTGACGCGCATCAGGAGAGCGATTTTCTTCGCAGTTTTGCGTATGCCCTGCATTTTGGCTGCGTTTCTCCACGAAAAGTGCTGGCGGAAATTGATGCAGCGCGGCGGTATCGGCGCCGGATGCTGGCGCTCTGGACGGACTCACCGCGACACCGGGAGGCGCGCGCTCTTATCCGTAGTCTCAGCTGGCACCTGTTTCTGTCGCAGTACGACAAGGCGAGCCAGCGGCCCTGGCACTATTGGCGATGGAACGGCTTACCGGTGCGTTTCTCACAGAGCGGATCGAGCACGCGGGATGCTCCCGCAGTCCTGTTTATTCATGGTTTTGGAGCGTCCATAGAGCACTGGGAGCGAAATGTATCTTTTCTCGCAGATCAAGGGTACCAGGTGTTCTGTTTGGACCTTCTTGGTTTTGGACGAAGCACCAAACCGATTACGCGCTACACACAGGAGCTCTGGGAGCGGCAGGTCCGGGATTTTGTGCTACAGATTGTGCGTCGACCTGTGTTCATTGTCGGCAACTCGATCGGAGCGTACGTGAGTCTCAGTTTTGCCGCAGATCACCGGATGGAATTGGTACAGGCTTCGGCCTCGCCTCGTCCAACGACGCTCTGCAAAGGCGTCGTCCTGATCAACCCGGCGGGGCCACTCGAGCCGGTTAAAAACGCCGACCGTGCATCCAACGATTCCAGGTTACGGCGGTTGCTGGCCCAACCACTAGCCTCCCGCATTGTTGGTGAGGTTCTACTCCGATACTTGCAGTTTGGTATCCGGAGCACGCTGCTGAAAGTGTACCCTGTGCGACCGGATGCTGCCCTGCACATGGAGTCGATCATATATCGCCACAGTCTGGATCCAGGTGCTTCCAGTGTGATCGCGTCGGGCTTCCGCCTGCCCCCGTCGCGTCCGATACCGGAGCTCCTGCGTGCCCTTGATTCAGTGCCGGTGCTGTTGATCCAGGGCATCCTGGATCCGCTGAATGACGCCCGTAAGCGGGCAGAGCAGATTGCGGCGATTCATCCGGAAGTGCAGGTTGTGCAGCTCCGTGCTGGCCATTGTCCACACGATGAAGTCCCGGAGCAAGTGAATGAAATTCTCGTAAATTGGCTCCAGTCCTGCGAACAGCGCGGCGAGGCACCGGACAGCAAGTCAGCGGAGCCGCCGATGTCATTCGCTTGAGCGCATTGACCTCGGGATCAACGCGATGCATAGGGCGTCAAGAGTCTAGAATGCCTGGTGGTAGATCGCGCTCTGTCAGATGCCCTGTCTGCGCCTCAAGACACGACGTCATAAACGCATCAAGGCTCGCTGGACGGGTGGAAAAGCACGACGAAATCCATGTCAGAATAGAATAGAACAGGTCCGCGATCACTCGCGTGCGCACTGAAGCTCGGACCTGTTCCCGCTATTATCAGCACTGGACTTTGCGGGCTCTTCTGGGACTGCTTTCTGCTCCTCTCTGTCGTCTCCGGCTTGCAATACGTCCATCTCTCCTCTTTCTCAAGTTTCATGTTCAGCAGTCCGATGATGTTCATGGAAGCGTTCAATTCCCGTTTTGCGGCTTCCCACTGGTATTTACGCATCCCATGGACAGACGGATGTTGCGATCTACGAATCTTCTTTGTAAACAGTCCTGGTGCGCCCGTCACAGCGATGACATATATGGCTGTGGTCGAGTGCTTCCACATGTCCAGCACGCCTCTTGCTCCGAAAACCGACCGGTGACGCGCGAATGGTGCCTCATCGTTTGGCACAAGCCCTTGACCGGCACACAAGGCTACCTTGGATGCCTCACCCGGTTGCGGTAGCCGGCGAAGTACCCAACGATCACGGGCTTGGTCAAAGCGATTTCCTCTGTGCGTACGCTGTCCGCTGCGGACGTACGCAAACGTCGCTCCTTTCGAAAAAGGACCAGTGGAACCCGTCGTTTTCCCTGGTGCTACAAGTATCGGTAAGAAAAGTCACGCTGGAAAAGAAGCCGAGAGTTTCCGAATTGTCTAGGATCGCTTCATGCAAACAAGTGGCGCTATTTCCATTGGACACGGTCGTCGCATTGACTAGAGTCCGAATCCAGGAGCATTTTCCACGCAAACAGTTGAGACGCGAGTCTCTGGGAGCGTACCCGCCCCCCCTGCCGGAGGTATCGTACCGTGGTCGAAGACTGTACCATTGATCGCAAAAAAGAGCAGAAGAATTGCGTTTCAAAAGCAATCGATTTTTTTACGTGAAAGTTCATCGGACTTTCAGCACGGGCTTCCGAAAAAGTCGTCAAAAGACGACGTTCAGCTTGTCTCCTCGTCGAGAGAGCAGCGCGTTTTGCTGCGCGCCACCTTTGACCTTGAAACAGGGTGATCCAAAACTTTACGTGATTCGAAGGTGCTAAATTTCGGGAACAGAGAAGCTTTGCGGCTTGGACTCATGAATCGGATCATGTTATCGGTTAGTTTAGGAAACGTGTCGGTTTGCGTTGCGAAGCATCTCGATTCCGGTGAATTTGCGAGTTCCAGCGACAAAGCGTCTAAAAAGTCACTATGAGAAAACGACCGACAATTCTTAGCCTTCATACGAACACGAGAACCCTTACCGATGTGCTTCGAATATTGAGACTGCGATTTTAAAAAAGGTTCGTAAGCAAATCGAAAAGCGGGAACAGGGCGAGCAGTTCCTGGTCCCGTGTTTACCTACCGCCGGACTAGCAACGGTAGAACAACGAGTGACGACCTCGGAAGGCCATTCGTTTCCTCTGATATGGAACACAGGTGCTGACGCAAATCCTGTTCGAAGGACGCTCGAAAGCAGGTACTCGAAGCACTCTGACCGACCTGCATCTGGTTGATCGACTCGAATTGGCGTTTGCTCGGAAGCAATGTTTCCGGTGGTAATCATGGACACGACTTAACTCTAACCGCCACAACGGGCCTCACAGAATGCAGTACCACAGCCTAGGAGGGCGCAAGTCATACGCATCACAGCTGCGGGTAGCGTTCGACGTGACCCGCTGTTAAAACTCGGCATTCGAGGCGATGCTCGCACACGATCATCGACTGTAAAGGTTGCTTTCTTGGGGATGAGCATCTGAACGACACCCTGGTGTCACCAGCGTCCTTTCCCAGCCAACACAGCGAGAACTGTTTGAGAATTCAACAATTTTAAACGGTACTTTAAATTCACTCCGCGAGCAAGGCCACGCCATGGAGCTAGCAGCAGTCTCTACTGCAATTCGTGCCTTGTCTCTTTCGCTGGCGCTCAGGGATCCGTCGTACCAAGCGCTGCGTATGTTGGTGTCGGTGTCGGCTTCAGGTCTGCGAGACGATCTGTTCCGACCTTCTCGAGAATCCGGCGATGTGCCTTGAGTCGAATCGCGTTGATACGAATAAAGCCACCGGCATCTGACGGAGTGAACGCATCCACCTCGTTCATCGATGCCAGCCGTTCATCGTACAAGCTAGTGGGCGACTGTCGGGCGATCGCCAAACAGGAGCCTTTGAAGCATTGTACGTCGACCCAGCCGTCGATGAGCTCCTGACTCTTGTTGATCGCAGAGACGAGGAAATCCATCTCGGGGGAGAACCAGAACCCGTTGTACGCGAGTTTGCTAAATTCTGGCGAAAGCATATCCCGCAGCCGCATCACCTCGCGGTCCATGGCAATGCCCTCAATATCGATGTGGGCGCAGCGCAGAATCGTAACAGCCGGTGTCTCGTAGACGCCACGAGATTTGAGGCCTATAAAGCGGTCCTCGACGATATCGATCCGACCGATCCCGTGCTTCCTTCCGACCTGTGTAAGGAACTCGAATAAAGCCATTGGGCTGTCATAGACAGATCCCGTTGCAGCGTCCTCAACCTTGATCGGAACACCATCCTTGAAGTGGATTCGCACGACCTGGGGGCGATCAGGCCACTTATCCATTGGACCGGTTTTCGTATAGATGCTCTCATCAGCGGGCACCGAGGGATCCTCGAGTTCACCCGATTCGTAAGAGATATGCATCATGTTATCATCCATAGAATAGGGAGGCTTCGGGCCGCTCGGCACTGGAATGCCGTTTTCGCGTGCGTACTTCAGGAGGTCCTGGCGACCCTTGAAGCGAGCCAGGAAGGCCGGGTCTCGCCACGGTGCAATCTCTTGGATGTTCGGGTCAAGCGCGTAGTAGCAGAGTCCGAACCTCACTTGATCGTTTCCTTTCGCTGTTGCACCGTGAGCTACATACGCTGCCTGTTCGAGGTGGGCGACTTCGATTTGCCTCTTGGCGATGCAGGGCCGCGCCAGCGAAGTGCCCAGCAGGTACCGAGACTCGTAGATCGCGTTCGCCTTCACCGCCGTGAAGATGTAGTTTACGAGGAAGTCTTCCCGTAGATCTTCGACATAGACTTTGGACGCCCCGAGCGCGAGCGCCTTCTGCTTCGCTGCTTCAAAGTCTTCGTCTTGGCCAACGTTGGCGCAAAAACAGATCACCTCGTAGCCTTCGTTCTGGAGGTACTTGAGGATCACGGAGGTGTCCAAGCCCCCCGAGTAAGCCAGAATTACTTTCCCTTTCGACATGATGATAGAGAATCGATACGCAAACCTTTCGAAATACAGCGTCAAGGATGCTGTGGCACGCCGACTTGCCTCTCAGAGGACCCAATGCAACGACGTCGATACAACGCTCGACTCGCCGGTAGTCAACGGATGCCTGATCAATGCGGCACGTTCGTTCGTGGACGAGCAGTAGCGGATGGCTGCGATGTTCCGCCGCCGCCGCAGTCGAGGCGACGGCGGCAGTACGCTTCCGGCCTGTACGGATTTGCAGCAATATGAGCAGTATTTATGCAAGCAGTCATGCTTTCAGGTCAGATGCATCAATCTTTTACAATGATAGGATCTATACAGAAATCATATTTAAGCTGTATTTATGCAAGCAGTCATGATTCCAGGTCAGATGCATTGGTCTTGTACAATGATAGGATTTATATCGAAATCATGTATACGCTGTATTTATGCAAGCAGTCATGCTTTCAGGTCAGATGCATCAATCTTTTACAATGATAGGATCTATACAGAAATCATATTTAAGCTGTACTTATGCAAGCAGTCACGATTCCAGGTCAGATGCATTGGTCTTGTACAATGATAGGATTTATAACGAAATCATGTATACGCTGTATTTATGCAAGCAGTCATGCTTTCAGGTCAGATGCATCAATCTTTTACAATGATAGGATCTATACAGAAATCATATTTAAGCTGTATTTATGCAAGTAGTCATGATTCCAGGTCAGATGCATTGGTCTTGTACAATAACAGGATTTACAACGAAATCATGTATACGCTGTATTTATGCAAGCAGTCATGCTTTCAGGTCAGATGCATCCGTCTTTTACAATGATAGGATCTATACAGAAATCATATTTGAGCTGTATTTATGCAAGCAGTAATACTTCCAGGTCGGAAATATCGATCCTACAAGGCAATATCCGAAAAAATCGCATCACGCACGGCCTCGTAGCGATCGAGCGTCATCGAGCAGATCGATCAGCGGGATCTGTGCAGCACGGCGACGTCCGCGGCGCGGAGCCTTTGGTCCAGCCTACAGAGGCGTGCGCCGATGCGTTAATCACGCTGCCTGCCCGCTGGACCACCAAGAGATAACGCTTAGTTCTGGGGAGTGCAACACCACAGACTCCGACTTATTCCCTAACTTTTCAAAGGGTTGCTTTGCACTGCAATCAAAATCGAGCACGATCTTGCAGGAGCGGTTTCATCGAGAAAGCTGCTCACGCCGACTCTCTTGGCTACGCATAGGCTCAAGCTGCCGCGGAGTTTTAGTACGCGCTACTGAGGCGTCACTACGCGTCTCTGTGGCTGAAACGTGCATTTCTAGAGCACGTGGTGCCAGCGCACTCCAGTCGAGTTTAAGGTCGCACTACCACGCAACTCGTTGTAGTTACTGAGCGCATGTTTGTGCTCCTGGTGCAACACAACTGTCGCATTTTTGGCGCCTGGAAGCGGCCGCAGTGGTACCAAAAGAATACTACGCAGTCAAACCGACATAAGCAGTGCGCCGGATTGTTTCTCCAACGACCCAAAGTCGGTCTGCTTTGCATGTCCACGCAGACAAAGTCAGGCGCAGGCGCCGCTGCGCCAACCGAACTGAAGCCAACGCATGGTATGGCGCCCTTTCCCGGCGGATACCGACGCCTGGGCCAGAGTGATCTCATCGTTACAACGTGCACGCTGGGCACCATGACCTGGGGAGAGCAGAACACCGAAGAAGAGGCACACGCGCAGCTCGACTATGCAATCCACGAGGCAGGCATCAACATCATCGATTGCGCTGAAAACTATCCCGTTCCGTTGAACCCCGAAACGCAGGGTCGTACCGAGACCTACATTGGGAACTGGTTTAAGAAGAATCCAGGCGTGCGGGAGCGGATCTACGTGGCAACGAAAGTGTGCGGCCCGGGGCGCGATATCTCCTGGATCCGCGGAGGACCGAAACTCGACTACGACTCCATCATCGAGGCATGCAACGGGTCGCTCACTCGGCTGCAAACGGACTACATCGATCTTTACCAAATTCACTGGCCCGCTCGACCGGTGCCGCTTTTCGGGAGCCATGCATATCCAGGCCCGCTGAGTGCAGCGGACCGTAACAACATCACTCGTTCCCTGGAGGAACAGTTGCGTGCCATGGACGCCCTTATTCGCCAGGGCAAGATACGGTATGTTGGGCTCAGCAACGAGACACCTGTGGGTATCATGGAGTTCACCCGTATCGCTTCCACTCTAGGCCTGCCAAGAGTTGTTTCCATTCAGAATTCCTACTCGCTGCTTCATCGCCAATTTGAAGGCGCCCATGCCGAGGCAAGTACGTACTGCGACGTGCCGTTGCTGGCGTACTCGCCTCTGGCGGGCGGTGCACTCAGTGGAAAGTATCTCCCGTCCAGCGATCCGAGCCAGCGAGAACGAGCGCGATTTACCTTGTTCAAACGGTATATGCAGCGGTATCAGACGCCGACCTGTATGGCTGCCGTGGAACGCTACACGGAGATCGCCCGCAAATACAAGAAAACTCCGTCTCAGCTAGCGCTCTCTTTTGTTCGATCGCGTTGGTTCACTGCAAGCACGATCATCGGGGCGACCAGTATGGAGCAGTTACGGGAAAACCTTGCAGCATTCGATCCGAAACAGGATAGTGGACGCTGGGATCACAGCATGGAAGACGACATCAACAACGTATACCTCAGTGGCTATCGCGATGTTTCGCTGGGGGTGTAGGATTCACGCATGCGATTTTCCTGACGATGACGAGATGCGCCTTTCGAGGACAAATTCAGGTACAGTTGCTGGATCTGGAACGTTTGGTATCGAAGGAGCACAGCTCACGGACAGCATCCAAAGCTTGCGCTCGAATACGTAAACAAAGCACTCGAGCACTGCTCGGTTGATGCAGTTTTGTTGAAGCGCTTCTCTGAGCGCACCGCGTGTACCCGCGGCGCCGCTCACAGCCCTGTGAGGCTAGGGTGTATGCACATCGGGTCTTGTAACTTTCGTGAGGTCAATAGCGAGGTTCTCGAGCTCGTTTGCAGTCTTTCTCTACGAGTCAAATCCGTCGGATCGTCGGTCGGATCGATTCGCTCGATCACTTCTTCTCGAGCGCTACAGCATTCGCTCCCGCGGGCGACCAGGTGCCTTGGCGACATGTCGCATGGCGACCTCCAAAGAAGCCCGCAGCGCCATGCTGTTGTTGTCTGTTCTACGTGCGGCAACCGTTGGGTCGCTGGATCAAGCGAGCCCCTGGTTGACTCCCGCGAGGCTCATCGCACCCGAACCGTTCTCCGCGGCCTATACTGATGCGGCTGCAGTGCTGAACGACACCCCGCCGATGGACTCGCTGCCACAGAGCACTACACCGAGTTCCGCGATGCACCGACCGCCGAGGCGGAAGCACGCTATAACTTGCATCAGGTGTACGTTCGGAGCGCACGCGTGTTCGGGTCCACGCTGCATCCGTCGTAACAGGCGGCAGGTGCACGCTCTGAAGTGGCGTCTGAAGGTGTGCAATCCCTGTCCAGCATTATGTTCGGGGCGTCTGCTCCGAAGATACACGCACTGGTGCCGAAGCTCACTTGTTCAAGTCTTGTCGAGCAAAGCCGGAGCCTTCCGTTCGAGTATGCAGTGAAATATCGCATTGGAGCTGGTGCTAGACAACAGCGTCACGTGATAGCTGAGCTGTGAGTCCTTGTTCCGGACACCAACTGGCAAGCCAACAGAGCATGACCTTGTGTAGGTTCGAGTCAGTAGCGCCGGGCGCTTCGTTTCTTTGTCAGATGCGCCAGCAACTTCGGGATTACAAGTGCAGCGACTTTTCAACCACCATAAGGAGACAAGCCGGCTTGCATCTGGCCTTGCAAACGCCAGCCCGAGAACAACCTTCGAGCAAGTCACGTTTTCGCGACGGCAGCAACGCGTTCGAGACTGGCTTCTCGCTCGATCGCAAAGCTACAGGGCCCGGTACCAGCACTTGGTATCCAAGCAAAAACGACGGCTACATCGTTTTCGAGACCGGCGCCTGACTCGATGGCAAAGATGCAACACGAAAGATCCGTAGTTGCCATACCTGAAAAGCGTTGGCCTCGTTCACTCGCTGAGGACACCACCTCGTCAGAATAAATAGAACTGGTCCTCTAACTCGGGCGCAGACACTAATGATTCGGTCCATGTTCCTGCTGTCTTCAACATCGGCTTTTCTGCAGGGGTTATCTGCGGCTGCTTCCTTTTCCACACGCTTGTCTCTGGCTTACACTACGCCAGTCTCTCCTTTCCATCCAGCCCCGTTGTCCGCATTCGAGCCGTGTTCATAGCAGCGTGAAAGTCTCAGTTTCGCAGCTCAAGAATGCTGTCGCTCGATTTCATGCACAGACAGCAGTCGCGGTTTTCGGTTCGCTTGCCATTCTCGTCACTCCTGGAAACAGACTCGGTGACCCGTAAGACGAGGTGCTACTTCGCTGTGGTCAGGTGTTTTCGAACGCGCAGCTCGCCGCTTGCGCTCAGCGCAGCCGCCCTGCACAAGAGCACCATTTTCGGTGCTCATTACGTGCCCATAACTGGTACTGAGGGCTCCGCACGATCCTCTTCCGGATCCGGCTCTCGGTGCCGTTCCCGACGATCACAGGCCTGTTCTGGGCAGTACGCTTGGCGAGTACGCTGCTCGCTGTGCAAGGCAATCCACGATTTCCCAACCGAGAGCGGTTGTTTTGGAATACAATGCTGTTCGTGATGAGGCACGCCCAGGGATTAACCCCCGTGCTAGAGATCAATACGAGAGAATTCAGTCTTTCTTCGGTTCCTTCTCGCAAAGCGCTGCGGCAGTCTCCATTGGAAGCGATCGTTGCGATGGCTCCATTCCGAATTCAAGATCCGATTCCATGCAAACAGATGAGGCACCAGCCTCCGCGAGCTTCAACCCGTTGGAGATACCACGGTGCGGCGAATGTCGTATCGGAGATAACCATGAAAGTAGAGGATTCGTCTTTCGAATGAATCCATTATTTGACGCGACAAGTTCTGTAAGCTCTCGACATACGCATGTGATAAAGTCGTCAACGGACGATGTGGAGTTTTTTCGTCGTCCATGCAGCGGCGTGCATTGCTGCGCCCACGAGTTGCCACGAAACATAAAAATCGAAAACTTGGGCCATGCGTGATTTGAGCGTGATAGACGGTAGGAAAGGAGAAGAGCGGTGCTTTCTGCGAATGAACTGTGCCATGGTACCGATTATCCTACGAACCCGTGCCCAAGAGCGTCGTGAAACCTCTTGCTCTCGGTGACGTACCGGAATCCAGTGTCAACGCGTCTAAGGCACCACTCTGTATGAATAACCGCGAATCCTACAACGACATGTGAGTCCGGAAACCCCTCTGTGCTGTACCCGGAATGCTGGGGCTTTACCCCTTTCAAGAAGTTAGAGAAGAAAATCGCTCGGCAGCAACCGGACTCGCATTGCAGCGCTCGAACGCGACACGGGTCCGACGAGTGCTCGACGCAGGGCGAGACACGTTTTCGCGGTTGCTGCGTGCTTGCGATAACGTGCCGACGTATCGAGCACAGCTTTACTGTCAAACATAGGCCGATCGCGAATATAGTTTCGAACCAGCAACTTGTTCAACAGGGAGCGGGTAGAATTTGCGGAGCACGCCACGCGAATGGAAGCACAACAAGAGAGATACGGTTTGGAGTCTCTGCTGTGGGCGCTCTCGACTTCGGCGTTCTTTCCGGTTATCTTCAGCGGAACTGCTTTTGCGAATGCCTCGGAATGGCCTTGGTTGCTGCCAGCAACCGAGTGGACGGTAACGCTGCACAGAACACGCACCCTGCTGGGGGCACTGCTCAATCGGGACTTGACAAACACGTCTGCGAAAGCGCTAACCGACATCCTGCTTACCCTCGTTAAAACTATATACCTTCTGCAGCGAAAACGAGTCCGGATGCGATCCTTGGACGATGCTTTGACCGATAGTACCGAAGCGTCGCGACTAGAGCTGCACAACACTGGAGACTTGGAGGTGGTTCAGTCACAGAGGCGCCTGTTCCATGCACTGGGACTGCCCGCGCCGAGCGCAGTGCCCGACGCAACGGCACTGCGGGAAATGGGGCTTGCTGTGCCTGAGGACGAGCTTGAGGGCGCATCCCTTCGAAAAATGCTCTCTCTAGAAGCGGTGCGACGGCTGCGGCTCCTTCGTCATCAGCACCCGTCGATTCTCTCCGCCCAGCGAATGCTCGCATCCCACGCGCACCTGGCATCTGTAGAGGCGTTGGACGCCGAACGGCTGCAGACGCTGTTCGATGACCTATTCACAGAGTATACCGCACGTCGAGCATTGCTTTTAGAACGATTCGAGCTCACTCTAGAGGTGTTTCTCGCCGCGAAGCGATCGAGTGCGTTGACCCTTTGGTGTCAACTCACCACACAGCGATTTCGCGAGACCGTACAACCATACTTCCATATCTATGACGTGCGTGCGATACGCACAGACACTGAGCAGAACCGGTCCATCTTGCTACGATCGGCACCGGGTGTTAGGGCAGCCCCCATAAAGCACCTGCGCATCGGCGAGATGCCTGATCGCGGCGGCCGTGTCACTGGAGCAACGGCGCTCGTTGCAGGGCTGTCAGCGCTTGGCACCTCGTCAAACGGACAGAAGCGTGAACAGACAAGCGAACGCTCTCCGAAGAAGCGCGAGCGGGCGGAACGGCGTCGACCTTGAGGTCCGGTGCATTGCGTACGCTGCTGATGCTGGCGTCTGCTGCTCTGTGTTGATGATCGTGCAGCGATTTCTGAAGGATACGGTCGCGATGCGTTCGATGAAGACGATTCCGCGGATCGAGTCATATGCATCAGCGGTACCGCGTTGGGTGCATGAGCGCCATTTTTTTATGGAGGTGCCAGCCCGACACCACGAGCCAGGGGATGCCCGATCTCGGGGCGCTTATCAGTGTTCGGGAGAGCGTCCATTATGCGGCGCCTGGGCTGCAGGTTCCACCAGCCAGCACCAGTCATACTTCCGTTTTTTTGTTCGGCGGGGGCAGTCCTGGTTCGCTCGTGACACGCTCTGGGTGTCGAGTGCCGGCTGCGTGCGTTCGCCACGGCGGCCGTGCACCCATGTGAGACCAGAATAGAACAAGCACTCCGAGCTGATTCGGATATAAGCACTAAAGTTTGTGGCTCTTCACACGATCATCAACACGAGTCTTTTCGGGCTTGCTCTGCGATTGATTCTTGTTCCTCTTGCTTATCTCGCGCTTTCAATGCACTGGTAGCGTCTGTTCCCCCGGCCTCTGTGGTCATTAGTAGAAGGGTGTTGGTGGCAGGGTTCAAGGCTCGATTTCGCTACTTCCGGCAGTTGTTGGCGCATTCGATGCACAGGCGGGAAATCCGATTTACGCTCCGTTTGCCTTTTTCATTTCATACACGTACTGCCTCAGTACGCGATTCGCAGCAGCGGCACTTGACAATGGTCAAACGCTCGTATACGTCCACCACAACGCCAATTCTAAACGTCGGTCTGTGGCTCGTGGACGCTTGCACCATCGGACTCTACATGCCTTTGACGGGCACAGAAGGCTAGTGTTGATGTCCCCGTCCGTTTTCGAGTCCGGCGCCGTACACTATGATCACAGGCTCTTTCTGAACAGTGGCTTCAGCAAGCACGCTCTCCGGTGCACGCGCAAGCGAACGCTTTTCCATTCGGTCAAAGATTTGCGGCACGCGACGTTGTCCATAATGAAACAATCGCTGAAAGCAAAATCCAGGCCATAGAACAACCCGAGAAATGTCGATCCGCTGTCGCTTCCTTCGCGCAAAAGCGGTGACAAACGCTGCACTGGGAACGATCGCTGCGGCGTACCAAGACCGTGTCCATGACCCTTCTTTTCATACAAGCAACAGAGACGGTAGACGCTAGGAGCACATCACCCGACAGCGATCATGCCGGTATCGCATGCAAGCTCATCAGCGGTTACAAAGCGAGGCGAATTGACTTTCGAAAGGAACCGATTATTTGACGTGAGCAGCGCGGCAAACTTTCGGCACCAGTTCGTGAATCATTCGTCACGGGTTGATGTCGGCTTTGCGTTATCGCCAATCCAGCGGTTCGTATTACTGCGTCCACGAGTTGCCTTGAAACAAAGAGACCGTAAACTTGGAACATGCGTAATGTTAGCGCACTACGCGTAAGCATAGAAGACGAGTGGTTGCATCCATGTATGCATTGAATAAAAAAATATCACTTAATGTAAGAACCGTTGTTCAAGAGCGTCCCAGATTTCTCGATTCCGGTGGCGTAACGAATTCCAGCGGCAGGGCGTCGAAGGCGTCACCCGAAAACGAGATCCAGAACCCTAAAACTGCACATGAATCCATACACCTTTGTTGCATCACGCTGAATGCGGACGCTGTACATCTACAAAAGGGTTCGGAAACGAGTCTCTAAGCAGCAACGGGGCGCGCTGTTAAGTGCTTCGTGTTGACCTCACACGATTATCGCACGAGTGCACGCGCCGCAGCATGCGCGCAAGTCGTCGCTCGCGAGCGTTGATGCTGCACTGTTGCTGCGATGAGGATTCTGAGGTCGATGCCTGCGCTATTCGAGCCATGATTTGCACCAGATTCTGAGACTGGTGCTCGCGTGGGGATGTTCCTGGACGACGTCTACTAGGACGACTTCGGGAAACGTAGGCACGAGCGGCATTTGCAGTTTGCTTGGACATGCATAGCGCGCCCCGTCAGGAACAACAAGAAGTTCGAGGTCGAGCAGCTGCTCGAAAATGCGCAGCGCTACAGCCTCGGACTGAAAGATACCTCCGATACGCTGACCGTCCACCTCTACCTGAGACAACGTTTTGCATGCAACAAGGCCAGTCGCACGCTGCGAATGATGCGTGGTGAGCATGGCGCTTTTGCCGACGAACCGCTGATATTCTGCAAAGGCCTGCTGAAATGAAGCAAACCGGTTCTCATTAAGTTGAGCTGCTCTGCTGTGCGCGACCAGCAATGCCAGTTCAGCAGAAGTGAGGCCGAGCAATCTCTGTCGTATGTCTCGGTGGGCCACATGCGACACCAGATGTTGCTCGAGGCAAGCGGTCGCCTGGCACGTATTCATCATCGCAGCGTACGTCAGCGCAACGAGTGCGTGGCTCAAGGCCCCCTGGTATAATCGCATAACTCGACAGTGACGAAAGAGATCCGCAATGCTGCGCGCTAGGCGCTGGTCCTCGAGGAGCACTTGCTGCAGAGCACGTGCGCTCGCTGCCAGTCTCGGGCAAATCGATACCACCTCGGCTTTCGAAAACGCCTCAAGCTTCGACGCTAGATGCGTCCGTACTGCATCACTGCTTTCCGGTAAGGGTACGTGAAGTACCGTCTGTGAAAATCTGGAGCGGACGCGCTTTTCAAATAGATCCATCGCGTCATACCGACGAGTGAGTCCTATAATTACGAAGGGCGAAGCATCATCGAACCCCAGCATGTTGAACAAGCTATACAGCAAGTGCTGCCTGACATGCTGCATCCGCCGCGCAAAGTAGTCGATGTTATCCAGTACCAGCACGATACCCGCAATCCGATGTACACCGGCATCAGACATGCTTCGCTCAGCGCTCTCGAGCGTCCATCGCAGCAACGTTTGAACGTGTTCCACAATCGCTTCGATACAAGCGCTCGCTTGATGCGGAACGTCATTCGCGGGCACTTCCTCGTCGGGCATCGAGCTCGTCTCCGGTAACGAAGACTCCCAGCCCGCAAAACGCGATGGAAAACGCCCGTCATACAATCGTAACTCGCGTCGTAGCTGCGCCACAAAGCTCCGATACGCGCTGAGATCGCCGTCTGCGAAAATCTCTCCGTCAAGATAGAAAATAGCAGGGCGGGCACGCGGCGTTCGTTTTCGATATCGTGCAAGCGCAGTCTCAACGACACTCGACTTGCCACTGCCCTGAGGACCAGCGATGAGAAGCGATTTGACTGCTCGCCGCCGCTGTTCGGAGTCCGGAGCCAGCGCTGCTACCAGGAACTCCACCAACTTTTCACACACAGCCTCCAAACCTGGCGTAAACGAGAGTCCTTCCCCCAGAACGGGGCCTGTAAGATGCTCGGTGATTAGGGTACGAGCTCGACGCGCAGCGCTCTCGTCGTGGGCTCCGACATCCGCGCTTCGCTCGTCACAGGCAGATGCTTTCGCGGTTGCAGAAGCTGGACGCCGCGGCCCGTGCATAGTCTCCCAGGTAAGCGCGTCGCCATAGGCGCAAGGCAGGGCATCACGCCAGGAACTCCGTTCCCGCCACTGGATGCGAGGGTGCAGCGCCAGCATCGTCGCATGCACCAGAACAACTATATACTTTTACGTCTTTTGTTATATTATATGAGACATAACCGTCGTGCTGGCAACAGGCATACGGCGCGCTGTGCTGCATCCCGCGCGGAAACGCCTCCGAGTGCAGCAACAGGCGGCATACCTCCACCCAACCGAGCTCGAGCCGACGCCCTCTGTGGTACGGCAACGCCGTTCTGTCTCCGTGATGCAACTGGACCAAAGGTAAAGACGCTATTGCGGATGATTAGGGCAGGCATAAGGTGTGCGATAGAACGCATGAAACGACGAAAATATCCGAGAAGAAGTATAGGTAATGTAACTCGGAGGTAGCGGGTTTGATGGATATTTCAAAGCACACTGAAAAAACACGAAAAAAGTAGGAAAAGAAAAAGCACACAATCGGAAAACGCTGGTCTAAGAAAACGTTTTATCCATGAGAGAACCCAAACGAGGACACCTGTGTTGGCGCGGTGCACCAGCCGCGGTGTGCACGACTCTGTGACGCACGGACCAGAGCGTCTTCGTGGCATTGCAGGTGACGTCCACGAAGGGCTCTACCCTGGCCAGTGCACGCACGCGCAAGCAGGACTCGTTCAGAGCGACGCTGGTGACGTCAACTCGTGGTTGCGGCTTCCGCGGACAGGGGAACGCAAACGATTTTCGGCTCGCTGCGACAACTGCTGCAAATCATTGCACCGCCAGCGAACGAACAATATCACCGAGAATCATGCGACCGTGGAACAAGTTCAACACCCGGATGCGCTCGTTCGGCAGGTGCGGTGCATCACTGGACTGCCCCAGAGGCAAGTGGATCGCAGGCGCCTCTAGTGTCTGCTCTAGCCACGCTGTTAGCGGCATGCTGCCGCCCTCTCGAACATAGAGCGGCTGCACGCCCCAGACACGCTCGATGGCACGTTCAGAGACGGCGAAGACTCGCTGTCGCGCGCGCTGTTCACAGCCGGTACGCTGTTCGACTTGCGTCGACGACGACGACGAGGACGACGACGACGGGTACCGTTCCCCGTGAATGTCGCCGAGCCACCAGTCACCCTGTTTGGTGCATGTGATCCGCAGCTGGTTCGGAGAGCGTCTTTTCGCAAACTCGAAGTGCAGATGCTGCTCCACTGCAGCTCGGAGCTTTTCCGGGCTCTGATTCGGGACCGTCCGAATCGCCACCGTTGCCTGCGCGCGCTGCGGTATGAGCGCAGAGATCGCACCCAGTCGACCAGTGCTGCTTCTCGCAGCCGAAGCAGCTCCATTTGCAACTGCGTTCGCGCTCGTTGACAGCTCTGTGATCGAGAGACACGGCTGACACCAGCGTTTCTGCAGCAAATCCAAGTCGTTATCCGCTGCGAGACGCGAAACACCCAAGTGCTGGAGGTAAGCTTGCCGATCGAAATGGACTGCGGACAACCAGGAGCGCTCGCTGGGCGTGAGCTCTCGCACATCATCGTAGAAGCCGGGTACACGCGCGGTGCCTCCGGCATCGCTCAGTGTAGCCAGAATCGCCAACAGGTCAGCGGCTGGCTCCAGAACAGCACCACCATCGAAGCCGGAATGCAAGTTCCCCGAAGGACCGGTTATTTCCACAGAGAGCAGGATCTGGCCCCGCATTCCGTACGTGATACAGGGACGCACATCATCAACCCAGAGACTGTTCGCGTGCAGGACGCAAACCACCTGGGGAACAGGCTCGTTCGGTGCGGGACGCGGGTCGCCATTCGGAACGAGCTGCTGGCCCGCTTGCCGCTGATCGAGATCCTTGCCCACGATCCAGTCTCTAAACAGAGCGATGGTCTCACGGAAGCCGGCACTAGAAGCCTCGCCTTCACCGTCGAGTAAGAGGACCACGTTCGTTGAGCGTTCGAAATCGTCACATGCTCCATGGATGTTGTCGCAGGCACCTGCCGAGACTGCCGCATGCACGCTCTCCGCAGGCGGCGGAACAGTCCTCGTCGAACTCGTCAGCGTGTTTGCTGCTGTGCGAGGCGCCAACTCGTGATCAGCTGGAATGTTTCGCTGCTGATGCCGCCACTGTTGCTGCTCCTGGAGCAAATCAACAATCGCGAAGATCATCGCAAGGATCGGGCCCTTGTTGTCTGTGCATCCCCTGCCATAAAAGTAGCCATTCGAAACCTGCAGATCAAAGGGATCGTGAGACCAGCCGTCTTCCCGGTGGGCGGGAACGACATCGTAGTGCCCGTAGAATACAACGGTTTGACGGAAATGCTGCCGTCGCACTTGCTGTGCCTGATGTTCACGCTCACCGTCATGCGCTGCGTCTACGGTATGGCGATGCTGGACACGCGCTCGAGCCAGCGACGACGGGAAAGCGGGAGGCCCGGGGCGACACGCGTGCCCCTTGCATCCAATGATATCGATAAAACGAGCGAGTATGACGGGATTCTTTCCATCCACTGGTTGTGCGATGCGCACGTCGGCTCCGAGGTTCTCCAGAAGACGCGAGAACCAGCGCGCACAATGAAAAGACTCTTCACGGAAGTTGGACTGCTTCGTATCCACAGCGATGGATCGAAAACGAATCGCTGTCCGTAGGGCTCTCTCAAATGCCGCAACACTCGACCATTCCGGATCTCCAAGTCGAATACGTGGCGAGCTGAGCGAAAACAGCATGGAATTCGGTGTTGCGGCTTCGAGAGAGCCAGCGCAAGATGATGCCGCTGTTGTGGGCAGCGTTTTCGTAGGCACCCGCGATGTACCTTCCAGGTCAGCGGCATCCGTCCCGTAAATGCGTCCGTACAATGACCCCGAAGCGCCTAGATGCCAACCGTAGACACTGCCGTCGCTGGTCGCCGCAAACAGCATACCGGACGTGCTCATAGCATCCGAAGTAGCTGCAGGACGCATCGCTGAGGCGTCCGGTGTGACGCACAGCGACGTCAACAGCGTTCCGGACGGCAGACGCAACAGTGCCAACGCCGCGAGGTCCGGGCGACTCCACAGCACCACGACACCGTCTGTGGATGCAGAAAACAGGAATGACTCGGACAGTTCTAGGGCACAGATATCATCGCAGTGATAGTCCCAACTGAGAAGAATTCGTCGGCAGACATAATTCGCACTCCGAGCGACATCCCAAACACGAATCCGTCGATCCCTGGCCCCAGAGAAGAGGATATCCACATTTTCGTCGAGTTTCAGTGCAAGTACCGCGCCGCAATGGCCACGCAGGGTTGCTTCGTGCTCTTCACTTTCAGTATTCCAGACCGCAATGGTTCCATCACCGGAACCAGAAAAGAGTCGGCGAGTTCTCGAGTGAAGCGCCAAACAGTAAACAGGTCCACAGTGCTGACTTGCGCGTGCCAAGTCGCTATGCTCTCCGCGCTGACCCAGACGGCGAAAAAGCGCCTGTTCGGATAGTACAGTCACGTGAGCCGCTCCCTCCGGACGAGCCTCTGGTTCCACTTTCACCGTGCCGAGGAGTCCCTGCATATCGAGGCGACGAACCGAACAGTCTTGAAACCCAAGATACACGGCACTTTGATCGGTGACCAGACAGAGTGGGTGTCCCGTTGCAGTACCGCAGAAAAAGTTCGCAATCTCCTCTATACCATCCACAGTCCAACGATGCATGCGAACGGTGTTATCTGCTGCCGCACAGACCGTGAACGTTGCCGACGGTTGCATGCCCTTCTGCTCAAAGTACGCAGCGAGGTTGTTGCATTGCCAGCGAGCGATCCCCAGAATATCACGTCCATCCGCAGAGACGAAACTATCCGACGCCAGCAGGCCCGATATCTGGTGCAGTGCATACATATGACCATCACCAGTACCGCATACGAGCAGGGCTTGACGTTGCGACCCGGTGCATCCAGACCGACCACTCGTTGCCGTCGCTGCAGATAATGGCATCGTTTCCAGCTCCTGCGCTATTTGTGGCAGTACATCCTCCTGCACAGGCACTGTCGTCATGCAAAGCACTCGGCTGCTACGGATCGTGAACAAGCGATCTGATTCATCGATTTCAATCAAATCGGTGGATATTGCGCCACTTCCAGCGCTATTTAGTTCTTGTTGACTGCTCCGTAAGAGAGGTTTCTTGCGCCGCTCTTGCTCCTGGTGTGGCTGTTGTCGGCTCCAGCTGACGTGAGCCGCAGCAGTTGCGCTCCTCATAGGCGGCAACGGATCCCCGCGATCAGCAATGGAACGCGTCGCTGTGGATCCTGCGAAAGCGTGCAACGCTTGCACAAGCGCACTAGACTGGGGCAGCAACTTGGGCGACAAACGCGAACCCGCTCGCGGTGATTCGCGGCCCATCAGTAGATCGGGCATCTTTTCCACAAGCAAATGTCGATCTGCGGTAGCCACCAGTATCGAGTTGCGAGGGAGCGGGACCCAGTCGCACGGGTTCGACGTCAGCGGCTCACTGGCTACAACAACGACCCCCGCCCAGGTTGCTGCTCGATACGAGAAGGCATAGTCTTCGGCACCGGTTCCAACGTGATGCGTGACTGGCCCGTACGACGACGCTGCTCCGAAATACAGACTAGCTGCCGGAGCATCCAGGTCCCGGAGTCCACGTACATACTTGGTTGCCAGTAGCGTCTCACCGTCCGTTACCAGGAAATTCAAAAGAAACACGTCATCACGTGGCATGCTTTTCCGATTTGCGGGCGTTCTATCCGAACACGGAGAGTTTGTCCCCAACAGGCACGTCGTCGTGGTCTCTACAATCAGTGCAATGGTGTGAAGCAGCATTTCCTGCAGCTCTGCAGCGCTATAGCGCTCAGATGTGCCGCGATCCATCTGGTTCAGGAAGAGCGCGAAGGCCACGATGCTATCGCTTGCACCGTTTCGAACAGCGTAACCGTACAGTTCATCATTCAGCTGATTGAGAAGCGCACGACGCACTCGACCGTCATGCCAGCCTGCAATAGTTCCATTGTGCTGGAATAAATAGCGTCCATAGGCGAAGGGATGGCAGGATTCCTCGGTAACGGAAGTTCCCGCCGTGGCAGCGCGAACGTGCGCGAACAGCAAGTGCGAACGGATACCTTTTTCCGCAAGGTGGTGCAGGTTTGCGTCGTTCCAAGCGGGTCTGATGGACTTGTAGACGCAAGGTACGCCGTCGTCGCTATACCAACCAATACCATAGCCGTCTCCGTTTAGCGAGGCAGGCACATACTCGCCTGCGGAACAAAGACGCTCCCGTGCATCGTACGATTGGCGAATGATCGAGCGCGACGGCCTCGTCACAACGTCCGCTGCTAAAATTGCCGGCCCAAAGTACGCAACCATGCGACACATGTTGAAGTACGGTGCGGTTGAGAGGCAGCGGTGCGCAGCTAATGCAAAATCGCTCGATGATAGAGTTTCTGGTCACAGTCACGAGACTCGCTGCCACAAGTGCAAGCACGGTTCTTCACTGTGTAGCAGTGTACCTTTCCAAGTGTCGCTAAACGAAGTCCCCTGCGTAAAGACGCGACCCCTGCATACCGACTGCGGTGCGACGTCACCGTTGAGCGCTGCGCTCCAGGGGGCGAAGCCAAACGGTGGTGGTGCGGGTTCGAAACTCGCCCTCTCAGGCCGGTGGCGTTCTTGTGTTCGACGTCCGCGAGCGTTACCCGGTGCTTTGGACATAGCGTCCTTTTCACGTGTCGGTGGAGAGTCTTTTCGTTTTCCTGGATCAGACCGGACCTGATAAAATCGGGAGCTGCTGAGCGTACTGACGTCAAAGCACGACACCTACGGTATACTGTACGCGATAAGCTGGTGCTGTGAGGAGCGCGCTGGGCAGAGGACTTTGGTGCCAGCGCTCGCCGGTGACAAGTGCTCGGACGGGAAGCTCTTGTGCTAGAGGATAGAACGCGACAAGCTGGTGCTGTGAGGAGCGCGCTGTGCAGAGGACTTTGGTGCCAGCGCTCACCGGTGACAAGTGCTCATAAAGAGAGCAGTAACGCGTATCGTCGTCGGGTAGGTTTCGGTTTTTCGACAGCTGGTTCTTTGACGCGTGCTGTGCAGCATCATAGCGATTGCATACCCGCCACACCCGACTTTTGATCGTTACCTCGTCACTATTTGTTGAGGAGGTGCCCGAGCATCCTCTGAGACTTGTTGACGGCTTCGAGTACCATTTGTTGCCGCTTCGCGCACCAAGGCGCTTCCCAGGTTGTCACACATGACCATTGCGACACTGCAGCGTCACCAGGCTGGAGAAGATGAGGAGCCAGCCTTCATCCCAGCAGGTGCACTGCTGCAGATGACGACGACCGCATCGAGTGACCTGCCGGCTGCTGCTGTTTCGAATCTATCGAATAGGACCGCGGGCCCCGCAGTGTACCATCATCGCCTTGAGCTGTTCCAGATCCTAAGCGTCTTGGGAACGGGTGCCTTTGGCAAGGTCTATCTGGCGCGATATCGACCAACGGGTGGTTTGTTCGCCATCAAATCGATGAAAAAAGAGGCGCTTCTCCGCTTCGGGGGCACTGCTCAGGCTCGAGTAGAGCGCGACATCCTTGCGCTTTTAATGGACCACGGCTATGAGCTGAATCCGGGACTCGGTAGATCACCAAGAACGAACAACAATATGAGGAACGAACAGCGTGCGGTGCATCCATTTATTGTACGGCTGCATTGCGCATTTCAAACGTCTTCAAGAGTTTTTCTGGTCATGGATTATCTGCAAGGAGGCCCGCTTATGGATTATTTGCGTAAGGAGGCGCTCTTCAGTGAAGAAGTTGCTCGTTTCTATGCAGCTGAAATGTACATTGCTTTACAGCACCTGCATTCAATCGGCATTGTTCATCGGGATCTGAAGCCCGAGAACGTCCTCCTGGACCATGAAGGCCACGTAGCCTTAACCGACTTTGGACTCAGCAAAGCCGGCATGGGCCGCCTAGATACTGAGACAGGTGCAGGCATGGCGCAGAGCGCCGACGCATCCCTCCGCCGTGCACCAGGGAACGGTGGAACCGCAGGGGCCGCCCACGCAGACGCCGTATCAGCGCCAAACGACAGTGCGATGCAGACGCAGCTCGAGTCGATAGACGCATCTGATCTCGTCGATAGCGGCTCTCTCACCCATTCCTGGTGCGGTACAGAGCACTATATGGCTCCGGAGCTCCTCGCTCGTGAGGGACATTCTTTCGCAGCGGATTACTGGTCGTTTGGATGTTTAATATACGAGATGCTTACCGGGGAGCCGCCTTTTTCCGTCCGAGCACAAGGCCTGGTTGGAAAACGCGATCGTGGAAGGCGAGCAAAAGTTGCAGCCCAGGCAGCCGCCGATAACAAGACTGGCGGTAAAGCGCCTCCAGAGAATGTTCACTCGCGCGTGGCTCTGTACAAGCGAATTATGAAAGCGAAAATCAAATTTCCCTCGTACGTTTCCACCGAGGCGCAGTCGCTGGTGCGTCAGTTAATCTGCCGCTCTCCGGAGGAGAGGCTTCGTCATGCGCTCTGCTTACAGCACCATCGCTGGTTCCGCGGAATTTCCTGGAAACGAATCCGCGAGCGACTGGAGCGCCCGCCGATCACGCCGGTTGTGGACTCTGGCTCGGGAACGGGTAGCCCCAGCGCATCGACAGCGCACCGAGACGACAGCTGGAGTGTGTCGCCCCATTCACCGCACTGGATGCCGGCTGAAGGCGCCCCCGATACACACCTCGTAGCGTATACCTATGTCGCTCCTCACGCACTGCATGCTTTTGGAGAGTATCTTCAGGCCTGGCGCACCAGAGGAGGCCATGATAGCAGCTTTCCGATCGATCATCAAGTGAAACTGAGTTCGTCGACGTCTTCTGTCTCGGAGCGAGATAGCTCGCGTTTATGTGGACGCAATCTGGAAACGGAAAGCGATTCCACTGCCCGTGAGGTAGCCGACGCCCTAGAGGATATACGCATTGCTGTATCGGAGGGCATCGAAATATTCAGCATTGACGGAGCTGAATACGATCGAGCTCCGTAATAGATGGAAGCATGTTCATGTGGTAGCAGCGCTCAGTGGTTGCTGAATTAGCGACGCCGACGGAGCACTGGCGCGCATGAACCGCCATCGAAAACGACTAACCGGGAATCGTTGGAGAGGTAGATCGCTTTGTTGCATTGACCTCTGCGCCGGAGCACGAGCTCTCGAGGGGGTACGTTTTTCAGGACGTAGCCTCAACGAATCGAGTTCGCTATCTACTAGATAAGCAGGGCGCAGCACGCTATGCTTCCGCGAACACTACCGCATTCCACCACGTCGAGTCCAGTGTGCGTTTCCAGTGCTGTAGCTCGATTCAAGCTGAGACCTTTCGGGTGATGTACCTGCTAAATTTGTATCCAGTATGCAACTGTGCAACTGTAGCTCAATGGATGCAGCGACCTTTCACCTGATGGACCTACTAAGCGCGTCACTCGGAAATAAGATTATCTCGCGATCCTCCGAGGGGCGCGTGCTCGATGACTGGATTTCCACGTATCGTTTGAGGACGCAAACGCTTCGGGCGACGACGGCGTACCCACCTGGTCTTCCATCGCTGCATCCGCAGTCTGAATCACGGCAGGCCGGGCGTGGTGTGTGTATGTGCGTGTGTCCAGTGCAGTGGCAGAAACATGGCCTTTTAAGCGGTTTTCGGGTGCAATGATCGAAACACGGTCTCCTTCTGTAACAGAGTCAACGGAGGCCATGGCGTGAAGAGCAAGTTGTTCGCCTCTGCGACTCGAGTTTCGCATTGTGCGCAATGGTGCGACTGGAACCGTTGGACGTATCTCGTCGGCGAAACTACTGCGAAACCCTGTTGCCGCGCTGCGCTACAATGCAGCGCGCCCGAATGAGCTCTCCGGTTGCTCCCTGGTGACTGTCGAAGCACTACACACACACACACACAGTTCTCCTGGGCAGTGCCTCCAGTGCGATGCGCACTGAGTCAGTCTTTGATGCGGATTAGCCTCCAGTTGCTATCACTATTCAAACTTCGTTCTGTGCATAGAGGTAAAATGCAATTGGATCTTCTGAACACGGTCATAACTGGGTGCTTCAAAATATTGGAACCGGTCTGTGCAGAGCGTATGCGCCGGCACCAGAGCGCCTCGTTCGTTCACGCTAGCGTCCGTTGGTCGCCCCGCACTGACAGCGTCGACGAGCCATCTCGGTTCGCACGCGAAACGAGGCCACGGATAAGAAAGACCTCCTGTTCGTGCTCCCCTGGAACTCTTGTTTGCGTATTCACCGCCAGCGCTGAAGTCCGTATGGCTACAATGCGCTTCAGTACACTCGGATTCCCGATGATCGCCAGTCGCTGGATGCCCTCGATAGCACACCGAGACAGCAGCGTCCACTCTTCTTCAATATCACTCGCAATTATGAACCCGAACCGTATCGAGAGAAAAGTACCCAGAAGACCACCGCAGGATGCCCCGAAAAGGTTGCCAACACTGAAGCACCCCGCGCCGAGCGCGGACTCGAGCGCCCACAACCCACCGTCAGCGTCCAGGTGAAACACCCCGTTGTTATAAGCCGAAATCAGGCTAAAAAATTGTCCAGCGGACGCAATTGCCAAACTTCCAATCTGCGCCTGTAAAACCATACGCAGGGTGTTCGTCAACCCAACGAAAGGCGTGCACAGGCTCGCAAGCACGAGGCCAACAGTCACGCCCACCATAAAGGATGAGTGACACGCTGCCCAGGCCTCGATCTGGGTTGCGTGCTCCACTACCATTCCTTCTTAAAAAAATGATCCTCAGTTTCAAGTATCTTTTCTGCTGATTCTTCCGAGATAACACAAAGCCAGGTTGGATACACGGAGAGGAACATGGTGTAGAGGAAACACGGTGCGATCGATTTTCCGGTTACCCCATTTTGGCCCGTACGTAGACGGCCCTGCGATCTCGCGTCGGGCGGGCGGCGGTCCATCGCCTTCGGCGCCGAAGCGCAGGCGCTGTTGTTCGTGCGGCGCCCCGTGACAGAGGACAGGCGGTGTCGCGCGCCTCTGTGTACAGCGCATCCCGCGCCATGTGACAAGGTGGCGATTTTGGGAGGCGCGTTGCTGCTTACGAAAAAATTGGATCAGATCAGCATAGAGCATTGAACAGGTTACTCTGTTCGGGGCTAGCGATATTATCCGAGATTTTTAGGTGTGCAGGCTTTAGATTTCTGCTGCAAGCAACAAGTACGTACCAAGTCGGACGCGGGGTTGTGGATACTCGATCGTGGTTTTGGGCGTAGCTCCTTCGACGCTTTGCCGCTGGAATTCGAAACATCATTGGAAACGAGGTCATTCGCGGAATGATCGAACTGTGGTTCGGAAAAAAATCGGTAACATGAGCAAATTCATGCGTGCGAGCTCCCACGCTTCTCGTTTCTTCAGCTGTAGTGTGCACAAATCACGCGTTTTTCATGTTTTAGACCTTTTTGCCTTGCGACTCATGGGCGCAGCAATTCGCGACACTGAAATGGCGATGAGCGATGTGCCATGACGTCGACTCTTGCCGATTGGTTCACGAGCTAACCCCGAAACTTGATTGAATCGCTCAAGTCAAATCATACACTCGAATCGAAAGACACACTATTTTGCCTTCGTGGCCATTGACGAAACCTCATTCGACAGCAGCGCGATGCGTCGCACGTGACATTTTCTGAGATACTCTCGTCGCTTCTGTCAGCAAGGAATACAGCCTGGAACATGGGTCCGCGTCATCGCAGCGATCGCTTCAAGGAAAGAGTCCGTTACTTTTTTGTATACAGGGAACGTTGACTGAACGAGATTTCTCGGCTTGTTCTTCAGCCTAGGTATTCCTTCCGATTCTTGTTTTGTTATGGACAATCTCGTATTCCACGAATTCTCTGTCGAATAGAACAGCCTGTATGTGCGTGTGCCGCGTACAAGGTACTTGTCACAAGAATCGTCTCGAAGAAGCCCGTGATCGCAGGGTACGACAAAGAGCGCGGAAACGGCGGCGGGTACCGACGGGAACCTCTCTACCCGTCAAGAGCATATACCGAGCGATGAGGCGAGCGTTCACGTGCGATAGAGCGGTTATCGGAAGTGGAGATGTTGTTGGCGCACGGGAACACCTGATCACAGTCAAGCGTCACAGCCGCGAAGAGCGCACGCATACCATATATGCAGTAGATGAAAACGGCAAGCGAAGCGTAGATCGCAACTTGCGCCTGTGCCTGGACTACATCGGCAACAACCCATGCGGCGAAATCATGACTTGAGTACGGCGATCCGCATCCTGTGTCAGTTGAAGAAGAAGCTAGAGTAAAAGGAGAGACTGGCGTATTGAAAGCCGCAAAAACGAAAGCGTAAAAGAAGCGGTCAAAGAAATGCCTTAAAAGGCTGGTGTTGATGAGGTTTGGAGGAGGCACTTTATTAAGTGCATACTCCAAAGTTAGAACAGAGGGGCTCGTTCGAATTTATACTCAATGAAACCGAGAAATGTCCTATGCGCATGTAGGGTAAAGGGATACCCAATTGCAGACGCCTCCCCGCCTGTTTTGACCTGCCGACTGCGATCGGTTTCAGCCTCTCCTTGCATATCTCTAGCCTCGCAGGCTGCCGCCCAAAGTTGGATCGCACCAGCTCCGCAGGTCGCACCTCCATCACCATACATCATCTGATACTGATGGCGTTTTGTCTAAAACACTCGTGATGGAGCTGAAGTCCAGAACCGATCCATCTTGACTGACGCTATCAAACGATCGGTAAAAGAAGCTGAAGGCTCCGGCCGGCGCCAGGTGCTCTGGTGATGGCATGCTGGTCGCGAACAGTGCTTGACAAAGCCGCACGGGAAGCCACGATTTCCTAGTGCGTAAAATTAAGACGTACCCGAAACATTCAGATTCAGGATGATGACAAGTCGCCGCTGCGGTATTCTGGGAAAACAATCCGAGTGCACTTTTGTCGATTGAATATCGAGCATCATGACGATGCCCAAAACGTTCAGATGCAGGATGATGACAAGTCGCCGCTACGGTAATCTGGGAAAACAATCCGAGTGCGCTTTTCTAGCTCGAATATCGAGCATCATCACGACTCTGAGTACGCTCCACGGCATGTGCGGCGGCAGCATCGGCACGACCACGATGCACCGGTTGCAACGATCATCGAATCCACCATCATCCAAAAGTGACGAAAAGTCACATGCGCACCGGCCTCGCACATCCAAGTCAGGATGTGCCCATCAGCGTGCAAACAAATTTCCTGAGCCTTCCGTGCTTTCATCAAATGAAAGGAAACATGCATTTCCTCGACCGGGGATATAGCGTTCTGAATTCCTTCAGATACTGCGGATGCTTCGCCCGAACCCAGCCTACGAGCTGCAGTGTACCCATGAGCACAAACAGGATGCCTGCGATTACTTGCGTCATCAAGAGCAATCCTATCATAGCCAGCACCTCAAATGTGTAGTCCGGATACGACACAAGCTCGAAAAAGAAAGCCGTCTGCGATCTGTCGCAGGCACCAGTGGAACGCGCAAGCGCCGCTCATCGCCCGAATCGACCGTATCGAGTGAAGCGCCGCTTACAGCGCGCTCTGGTGGAGCGCGCACGCCCTCGACGATCGCTGTACAGGAGATGACGCTGCACCTACGAACGCTTCCGCAGCTATACGTCATCATCCAGGTATGGCTTCTACGGACCTGACCATACGCAGCGTTTGGAGGTCCCTCAAGGAAGGGTATCGGTCAAAGGTTCCGTCGGAGCTGCAACTTCTTGATTCGTACGTTGCTTTCCTAGCAGTTGTACTGGGTGTTATCACGAGTTTTGCAGCGGTCGTAGGCACCTATCCGTTCAACTCGTTACTAGCGGCTGCTTTTTGTCTCATCGGGAGCGCTGTGTTAACCGTCGGTTTACGGATGCAGATCAACGCCCGTAACCGAACCAAATTGAACCGCTGGGAGCACCGATCGTTCGAGAGTGCGTACGTAGGCTGGCTTCTGGGTCACCTGGTGCTGTTTCTCACAGCCGTGAACTTTGTTGGTTGAACGTTTTCTAATTGGCATCGTTAGGGTTCTCAGCGTTGTCTTCAGGGTACGCGGGTTTATTCTCAAGGCAGCGCGCTGGGGCTGCAGGTTTTTGTTTCGGCGCCGCTCCCCACGGCTTGGTGCACGTGCGCGCACAAGCAACCCTGGCTGGCTAGCTGGCTGACCGGAGTTTTCCGCTCGAAAGCACGGTCGCATAAACCTCACGCATGTTTTTAATCAGTGTGTTCGAGCCCAGAAATTTCTCACGACCAAGGCGAGACACAGTTGGCCGGTGCCAATGTCGTCGTTATGCTAAGCAAATGCGACGACCGGTACCAGGTCTCCTTGCTGTTCGCGCCGAGTTTCAACGCGTCCTCACTGAAGAGAACGTCCAGGCTGTTCTCCGTGAGGCGAAGGAGACGTTCTCGACTGTCTTTGGGAGTGAGGAAAACCGTCAGGTCGGTATAACCGGGGACGTTTCCTTGGTAGGCATCGACGGTGCAACCGTTGTGTTAGCCCTAAAGGGCCAGTTTTGGCACCAGAGAGTTGTCGTTTTGCAACGACTGGACAAGTTCATTAGGGACCGAATCCCAGAGTGCATCGAAGTTGTAGCTCTGGAAGGCACCACGCCCGACACAGATGAGTTTGATAATCGGCGTTTATAAGCGCGCGGAGCGGTACCAGGGAGCGTTCTCCCCCAAAACTCGGTGCGGTTGTTCGCAACGCTGTCTAGAGCGAGCGTGCCCGAGCACGTTTGGTTATGCCTTGAATTAGGTACTGGGGGGAGAAAACACCTTTTCTGGGTACGAGGGTAGGCTATTCATGGAGCGCTTCGGGACGCTGCTTCCCGTGGACTCGCGCTGCTCGTAGCACATGTGGAGTTTCCGCTCGCTCACAGGAGCCATGCACATTCGTCATGAATGCCACACGATGTGCGTATTGTGCATACGGGCAATCGGCCTCCACGTACGTCAGACCATGCTTGTGAACGAGAAATGTCAACTCTGATTCCGAGCATTCGCATGTTGCGCTTACAACCAAGTCGTAATGGAAGAGAATAGGTCCCCAGACACGAACGTACAGGTTAAAATCGGGGTTTTCTCTCTGTCGTGGACACTGGCTTTTGAACGCTCTCTCTGCGACTGCTTCCTTTGCCGCTCTCTTAGCTCCGGATGTACATATGCCGGTCTGTCTTGTCCTTGAAGCTCCCGTGTAAGCAGTCGAGAGATGTCGATGGCAACGTTCAAGTTCCGACTTCGCCGCTTCCCGCTCTTGGTAACGCGTCCCACGCGTAGGGGCAAGTTGCGGTCCGCACGTCGTTCGCCATGTTCGTCTTCTGTGTACACAGCTTCGGTGTGTCTTCCGCAGCGCTGAGACTGGACTCTGATCAGACGCTCGCATATGCGTCTGCCGCAGCTCTTCCTGGACCGAGCGCCGCTCGGTGGCATGCGAAGGCTTACTTCAGCGCTCGATGCATGTCCGCGACTGACGTAGAAGGCGCTCGTCGAATCCATTCTTTGTTTGCATGCCCAATGCCGTACCGTACGATGACGGGCTTCTTCTGGGCGATTCCCTTTGCGAGTGCGCTGTATGGTGCAAAAGCAAGCATACGCTGTCCCGTTTGAGAAGGGATTCGTGGAATGCGATATTGGCCTTGGTGGAACAATCGAGCGAATGATAACGCCCATAGGAGAACCAGTCGAGTGATTTCGATCCGTCCACGCTGTTCTACAGCGAAGCGGTGATCCAGTCTGCACCAGAGGCGATCGCTGCGACGACTATAGTCAGGGACTTCATTCCATGCAACCAGAAGAGGCGAGTGCATCTGGGCGCGAATCCCCGTGTAACGTACGATGCAGCTGTC
>Ga0078972_1005239_pt1 | contig 33419 bp, 36 predicted proteins | sample YelNatPaOPGAMG01_FD_67568 | JGI IMG/M metagenome (GOLD analysis project Ga0078972, IMG submission 67568) | Hot spring thermophilic microbial communities from Obsidian Pool, Yellowstone National Park, USA - OP-RAMG-01 (SPADES assembly) (version 2) | ecosystem: Environmental > Aquatic > Thermal... | reverse complement strand
ATGGCGCCGGGGGCGGGATTTGAACCCGCGCGGCCCCGAGGGGCCACGGGCTATCTCTCATGGAGATATGTTGGCTCAAGGCCCGCGCCTTATCCTGGCTTGGCTACCCCGGCTTAGCCTATGCTGATTCATCCCCAGCTTTAATTGTTTCCGGCTATTTTGAACCCGGTTCCCAGCTTCTCAGATAGTTGATCTGCTGCGGGGTTAGCTCCTCGACCTCGGCCCCCATGGATTCTAGCTTGAGCCTCGCGACGAGCTCATCGAGCTCCCTCGGCACATTTAGGACGTCTACTGGGAGTTTTCCCCGGTTTCTCGCGAGATATTCCGCTGAGAGGGCTTGCAAGCTGAAGGACATGTCCATCACATCGCTTGGATGCCCCTCTGCGCAGACAAGGTTCACGAGCCTACCCTCGCCCAGCAGATAGATCCTCCTACCATCCTTAAGCACGTACATATCTATGCATGGTAGTATCCTCTCCTTTCTAATGCTCATATCCTCGAGATCTCTCTTATCTATCTCGACGTCGAAGTGGCCGGCGTTTGCCAGTATTGCGCCATCCCTCATGAGCTTGAAGTGCTCTCCCCTTATCACCGAGATGTTGCCTGTCGCGGTTATGAAGAGCTCACCGTGCGCGGCAGCCCTCCTCATGCTCTCGACAGCGAACCCGTCCATGAGCGCTCTCAGGGCCCTTATTGGGCTTGCCTCGACCACGGTTACCCTCGCGCCCATTCCTCTAAGCCTCTGCGCTATCCCGGAGCCGACGTTCCCATAACCGACTACGACCACGTCTCTCCCGGCGAGGAGCATCCCAGTGGCCCTGATAACGCCGTCAAGAGCCGACTGGCCCGTGCCAATCGGGTTATCGAAGAGCTTCTTTGACTCAGCATCATTCACTGCGATCACGGGGTAAAGAAGCTTCCCATCTCTCGCGAGAGCCCTCAGCCTAAGGACGCCTGTCGTCGTCTCCTCGCATCCGCCAATCATCCGGCCCAGCAGCTCTCTAATATCGAGACCCCCGATTATGGGTCTCAAATACTTGAGCTCCTCGGACTCGATGCCGTAATAGAGCTTGTGAATCGTGGAGATTAGATCAGCGCCATCGTCTATTGTTATCTGAGGCTCATCGGCGAGGACATGACCGATACATTCATAGTATTCCCGGGTGGTCTGGCCCCTGAAGGCGTAGACCTTAGTCCCGCGAGCGGCGAGCGCCGCTGCGACATCATCTTGTGTGCTCATGGGGTTTGAGGCGCAGATGCTCACTTCGGCCCCGCCCTCCTACAATGGGCATGGCGGATATTCAGCCGCTCCTCTGGCTCTTCGAGCATAGGGGCAGGCTGATCCTCGGAAGTCTTCTCTCAATACCATACTGGCGTGGAGGACTGCCAATCTTTGCATATACGCAGGTCTCGGAGGATGTGCGGGGTGCATGTTACGTGGCATATACGGGCATAGAGCGTGAGGAGGTGATTCTCACGCGAAGCACTGACAGTAGCCGATATGCCTACGGCCCTATAATAGAGGTGGAGAGCCCGCCCGAGCCCTTTATCGAGGCTCTCTCCACGAGGCAGCCCCTAAGGCCCAAGCCTATACCAGCTAGAGTGAGAGGTCTCTCATCGCTTTTAAGGGCTCTTGTGACGCTGAGCGACGAGGTTGCCTCACCCCCGATATGGCATTATGAGGCCGGGGCGAGGAAGCATATACTCGGCCTATTAACTCCTCTTTATGATTATTATGACGCTGACGCCCTCCCAGTATTCCTTTATGTCGAGGTTGAGGATAGGCCTGGCCCCTTCATACGATACCTAGCACTAGATGGCGAGGAGATGGTTGAGTACTCCTCGAACATGTCCACGCCAAAATACTTGTATGGTAGGGTGGTGACGGTTAAGCAGATGCCCTTTTTAAAATCCTCAGCCAATCAATTATCTGTCTATCGATGATCTATCTACTGCCTACTGCTTCCAGAGCTCCTTTTTCAATAGATCTCTGACGGCTGTACGCATTACAGCGCTTCTACTGGGGTAGGCCCCCCTTCTCACGAGCTCGTCCATCCCCTCGATTAATGCCTCGGGCATCTTAACTGAAATGAGCTTCATACTCTAGATCACCTCGCGTCCCCTAGTATTATCCCGGTCTCTCATAAAACTTTCCGGAAAGCATACACCCTTGATTCTCAGTTCACGGTAATACAGGGCCGCTGAATCGCTGAAAGCTATCAGAAAACGAGGGTTTCCCGTTCGGTTAGAGCGCCCGCGATATTAGTTCTTCGCGCTCAGCCCTTAAATCCCATGCCATCTAGGTTTATAAATAACCCCTGCCCACATCATCCCCAGAGATATAGATTGTGTGGAGGTGAGGAGTGTATATGGCGGGAGCGGCAGAAATTCCTGTAATCATCCTCCGTGAGGGAACTCAAAGGACGAGGGGCAGAGATGCTCAGCTCAACAATATAATGGTTGCGAAGGTGATCGCGGAAGCGATGCGCTCATCCCTAGGGCCAAGGGGTATGGATAAGATGCTTGTTGACAGCTTCGGCGACGTGACAATAACGAGCGATGGCGCTACAATACTGAAGGAGATGGAGGTTGAGCACCCGGTTGCGAAGATGCTTGTCGAGGTGGCTAAGGCGCAGGACGCCGAGGTAGGAGACGGGACGACTACAGTCGTCGTCCTTGCGGGAGAGTTGCTGGCAAGGGCCGAGGAACTTATCGAGAAGGAGGTCCACCCATCAATAATCATAGATGGATATAAAAAGGCAGCTGTAAAGGCCCTTGAAGTATATGATCAGATAGCTATACCAGTCTCGATAGAGGATAAGGAGACCCTCAAGAAGATCGCGAAGACCGCGATGTACGCTAAAGTAGTCTCGGAAGACGCCGACTATTTAGCGGGAATAGTTGTTGATGCGGTTCTAAGAGTTGCTGAGCAGGTTGATGGGAAATGGACCGTTGACCTAGATAACATAAAGCTGGAGAAGAAGGAGGGCCAATCAATAAGAGATACATCAATAATCGATGGGATAGTACTGGATAAGGAGGTTGTCCACCCAGGGATGCCTAGGCTCATACATAACGCTAGGATAGCGGTGCTTGACTGCCCGCTCGAGATAGAGAAGACCGAATTTGATGCAAAGCTCCACATAGAGACGCCGGAGCAGATGAAGGCTTTCATGGAGCAGGAGGAGCAGATGCTCAAGGAGATGGTGGATAAGATAGCCGCGGCGGGCGCTAACGTGGTCGTATGCCAGAAAGGTATAGATGATGTAGCACAGCACTTCTTGGCCAGAAGGGGAATACTGGCGGTAAGGAGGGTGAAGAGGTCTGATATCGAGAAGGTGGCAAAGGCCACCGGGGCGAGGATAATCACGAGGATAGAGGAAATCTCGGAGAAGGATCTCGGGAGGGCGAAGCTCGTCGAGGAGAGGAGGGTTGGCGAGGACAAGATGGTCTTCATAGAGGGGTGCGAGAACCCGAAGGCGATAACAATCCTGATCAGGGGCGGGACAAAGCGGCTTGTAGATGAGGCTGAGAGGTCGATAAAGGACGCGCTAAATGTGGTGAAGGATGTGCTCGTTGAGCCCAAGATCGTGGCTGGCGGGGGAGCGCCGGAGATAGAGGTCTCCCTAGCGCTGAGGGACTATGCAAAGACGTTGCCCGGCAAGGAGCAGCTGGCTGTCGAGAAGTTCGCTGAGGCCGTGGAGATAGTTCCAGCGCAACTCGCAGAGAACGCCGGCCTAGACCCGATTGAGGCGATTGTAAACCTGAGGGCAAAGCATAAGGAGGGCCAGAGATGGGCCGGGATAAACGTCTTCGAGGGCAAGATCGATGACATGTACAAGCTCAACGTCTTAGAACCGGTGCTGGTGAAGAAGCAGGCGATAAAGTCGGCGGTAGAGGCTGCTGCGATGATACTCAGGATCGACGACATAATAGCGTTCCCTCGATTCTGATATAGCACCACTTCCTATCCTTCAGCCACGGCACGTAATCGCTCGGCCCTATGTGGACATTCTCCTCGCCTATATCATATGGTATCAGGCTCGTGACAGCGGTTGTCTTGGAGATCTTCTTGGAGGCCAGTCTCTCCCTCTCAAGCATGTTCAGGAAGTCCGTGTTGCCGCCGAAGTTGAGCTGGTAGGTCCTCTCGATCTTGACTCCCCTATCTACTAGGAGTTTTATGAGCACCCTGTGGAGGATTGTGGCGCCGACCTGGCTCTTCACATCATCCCCTATCAATGGTACTCCGCGCTTCTCGAATATCTCCTGCCACCTAGGCTCCCTTGCTATGAAGACAGGAATACCATTGACGAATGCGGCGCCAGCGTCGAGAACTTGCTCAACATACCACTTCGTGGCCGACTCGCTTCCAACCGGGAGGAAGTTCACCACGACATCGGCGCCAGCGCTCTTCAAGACATCAGCGACATCAACTGTTGGTGATGGATGCTTCTCTATCACTCCCTGTAAATATTTCCCGAGGCTGTCATGCGTCATCCCTCTCATGACCTCGACGCCGAGCCTTGGGACATCAGCGAACTTCATCGTGCAGTTTGGAGGGGCGAAGATCGCCTCCGATAAGTCCTTCCCAACTTTGTTCTTGTCGATATCAAATGCGGCGACGAACTCGATATCGCCGACATGATACGGACCAAGCCTCACATGCATCAATCCCGGTACAAATTCATTCTCATCCGCATCCTTGTAGTAGTAGACACCCTGAACGAGGGCTGAGGCGCAATTACCCACACCTATGATCGCAACCCTAACCTTCGGCATACATGAATAGCGTTCTAGGGGATATATATAGCTATTTCATATCCATGAAATAGCTATAGCCTCTCCGCTAATCCCCTAAGGAAGTCCTTAGCCATATCGAGGGCTCTCTCACCTTCCCTCGTCAAGGTGTAGTACTTTCTCTGGGGCCCCTCGCTATCAGCTCCGGGGCCAGCAGACGCTATCAAGCCCTCCGATTGCAGCTTATAGAGGACTATATAGCAGGTCACCCTGCCCGGCTTAAAGCCGAACTTCTCCTCAATCCTCTTCGCGATCTCATAGCCATAGAGCGGCCCCTCCTTCAACAGGCTCAGGACATAGAGCCAAAGATTCTCGATTGTCAGCTTCCGCATGAGCCTCCTATAGGCCGCGGTTTCCTGCAATTCCTCCTCAACTAAAATCCTCATAATAGGTGGATAAGAGGATTATGGATGACCGGATTCTTCTATATTTTCAGGCAGTCTTTCAAGAAATAAAAAGACTTGCTCGCGAGCCATAACTCTTTAAGATCCTTTAATCCGCCGGCGAATGGGGGCGCGATGAGGTATCGTGGGATGATAATGGATTTGGATGGCTGCGTCTACCGCGACTATGTGCCGACCGAGGGCGCCATAGAGGCGTTAAACAGGCTTAGAAGGCTTAGGGTCAGGGTCATCTATGTTACGAATAACCCGGAGACGACATCCGAGGAACTGGCTGAGAGACTTCATAGCCTCGGCGTGGAATGTTCACCCGATGACTTCATAACGGTCGGCGAGGCCGCTGCATCCTACATATACTCGAGATCGGGGGCGAGTAGGGTCCTAGTGATCGCGGGGAATGGTGTTAGGGAGTATTGCAAGCGCATGGGTCATGAGGTCCTTGATATGGAAGAATGGGATAAGGCCGAGTATGTCGTCGTCGGTGCTGACCGCGAGATAAATTACCGGAAGCTCGTGGCAGGGTTAAGGGCTATACTGAATGGTGCGATCTTCATAGGGACGAATCCCGATGCTGTTCATCCGGGGAGGGATGGCCCGGAGCCCGGTTCCGGGGCATTCGTCACAATATTCGAGTACATGACGGGCGTCAAGCCGATAATCGTTGGAAAACCATCCAAGATAATAATGGAGCAGGCGTTAAAGAGGTTGGGGATGAGGCCTGAAGAGATTCTCGCGGTTGGTGATAGGGTTGACACAGATGTTAAAGCGGGGAAGCTCATAGGCGCGGACACAGCCCTCATCCTAACCGGGATAACGCAGGAGAAGGATCTACCAAGTATACCGCCCGAGCTTAAGCCCACTCATGTATTCAGGAACCTGCGTGAGCTTGTGGAGAGGCTCTATACCTGAACCTGCCTACTTAATACCGGGAGCCTATAATCCTCTTTCACGGTCCTCAGCACTATCTTCGTCTCGGTGGATGCCACGCCATCAAGCTTCCCTATCTCATCTAGGATCCTAGCTAGCTCTTCATTACTCCTAGCCCTAACCTTAATGAGGCAGTAATGCTCACCAGTAACGTCATGCACCTCTAAGACCTCGGGCATCATCGAGAGCTTCTCAAGCACTTCCTCATACTTCGGCGGCCTGACGGTAACAGCGATGAAGGCGGTCACGATATAACCTAGCTTCTCCGCATCCACGATAGCCTGTATCTTCCTGATCACGCCGAGATTGATCAGTCTCTTGATCCTAGAATAGACGGCCGCCTCACTCATCCCAACCCTCTTCGCGATCTCGGAGTAGGATGCTCTACCATCCTCCTGTAGAATCTCGATTATCTCCAGGTCCTTCTGATCCAAGACCTCCTTCCTCATCCACCAATATCTTCATAGCATACCCGATATATTTTTATTGGTGGTGAAGACGCCTGCAATAGAGGCCCCCATATACTTGGAAGGGGCTTAGGCGGGGGTTGAAGGGAGCGGGCTTGCATGAGTTGTAAGGTTGGAGTTGCATGGGGTGAAGAGCTCCTAGACTACAGCTTCCCATTTCCACATCCATTTAGGAGGGAGAGGGCGGTAGCCTTCTATAAGGAGCTGAGCAATCTCGCGGAGCATATGGTAGGCTCGATAATGGTTGTGAAGCCTGAGCAGGCATCCCTAGATGACCTCCTACTCTTCCATGAGGCAGGCTATGTGGATTTTGTAAGGAGGAAGTCGGAGGAGGGGCGTGGATACTTGGACTACGGCGATACGCCCGCGTTCAAGGGATGCTATGAGGCATCACTCTACGTGGTTGGGGCGACGCTGAAGCTTGTCAAGCTAATACTCGCCCACGAGATCGAGCATGGATTCAACCCTGTTGGCGGACTTCATCACGCTAGGAGAGGCTCAGCAGCTGGGTTCTGTATATTCAACGATGCGGCCATAGCGATAGAATACTTGCTGAGGAGGGAGAGGCTGTCGGAGATCCTATACGTGGACATAGATGCTCATCATGGCGACGGAGTCTTCTACAGCTTCTATGGAGACGCTCGCGTCAGGATCCTTGATGTTCATCAGAATGGGAGGACCCTGTATCCTGGAACTGGGTTCCCACATGAGCGGGGTGCTGGCAACGCTGTTGGGACGAAGCTGAATATAACGCTCTTGCCCGGGGCTGGGGACAAGGAGTTCATGGAGGCATGGAACGAGATGGCCGAGGACTTTCTAGCAGACTCGAGGCCTGAGTTCATAATACTCCAAGCTGGGGCCGATGGCCTCGCAGGAGACCCGCTCACGGGTCTAAACTATACTGAGAATGTCCACGCCTTCGTGGCCTCAAAGCTCCACAAGCTTGCTCATGAGAGATGTGATGGCAGGCTCCTCGCCCTCGGCGGAGGAGGCTACGACATCTCCAATGTGGCCAAAGCATGGACCGCGGTGGTGAAAGCCCTCGCTACTCAATCCTAATCCTATATCCGGTGATCTTCTTCCTCGCAACCACCTCTAGAACCCCTTCCTTATATCTCGCCTTCACGGATTGTGGATCTATCTTCGCTGGGAGTCTCACGTGAAGGACGTATCTCCTTCCCTCACCACCTCTCAGTGGGGACCTGCATGGAGCTTCTATCCTGAGGTAATCCTCTCCGGCGATGAGCCCTATCTCCTCTTTGCTCGCTCCCGGGAGATCCGCCGTCAGCCTAACCTCATCCCCGGACTCATAAACGTTGTAGAGTGGTGTTATGCAGCCGCTCCTCTCCTCGGCCTCCCTCATGAGCCTGAAGAACTCGTCCTCCATCCTGCTTATCTCGGCCTCAACCCTCCTAAACTCCTCTAGGATCCTCCTCCAAATATTCCTCCTCCACTCCTCCATCCTCGGATCACCTCACAGGTAGACTGGTGGGAGCTCGAGCTCCTTGGACTTCTGGATCCCGCGCATCACCTGATCGGTCCTCATCATCAGATCCCTGAGCCTGAGCCTAAGCTCTTCGGCGCTCTCGAGAAGCGGCTTAACATCTATTTCGATTCCCAAGAACTTCGAGAGATAGGAGACTACCTGGCCGGCAGCTCCTGGGTCTGGGTAGTTATAATGTGCCTGCGCCAAGATTATGGCGGCATCGAGCCCAGCCCTTACGGCATCTCTCAAGAGCATCCCCTTTATTCCAGCGATAAAGCCATCCTTAAACCTATTAGCCCCATTAAGCCTGACGAGCATTTCTGTTATCTCTGGCCTGCTTCCCAGAACATAGATCTCCGGCTTCTCTATGTCGAGCCTATTTGGCTCAGGTATCCCGGAGACCGATATAAGGAGCTTCCCATTCTTTCGCTTAATCCAGTTCACGAGGCTCTGTGAGAGCGGCCTAATCATGGGTGGTGGTATAGGGATGTCGGATACTATCGCAACGATCCTATCCCTGTAGTATATCCTGATAAGTTCCTTTATCTGCTCATTCCTCACGGAGATTAGGGGTGGCAGGAGCTCCGCATCGATATAGCCGGCCTCCCTCATCTCGAGCCTATCAACTATGTATGATGTGGCTATGGCCCCAACGAGCCCCACATCCGGGAACCCCTCGATAAATATCAGGTCGCGCCCTTGGATAGGCTCAACCTCAACTATGCTTATTTCCTCAGCCTCTGACATCAATTAATCTTCTGAGGTCCCCTAGATAAACTTGCGCAAAAGGGTGGGAGAAAATACTTTTTAGTAGGACTTCTCTACCGCATCACCGGATGGTGGATTCCTATGAGTGAGACCCCTGTTAGCAGCTCCTCTGTAGCGGCAACTGAAGCCGGCAAGAGATATTATGGGCATAAGCTGAAAGAGATTTGGTCAAGATCTCTAGAAAATCCTGAGGCCTTCTGGAGCGAAGTCGCGGAGAACATCACTTGGTTCAAGAAGTGGGACAAGGTCTATGTGTGGGATCCACCCTTCGCGCGATGGTTCATTGGAGGAGTCCTCAACGCCTCCTACAACGCCCTTGACGTGCACCTGAAGAGGGGCTTGAAGAATAAGGTCGCGATATTCTGGGAGGGTGAGGAGGGCGCGACCAGAGCATTAACGTACTACCAGCTCTGGAAGGAGGTTAACAGATTCGCTAATGCCCTGAAGAAGTTGGGTGTCAGGAAGGGCGACAGGGTCTCGATATATCTACCCATGATACCGGAGCTCCCGATAGCGATGCTCGCTTGCGCCAGAATAGGTGCCATACATAGTGTAGTCTTCTCGGGATTCAGCGCGACGGCGCTAGCCGATAGGATAAACGACGCGGAGGCGAAAATACTCATCACGGCCGATGGACTATATAGGAGGGGCAAGATAGTTCCGCTAAAGACGACGGCGGATGAGGCGCTCGCATTAACGAAGACCGTCGAGAAGGTTATAGTCGTGAGGAGGGTTGGGCTCGAGAATACGCCGATGAAGGAGGGCAGGGACTTATGGTGGCATGATGTCGTCAAGGATGTCGAGCCCTATTGCCCGCCTGAGCCAATGGAGTCGACAGACCCGCTCTTTATCCTCTATACTAGCGGGACTACGGGCAAGCCAAAGGGGGTTGTCCACAGCACTGGAGGATACCTCGTCTGGGTCTGGGCAACCCTCAAGTGGGCATTCGACCCGCAGCCCGATGACATCTGGTGGTGTACGGCTGACATAGGCTGGATAACCGGCCATAGCTACGTGGTCTATGGCCCGCTAATACATGGGCTGACGCAGATAATGTATGATGGAGCACCTGATTACCCGGCCCCCGACAGGTGGTGGGAGATAATCGAAAAGTATGGCGTGACGGCCTTCTACACCGCCCCAACAGCCATCAGGATGCACATGAAGTTTGGCGAGGAGTGGGCTAGGAGGCATGATCTCAGCAGTCTTAGGATACTTGGATCAGTTGGCGAACCAATAAATCCTGAGGCCTGGAGATGGTTTTACGAGGTTATAGGCGGTGGGAGATGCCCGATAATAGATACTTGGTGGCAGACTGAGACCGGCGGATTCATGATCTCGCCGGCCGCTGGGATAGAGCTCATCCCGCTCAAGGCCGGGTCCGCGACGTTCCCGCTGCCCGGAGTCCATGCCGAGGTTGTGGATGAGGATGGCAGGCCTGTTAAGCCCTTCGAGAGAGGATACCTCGTGATACTAGCCCCATGGCCTGGAATGCTGATGACGCTGTGGAGGGATCCTGAGCGCTACAAGGAGGTTTACTGGTCGAAGTTCCAGCCGAATAAATATCTCCAGTTTAAGATAACACCGCCGGCGATCTACTACACCGGAGACTATGCGATGAAGGATGATGAGGGGTACTTCTGGCTCATGGGAAGGGCTGATGATGTGATAAAAGTGGCGGGGCACAGGATTGGCACGGCCGAGCTTGAGAGCGCCTTCGTCAGCCACCCAGCCGTTGCGGAGGCCGCGGTGATAGGGAAGCCGGATCCGGTGAAGGGCGAGAGCATAGTTGCCTTCGTAATCCTGAAGTCGGGATATCAGCCTACAGACGAGCTCAGGGATGAGCTGAAGATGCATATCAGGAAGACGATCGGCCCCGTTGCCACGCCAGATGCAATCTTCTTCGTATCATCCCTGCCCAAGACGAGAAGCGGCAAGATAATGAGGAGGGTCCTGAAGGCGGTGGTGAGCGGAGGACAGCTTGGAGACATCACCACGCTCGAGGACGCGGCCTCAGTCGAGGAGGCCAAGAAGGCAGTCGAGATGCTGAGAAAAGCCATGGAGGAGGCAGCGAAGAAGTAAATTCTTCCAAAAGGTCATTTTTTCTCTAGGCAAACCCTTCTCCTTAATTTCCCGAGACTTATCATATCTGGTGGTTCGGATTGGTGAAGGTTGGGGTAGTTGGGGCTGGAAGGGTTGGGAGCACAGCCGCCTACACGCTCCTAGCTCTCATAGATCTTGATGAGATTGCCCTTGTTGATGTCTTAGGTGATCTGGCTGAGGGGGAGGCCCTAGACCTAATGCACGCAGCCCATGCTCTTGGGAAGAAGACGAGGATATGCGGAGGCCCTGATTACAGCCTCCTGAGGGGATCGAGCCTGATAATAGTCACGGCTGGTGCGGCGAGGAAGCCGGGAATGTCGAGGCTCGACCTACTCAAGACAAACGCGGAGATAATGAAGCAGGTTGCCGCAGGTCTCAGGAATGTTTATGGTGACGCGGTGGTGATGGTGGTCTCAAACCCCGTGGACTTGATGACATATCTTCTTTGGAAGGAGCTCGGGATCCCGAGGCGCAGGATAATGGGGATGGGAGGGGTTCTTGATACAGCAAGGCTTTGGAGCATCCTTGGGCATAAGAGCAGTGATATTGTCCTAGGGGAGCATGGGGACAGCATGTTCATCCACGGCGAGCATCGTAATCTCGAGGAGCAACTCAGGGGGCAGGCGATGGAGGTGATAAGGAGGAAGGGCGCGACAATCTATGGGCCAGCGGCATCAATCTATATCCAAGCAAGAGCTATTCTTACGGATTCTAGGGAGATCCTGCCAGTCTCTGCGATCCTAGACGGAGAGTATGGTCTCAGAGATATAGCTGTTGGGGTTCCGGCGAGGATAGGCCGAGAAGGGATAATTGAAATAATCGAGTATGAAGATGCTCGTGAGGGAATCGTCTGCTCGGCATCCATCCTCAGGAAGAGGCTACATGAGACCGGCTGCTAGGTTGGAAAGCTTTAAGCTGGGTGCCATAGCATCTTGAGCACGATGGAGAGGACGAGCAGGATTCCGGGCTTCTACAAGCTCACGGTCGAGGAGAGGCTGAAGATAGTCGCAGAGTTCGCTGGGCTGAGCGAAGAGGAGGTTGAGCTTCTAAGAAGATATGCGGCGCTCGACAGGGATACCGCTAACAGGATGATCGAGAACGTTATTGGAACGTTCCAACTTCCACTCGGAATAGCTGTAAACTTCCTGATCAACGGCAGGGATTACATGGTTCCTATGGTTATCGAGGAACCATCCGTGGTTGCAGCCGCCTCAAATGCGGCGAGGATGACGAGGGAGGGTGGCGGGGTCTTCGCTCAGAGCACCGAATCCCTGATGATAGGACAGATACAGCTCGTCGGGATCAAGGATCCCTATGCCGCAAGGCTCGAGGTCCTGCGAAACAGAGAGGAGATACTGGCGATCGCCAACGAGCAGGACCCGGTCCTCGTCAATCTCGGTGGAGGGGCAAAGGATCTCGAGGCGAGGGTAATCGAGACGAGGCTTGGCCCCATGCTGATAGTCCACCTGATAGTCGATGTGAGGGATGCTATGGGGGCTAATGCCGTGAATACCATGGCTGAGGCGGTTGCGCCAAGGCTCGCCTCAATAACCGGTGGAAGATATAGGCTCAGGATAATATCGAACCTGGCCGATAAAAGGCTTGTCAGGGCTTGGACGAGGATCCCGCCTGAAGCTGTCGGCGGGAGAGAGGTTGCAGAGGGGATAGTCGAGGCGTGGGCATTCGCGGACGCTGACCCATATCGCGCCGCGACGCATAACAAGGGGATAATGAATGGCGTTGACGCTGTGGTGATCGCGACCGGAAACGACTGGAGGGCTGTCGAGGCCGGGGCGCATGCTTACGCCTGTAGATTCGGCGCATACAAGCCGCTCAGCACTTGGGAAATCGATGAAAAGGGGAATCTCGTCGGGAGCTTGGAGATGCCGCTAGCCGTCGGGATAGTTGGCGGCGCGACTAGGACAAATCCCCTTGCAAGGATATGCTTGAAGATCCTCGGCGTCAAGACCGCTAGGGAGCTCGCAGAGGTGATAGGCGCAGTCGGTCTCGTCCAGAACCTTGCGGCGCTGAGGGCCTTGGCAGCCGAGGGCATACAGGCCGGCCACATGTCACTCCACGCGAAGAATATAGCGATCATGGCTGGGGCCGTGGGCGATGAGATAGACCAAGTGGCCGAGATCATGGTGCGCGAGAAATGCATCAGGCTGGATCGCGCGAAGGAGATACTCGAAAAACTGAGAAGGGAGAGAGAAAGGAGGTAAAGCTGGCCGAGGAAGACAGCCCTTGAGCGATTATCCCACCGCGCTTCAGAAGAAGGGTGTTAGAGTTCTGGGGGTGGCGGAGAGCTTTAGAAAAGATGTCGGGGGGAAGGCAGCCCTAGCCGGCGTCGTTATGCGCGGCGACCTCATTATAGATGGTGTGGTATTCGGCGAGTGCACGGTCGGCGGCATGGACGCAACTGACAGCATCCTCGAGATGTATAGGTCGCTCGGGAGGGAGGATATCATGCTCCTGATGCTAAACGGCTGTATAATAAGTTGGTTCAACGTGATCGATCTCCAAAGGCTTCATGAGGAGACGAGACTTCCCGTGATCTCCGTGACATATAACCCGAGCACCGGGATTAGGGAGTATTTCCTCAAGTATTTTCCCGATGACTGGGGAAAGAGACTCGAGGTCTACGAGAGGAATGGACCGAGGGTCGAGATGACGAATAAGAACGGCTTCAAGGTCTATTTTAGGTCTGTGGGACTTGACCCAAGTGACGCCGCCAAGATAATTGACCGGTACACGATCTTCGGCAAGGTGCCTGAACCATTGAGGGTTGCGAGGATCCTTGCTCACAGCCTCCTCAAACACATGAGGAAAAGATGATATGCGGCTTCTGACGGGTCATTTTGAAGAGGCGTGGCGCTTTACTTAGTTGGGCTTGGCCTTGGAAGTAGTGGCTACCTGACGAGAAGGGCCATGGAGGTTATCAAGAGGTCTGATAAGGTTTACTTGGATACCTACACGAGCTTCTTCGAGCCGGGGCTCATCGAGGAGCTAAGGACGATCTTAGGCTCTAGGCTTATTGAGGCTGATAGAAGGCTCTTGGAGGAGGGTGTCTCGCGCATAGTTGAGGAGGCCGGTGAGATGGACGTCGCGATACTCATTCCCGGAGACCCCCTAATAGCCACAACCCATATCTCGATTATTATTGAGGCCGCGCGGAGGGGTGTTGAACATCACGTGATACACGGCGTTTCAGCCTGCTCAGCCCTCATCTCCGCCTCATGCCTTCAGGCATATAAGTTCGGGAAGATCGTGACGATCCCTAAGAGCGGTATTGGGGTCGAGACATGTTATAGGGCGATACTCGAGAACATGGAACGCGGCCTCCACACACTCATACTTCTCGACACGGCGGATGGAGGCCTAGACATACCATCGGCAATAAGGATGCTTATGCGGGTTGAGGATGAGGTTGGGATGGGCTTGATAACGCCTGAGAGGCTGGTAATATGCTTGGCTAGGATAGGGTTTGGGGATGAGTTCAGGTGGGCTGGAAGTCTCGCCGAGGCGCTTGAGAAAAGTTACCCGCCGCCGCCACATAGCATGATCTTCCCGGGAAGCCTCCACTTCTCCGAGGCCGAGGCGCTTGAGACACTGCTGGGCGCGAGCCCCAAGGCAATTGAACAGCATAAGTTGCCTTGGAGCATTTGGCAGAGGCTACAGAAATATATCGCGAATGTCGAGAACGCGTTAAGGAGCCTCGAGCTCGTAGACCAGTCGAGCGAGGTCAGAGAGGTCTTAGACTTGGTGGATAGGTATCTTGATGATTCGAGGAGGTTTCTATCAGGCGGCCGCAGCTTCGACTCCTTAGCGACAATATCATATGCTGAGGGGCTGTTAGACTGCCTCAGGATGCTCGACAGAGTCAGGTTCTCCTGGGGCTTGAGGCGCGATTAGATCGTGATAAATGACTCAATCGGTATATTAAACTCCTCCATGAGCTTCTCCTTAACTCCTCTCAGGGCTATTATCGAGAACATTCCCGAGATATTCGCCTTAAGCTCCTTGCATAGGGTTATCATCGCCCTCATCGTGCCGCCCGTCCTGATTATATCATCGACGAGGAGGACATATTCTCCTTTCTTCACGAGGCCCTTCGGGAGGTAGATGTATCGGTATGCCCCCGACTCGAATATCTGCTTAACCTCCACGAAGTCCCTCACGCCGATCTTCTTGCTCTTCCTCGCGATCGCTAAGCCTACCCCAAGGATTGAGGCCAGCTGGTATGCGACTGGTATACCGTCGGACTCCATGGTCATCACCCTATCAACCTTGAAGCCCATGAGCTTCTCGAGCTCGGCTAGTACTATCTGCTTCAATATAAGCGGGTCATGGATTATCTCGCTCGTATCTATTGCCCCAACTTCATCCCTTGCAAGCCTTCGCTTAACCTCATCCAGCAGGAACTCCCTTTTAAAGGCCGCTATAATGGCCCTAGACTTCTCGGGGCTCGGGAGAACATGGCCATTCACGTATCGCGAAAGGACGGCTGGCGGGAGGCCGAGGATGGAGGAGAGCTTCTCATAGGACATATGCTTCTTAAGCATCCTAAGAGCCTCGATCGAGTTCAGCCTATACCAGAGTTCATCCAGCCTCCTCAACTCCCAGACACCTAGGAGAGGTGGCTCGGCTTGGAATTAAAACCTCCACTTAAGACGATCATCAACGGATAAATAGGGTGGGTCCAGCTTCTGTGCAGTGATGGGAGAGAGGGCTGGGAAGCGCGTCCTAGCATCAGGGGCATTTGAGCTTCTTCATCCAGGCCATGTCAGGTTTCTGGTGGAGGCTAAACGTGTTGGGGGCGAGGGCTCGAGGCTTGTAGTTGTCGTGGCCAGGGATGAGACGATTAGGAGGAGGAAGGGGAGGGAGCCGATTCTCGGAGAGGAGGCTCGGAAGGAGATAATTTCGATGCTTAAGCCGGTTGACGAGGTGATTCTCGGCCACGTCCCATTCTCATTCGAGAAGGTGATCGAGGAGGTGAAGCCGGATATAGTGGTCTTCGGATATGATCAGGAAGATTTGATGAGGGAGTTCATGAAATTCGTCGAGTCTAGGGGGCTGAATGTGAAGGTCGTCAAGCTTGGGAAGTTCTCGTCGCAAGGTCCATCCAGTACATCGGAGCTCATTAGGCGGGCAGCGGAGATCATGGGTAGGGGCTCATAATGCTAGGTCGAGTGGGCTCAAGCTCACCCTCACGCACACTATATCCCCATCCCTCAGCCCGAGCTTCTCCCTGAGACAGACGGGCGACAATATCTCGATGACCTCCCTCGGGTAATGTGTCCTCTCTATGAAGAGTATCGCGGCCTCCTCCTCCCCGACACGCGCCTTGATGCATTTCGCGCCGCCATAAGACCTCTTCCCATTACTAAACCTCTCTATCTCTATTCTCGCAGCCCTCTCCACCAAAGCTCTCTTCAATATATCATCCCTCCCGATCAGCCTCAGGTTCAATGTCCCGGGATAGGGCTTGAACCCGAGCTTCTCCTCAAACTGCCTCGTGTAGAATGGTATCTGGACATAGTAGGCGCCCTCACCCAGCCCGGTGAAGACCCTGCCCGTAAGCGTGATCTCGGACGGCCTCTCCAGAACCTCCTTCAACTTGGCGTGAAGCGATAGCATCAGGTCAAGCGCTTTATTCGTCAGCCTTATGACAGCGCCTCTCCCCGATGACTCCCTCTCGATAAGCCCCTCCTTCTCAAGCTCTATCAATAGCCTTGAGGCGGATTGCTGCGAGATCCCAATCTCCTCGGCGAGCTTGGCCGTAGAAATCCTAACGCCACCAACAAGAGCATTCTCCTGGGCTAGGCGAAGGATAATCCTACCCTTACTGCTGAGGATCTCCTCGAGCGGCATTCAAACGCTTATGGTCTCGTTTAGCTTTAAGCCCTCCTCCGAGAAGAGCAGGAGATCTATGCCGTTCCCGCTCGCCGCATCCCTTGCTATCGCCGCCCTTATTGCCTTTATCGCGAGGGCTCTAACGTCCTCGGGTGATAGGTCAGGCTTATAATCAGCCTCGATTACGCCGATGGCTATCTCGGCACCAGAGCCCACAACCGCGTAGTCATCCTCGATCATGGATCCCAGCGGGTCGAGGACTATGATATGCGGCCCTGTATCATCAAATCCGCCGACAATAGTCTCCGCGATATAGGGCATGAACCTGCTATCGAACAGGTAGTTTGAGAGAACCTTCGCGACAGAGACAACCTTGGGCTCCTTCCTATACGTGTACCTGTAGATGTTTATCTCGGCCTGAGCACCCTTAACCAAGATCTGCATGTCACCGACCAGGCCTGCGCAGGCGGCGCCTATCTTCGGGGTTATCTGGAAGACCTTCCTAACATTCTTGCTCATCACGAAGTAGCCATATGTCAGCCTCTTCTCTGAGGCCAGGACGACGGCATTAGCCGTCTTTATGCCGACCGTGGTCGCGCCGGGGAACGGGTATTGGAATGCCATGATGGTCGATTAGTGTTGGGATTCCCGGTTCTTAACCTTTCGCGCACTAGCCATAGCGCCCCGTTAGAAGGCTCTCCGAGAACCGCCTCCTCTCCTCCACTGTCTCCTCGTAAAGCCTTCGATAGAGCTTTTTCTCGGCCTCGCTCATCACATAACCCCTCCTAGCCATCATCCTCTCAGCAGCTTCGATCATTCGGTCCACGCCAACCCAGTCCCAGACCCTGCCCTTAACATACCATGTGAATGGCGGTACATATTTGGGATATGGCTCTCCGGATGTAACGAGATTGCACATTATGCCTATCATGGAGCCTGTTGATAGGAGGGAGCCGATCCCGGTCTTCGTGTGATCACCTATAAATGCCCCGAGCTTGATCATCCCCGTGTCCACGAGCCTTCCAGCCGCTGGAGCCCTGACCGAACCATAATCGTTCTTGAGATCGCTGGTCGTCGTTAATGCTCCGAGATTAACCCACTCGCCGATATAGCTATGGCCCGCGAAGCCCGCATGATACTTATTCGAGAATCCTTGGAATATTGTCTCCTCAACCTCCCCTCCAACCCTGCACATGGGCCCTATCGATGAACCGGAGATCCTGCCGCCCACAATCCAAGAACCTCTTCCAACATAGCATGGCCCGGCAACATAGCTATGTGGAAAGATCACTGCATCATCATCAATTACTATCGGGCCGCTTGTCGTGTCAAGAACTACACATGGATAAATCTTGGCGCTCCCTGAGACCATGACGTCCTCTTTATCCCCCACCACGTAGACGCCTTCGCCGCCCGGCCTTTCCCATGACCTAAGCCGTCTAAGCCTCTCCAAATCCCTCTCAAGCTCGAGCCTATGATATTTCACAAGATCCCATGGATATTTTACAAACCTCACCCCATCAGCCTCCCGGGTTCCAAGCTCATGCACAACCCTCTCAAGCACTTCTCCGATATTCCCACACCCCCTCAGCATACTCTCGACATCATTCTTCCTGATGAGTGCGTAGACCGGCTCGCCCTCCTTCACCGTGACTCCATCCTCGAGCTTGAGGAGATTCTCGTCGAAGAGCCATCTACCATTAATGATGAGGAGATCCTCGTCTCTCATGAGGGCCTTAACATCATCAAGTGCGTGGACCTCGCCGGCGTTTGCAAGCCTCTTGTGAGCAACATCGAACAACATGCTCCTAACATAGAAAACTATGTGACCCTCGACGCTTAATGTGATCTTCTCGTAGAGCATGCTCGCGCCGCATCTAAGGGTGTAGACCGGCCTCGCCAACGTGAGGGGCCTCAAAAACTCTTCGGCATCATCCTCATAGACCGCCACGAGCACGTTAGACACCCGCCTCTCAAGGGCTTAAGTCTTCTCCAAGAACCCTTCTTAGAGCCCTCTCAATGAATTCTATGTCCGTGCTATAGGTTAAGTCGAGGACCCATGAGTCCAGTGGGATAACTTTTACCCTGCATAGGCCCTCGTCTATCATAAGCTGGACGGCTGCTGTCAGCTCGAGCTCCCCCCTGATGGGATGGGGCTTAACGCGCCTGCAAGCCTCGAATATCGCCGGGCTAAACCTCCAGAGATTCATGTTCACGAGCACACCATACCTAGTCCTATATGCCCCCGGGTTCTCAGGCTTCTCGATTATCCTGACAAGGTTCAGGTTATCATCAACTTCCATGACCGCGAATGACCTAACCCTCTCCGGCCCAAAGTTTCCAGACGAGAGCAGGGACTCTAGCCTGAAGCCACCTACATAACATGGATTATGATCTTCTGCCCTGATCACGGGGTCAAGAGCATCCCTCGGGTAAAAGTTATCGCCATTCAGCGCGAGGAAGACATCATCCCCGGCGAAGTCCTTGGCGGCATAGACGGCGTCAGCGGTCCCGAGGGGCTTCTCTTGGATCGCAAAGCTGATAGAGATCCCCAGTTCTCGGCTAACCTCATCAAAATAGCTCCTTAGTTCGAGATGCTCCGGCCCTACGACGAGACAGGCTTCACGGATCTTAAGCCCCGCGAGAACCCTTAACTGATGATAAATGAACGGCTTCCCGGAGATGGGGATGAATGGCTTCCAGCCGAGCTTCGCGAACTTCTCAATTTGTGGGTCAAGGGATACCTGGCTCAAGCTGCTCCTCATCCGCTTGCCCATCCCGCGCGCGAGAATCACAACCTTACCGATCAGCCTCGATCACCCCAACTTGCTGATCCTAAGCCTATCACCCGGCTTAAGCCCGAGGATCTCTGCGGCATTTCCACGATTCACCGAGAGCTCGAGATACCCCCATCCCCCGACTGTGAGCAACAGCTGGCCAGCCTCCACGAAGCCATAAGACTTCACATATCTGCATCTAATCTCTCTCCCCGGGATGCTTACAAAGGCCTCGCTGCCGAGCTCTAAGCCGAGCTGCGCGGGCCTAAGATTCGTCACAAGGTTCCCGAATCTATCCACATGCATTATTGTCGCTTCAGCTGAGTCACCCTCGATAATGGGCTCCGGCAGCCTCATAACTGTATAGGACTCAACCCTCTTGCCGAGGCTTGAGGGTTTCTCTCCCCGGGCGAGCCTACCGACAACATGGGCGAAGACATCCCTCGCATGGAATGTCTCAACATCCCTAGGCGGAAGCCTAGATTCATCGATCTCATAGGCCGCGGATACCCCAAGGATCTCGGCGGCCGGCGCCATGAAGCCCGTATCAGGGCCGACGAATACATCACCCCTCGTGGTCTCCAAGATTATTCCCCTCCTCCCGGTTCCTACTCCCGGATCAACTACGCAGAGATGGATCGTGGCCGGAGGCATGTATGGCGCGCTCACTCTCAGGATGAAAGCTGCCTGAAGCTCGTTAAACGGCATAACCTCGTGCGTGAGATCAATTATCACCGCATCCCTGCAGTATGATAGTATGACACCCTTCACCTGCCCCACGTATGGATCCGCGAGCCCAAAGTCCGTGAGGATCGAGATAACAGGCCTAGCACCCGCCATCCTGAAGGTCAAATAATATAATGAAGCTCAGCGCTTTTAACTATCCTCACTTCATCAGTCAGCCAGGATTCATCATCGCTATGACGTGGGTTTACGGTCCAATATATGAATCCAGCCTCTCTTGCGGCTTCGGGGAAGCGTTTATTCCTAGGTGCGGCATTTGATGGGGCGTGATAAGGGTTAGGAAGGCTGATGGCAGGCTAGAGCCCTATGACGGCTCTAAGGTGCTGAGGACAGTCCTCTACCTTGGGCTGGACCGGGCTGACGCGGAAAGGATAGAGAGGGAGGTTTCTGAGAGGGTTTACGATGGAATACCAACATCCGAGATCCTCACGATGATCCGCGAGCTCGCGGAGGAGGTTAGGCCCGAGCTCTCCCACTCCAGGGATATTAGGGAGGCGATCTCGGCGATGAGGCCGAAGCCCGACTTCGAGGATTACGCTAGGATGGTATTAAGGGAAGCTGGATACCTTGTCGAGCCCGGGAGGGTTCTCGAGGGCAGATGCGTGAGCCATGAGATAGATGGCATAGCATTCAAAGGTGATGAGGTCTTCGTTGTCGAGGTGAAGCATCACTTCAACCATCACACGTACACTGGGCTTGGCACGATATTGGAGCTATGGGCCGCGCTTGAAGATCTAAAGGAGGGCTATAGGCTGGGCTTCCACCCATATGCCTTCACATCCGCGATCCTAGTCTGCAACACGAAGATCTCCCAACATGCAGAACAGTATGCGAGGTGTAAGGGGATAATGTACATGGGATGGAGGTATCCGAGGGCATTCTCGCTCAGCGACATCGTATCGAGCAAGAGAATCTATCCGATAACTATGCTCAAGGAGCTTCCTACTGAAAAGATCACGAAGCTCGGCGATCGCGGGATAGTGACGCTGAACCAGCTAATCAGGCTCCGGGTGGATGAGGTGGCCGAGATGCTTGGGGTGAGCATTGAAGAGGCCGAGCGGGTTAGGGAAATTGCGGAGAAGATTCTCTCAGGCTCACGTCAAAGCTAAGAGGGGATATTGGAAGTGATGCTTGGTATGGAGCTGATCGAGATAGATGGGTCCATGGGTGAGGGCGGTGGCCAGATTCTCAGGAACGCGGTCTCGCTCTCCGCCGTCTTGATGAAGCCGATAAGGGTCTACAATATCAGGGCTAAGAGGAGTAATCCGGGGCTGAGGCCACAGCATCTCACGGGGGTCAAGGCTGTTGCAGCCCTCTCATCGGCGGAGGTTTCAGGCCTCTATGTGGGCTCCAAGGAGATAGTCTTCAGGCCGAGGGCCCTTAAGGGGGGTAAAATGAGTTTCGATGCCGGAACAGCCGGCAGTACGACGCTCATACTCCAGAGCCTCATGCCTGTCATGGCATTCAGCAGGGAACCAGTCGAGGTGGAGCTTAGGGGTGGGACGAACAACCCCATGGCACCGCCGGTCGAGTACTTCCAATACGTCCTGATACCGATCTTAGAGAGGATGGGCTGCAGCTTCGAGGTCGAGCTCCTGAGGAGGGGCTTTTACCCGAGGGGCGGAGGCGTGGTTAGGGCGAGGTCGAAGCCCGTCGAGAGCCTCAAGCCGATAAGATTGATGGAGTCTGGTAGCGTGAGGAAAATACGGGGGCTAAGTTATAGTTGCAGGCTGCCAGCACATATTGTCGAGCGCATGGCCTCAACAGCTGAGAGGATCCTTAGAAGCGCGGGATATGGTGATGTTCATGTTGAGAGGCAGGCTCTCCAACCCGGAGATAACGCATGCTCCCTTGACCCGGGCTGCGGGATAATCTTGGTGGCGGAGCTGGAGTCAGGTGCGATAATGGCCTCTGACAATCTCGGGAAGCTCGGCGTCCCGGCAGAGAGGGTTGCAGAGGAGGCTGCTCAGAGCCTCATAAAACAGCTCGAAACAGGTGCGCCCGTAGACAAACACTTAGGCGATCAGCTCGTGATATGGGCAGCGCTTGCGTCCGGCGTCTCCGAATACCGGGTTGCAGAGCTAACGATGCACACGACGACGAGCATAGATCTCTGCAGGATCATGGCGGGCATAAGCGCCGAGGTTGATGGAAGGCTTGGAGAGCCCGCGACGATAAGGATCGCGGGGATGGGGCATAGGAGGCCCGGCTGAGCGAATACTTTAAAGATGCTCGAGCGCGGGTCACGTGAGGCAGCGGCATAGGGGCTGGAGGCTGATTAGGGGCTTGAGGAGGGGGCTTTTTGTCGGCAGGTTTCAGCCGCCGCATCTGGGCCATGTTCACGCTATCAAGGCTGCTCTAAGCGAGTGCGATGAGCTCGTGATAGTTGTGGGAAGCGCGCAGTATAGCCATACGCTTGAGAACCCGTTCACGGCTGGTGAGCGGATTGAGATGATACGCCGAGCCTTGTCGGAGGAGAACATAGATTTAGCGCGAGTCTACATAATCCCGGTCCCAGATGTTGGGGAACACTCAGTCTGGGTTGCGCGGGTCAAGTCCTTCTGCCCAAGGTTCCACGTGGTCTACACGAATAACCCGCTTGTGAGAAGGCTCTTCGAGGAGGAGGGCTATGAGGTGAAGCCGGTAAACCTCTATCAGAGGGACTTGGAGATGGGGACGAGGATAAGGGAGCTTATGCTGGGGGGAGGTGAATGGGAGAACCTCGTCCCGCACAGCGTCGCCGAGTACATCAAGAGGATAGGGGGAGTTGAGAGGCTCAGAACAATAGCCCAGAAAGATTATTGAGGATCATCATGAATGAGGCCATGTTTAGGGAATTCAGGTATAAGCAGGCGATACTTGTGAGGACGGACTTGAGGATGAGTAAGGGGAAGATAGCGGCTCAAGCCGCCCATGCAGCCATCTCGGCGGCGGAGGAGTGTAGGAAACTTAGGCCCGATTGGCTTGAGGCATGGCTATCCGAGGGCCAGAAGAAGGTGGTCCTGAGGGTTGAGAGAGAGGATGAGCTCAGGAGATTCTATGAGGAGGCAAAAAGAATGGGGCTTCCGGCAAGCTTGATAGAGGATGCAGGGTTGACGGAGATCCCGCCGGGAACATTAACCGCGTGCGGGATTGGGCCAGCGCCATCCGAGATCCTCGACAAGCTGACAGGAAGACTCAAGCTCCTTTAATCCCCGAATGAGGCTTTCTGTAAGTAGATGATACCGGGGATTCTCGCGAGCCTAACACCAGAGTCGGTTGAGAAGTTTATCGGCATAGAGTGTTACGTGACGCGTGGAAGCGGGATAGGCGGGGTCATAAAGTCATCTCCGGAGGATTTCCAGACGTGGGAGCAGCTCGTGGATGGGCTTGACGCGAGATCGATGTATGAGTCTTGGAGGGGTTTGAGGGAGGGGTTTGGGGATCAGCTGCTCGCGGTAATGTGGAAGAGGGGCGTGGACACGATAAGGGCTTGCACGATCCTCGCGAGACAGCTCGGGATAAGACCGGCGCAGATCGGCGTATGCGGCATCAAGGATAAGGTGAGCGTGAGCTGGCAGTTCATAACACTTCCAGCCTGGAGCATGAGATCGGAAGGAGTTGATGTTGGAGGCGTGATAAAGGTTCTCCCGATAATGCACGTGGGCTGGAGGATAAACTCCGAGAGGCTCGCGAGGAACATGTTCGAGATCGTGATCCGGGGGCCGAGCGGCGGGGCTGAGGCTGTTCAAACGATCTTGGAGGAGCTTAGGCTGAAGGGGGCCCCCAACTTTTATGGCCATCAGAGGTTCGGCATCTCGAGGCCGATAACGCCCATAGTTGGGAAGCTAATGATCGAGGGGAGAGTCGAGGAGGCTGTCAAGGCTTTCCTCACCGAATACTCCCCGCTCGAGAGCAATGAGAATAGGATGGCAAGAATGAAGCTCCTCGAAGACTTCAACCCAGAGAGGGCGCTGGAATATTTCCCGAAGACCCTGAGATATGAGCGGGCGATCCTAAGACACCTTGCGAGGAGACCTGGAGACTATCTCGGCGCCCTGAGATCGCTTCCACTCAGGCTTAGGAGGCTTCTCGTCGAGTCCGTCTCAGCCCTGATATTCAACAAGGCGTTATCAAGGGTAATCGCCGAGGACCTCCTAGATGTGGTCGAGGCCGGAGACCTTGTTGTAAGGCTCGACACCTTTGGAAGACCGGAGCCGGGCAGGCCAATAATGGTCTCAGAGGCGAATCTACAGCAGGTTGTGAGGATCATAGCGCGTGGAAAGCTCGCGGTCGCGCTGCCGGCGCCAGGATACCTATCCCCGATACCGAGGAGCAGGAAGGGCGAGATACTCCTCGACATCTTGGATGAAATGGGCTTAGAGCTGAACGCATTCAGGCTGAAAACATGCCCAGAGGCCTCGACGAGAGGCTCACTCCGCCCAATAAAGATCACCAAATGGAGCTGTAAGATATCAGAAATGGACAACACCTCAATAAAGCTGAACATAGAGCTCCCACCGGGATCATACGCGACGATCCTGCTGAGGGAAATAATGAAGCCCAAGAGCCCACTAGCATTCATCGGAGGGGGAAATACTAACGACCTCCCCCCTGCTTAGGTGGGAGGTTTGGACTACATCCCTCCCCTTTGGGAGTTCAGCCCTTAGCCGTGTCTCCGAGCATTACCCCCTGATACTTGGCGATCTTCCTCCTCCAGTAATACGATATCGCCTTCAATGGCCTGCCATTAATGAGACTTGTCAAACAATTCTCGACATAGGTCGCCAGCAGGCTATTGATGCTATGTCCATATCTGTGGTCAGATTGCTTTTCGACTGCTGCGGCACTTGCCCCACCCCCTTACCATTTTTCTCGGAGATCTCGAAGACTATATGGGCATACTACTTGTTTCCATCAGCGTCGTAGTGTATCTCAGCTCTTCCTCGCTCACCCCTCAAATATATTGGGCCCTTGTATTTCACCTCTATACGGCCGATTACACCAAGACCCTTGAGGATAATTCTGTCGCCGCTACTAGCCTTTCCTAATGACTGTTAAGGGTGAAGTGACGTATGGCGAGCTCATCACATTCTCCGTGGATACGAGGACTCCGATGAACCATATCTGAATGAGCTAAGAAATGTTGTGGAGGAATTTAGAGAGCTGCTGAAAGAGACGTGGAGTTTTTGGAAGAGTTGGCATAACAAACAAGCCACGCAAAAGCTGTAAAAATGGTTGAGCCATAAAAGAGCGTTCCAAGAGGGACAAAACTGGCAGCGATACTCATTCCTTAAGGCCGCCCTTAATACTTCAAAATCTTCTAGAGTTAGTCTTCATCTACCATCTTGATAATCGCGGCTGAAATCGGCTTCGTTGAGTTGATAAGGGATATTAGGGGGCTTGGATAACTCTATTTGAGGGAATCTATGTCCATTTCTATTGAGGAGGCTGTTTCGCAGGCTGTAAAGGAGTTCTTGCCGCTTGAGGGGGTTGTTGGGGTGAGTCATGCGAATGGGAGGATAATATTCTATGTTGAGAGGGAGGAGGATAAGGCCAGGATCCCATCATCATACAAAGGTTTCCCAGCGGAGGTTAGGGTTATCGGAAGAATAAAGTTCCTTTAACATGTTCTTGCAGGAAGCATACGTTCTATCCGTCACTGGCTAATTAGCCCATGAATATTGATTGCATCGCTCTGAAGCTTTCTTGGAGCTCCTCGTGTAATGGTGATGGCTTAATCGTGAAGTATTTTATTGTTTGTCTCGGCTTGACCTCTTAACATTGATGGATTTTGTGGTGAATAAGCCTTCGGGGGTTGCGGTTCTCGCATAATGGGCGCCCAAGTTCTCCAGCTTCTTGAGTAGCCGTGGGTTTTCTTTTTCAACGGTTGTAGCGATGGTGAGGAGGGCGCTCCACAGCAACCTAATCTGCTCCTGATATCCCTCCGCATGAAGTGGCTCTGTAGACCGCCCGAATATCCACAACACATGGTCAGCCTCTCAAACTATTGTTTAACAATCTCGGAGATGGACAGGTGATATGGCTTCTCGACACCGCTATTATGGCTGAGCCATAAGTCGATAGAAAGATTTAAGTCTTGTATAGTGCGCCGAGAAAGGGCATGGAGCATTACGTTATTAGCACGCCAAGCGCCAAGGCCACGTGGATAATAATCGGGGTGAACACGGTTATAGGCTTAACGACATTCGCGATCCAGCTGGCTAACCCTCGCCTCTTCGAGGAGATCATTCTAGAATTCTCCGCGATACCCTTTCTCACGATATTGGGGAGGGAGCCTTATAGGCTGATAACATCCATGTTCCTTCATGGAGACCTTATCCATCTATTCCTGAACATGTTTGCTCTCCTTATGTTCGGCCCGGATGTCGAGAGGGTTCTTGGGAGGGTGAAGTATCTCATCCTCTACTTCGCCAGCGGCATCGCGGCCGATTATGCTCATGCATACTTCATCCTAACATTCTACCCGGCTAAGCAGCTCCTGCTAACGCCATCGATAGGGGCATCGGGCGCGATATTCGGCGTCATGGCGGCCTACGCCGTTCTCTTCCCCCTGAGGAGGGTTATGTTCTTCATGTGGTTCCCTGTCGTCGCCCCCGCTATAGTTGCGATCATCATAATGGCCCTGCTTCAGGTCTTCTATGCCTTCCTAATGCCCTTCTCGCAGGTTGCCTATGCAGCTCACCTCGGCGGGTTCATCGCGGGGCTAATAATCACGCTCATCTATAGACCCATGTTGAGGAGGTATATCGAGCTCTAATCTGATCCCATGATCCTGACGTAGACCCTTCTGCTCCTCGGCCCGTCGAATTCAGCAAGGAATATGCTCTGCCAGGTCCCGAGCATCAGCCTCCCATTCTCGACAGGCACTATGAGGGATGCTCCCAAGAGTATGGATCTTAGATGGGCATATGCGTTATAATCCACCTCATCATGCATGTATCCTCCCCTTTCCGGGATGAGCCTTTCCAAGACCTTCTCGAGATCCCTCTTCAGCCCACTCTCATCCTCGTTCATGAATATGCCTGTTGTCGTGTGCGGCGTGAATATTATCGCGACGCCACTCTTAATCCCGCTCTCCCTAACAGCTTCTTCAACCTCACGCGTGATATCCCTGAACTCGACCCTGCCACCAGTCCTTATGGAGATCTCCTTGAGAAACGTTTTCATCTCATGCAGGCCGGCATTGCTGAGATTTAACATTAGCTTTAAAATTGCCCAATCACAATGTATCTCGTGAAAGTGATATGCTGATCGACGCCCACTGCCACGCCCATGCACTGGATGAGGAGGTTCTCAGGCGCATCGAGGATAAGATGATGGTGATCGCGGTCTCGGAGGATCTGGAGAGCAGCCTGAAGACCCTGAGCCTCACGGAGAAGTTCGAGAACATAATGCCATTCATCGGGGTTCATCCATGGAGCTTGGAAGAGATAACACCGCAAGAGATAGATGAGGTGGCCGCGTTGATCGAGAGGAGGGAGGACGTGAAGGGTATAGGCGAGGTTGGCTTAGATGGGAGGCGACGGAACCGGGAGAGGCAAATGGAGGTCTTCAGGATCTTCTGCAGGCTCTCGGTGGAATATGCTCTGCCGATGAATATCCATGCGAGGGACGCTTGGAGGGAGGTTCTCGAGGTTCTTAGGAGAATGGACGTCGAGTCGGCGCTTATCCACTGGTTTAATGGCCCGCTTGAGATTCTTGAAGAGATCCGGGAGAGCGGCTATATGATCACGATAAACCCGGCGGCTAAGATACAGCCTAGGCATAGGGAGGTGATAGAGGAGGCGCCTATAGACATGATATTAACAGAGAGCGATGGCCCCTACGAGTATAGGGGATTGAGCCTCAGGCCGGACATGGTCGAGGACTTGGTTAAGTTGATCGCAGAGGTTAAGGGGATGAGGGTCGAGGATGTTGAGGAGGCGATAGAGTTCAATTTCAGGAGACTATTCAGATGACCCCTCCTCCTGCTTAGGTGGAGAGATTTGGGCTGCATCTCCTCTTTTTCGAGGGTTTAGCCCTTGGCCGTGTTTCCAGCCATTACTCTTACTCCTCTTGGGGCTCGGAATTCTCGTGACCGTCAGGGATGGTATGAGGATGGGTTCGGATACTTCGTCATAAGGGGGGCTATGAGTGTCGAGGATGGGGGCAGGCGATGAGCTGTAACGCGGTCAAGAAGATGGACTCCGCCATACTTGAGCTCGAGAACATGAAAAAGAAGACGCCATAAAATCAAGACCTCATCACAACACCACCATATTTTTATTTTCTCATTTTCAGAGGCCTCCCCAAGAAATAAGGGGGCTCTTCACAATATCCGGCTGATGGGGAATGCGCTTAGAGGTTTCTAGGAGGGTTGGAGGCGTCAGAGTATTTAGGTTTTAGGTAGCGATGGAGGCCGAGGTCTCCACCAAGTATTTATTCACTTTCTCATCCGCGTCAGCCACTTCCTTCTCGATCTCGGAGACAAGCTCCAAGGTCTTTTTGAAGAGTCGATACTCCTTCTCGCCCAGCACCTCGACAAGCCTTAGCTCAGACCCCTTCTTCACGAAGACACAATATACTGTGCATGGAAGTTGGGATGGGATCTTCGAGAGAAGCTCTTCATCCACGGGCACGCTAAACGCCCTCCCATACATCCTGCCGCTCACTATAGGGTAAATGCCCCTAGAAACCTCCTCTATTACTGCTTGAGCGACCTCGATAGTCCCCGGCTCATTGATGAGTCTCATCTCGGCGACGATCCATCTAGGGACACCTCTCTGCCTGCTGAGGATAATCTTGGCCCAGACTTGGATTGCGGGGCTTAGGAAGCTTGGAGGATTTAGTGTATATACTGTGAGGGGTTCGCCGCCAGAGCTCATGATCCTGAGCTCATACTCGATAAGCCCCATCCTAATCCTAGGTCTTATTGAGACAAGATACCCGGTAACCTCCATCTCCTCGCCGCTCATCTCAGCTCACTCAAGACATACCGGCGGCTATTATCTCCTAGTGGTCTGAAGGCGGCCTGAGGATTGCGCCGGCATCAGCAGAGGATACGCTGAGGGAATATCTTAAAAGCCAGCCCCCCTTAGCCCTGGGCTTCGGCGGGTTCCAAGACTCCAGCCTCCGCCTAAGTTCATGCCCGGGGACCTCGAGGTTCAGGAGCCTCGCCTCGACATCGATCGAGATCATGTCTCCATCTTCAACAACCGCTATCGGCCCGCCCTCAGCCGCCTCCGGCGAGACATGGCCCACGCAGAGGCCATGAGTCGCGCCCGAGAACCTCCCATCAGTTATCAGCGCAACCTTCTCCATGAGCCCCATGCCAACAAGAGCGGCGGTCGGAGCAAGCATCTCCCTCATACCAGGCCCGCCCCGCGGCCCCTCGTACCTTATAACAACAACCTCGCCCTCTCGTATAATTCCGCTCAGGAGTGCGTCAGCAGCCTCCTCGCCGGACTCGAAGACTCTGGCTCTACCCCGGAATTTCATCATGCTAGGGGGTACGCCGGCCGTCTTGAGGACAGCGCCCCTCGGGGCCAAGCTCCCCCTCAGGACAGCGATCCCGCCCGTGGGCCTGATCGGCTTATCAAGAGGTCTGATAACTTCCTCATCAAGCCTCCTCGCATGGGCGATGTTCTCACCAACAGTTTTTCCCGTGACTGTGAGGGCGTCAAGGTGGAGTAGTGGCTCGAGGGTCTTCATGACCGCGGGCACGCCTCCAGCTCTATCGAAATCATCCATGCCATGGGGGCCGCTTGGGATGAGCTCCGCTATCTGCGGCGTCTCCCTGCTAAGCTTATCAAAGTCCTCGAGCTCCAAGTCTACGCCAGCCTCCCTAGCGACAGCCATGAGGTGGAGGACTGTGTTTGTGGAGCCCCCGAGCGCGAGATCAACCCTGATCGCGTTCTCGAAGGCCTTCCTCGTCAGGATCCTGAGCGCGGTTATATCCTCCCTAACGAGCTCGACTATCCTCCTCCCAGCTTCTCGGGCGAGGGCCATCCTCCTAGAGCTTGTCGCCGGCGGCGTCGCTGAGCCAGGCAGGGAGATGCCAAGCGCCTCAGCCATGCAGGCCATTGTATTCGCCGTGTAAAGGCCATTACAGGAGCCCGGGGTTGGGCAGGCGGCCATAGCCAGCATCTCGAGCTCCTCCTCGCTTAGCTCTCCAGCCTTAACCCTCCCAATACCCTCATAGACATGGGAGAAGGCGATCTTCCTCCCGCGGAACCAGCCGCAGGGCATCGGCCCACCAGTCATCACTATCGTTGGTAGGTTGAGCCTCGCAGCGGCCATGAGCATGCCCGGCGTAACCTTATCACAGTTCGGTATCAGGACCAGCCCATCGAGGGCATGCGCCTTAGCGATCGTCTCTACGGAGTCGGCTATAAGCTCCCTAGATGGGAGGGAGTATTTCATGCCCTCATGATCCATCGCGAGGCCATCGCAGACAACTATCGTGTTGAACTCGAATGGCACCCCACCAGCCTCCCTAACACCCTGGATGACGGCGTCCGCGATCATCCTCAGGTGAACATGGCCTGGAACCATGCTCGAATAGCTATTGACAACACCGATGAATGGTTTCTCGAAATCATCGCGGCTGAGCCCAAGAGAGTATAGCAAAGCCCTATGAGGAGCCCTCTCAAGGCCGCGTTTAATCAGGTCGCTTCTCATGCCTGAGCCTATCAACTTTAAGTCCACCTACTTAAGAGTTCTATGTGCAGGGGCTCCTCTTATAAGATGTGGGCGACCAGAGATGGTCAAGATTAATTTAGGAGAATCTCATCCTCAAGCCCTAAGAGGATGAGGCTGAGTGGCGCTAAGGCCCTTATCAAGTCGCTGGAGAATGAGGGCGTCGAGGTGATATTCGGGATTCCGGGAGGTGCGATCCTTCCGGTTTACGACGCCCTCTATGGCTCTAGTATACGGCATATCCTAGTGAGACATGAGCAGTGCGCGGCGCATGCCGCTGACGGCTATGCTAGGGCTAGCGGCAGGGTTGGGGTATGCATGGCCACATCAGGGCCAGGTGCAACAAACTTGGTAACCGGTATAGCGACAGCCTACATGGACTCATCACCCATAGTCGCGATAACGGGACAGGTTGCAAGGCACATGATCGGGAGGGACGCCTTCCAAGAGGCTGACATAATCGGAATAACAACTCCGATAACAAAATATTCCTTCCAGATCCGGAGCGCTGAAGAGGTTCCAAGGGTGGTGAAGGAGGCGTTCTACTTGGCCGCGGAGGGGAGGCCAGCGCCCGTGCTAATAGACTTCCCGGTCGATGTGCAGAGGGAGGAGGCTGAGATGGATTTCGACGTAAAGATCTCACCACACTTGAACAAGGTGGTTAAGGAGCCTCACCCCCTCCAGGTTAAGCGTGCTACAGAGATACTCTTGAACGCCGAGAGACCCGTAATACTTGTTGGAGGTGGGGTCATAATCTCGAACGCGTCGGAGGAGCTTAGAGCACTGGCGGAGCTTCTCATGATACCCGTGATAGTCACGCTGATGGGTAAAGGGGCGTTCCCGGAAAATCACCCGCTATACATAGGCAGGATAGGCATGCATGGGTCAGCGGCCGCGAACAAGCTGATAGTGGAGGCGGACGTGATACTCGCGGTTGGCACAAGGTTCAGCGACAGGTCAACCGGCAGGTTTGACACCTTCGCGAGGGATGCCACCCTAATCCATGTGGACATAGATGCCGCCGAGATCGGGAAGAACATTAGGCCTGATATACCAATAGTCGCAGATGCAAAGCACGCACTCAAGGCAATTTACGAGGCCGCTAAGGAGCTTGCAAGAAAGAAGGATAACTCAATATGGCTTCAGAGAGTAAAGGAGGTTAAGGAAAGTCTTGAGAAGGCCGGACAGCATTCAGCGGACGAGTTATCGCCCAAGAACCTGATAAGGGAGATTAGAAAGCTGCTACCCGCTGATGGGATCGTGACGACGGGGGTTGGTAGAAACCAGATGTGGGCATCGCTATACTTCGAGGTATATCATCCAAGGACTTTCATAACATCCGGCGGCCTCGGGACAATGGGATTCGGCCTTCCAGCCGCTCTGGGCGCCAAGGTCGCTAAGCCGAACTCGATAGTCGTTGATATCGATGGTGACGGGAGCTTCCTCATGACTGAGAGGGAGCTCGCAACCTCGATTGCAGAGAATATCCCAGTTATTGCCGTAATACTTAATGATGGCTGGCTCGGCATGGTGAAGTACTGGCAAGACTTATTCTACGGAAGAAGATATTGCGCAACCTGCTTGAAGCGTGGCATACCGGACTTCGTCAAGCTGGCGGAGGCGTATGGCGCTAACGCAGCTAGGCCCCAATCGCTAGATGAGTTCTCGAAGACATTTAAGGAGGCAATGAGCAGCGATAGGACGACGGTAATAGATGTCTGGATAAACCCGGATGAGCCCGTCCTACCATTCGCGCCGCCGGGGAAGTCCTTGGCAGAGACGATAATTGATTTAAGGGAGGTGAAGAAGGGTGGAAGTTAGACGCGTGAAGAAGCCGCTCCACATCATCTCATTTATAGTCGAAAATAAGCCAGGAGTCCTCTTCAGGGTGGCCTGGCTTATAAGGAGGAGGAATTTTAACATAGAGAGCATCTCCGTGGGGCCAACTGAGAACGCGAACATCTCACGGATGACGATAACCCTCTATGGGGATGAGCCGACGGTCGAGCAGGTTGTAAAGCAGCTTAGAAAGCTTGTAGACATCATTAAGGTTTCAAGGCTAGACCCGGACAATACCGTGATAAGAGAGATGGCTCTCGTCAAGGTGCACGTCCCGGATCCAGCGGCCAGAGCAGACCTAGACTACTATGTCAGGGCATTTCGGGGAAGGATCGTGGACCTCTCGCCAGATGCCGCGATAGTCGAGGTAACCGGTACACCGCAGAAGATCGACGCCTTCATAGAGCTGATGAGAAGCTTCGGGATAAAGGAGCTCGCGAGGACAGGCGCCACAGCACTGCCGAGAAGCCCGAAGGAATAGGTGCGCAAGGTTTTTCCGAAGCCGGATACAAGATTAACCTTGAGCATGATGAGAGCTGCAGTATCTGACATGATGATGACCTCAGCTCACCCTGAT
>Ga0078972_1005237_pt1 | contig 33443 bp, 36 predicted proteins | sample YelNatPaOPGAMG01_FD_67568 | JGI IMG/M metagenome (GOLD analysis project Ga0078972, IMG submission 67568) | Hot spring thermophilic microbial communities from Obsidian Pool, Yellowstone National Park, USA - OP-RAMG-01 (SPADES assembly) (version 2) | ecosystem: Environmental > Aquatic > Thermal... | reverse complement strand
GGAAGGTCGGGGCAGAGGGCGTGCCAGATGCCCGTCAACTCTTGCATGCTGTCGCAGGTGTGCGGGACGACGACGGCTGCCAGTGACCCCAGCCCACCCCGAAGAGCCGCGCCCAGGATGCCGCGGATGATGGCGCAGGCGAAGGGGGGCAGCCAGGCGTCGGCGGCAGGGGCGAACGCCCCCAGCCCGCGCAGGCGCACCGGCGCCAGCCCCGCTGCATGGAGCACCTCCAAGGGAGTGTAGCTGCAGGCCACCCCCACCAGGTCTGCCGGCGCTGCCGGGGGCAATGGGCTCTGGGCGACCTGTTGCAGAGTCTCGAGCGGGCCACCGGCCGAAGACACGGCCCTTCCCCTCCGATGGAGAACGGCTCCCGCGGGAGCCCGGCCGCCAGCGTTGGGGATGAGGAGGGAAACGGCAGTTTTCATCCCCTATCCGACAACGAGAAGGGCGGGCCAGGGATTACTTCGCTGTGCGTTGAGCGGCCTCGCCACCGGCATCCCAGGCCAGCGGGCCCGGCAAACCCCACCCAAGGGCTGGGCCGAGAAGGGCTGGAGCGGATTACCCGGCAGCCACCAGGGCACAGCCCGAAGGTGCGGGTGCTGAGCGCTGCCTCGCGCTCGCGATGAAGCCTCAGGCCTTGTTCTCGATTCCGCCGGCTGCCAGCAGGGCGGCGCGCAGGCCGGGCGGGATCTCGGTGGGCCGGCGCTCCTCGTCGAACGTGACGATGACCTGGGCCGTGCTGCCCTCGGCCAGGCGCTGGCCCGTCGTCCGGTTCAGGACAGCGTAGCCCAGGGTAAAGCTGGTGCGGCCCACTTTGTCGACCCAGGCCTGCACGGTGATCTCATCATCAAAGTGGGCCGGCGCCAGGTAGCGGCAGGTGGCCTCGACGATGGCGAGGCACACGCCGGCGCTCTCGAGGCCCCTGAAGCCGGAGCCGAGGGCGCGCAGCAGCCCGACGCGCGCCACCTCGAACCAGACAAAGAAGTTGGCATAATACACGACGCCCTGGGCATCGGTCTCGGCGTAACGGACGCGCAGGTACGATTCGATGATCCGTCTCATGGCTGGGCCTCACCGATGAGAGCCCGGCGGACTGCCTCCGGTAGCCGCACGGCGTGGCCGCTGGCATCGAGGAAGAGGTGCGTCGTCTGGCCGGTCACCAGGCGTGCGCCGGCCTGGTCCAGGCACTCGTAAGCAAAGGTCACGCTGCGGCTGCGCACCTCTGCGACGCGCGTACGCACGATCACTCGGTCGCCGTAGCGCGCAGGAGCGTGGTAGCGCGCCTCGACCGCTGCCACCGGAAAGGCGCCGGCGTCCCTGAGCGCGTGCACCTGGCCCAGGCCCAGGGCCCGCCAGTAGGCACCGCGGCCCACCTCGAACCAGACGATATAGTGGGTATGATAGACCACGCCCATGGCGTCGGTCTCGGCAAAGCGTACCCAGAGGTCCGTCTCGACAATGGGGCCCTGGGCCGACCTCACGATGCGCACATCGTCCCTCGACAACGGTCGACTCTCCATCGGTGAAGGGTTGAGCGGTTACCGCGCATCCGGCCATTGCGGGCGGAGCGAAGCAATCCCCAACCGGCAGCAGGCGTGCCTCTCAGCGCTGGCTGGGGATTGCTTCGTGGGCGGCTGCGGCCGCCTCCTCGCAATGACCAGCCGATCGTCTACACCACGCTGCCGGCCTTGGCGGCCTTGATCTCCTTGATCACCTCGGGCACGACCTTGTACAGGTCGCCCACAATGCCCACGTCGGCCAGGCGGAAGATGGGGGCGCTCGGGTCCTTGTTGATGGCGACGATGAACTTGGACTCTTTCATCCCCGCCTGGTGCTGGATGGCGCCTGAGATGCCACACGCGATATAGATGTCGGGGTGGACCGTCTTGCCCGTCTGGCCTACCTGGTGGTCCTGGGTGATCCAGCCGGCGTCGACAGCGGCGCGGGAGGCGCCCACCTCGCCGCCGATGGCGGAGGCAAGCTCCTCGATCAGCTTAAAACCCTCGGGGTTCCCCAGCCCGCGGCCCCCCGAGACGATGATGCGGGCATTCTCCAGCTCCGCGCGGCGACGCGCCTCCTTGACCACCTCCTGCACTGCCACCCGGAGGTCCTGCGCATCGAGGGGCACCTGCACCCGCTCGACGGTGCCTGTGCGGCTGCGATCGGGCGGGCGGGCGACCATGACGCCGGGGCGGACCGTCGACATCTGTGGCCGGTGGCGGGGGCAGATGATGGTGGCCATGACGTTGCCGCCGAAGGCCGGCCGGGTTTGCAGCAACAGCCGTTCGCTCTCGTCGATGTCGAGGCCGGTGCAGTCGGCGGTGAGGCCGGTGTGCAGGCGCTGCGAGATGCGTGGCGCCAGGTCGCGACCGATCACCGTGGCGCCGAAGAGGACGATCTCGGGCCGCTTCCGGCGGATGAGCTCGGTCAACACTCGGGCGTAGGGCTCCGTCCGATAGTGGGCCAACTGCGGGTCGTCGGCGAGGTAGACCGTGTCGGCGCCCTGCCAGATCAGAGGCTCGCAGAGGCCCTCGACCTGATGGCCGATGACCACGGCCTCGGCCTTGGCGCCGAGAACGTCGGCCAGGTCGCGCGCCTTGCTCATGAGCTGCTCTGCCACGCGGGTCAGGACGCCGCCGCGCTGCTCGGCGAAGACCCACACATTGCGATAGTCCTCGACGCGGACCCCGCCCTCCACCTGCACCCCCAGGACCAGGGCACCCTCGGGGCACGAGTCGACGCAGGCCCCGCAGTCGACGCAGGTGTCGAGGACCTTGGCGATGCCATCTACGACGGTGATGGCACCGAACGGGCACGATACCTCGCACGTGCCGCAGCCGGAACACTTGTCGGCGAGAACCCTCAGCTCCATCGCGGACCTCCTTTGGGTGCGTGATGCATGAAACGTGACCGGTGAGGCGAGGGCCTCGGAGCGTACCACGAGGCCTGGGCCACAGCCTACGTTTCACCGCAGCCGTGTGCACGTTTCGGATCCGGTAACCGTTGTTCCTTGGCGCAGATGCGGGCGCTGACACCTGTGATGTCGGCCGCGCGGGCGATCCAGTAATCCACTCCCTCGGCCGGTGCCGCGTCGCGCCCCACCCAGACCGTCGTCATCTGCCAGGCCTTGGCAGCCTGCAGGTTACAGAGCGAATCGTCGACAAGGAGGCACGCCGAGCCGGCGACTCCGAGGGCCGCCAGCACATGGCGGTAGGCCAGTGGGTCAGGCTTTTGCCGGTAGCCCATGGCGGTGATGTCAAAGATACGCGCAAAGTAGCGGCGTACCCCCAGGGCGTTGAGCACCCGTTCGGTGTGCCTGCGGTCCGAGTTGGTAAAGATCACGGGCTCCCAGGGCAGGGCGCCGAGTGCCGCGCCCAGCTCTGCATTGGGCTGTAGCAGGTTCTCCACAGGCACCGCATGCACGTAGGCCAGGTAGTCCTCGGCGTCCACGGCATGGTGGGCCAGGAGCCCGGCCAGGGTGGTGCCGTAGCGAGCCCGATATTCCGCCCGCAGCCGCTTTGCCTCCTCGGGAGCCATCTCCAGGCGGGCGATCAGGTACCCTTCGATGCGGCTGCCAATGGCCTGTAGAACGCCCGCCTCGCGCGGGTAGAGCGTCTCATCGAGATCGAAAAGGGCGTACTGGATCACGAGGCTTCTCTCTGCTGCTCGGAATGGATGGCCAGGCCGATGCCGAGGAGCAGGATCGCGCCACCCAGCAGCAGGGTTGGCGACGGGCGCTCTCCCAGCAAGAGAAGCGCCAGCACCGTTGCTCCCAAGGGCTCGCCCAGGATGGCGACGGTCACAAAGGTCGGCGACAGATAGCGCAGAGCCCAGTTGGCCGACGAATGCCCCACGATCTGGGGGCCCAACGCCAGGAGCACCAGCAGCCCATAGACGCGTGGGCTGTAGCCGGCGAGCGGCTGGCCCGCCAGGGCGCAGCCCACCAACAGCACGACGGCGGCGAGGCCGTACATTGGCCAGATGTAGGCCAGAAGCGACAGCTTCCGCCGCAGCCGCCGGCCCACCAGCATGTAGACCGAGGCCATGAGCGCCCCGTTCAAGGCGAGCAGGTCGCCGGTCAGGGCGCCGCCGATGGCATGGGCATCGGCCATGCCGATGATGGCGGAGCCGGCCATTGCCAGGATCACCGAGAGCGCCAGCACCCATGGCACGCGTTCGCGCAACACGAGTGGCGTGGCGAGGGCTACAAAGAGCGGTGTGGCGCTGACCAGGACCACCGAGCTCGCCACCGACGTCATACCGAGCGACGTGATCCACGAGGCAAAGTGCAGGCCCAGGGCCACGCCCGCCAGCACCAGCAGCAGCCATTCGCGCCGGCTCAGGGAGTGCCACTCTGCCATCCCCTGGCGCCAGGCGAACGGGGCGAGGATCAGCGCCGCTGCCGTCATGCGCCCCGCGCCCACGACCAGAGGTGGGGCTGCTGCCCACCGGATCAGGATCGAGGCCCAGGCCATGGCCAACACGCCCACCAAGAGCACCGCGATGGGCCGCCCCGCTGCAGCGTGCGTAGCCCGCCGGGCGGTTTCGCTAATTGACATAAGCGGATAGTGCCAGCATCGCCCGCCAGACCTTGAAGAGCGTGCGCATATCTGCGTGTTGGTAACGTACGGTGCGCCCGTCGACCCGCTCGACGCCGGGGATGAGCTCGGCCATGTCGGCCTGGTCGGTGCGCATGCAGGTGAGCTCGAGTGTGATCGGCGGCGTGAGCAGCCAGGGCTGGCCCCGGCGGCGGACCGCCTCGGCGGCAGCGGCCTCGATGCGCTGGCGCGCCACGGCGGGCGGCAGGCAGCGCGCAGCACCGCGAGCGACTGCCCTCTTGACCACCACCGTCGCCGGCGGGGCGAGCAGGCGCTCGGCCTCTTCGACTACGGCCTGGTCGCCGGTCACCAGCCCCACCGGCACGCCGAGGGCGCCTGCCAGGGCCGCGTTCAGCCCCACCTCACCCACCGGCTGGCCGTTCAGCTTGATCTGAAAGACATTGCGGCCGGAGTAGGTGTGGTTCAGCGTGCCCAGCGGAGCCCCGGCCTGTGCGTGGTAGCCGACGAAGAGGGCCACAGCAAAGCTCTCGTCGAGGCCCTCCATCATCGAAAAGGGCTTGGGCGAGCCGGTCACCAGCTCGGCGCGCACGTCGAGGTCCTCGATGAGGATGTTGCGCATCGAGCCGTGGGAGTCGTTGACGAGCACCTCCGAGGCCCCTGCCCCGAAGGCGCCACTGATGGCCGCGTTGACTTCGCCGGTCATCAGGCGGCGTGCGCGCTCGAACTCTTTCTGATCGTCCTCGGTCTGCAGGCTGGCGACGACGCCCGAGATACCCTCGAGGTCGGCGGAGATGAAGACTTTCACCGATCTCATCCTTGCTAGTCGTGTTCTGTTGGCATATGGCGTATAGCTTATGGCCTATGGTCTATCCGGAGCGGAGCGTGCTGCGGAAGGAGTTGATGCCCTTGGCGAGACGCTCACCCTCTTCGTACAGCTCTTGGTACTTTTCCTCGGTGATATACCTTCTATCGAGCGCCAACGCCGAGGCCGCAACCACTTCGAAGACGGATGCAACGGCGATCTCCAGATAGTAGTCCAGAGTCCTGGCCGTGGCCCTGCCAGCTCCCTCGGCGATGTTCAGGACGATCGAGTTTGCGGCGCGGCTCATCTGTGCGCGCAGCCCATAGTCCTCGTGCCGCGGGAAGGCAGCCATCGCACAGTGCACAAGCGAGGCATAGGCCCTGGCCTTGTGCCAGATGTCGAAGCCTTCGAAGCGAAAGGGCAAGCCCGCGACTCCTCCTAGCGTTTTGGCCGATTTCCTCCGGCCTGAGCGATGGCATGCCCCAACTCGCCTGGGCCATCAGCCATACGCCATATGCTATCCGCCATAGGCCGTCCGCTAAATCAGGTTCTTCTGTTTCATGCGGCTGAGGAGCTGCTTCGCTGCCTCGGCCGGCGCGGCCTTGATGATCTCGCCCGGTTCCTTGGGTGGCGGAGAGAAACTGCGCTTGACTTGGGTGGGCGAGCCCTTGAGGCCCAGCCCCTCCGGGTCGGCGCCCAGGTCGGCCACGCCCCAACGCTCGACCTGTTGCTCGCGGTAGGCCTTGAAGATCCCCGGCGCGGTGGGATAGCGCGGTTTGTTCGCCTCCTTGGTGATGGTGAGGAGGGCGGGCAAGGGTGCGTCGAGGACCTCGTAGCCATCCTCCATCGTGCGCGTGGCGCGGACGCGCCCATCCGTCACGTGGAACTCGCGGACGTAGGTGATCTGGGGCACGTTGAGGTACTCGGCCATCTGGGGGCCGACCTGGGCGGTATCGCCGTCGATGGCCTGCCGCCCGCACAGGACCAGGTCGTAGGGGGCGAGCTTTTTCACGGCCAGGCCCAGGGTGGTGGCTGTGGCCCAGGTGTCGGCGCCGGCGAAGGCGCGGTCGGTCAGGAGTATAGCCCGGTCGACTCCCATGGCCAGTGCCTCGCGCAGCGCATCGTCGGCCTGGGGCGGGCCCATGGAGATCACCACCACCTCGCCGCCGCGCTGCTCGCGCAGGCTCAGCGCGGCCTCGATGGCGTTCTTGTCTTCGGGGTTGATGATCGAGGGCACGCCCTCGCGGATGAGCGTCCCCGTGCGAGGGTCGAGGCGCACCTCGTTCGTGTCCGGCACCTGCTTGATCGTGACGATGATTCTCATACCATTCTCCTGCCGTGGTGCGTACTGCGTGATGCGTACTGCGCAAGACAGGGGTTTGTGGCCTCCTCGCAGAGCGAGCCATCACGCAGTACGTAGTACGCAGCGCGTTTCATCCCTTGATCCGCAGGCCGATCTTGCGGAACAGGTTGGTGGCGATGACCAGCCGCTGCACCTCGTTGGTGCCCTCGAAGATGCGGGTGATGCGCGCGTCGCGGTACATGCGCTCGACGGGATAGTCCTTCATGTAGCCCATGCCGCCATGGATCTGCAGGCACTTGTCGACGCAGCGATCGAGCACCTCTGAGCCGTAGAGCTTGCACATGGCGGCCATGGTGGAAAAGTCGCGGCCCATGTTCCCGCTATCGAGCATCCAGGCGGTGCGGTAGACGAGGGAGCGCAGGGCTTCGATCTCGGTGGCCATATCGGCGATCATCCACTGGATGGCTTGCTTCTGGGCTACCGGCTCGCCGAACTGGTAGCGGTTCTTGGCAAAGTCCATCGCCATCTCCAGGGCGATCTGGGCGCCTCCGAGGCAGCCAGCGCCCAGGCTGATGCGGCCGACGTCGAGGGTCTTGAGGGCGGTGAGGAAGCCGGCGCCGAACTGGCCCAGCACGTTCTCTGCGGGCACGCGGCAGTCTTCGAAGACGATCTCGGCCGTCGACGAGCCGCGGATGCCCATTTTAGTCTCTTTGGTGCCGACGCGGAAACCGGGGAAATCCTTCTCCACGATGAAGGCCGTCACCCCGCCGCGGGCGCCCAGCGAGGGGTCGGTCACGGCAAAGACCGAGATCACGTCGGCGATGTCGCCGTTGGTGATCCAGATCTTGGAGCCGTTGAGGATAAAGTAATCCCCATCGCGCACGGCGCGCGTCTGGATGCCGGCGGCATCGGAGCCCGCATTGGCCTCGGTGAGGGCAAAGGCGGCGATCTTTTCGCCTCGCGCGAGGGGCACCAGGTACTTCTGCTTCTGCTCCTCGGTGCCATCGAGGTAGATGGCCATGGCGCCGATGCCGGTGTGGGCGCCAATGATGGTGGCGGTGGAGGCGCAGACCTTGTTCAGTTCCTCCATGAGGATGCAGTAGCCGATCTCGCCGGCTCCCGCACCGCCATACTTCTGGGGGAAGGGCACGCCCATCAAGCCGACTTGGGCTGCCTTCTTGATCGCCTCCCAGGGCACGCGTTCCTCCAGGTCGATTTCGGCTGCGATGGGTGCCACCTCGTTCTGGGCGAACTCGCGCACCATACGCCGGAATAGCTCGTGTTCCTTTGAGAAGGTAAAGTCCATCGCTGCGAGCCTCCATGACTCGGACGAGGGAACTGGGGGAACTGAGGGAACTGAAGGGCAGCCGATGGCTCCCGTCAGTTCCGTCAGTTCCCGATTTCCATCAGTTCCTCCGTCGCGGCTACTTGTCCTGGAACTTGGCCTGGCGCTTCTGCAGGAAGGCGTTGACCCCTTCGCGCATATCCTCGGTCGTGGTGAGCTTGGCGAACTCGTCGGCCTCGATCTCCAGGCCGTTGTCGAGGGTCGTCTCCAGCCCCTGGTCGACCGAGCGCAGGATGGCGGCCATCGCCAGGCCGCCCTTGGCGTTGAGCTTCTTGGCCAGGTCCTTGGCCGCCTTGACCACCTCACCCACCGGCACCACCTGGTTCACCAGGCCGATGCGCTTGGCCTCCTGGGCGTTGATCATGTCGCCGGTCAGGAGCAGTTCGAGGGCCTTGCCGCGCCCCACATAGCGGGGCAGGCGCTGCGTGCCGCCCCAGCCGGGAATGATGCCCAGGTTGATCTCCGGCTGGCCAAAGCGGACGCCATCCTCCGCGATGCGGATGTGGCAGGCCATGGCCAGCTCGTTGCCGCCGCCCAGGCAAACGCGGCCGTTGACTGCAGCGATCACTGGCTTGGGCGATTGCTCGATCTGCCGGAAGAAGAGCTGCCCGCGGCGTACCAGCTCCTTGGCCTGTTCCGGCCCCTGGATGGCGGCGATCTCGTTGATGTCGGCACCGGCCACGAAGAACTGGCCCGCGCCAGTGATGATGATCGTCTTCACCTCGGGGTTGTTCGAGGCCTCTTCAAAGGCGGCGCTCAGGTCCATCACCGTCTGGGTGTTGAACGCGTTGGCGGGCGGATGGTCGATGGTGAGGATGGCAGTGCGGTCCTCGATCGCGACTTTGACATACTGGTAGGTTGCCATGGGAGTGCTCCTTTCATACTGCGTACTGCGTACTGCGTGATGCGTGACCCCACTCGCTTCCGTGTTGCGTGTTCCGCGTCTGGCTGTGCCTACCCGTTGCGCAACACGCATGACGCATCACGTGTTACGTATCACGTGTCACGCCGTATACTCCTTGAACCCCTTGCCTACCTTCTTGCCCAGGTGCCCCGCGCGGACTTTGGTGCGCAGGAGACGGGCCGGGCGGAAGCGCTCGCCGAACTCGGCCTGCAGCGCTTCGAGCTTGGCGAGGACTGTATCGAGCCCCATCTGATCGGCCAGCTCCAGGGGCCCCATGCGCGTGTCGCCCACCTTCATGCCGATGCCGGCGATGCAGGCCATGTCGATGTCATTGATGTTGGCGATGTGCTCGGTGACGCAGAGGGCGGCCTCGTTGATCAGCGGCATCATCAGGCGGTCGGTGCTGAAGGTGGTGCCGGTGCGCACGGCGCCGGAGGCCTGCAGGTCCTTGATCATCTGGCGTACGGGCTCGTCGGACTGGCCGCCGTAGCCGTAGAACCCGGCGCTGGTCTTTTCACCGAAGCGGCCGGCCTTGAAGATGCTCTCGAAGAGCGGCGCCGGTGCCATGCGCTCGCCATACTCGCTGTAGAGGTAGGCGCCCACATCGTAGCAGACGTCGATGCCGAGCATGTCCATGAGGGTGAAGGGCCCCATCGGCCAGCCATACTCGGTCATCGCCTGATCGATCTCGGCGGCGGTCGCCGCGCCCTCGGCCAGCGCCCAGACGGCCTCGTTGAGATAGGGCATGAGCAGGCGGTTGACCAGGAAGCCTGGGCACTCCTGCACCACCACCGGGATCTTGCGCAGCGACTCGGCGAACATGACTACATCATCGATGGTCTCCTGGTTGGTATCGAGCCCTGGGATGACCTCGACGAGCTTCATCACGTGGGCCGGGTTGAAGAAGTGGAGGCCGATGACCTTCTGCGGCCGCTTGGTAGCGGCGGCCATTTCGGAGATCGAGAGGGCTGAGGTGTTGGAGGCAAAGATGGTGTGCTCGGGGCACACTCTGTCGAGCTCGGCGAAGACCTGGCGTTTGATGGCCATCTTCTCGGGCACAGCCTCGATGACGAGGTCCACATCCTCGAAGCCATCCCAGGTTGCGGTGCCCGTGATGAGGTCCATCTTGTCCTTCAGCTCGCCGACGCTCATCTTGCCCTGGTCGACGCGGCGCTGGTAGATGCTGCGCACCGTGTTCAGCCCCTTGTCGACCAGCTCCTGATTGATGTCCTTGAGTACCACGGGCAGGCCCGAGAAGGTGATCACCTGGGCGATCCCCGAGCCCATGGCACCTGCCCCGACGACCGCGGCTTTGAAGATGTACATGGCTGTGCCTCCTTGCATGAAACGCGATGTGTAACACGTGATGCGTGACGCGTGATACGTGACACATGCTGCGTGTTCCGTTACGCAGTACGCATTACGCAGTACTCGTCATGCATCATCCCCGTTCCACTACCATCGCGCCGCCCTGGCCGCCGCCGACGCACATGGTGGCGATACCGTACCGGGCGTTGCGGCGCTCCATCTCTTTGAGCAGGGTTACCACGAGGCGCGAGCCCGTGCAGCCGACCGGATGGCCGAGAGCGATAGCGCCGCCATTGGGGTTAACCTTCGCCCAATCCCACCCGTCTTTCTCGAGCTCTTTGCCCACCGCCAGCGACTGGGCAGCAAAGGCCTCATTGAGCTCGATGACGTCGATGTCGGCAAGCTTGAGGCCCGCCCGGGCGAGCGCCTTGGGCACCGCCTTGGCCGGGCCGATGCCCATGATCTCAGGCGGCACGCCGGCATAGGCGTAGCTGACGATGCGAGCCCATGGCTTGAGGCCCAAGGCTTGGGCCTTCTCGGCGCTCATGACGACGAGCGCCGCAGCACCATCGGAGATGGGGCAGGCGTTGGCGGGGGTAACGGTGCCGTTCTCTTTGAAGACGGTCGGGTAGAGGGCGGCTTTCTGCACCGTGAGCCCGGGGTTGATGCACTCGTCTTGCGTGATCTCCTCGCGGGCCACCTCCTGCCCTGCCACCTTCTTGACCACCGGCACCGGCACGATTTCGTCGCGGAACTTGCCCATGCGGGTCGCCATGAAGGCCTTCTTGTGGCTGTTCACGGCAAAGGCGTCCTGCTCTTCGCGGGAGATGTGGTACATCTCGGCCAGGTTCTCGGCCGTGCGGCCCATGATCTGGCCACAGATGGGGTCGGTGAGGCCCTCCCAGAGGGAGTCGGTGAACTGGGTGTGGCGAAGCTTGAGGCCCCAGCGCGCACCGCGGACGATGTAGGGGGCAGTCGACATGCTCTCGGCGCCGCCCACGAGAAAGACCTCGCCGTCGCCGGCCTGGATGGCCTGGTAGGCCGAGGTGATCGCCTGCAGGCCCGATGCGCAGTTGCGTTGCACGGTGTAGCCCGGCACCTCGACCGGCACGCCGGCCATCAGTGCGGCGACGCGGGCGATGTTGGGCGCGTCGGAGCTCTGGCCGATGCAGCCGAGGATCACGTCGTCGATGATGCTCGGGTCGAGCCCGGTGCGGCGCAGGACCTCGACGAAGACGATCTTGGCCAGCTCCTGCGCTGTGATGGTGCGGAAGGCGCCTCCATGACTACCGATGGGTGTGCGCACGCCTCCGACGATGACGACATCCTTCATCGCGACCTCCTCTTGCGGATGTGGGGCCCTGCACTCCAGGGCTCACCGATAGGACGCACAGAACCGGGCAAGCGACGGTCGGTCTAGGGCCGCTGGGTGAGAGCCGGATGCCTTCATGCGCATCCGGCGCGGGGCGGTCGGGCAGGGCGCCGAGTGTGCCCGTGTCGCGCTCGCGCTTTCTGGCTGTGCCGGCAGTGGATGCGACAGACAACTGCCCGCCGCCTGAAGCACGGCAAGGCGAAGGGTACGGTATTGCAGGCAAGGCGGGAGGGAAGAAACTGAGGCCAGGTGACTGAGCCAGCCCGCATCTTGTCTCCAGGGCGCACGGAGACAGTGGCCCGAAGGGGCAGGGGCCGCCGGGTGACCGTCGGGAACCTGGGCCGTGGCGCGCACGTTCTTCTCCCCATCGTTGCAGCGAGGCCGGGCGCGAAGGTGTCTCGAGTGTGGCTATGCTACACGTATTGTACAACGAGTCACAAAAAGAATCAAGAGTAATACAACACTGAATCGCGGGTTTCGTTACGCCATGGGATGGCTGCCGTGGGCATGCCCAGGGCCCGCCCGCGCGGTAAGCGTTGGGATGGAATCTGGAGTATAATAGCGTGGCCCGGTTCCCTCTTCGGCTGGCACCTCCCCTGGAACGTGCTGCAGCCCCAGGAAGACCAACAGGACTCCTCACATGTCTGGCAAAGCTTCGTTTGTGCGCGGCGTCGCCTATGGTGCCGCGTATGTGGAACGCTGCCGCTGCGCCCTCGAAGAGGCGCTCGGCGCCACGCCGGCCTACGAGGCCTGGCGCCGGCTGGACCCCGGGCCAACCTTGGGGCCTTTTGACCGCCTGGCGGCCCTGCCGGCCCTGACGAAGGACGACCTGCGCGCCCACGGCCCGCGGGGGTTTGTGCCCCACGGCCGCGACCTGGCGGCAGCCCTGCATTCCGGTGAGGTCTCGCTCGTGGCCACGAGCGGCACGACCAGCGACCAGGTCACGAACGTCTGGTATCAGCCCTGGTGGGATGCGTCCGAAGCGGCCTCCTGGGAACTGAATGCCCATGCCCGTGCCGCGGCGGGCAACTCGCACCGAGAAGCGATCCTTACCAGCCCCTGGTGTGCCGGCGTTCCGTGTGAGGATGGCTACCTGACGCGGGAGCAGCGCACCCTGGGCCGCTTCCTCTATCTGACCGAGCGCTCCGATCCCAGCACCTGGAGCGAGGCTCTGATGGACCGGATGGTGGAGGAGATCAACGCCTTCCGGCCGGCGGTGCTGGAGGCGAACCCGTCGTTCCTGGCCAGGCTGTCGCGCCATATCGCTGCCAAGCGGTTGCGAGTGTGTTCGCCGGGGCTGATCGTGCTCACCTACGAGAACCCTTCGCTGCTCCACTACCGGCAGATCGGCAGGGTCTTCGATGCGCCCGTCGCCAGCTCCTATGGCTCCACCGAGGCAGGCTATGTGTTCATGGAGTGTGAGGCGGGCCGCCTGCACCAGGTGACGGCGTCGTGCCATGTGGATTTCCTGCCGTTCACATCAGAGCATGGCGGTCCCGCGGTGGGGCGCATCCTCGTCACCACCTTCGGCAACCCATGGCGGGCGCTCGTGCGTTTCGACACCGGCGATGTGGTGCGGCTCGATGGCCCTTGCCCCTGCGGGCGCAGTGAGGGGCTGACCCTGGCGGCGGTGGAGGGGCGCACTGTGAACCTGACGGTGACCCCGGAGGGCCGCGTGGTGACACAGGGCGAGGTTGACCGGGCCCTCGCACAGGTGCCGGGCCTGGTGGAGTATCAGTTGGTGCAAGTCGAGCCTGCTGCCTATCACCTGCGCTGTGTGGCCGAGGCGGATGACGCCCGCGAGACGCTGGATGCAGCCTCTGAAGCACTGCGGGCTGTGTATGGAGACCACGCCTCGGTGCTTGGCGAGCTGGCCACGGCCATAGCCCCGGCGCCACCGGGCAAGTATCGCCTGGCGAGGGCGCTCAAGTTGGTGGACGCCGATGCCTTGCTCGACACGGCCTATGCGCCGGCGGCATTGTGAGGGGGCGAGAGATGGGGGAAGGGTGCAAGCTACGGCCGATCTACTTGCTGGCAGGGGGGCCCGGGTCACGGCGCATGGGGCGCGACCCGGTTCTGGCCCGCGCCCTCGCCAGCAGTGGGGTCGCCCGTCCATCGGTGGCCTACGTGGGTGCCGCCAGCGGCGACAATCGCGCGTTCCTGGCGATGATGGCACAGTACCTGCGCCTGTGTGGTGCGGGGGAAGTCACCCTGGCACCTCTGGCGGGCCGGCGCGCCCGGCTCGACAGGGCGCTGGACGTGCTCGCAGGGGCTGATGTGGTGTTCGTCAGCGGCGGCGACGTGGAAGAGGGGATGAGCGTCCTGGAGGCACAGCAGGCTGTGCCCCACCTGCGCGCACTCTACGAGGCCGGCAAGCCTTTCATCGGCGTGTCCGCAGGCAGCATCATGCTGGCAGAGCGGTGGGTGCGCTGGGGGGGCGCAGAAGGTGCCACAGCGGAGATCTTTCCCTGCATGGGCCTGGCCCCCATCCTCTGTGACACGCACGGCGAGGGCGAAGATTGGGAGGAACTGCGGGCACTCCTCGAGTTGGCGCCGGAGGGGGCCGTGGGCTATGGCATCCCATCGGGCGGCGGCCTGACCGTACACCCGGATGGTGCCCTCGAGGCACTGGGCGTGCCGGTGCAGCGCTTCGTGCGCCGCGACAGCCGCATCGTTCGCCTGCCGGACCTGTAGGGAGCGCCGCCGTCCCGGCGGCAGGGGCGTGGTGTGCGTGAGGCGCGAGTGGCCGGCGAGACGCCGCCGCTCCGGGGTCGACCTGGGGGAACAGAAAGCGCCGCCCCATACGGGTGAGGCGGCGCTGATTTGGCGCCCCTGGAGGGAATCGAACCCCCGACGACAGGGCTTAGGACGCCCTCGCTCTGTCCGCTGAGCTACAGGGGCAGGCGGACCTGGTGGCCGGCAACTGGGCTATGATACCACAATCCAGCCACAGTGGCAAGTTTGGGGCCGCGCAAACTTGACATGCCCTCGGCCTCCACGGTATAATATCGGTCTTGATAAGGCCGCCTGCAGGCAGCGTGTCAGGCGCCCAAGGATTCATACATCCGGTTCCCTTTGGGGGATACAGTCGCGTACAGGAGTGGTGTGAATGACGAAGCGAACGTGGCAGCCCAAGAAACGCCGCCGGCAGCGGGTGCATGGTTTCATGGAGCGCATGAGCACGCGGGGTGGGCGCAAAGTGCTGAAGGCGCGCCGCCTGAAGGGCCGCAAGCGGCTGGCGGTATGACGCCGCCGGGCCGCGAGAATGCAGGATGGAGAGGCGCTACCGTCTGACGCACAGTGCGGATTTCGAGCGGGTGCGGAAGCAGGGCCGTTCGTGGGCGCAGCCCCTCTTCGTCTTCTCGGCCAGCCGCAACGGATTGGAACGTACTCGTTTCGGGTTCATCGTCAGCCGGCGTGTAGGCGGCGCGGTGGTGCGCAATCGGGTAAAGCGGCAGTTGCGTGAGGTGGTGCGTCGCCACCTTGGGGAGTTCCCTCCGGGGTGGGACGTGGTGCTCGTAGCGCGAGCTCCGATTGTCTCAGCGCAGTTCTCAGAGATCGAAGAGGCGTTCAACGAGGCGCTGCGGCGAGCCGGCCCGTGGCTCGCAGCGCCTGAGGCGGCCAAGGGCCTGCCAGGCGAGTAGCCAGCGGTTGCTGGCTCCGCGCGGGTGGGCCTGAGCAACAACTGGTATATGGGAGACTGGTTTGAAGGCTTTGTTGCAGTGGGCAATCCGGGCGTACCAACGCTTCATCTCTCCCGCGTTGCCGCCTTCGTGCCGCTTCTACCCCACGTGCTCCGAGTACGCCTGGCAGGCGATCGATCGCTATGGGGCGCTGAAGGGGAGCTGGTTGGCCGTCAAACGTGTCGTGCGCTGCAACCCGTTGAACCCTGGGGGATACGACCCGGTGCCTTGAGTGGGGTAGCCGGGCCGTGCCTTTTCGACGGGGCGCTTGGTTCAGAGGAGAAGGAGACCGACTCTTGGGCAGGGTAACGTGGAAGGGCGGCACAGCCCTTCTTCTTTTGCTGATGGCCGTGGGGCTGGCCGCCTGTGGGGCGCCGGTGCTCGATAGCGGCTGGGGCGCTTTCGCCGCCGATGCGCCGCTCGTGTACGCCGGCGTTGGAGGCAAGTTCGTGGCCATCAAGCCCGAAGCGGCCGCCACCCCAGAATGGACGTTCGTGCCGAAGGACGAAAAGGGAAATGCGGGGAGCCTGGGCGGTTTCTACTCCATGCCCGCGCTGACGCCCGACCTGGTGATCTTTGCTGCTTCGGCCAGGCTGGGGAGCAACCCGCAGACAGAGCAGGTCTTTGCGCTGGATCGGCAGACGGGCGCAGAGCGCTGGTCTTTCCCGGCGCAGGCGACCATCGTGGGCGAGCCGACGGTGGTGGGTGACACGGTGTACGTGACCTCCGCCGACCGCAATGTGTACGCGCGCGATCTCAAGAGTGGGGCGACCAAGGTGCTCTTCACCGCAAGCGGGCCCATCTGGGGAAGCGTGGTGTGCGATGGCGATCGCCTCTACCTCGGATCGATGGCCCACGAGGTGTATGCGATCGATCGCAGCGGCCAGCAGCTCTGGACCGAGCCTTTCCGGACCGAGGGGGCCGTGGCGGGCACGCCTGCTGTGGGCGGCGGGCGTGTCTTTGTGGGAGATCTGACCGGTAGGGTGTACGCCCTTGATGCCCAGACGGGCGAGCCCGTCTGGAGCGAGCCATTCCGGGCTCAGAATTGGATCTGGGGCCAGCCGGTGTTGGTGGGCGATACGCTGTACGTGCCCTCGCTCGACGGCAACGTCTATGCCGTCGATGCGCAGACAGGCGCGGAGAAGCCCGACTGGCGCGTCAAGACCGGCGGCGCCGTGCGGGCGGCCCCGACCCTGGCCGGCAATGTCCTTTACGTGGCGTCAGAGGATCAGCAGTTGTACGCCGTAGACATGCAGACACATCAACCCAAGTGGAGCCCGTTCAAAACGGATGGTGCTCTCCTGACCTCGCCCGTGATTGTGGGCGACACGGTCTACGTGACCACGTCGAATGGCAAGGTGTACCGTGTGGACGCCGCGTCGGGTAATGGGCGTTTGCTCTACCCGCAGCCCAAGTAACCTGAAGAGGAGTACCCGGTGATCGGGGAGATTTTCAACCTGATATTGCTCAGGCCGATGCTGAACGTGCTGTTGCTCCTGTATTCGGTGCTGCATGGCGTGGTACCTTACGGGAGCTTTGCACTCGCCATCGCGATTGTGACGGTGCTCCTGCGCCTGATCACACAGCCGTTCATGGCCAAGCAACTGCAGTCGTCCAAGAAGATGAACGAACTGCAGCCGCAGCTCAAAGAGCTGGAGAAAAAGTACGGTAAGGATAGGGAGCGGCTGGCGCAGGAACAGATGAAGCTCTACAAGGAGAACGGCATCAACCCCATGGCGGGTTGCCTGCCGATGCTCCTGCAAATGCCCATCTGGATCGCGCTGTACCAGTCGATCATGCTGCTCCTCGGCCGCAGCCCGGCGCAGCTTCTGGCCCTGTCGAAGCATGTGTACAACCTGGGCATTTTCGCGAATCTGTCGTCGCTGTTCCCGTTGGCGAGCCAGTTCCTCTGGCTGGACCTGGGCCAGCCCGACCGCCTGTTCATCATCCCAATCCTCGTGGCGGCGACTCAGTGGGTGCAGCAGAAGATGATGACGCCGGCAACGTCGGCCGATAGCGGCGACTCGGCGCAGGCACAGATGAGCCAGTCGATGCTGATGATGATGCCGTTGATGTTCGGCTTTATCACCATGAACCTGCCTTCGGGCCTGGGGCTCTACTTTGTGATCTCCAGCCTGATCGGTATCGTCATCCAGTACTTCACGACCGGCTGGGGGGGGCTGTTGCCGAAGCGTGCTGCTGCAGCGGCAGCCTCGAGCGGCAGCCAGGCGCGGCCGACCACAGGTATGCTCGGTGCGGCCAAGCGCTTGGCAGCTCCTGTGGGGCGGGATGACGAGCCCAAGCCTGCGCCGGCGACCAACACCGACGATGCAACAGCGCAGCCAGCGGCCCCTGATGAGAAGAGCGGCCCAGCGAGGCGCATGGTGCCTGAGGTCGCCGAAGCAGGGGCGCCGGCCGCCGCTTCGATACAGAAGGGGGCGAAGCGTGGAAGCAGGAAGAAGAAGCGTTGAGGGGCGTGGCAAGACCGTTGACGACGCTATCCTCGATGCGATGACCAAGCTGGGCGCAAGCCGCGAGGCTCTGGAGATCGAGGTCATCAGTGAGGGGTCACGGGGGGTGTTCGGCATCGGTGCGGAGGACGCGCGGGTGCGGGCCTCTCTCAAGGGCGTCCGCCCCCCGGCCCCTGCTGCCGCACCGGCCAGGCCGGCCCGGCAGGCACCGAGGCCGGCCAGCCCCGAACCCGAGATCCCTGCTGGGGCCTCCGACGCCGAGGTGGGGCGAATCGTCTTGACCACCCTGCTCAGCAAGATGGGCTTCAATGCCACGGTCGAGGTGGGGCAGGCCGAGCCGGCCGATGGGGAAGAGTCCGCGCCGGCGGTCCTCGACATCAAAGGGGCCGACATAGGCCTCTTGATTGGCCGGCGCGGCGAGACGCTGCGCGACCTGCAGTTCATCACCCGGCTGATCGTGAGCCGCAAGGTCGGTCACTGGCCGAACCTGGTGGTCGATGTGGAGGGCTATCGGCAGCACCGCGAGCAGGCGCTGATCCAACTGGCCCGGCGCATGGCCGATAAGGTGCGCCTCACCCGCCAGGCCGTGCCGTTGGAGCCCATGCCGCCCAACGAGCGGCGCATCGTGCACCTCACCCTGCGTGATGACCCCTACGTGATGACCGAAAGTACCGGTGAGGGGGATGCACGCAAGGTCGTCATCATGCCCCGGCCGCAAGCCTAGGTCGACTCGCCGCCGCGACGAAAGGACTGTAAGGGTCAGGGACCCAAGGGAGCTGCGAGCCTGGGGGTGAGGGGTTGCGCGCCCCATCGGCCCATCAGTTCCCTGAGTTCCGTCGTCGTGGCTCACTGGTTGCAGGGAAGCCTTGAACACACCCGACTATTTGGTAGTAGGCCACGTCACGCGAGACTTGGTGGGCGACGGCTATCGCCTCGGTGGCACGGCGACCTTTGCGGCAATGACGGCGCAGGCCCTGGGCTATCGGGTGGCGGTGTTGACCAGCGCTGCCGACGACCTGCCCCTGGAGGATACCTTCGCGGGCATCATGTTGCGCTGTGTGCCGGCACCGGCGAGCACCACCTTCGAGAACATCTATTACGACGGCCACCGCCGGCAGTACGTGCGCTCAGTGGCCGCTCCCCTGGGGGCCGAACACGTTCCGGCGGAATGGCGTGCGGCGCGCATTGTGCACCTGGGGCCTCTGGTGCAAGAGGTGGACCCGGCCCTGCTCGACTTTTTCCCGGCGGCGACGTTCATTGGTGTGACCCCGCAGGGCTGGCTGCGTCGCTGGGATGGCACAGGCCTGGTCAGCTCGCAGCCATGGGCCTCGGCCGAGCGCATCCTGCAGCGGGCCGACGCCATGGTGCTCAGCCTTGAGGATGTGGGGGGCAGCCAACAGGAGTTGGAACGATACCTTGCCCTCGCGCGCCTGGCGGCAGTGACCCAGAGCTGGCAGGGCGCTGTGCTCCACTGTGGGGGGCGCTGTGTGACCATCCCCGCCTACAACGTACCGGAAGTGGACCCCACCGGCGCGGGCGATGTCTTCGCGGCAGCCTTTTTCATCCGCCTCAGAGAGACGGGCGACGCCGAGGAAGCGGGGCGCTTTGCCAACGCAGCCGCGTCGTTCTCCATCCAGGGAGAGGGCTACAGTGCCATCGCGAGCCGGGCGGCCGTGGAAGAGCGGCTGCGCAGCGGGGAGTTGCGCCGGGCGATCTGATGCGGGATCTGTGACAGGGGCGTATCGCATGGCTCGGTTGCTGGCCTGATAGGACGGGCACCCATGGGCGAAGTCTACGCGATCGCGAACCAGAAGGGTGGAGTCGGCAAGACCACAACAGCGGTGAATCTGGGCGCATACCTGGCGGCCAGCGGCAAGAAAGTGTTGTTGGTGGATATGGACCCCCAGGGGAATGCTACCAGCAGCCTGGGCATCGACAAGGGTGCGCTGACCTATTCGACCTACGATGTGCTCATCGAGAACCTGCCCATCGCCAAGGCAGTGATGTTGACGCGGCGGCTCGGCCTGGATCTGGTGCCGGCATCGTCAGAATTGGCTGGGGCTGAGGTGGAGATGGTGGGGCTGATCTCGCGGGAGTACCGCCTGCAGCGCGCCCTGGCCTCCATCCGCGACAAGTACGATTGGGTGATGGTCGATTGCCCGCCCAGCCTGGGCCTGCTGACGATCAATGCCCTGACGGCGGCCGACGGAGTGCTCATTCCCGTGCAGTGCGAGTTCCTGCCCCTGGAAGGCCTGTCGCAACTGCAGCACACGATCAACCTGGTGCACGACAACTTGAACCCGCGCCTGACCGTCCGTGGTGTGGTGTTGACGATGTATGACACGCGCACCAATCTGGCGCAGCAGGTGGTCGATGAGGTGCGCAAGTTCTACGTGGGGCGGGTGTTCTCGACCATCATCCCGCGCAATGTGCGCCTGAGCGAGGCACCGAGCTACGGCGAGCCGATCATCGACTATGCGCCGGCTTCTTCGGGGGGGCTGGCCTACCGGTCGCTCGCCAATGAGCTCCTTGCAGGCGCGGCGAGAGGGGGAGCGTAGTACGTAGTACGCAATACGCAATACGTAGTACGTACTGCGTACTGCGTACCGCGTATTGCGTACGCCGTCCGCGGTGCTGACTGATGGAGGGGTGAGCGATGTCGCCGGAGCGGAGAGGATTGGGCAAGGGGCTGGGCGCTCTGATCCCGAGTGCACCCGCTGCGCCCGGCGCATCGGGCACGCCGGCAGGGGGTGGGCCGCTCGAGGTGGCGCTCGACGATATTGTGCCCAACCCACACCAGCCGCGCCAGGGGATGGACGCCCAGGAGCTGGAAGAACTGGCCGCCTCGATCCGCGAGCACGGCCTCATCCAGCCGCTGGTGGTGGCGCCCCTCCCGGTCGATGCGCCGGCGGGGCGCGCCCGCTACCAGCTAATTGCCGGCGAGCGGCGCTGGCAGGCCTCGCGGCTGGCTGGGCTGACCCGGGTGCCGGTGGTGGTCAAGAACGTCAGCCCGCGCGAGCTGCTCGAGCTGGCCCTGGTGGAGAATATCCAGCGCTCTGACCTGAACGCCCTGGAGGAGGCCCTGGCCTACCAGCAGCTCATCCACGAGTTCGGGCTGACGCAGGAAGAGGTGGCCACGCGCGTGGGCCGCAACCGGGCGACGGTGGCCAACACGCTGCGCCTCCTGCGCTTGCCGGATGAGATCAAGGATGCGCTGCGCGAGGGGCGCATCAGTGAAGGGCATGCACGGGCCATCCTTGGCCTGGATGATGCCGCGGACCAACTGGCCGTGCTGCGGGCGGTGGAGAAGCGCGCCCTTTCGGTGCGGCAGACCGAAGAGCTGGTGAGGCGCCTCGCCTCGGCCACCGAGCCTGCCCTGCCTGCCGACCCTCCCTCGCCGCACCATAGAGCGCTGGAGGATGCATTCAGGAGCGCCCTGGGAACCAAGGTGTCGCTCTCCAAAGGGCAGAAGGGCGGGCGCCTGGTCGTCTATTTCTATTCGGATGAGGAGTTGCAGTCGATCTACGAGCGCATCGTTGGCGATCGTGCCTAGCGCTGCAACCGTTCGCCGGCGCGAGATCGCGCCGGACTCCTGAGCCACCGGCCGGCAACGGCTTTCGGTGGCTCTTTTGTGAGGGGATTCATGCTGGAAAAAGTCGCTGCCATTGCTGCACGCTATGAGGAGTTGAACCACCTGTTGGCCGACCCTGAGGTGATCTCGAACCCCGAGCGCCTGCGCGAGCTGGCGCAGGAACAGGCCGACATTGCCGAGATTGTCGAGGTCTATCGCCGCTACCAGGCCACAGTGCACGACCTGGAAGAGACGGAGGAGATGCTGGCCGGGCCTATCGAGGAGGAGATGGCAGAGCTGGCGCGGGAGGAAGTGGAGCGGCTGCGCGCGCGGCGTGATGAGCTGCTCGAGCAGATGAAGAAGCTCTTGCTGCCCACCGACCCCCGCGACCAGCGCAACGTCATCGTCGAAATCCGCGCCGGGGCGGGGGGTGATGAGGCGGCGCTGTGGGCGGCCGACCTCTTCCGGATGTACAGCCGCTATGCCGAGAACCATGGTTGGCGCATCCAGGTGCTGAACTCGAGCCCCACGGGCATCGGCGGCTTCAAGGAGATCATCTTCCAGGTGATTGGGCGGGGCGCCTACTCGCGGCTCAAGTACGAGAGCGGCGTGCACCGGGTGCAGCGGGTGCCCGCGACGGAGGCAGCCGGGCGCATCCACACCTCGACGGCTACCGTGGCTGTGCTGCCCGAGGCCCAGGAAGTGGAAGTCGAAATCCGGCCCGAGGACCTGCACATCGACGTCTACCGCTCGTCGGGGCACGGCGGGCAGAGTGTGAATACGACCGATTCGGCAGTGCGCATCACCCATCTGCCAACGGGGATCGTGGTGGCCTGCCAGGATGAGCGCTCGCAGCTACAGAACAAAGCGCGGGCGCTGTCGATCCTGCGGGCGCGGCTGTTCGACATGGAGCAGCGCAAGCAGTGGGAGGAACTGGATCAGGCGCGGCGCAGCCAGGTGGGCTGGGGAGAGCGCAGCGAGAAGATCCGCACGTACAACTTTCCCCAGAACCGCGCCACCGACCACCGCATCGGCCTGACCAGCTACCGCCTGGAGGACGTGCTGGCCGGTGGGCTCGACGAGTTCATCGAGGAGCTGGCGACCTCTGAACAAGCGGAGAAGCTGCGGGCCCTGGGCGAGGAATGAACGTGGCGGCGGGGTGTGAGCACGGCAGCCTGACGGTGGGGGAGGCGCTGCGGCAGGGCGCGGAGAGGCTGGCGGCAGCCGGCATCGACGAGGCCCGCTTCGATGCCGAGGTGCTCCTGGCCTATGCGCTCGGGGCGAGCCGCGCCTATCTCTACGGGCACCCCGAGCGCTGCCTGGGGCCTGAGGAGGAGGCGGCCTGGCAGAGTGCGCTCACCCGGCGCGAGCGGCGCGAACCGGTGGCCTACATCGTGGGCAGCCGTGGCTTCTACGGCCTCGATCTTGCGGTGGACCGGCGGGTGCTGGTGCCGCGACCGGAGACGGAATTGGTCGTGGAGCGTGTGCTGGCGTTCGCCGCTCGGCAGCCGGTGCGCGTGGTGTGGGATGTGGGCACCGGCTCGGGTGCGCTGGCGCTGGCCATTGCCCGGAACCTGCCACAAGCGCGCGTGGTGGCCTCGGATGTGAGCCGCGGGGCGCTGCAGGTAGCGGCCGAGAACCGGCACCGCCTGGGGCTCGAAGATCGAGTGGAGCTGGTGGAGGGCGACCTCCTGAGAGGGGCGCGTGGCCCCGTCGACGTGGTGGTGGCGAACCTGCCCTACCTGCGCTCCGAAGAGTATCTGGGGGCCATGCCAGAGGTCTCGCAGTACGAGCCCCGGCTGGCGCTCGACGGTGGCCCTGGGGGGCTGGAGCTGGTCGAGCGCCTCCTGGCTGAGGCAGCCGCACTGTCGCCGCGGCCCGCCCTGCTGCTTCTGGAGATCGGCGCTGAGCAGGGGGCCGACGCCGCCGCGTTGGCGCGCACGTATTTCCCCGACCGGGCTGTTGCCCTGCGCCGCGATTTGGCGGGGCTGGACCGGGTCGTGGAGGTCGCCTCGCGGCTGCCGGACCCGGGCGAGACCGGTGCGGGCGAGGCGGTGACCTGGATCCTCCCGGCGGGAGACCCTGCGGCCATTGCGCTGGCGGCCGAGGCGCTGCGGCGCGGCGAGGTGGTGGCGCTGCCGACCGACACCGTCTATGGGTTGGGGGCGGCGGTGTTCCACGAGGCAGCAGTGCAGGCGCTGTACGAGATCAAGGGGCGGCCAGAGGCCAAGGCGATCCCGCTCTTGCTGGCCGACGTTGCCGAAGTCGCCCAGGTGGCAGCCGACGTGCCGCCCGCAGCCCGGCGGCTGATGGCACGGTTCTGGCCCGGACCGCTGACGCTGGTGCTGCCGGCCCGGCCCGAGGTGCCGGTGGTTGTGCGGGCCGGGGGGGCGACGGTAGCAGTGCGCGTGCCCGACTATGCCGCCGCCCGCGCCCTCATGGCAGCCGTGGGCGCGCCGCTCGCCGTCACCAGCGCCAATCGCTCGGGGGCGCCCGAAGCGCTGACGGCGGATCAGGTGCTCAAACAGTTGGGGAGTCGGCTACGCTGGGTGCTGGATGGAGGGCGCAGCCCGGGGGGCCAGGCTTCAACCGTGGTCGACGTGGCTGTGGAGCCGCCCATCATCCTCCGGCATGGTGCCATCCCTGACGAAGCCATCGAGCCTTTGGTCCAGGAGGGCACACGGGGGGCCAGGCCACGCGTGGAGTGAGGCTGGCATAGCGGCGGGGGCGAGGTGCGCTCTGGTTGGCGGCCGGGGTATCGCCGCAGTGGAGCGACGGGGCGATACCCTGGCCGGGCACAGACTCAGCTCTTGGGGGATTCGGGCTTGTCTTTGGAGGCTTCGGCCTTCTCGTCGTCGCCGTTCAGGCCCCTCTTGAAATCTCGGATGCCCTTTCCGAGAGCGCTGCCAACCTCAGGCAGCTTGCCCACGCCAAACACGATCACCACAATGAGCAAGACGAGGACCAGCTCCATTGGCCCAATGCGGATCGGCATATTCGTCCTCCTTAAGCCACCGGCTCACCACCCAGGCGGGTGCGTTCTTTTCCCATTATAGCACAGTCGGCCAGGGAGGCAAGAATGGCTGCGATGGAGGGGTGAGGAGTGGCTCAGCCTGGGGCGGATGCTGATGGGGCGTTGCAGAGAGATCAGTCTTTGGGGTTGTCGGCGCTCTGGGCAGGCGGCTTGGAGGAATCGGGCTCCTCCTGCAGGCCCTTCTTAAAGTCACGGATGCCTTTGCCGAGAGCGCTGCCGATCTCGGGCAGGCGGCCGGCGCCAAAGACGATGATCACGATCAGCAAGATGAGGATCAACTCCGGTGCACCAAGGTTGGGCATCTTTTTCCTCCTGTGAGGGCGCATGGGCGGCCTGTCGTGGCGGCCGCCGGCCACCATTATAGTACGGGCGTTGAGAGAAACCAAACGCCGGCCCTTGAGAGGGTGTATCCCAGAATCGTCGGTCAATTCGCTGGCCACCGTCGCCGTGAGAGTCATTCTGAGCGGCAGTGACGGCCAGGCAGCACTGGGGCGCCAATTCCAGCGAAGAATCCTTGCTGGCCGTGGCGCTAAGCCACTCCGAGCGTGCCGCCATGGCGAGCAAGGACTCTTCGCTCGCTTGGCGCCGGGCTGAGAGCTGGCTGGAGGAGCCGCTCAGAGTGACAAGCCGGTCTGGCGCCGTGCCGAACGGCTGCGCCCCCTCCGACGGCCAGAGTTTGCGCCGACGATTCTGGGATATACCCCCCCTTGAGGCGAGCGCCGGCAATCCTCAAGAGAGGAGAAGAACGACTTGCCAAGCGGCCTTAAGGATGATAAACTGTCGAGGTGGGTATCGGTCGGCTGCAGGTGAAGGGATGGGAGCAGGAGGCTATGAGTGGGCAGGCGCTCTACCGCCGCTGGCGCTCGCAGAACTTTGAGGAGATCATCGCTCAGGAGCACGTGACGCGCACGCTGCAGAATGCCCTGCGCGCCGGCCGCATCGCCCATGCCTATCTGTTCGCCGGCCCTCGCGGCACCGGCAAGACGTCGACGGCGCGCATTCTGGCCAAAGCGGTCAACTGCCTTGCCGAGCCGGCGGAGCGGCCATGCAACCGCTGTGCCCGCTGCCAGGCGGTCAACGAGGGGAGAGACCTGGACCTGATCGAGATCGACGCCGCCTCGAACCGTGGCATCGATGAGATCCGCGAGCTGCGCGACAAGATCGCCTTTGTGCCGAACGAAGGGCGCTACAAGGTGTACGTCGTCGACGAGGTGCACATGTTGACGACGGAGGCCTTCAATGCGCTGCTCAAGACGCTGGAAGAGCCCCCTGCGCATGTGATCTTCGTCCTGGCCACGACAGAGCCCCACCGCATCCCTGCGACTATCCTCTCGCGGTGCCAGCGCTTTGACTTTCGGCGCATCCCCCTCGCTGACCTGGTGGGCAAGCTGGAGCGCATCTGCCAGGCCGAGGGGATCCACGTTCAGCCGGCGGTGCTCGATGCCATCGCCCGGAGGGCCGGCGGTTCCTTCCGTGATGCGGAGAGCCTGCTCGACCAACTGGCCGCCGGTGGCGATGCGGAGGTCACGCTGGGGCAGGTGCAGGAGCTCCTTGGCGGCGTTCCTGTGCAGGCGGTGGCCGATCTGGTGGACGCCTGGATCGCGGGCGACATGGCGCGGGGGCTGGCGCTGATCAACCAACTGGTGGATGGCGGGTCAGACGCCAGGCAGCTCCACGGGGAGCTGATTGAGTATCTGCGTGGGCTGCTCTTGTTGCAGGCGGGGGGCGACGAGAGGCTCGTGAATTCGAGCCCCGAGGTGCTGGCGCGCATGCGGGGCCAGTTGGTGGGGCTGAGCCTGGGGCGGCTGGTGGAGGGACTCCGGTTGTTCAGCCAGAGCGAAGTCGCAGCCCGCGGCGACGTCCGCCCACAGATGCCGCTGGAGCTGGCCTTTGTGCAGGCGACCCTTGCAGGCAGCAGCCGTGAGGAAGTGCGGCCGCAGCCCGTCGCCCGCAGCGGCGAACCGCCGGCGCGGGGGGAGCGGCCGCCACAGCCAGGCGCCTCGCCGGCCGGCGAGCGCCGTGCCGCATCGAAAGGCGGCGCAGATGTGGCGCGCCAGGAGGCTGCGGCTGTCGCTGCTTCGCCGGCGCCCTCTGCACAGGCGGAGAGGCCGCCGGCGCCGGAGCCTGACAATGCGGCGCTGGCCGCCCTGGTGGAGCGCTGGCCGCGGCTCTTGCAGGCGCTGCGAGAGAAGAGCAGGCCGCTCGAGGCGCTGCTGCGCTCGGGGCGGCCACAACAGGTCAGCGGTGGGCGGGTCGTGCTGGCGATGGAGGCTTCGTTCCATCGCGAACGCGTGATGGAAGACAAGAACCGCCGCCTGTTGGAGGAGGCACTGCGAGAGCTGCTGGGTGTGCCCTGCCAGGTGGAGTGCGTGGTGGGCGGCAGGGGAAAGGAGCCTGCGGGGCATCGCGCCGCAGAGCAGAAAGCGCAGCAGCCCAAGGCGGCGGGGCAGGGGCTCGACCACCCCGTCGTGCGTGATGACCCCATCCTGCGTTACGCGGTGCAGGACTTGGGCGCTCAGGTGAGCGGCATCGAGCCGGTGGGCGGCGAGGCCGAGACGGGCATAGAGTAGCGGATGGCGAGGAGGAAGTACAGTGGGAAGCAAAGGCAAGGGGGGCGGGCGTTTCCGCGTGCCGGGCGCACCGGCTATGCCGGGGATGCGCCAGATAGAGGAACTTCAGAGCCAGCTTGCAGCGGCCCAGCAGGCATTGGCTGAGGAGACGGTCACGGCCACCGTGGGCGGGGGCGCCGTCTCGGTGACGATGAACGGCCAGCAGGAGGTCAAGGCGGTCAAGATCGACCCCGCCGTGGTGGACCCTGAGGACGTGGAGATGCTGCAGGACCTGCTGGTGGCCGCGTTCAATGAAGCGCTGGCTCAATCGCACAAGCTGGTCGAGGCGCGCATGGCGCCGCTGACCGGCGCTCTGAGCATTCCGGGGCTGTTCTGATGTCGCTCACCCCGGGCCCAGTGGGCCGCCTGATCGAGGAGTTGAGCCGGCTGCCGGGCATCGGCCCCAAGACGGCCTCGCGGCTGACCTTCTTTATGTTGCGTGCCCCCGAGGCGCAGGTGCTGGCGCTGGCCGAGGCCATCCGTGCCCTGCGCGAGGGGACGGTGTTCTGCAGCGTCTGCTTCAACATCGCTGAGCAGAGCCCGTGCCCGGTCTGCGCCAACCCGGAGCGCGACCGGGGGGTGATCTGTGTGGTGGAGGAGCCGCTCGACGTGCTGGCCATCGAGCGCACGCGGCGCTTCAAAGGGGTCTACCACGTGCTCCACGGGGCGCTGTCTCCGGTCGACGGCATCGGCCCCGATGAGCTCAAGGTGCGTGAGCTGGTCGAGCGGGTGAGGGCCGGCGGGGTGCGCGAGGTGCTGATGGCCACCAACCCCACCATGGAAGGGGATGCCACGGCGATGTATGTGGCCCGCCAACTGGCACCCCTGGGCGTGCGGGTGACGCGCCTGGCGATGGGCTTGCCCGTGGGCGGTGACCTGGAGTACACCGACGAGATCACCCTCGGCGAAGCCCTCGACGGCCGCCGCGACGTGTAGGGCCGCTTCACCGCAAAGGCGCTAGAAGAACTCTACCGCGAAGGACGCCGAGGGCGCGAAGGTGTGCTGAGGAGTGCTGGAGAGGCCGATCTGCGGATCCGATCAGCTTCTGGCGCCGCCCTCGGGTGGCCTTGGCGTCTTCTTTGCGCCCTTGGCGTCCTTCGCGGTTCAATGCTCGTGCTCTCGTGGTACTCAGCTTGCTGCAGTGGAACAGGGGCCGAGCGACGAAAGCACGTGGTGGGGAAGCGCAAGATGCTGGATGAGGACGAACTGGAGGACCGGGAGACAAACACGGTGCTGATGACCATTGCCGCGTACCTGCGCGCTGCGGCCGAGGATGTGGAGGCGGTGGCCAGGGCCGACTATACGCCGCTGACCAAGGCCGATAAGGTGGGCGCAACGCTCGAAGAGCTGGGCGACAACCTGGAGCGCTGCATCGATTGGTTCCCTCGCTAGTGCCGCGTCGCGGCGGCGTGCCCCGCTAGAACTCTACCTCGTTCGAACGCCCCAACGCACGGTCGAACACATAGCCGTGCACCCGCACCATCCCGCCCTCCATGAAGGCGCCAAAGGTCACATCGACATAATGCCCTGGCGGCAGGGCTGGCAGCCTCTCGACATCGCGGTGGCAGGTGTAGAGGTGCTGGCCTGCGGGAGTGGTAAAGTAGGCGTACCAGTCGCCCATGGTCTGCTCCGAGCGGTTGTAGACGCGCAGCGTGACGGTCAGCATGATGACCGGGCGGCTCTCATCGAAGGGCGCGCAGCCGAGGGCAGGGTTATCCATGCCCGGAGGCCTGCCGGAGCGCGCGTACTCGTAGGCGCGGGTGTAGATGACGATCGGCGTATCGACCCCCGGCGGCACCCAGAGGGGTCCCTTGGCGATGCTGACGGCAGGGGATGGCTGCGGCTCCCCGGTGGCGGTGGCGGTTGGCATGGGGCTGGGGGTGGGGGAGGGCGTGGCCGAAGGCGCAGGCGCTGGGGTGGTGGCCTGCGGCAGGGCGGGCGACACGGCGGGTGTCGGAGCAACGGTCGCCGTGGGCACGGGCCGGGCGCAAGCGGCAAGCGCCGAGCAGAGGATCATGGTGACGGCAAGGTTTCTGATCATAGACCCTCCCTGCGAGGATTATCTACGGAGCGGCAGCGGCTGTCAAAAGTGGCCAGGGCTTCGGCGCTTGCGCCGCGGGGCGAAATGTGGTACGTTTGTTGCCCCAAGGGGGCACATTGCGCCCAGCCGGATGCAGGTGTGGGTCAGGAGAGGGTCGCCGGGCAGAGCCGCCGGGGCCGGCTCAGGAGGTGTCGATGCCGCTGGCCAAGGTCCTCAGTTGTGCCGTCGTCGGGCTTGAAGGTGCCCTGGTCGAGGTGGAGGTGGACCATCACACCCGCGGCCTCCCGTCGCTGACCCTGGTAGGGCTGCCCGACGCCGCCGTCAAGGAGTCGATGGACCGGGTGCGCACGGCCATCAAGAACGCCGGCGCCCGTTTCCCCGACCACCGGCTGACCATCAACCTGGCCCCGGCGGACCTGCGCAAGGAGGGCCCGGCCTACGACCTGCCCATCGCTATCGGCTGTCTGCTGGCCTCGGACCAGATCTTTGGGGATCCATCCGACTCGCTCTTTGTGGGCGAGCTTTCCCTCGACGGTTCCGTGCGGCACACCAATGGCGTCCTCTCCATGGTCGCCACGGCGCGCGAGCGGGGGCTCAAGAACGTCTACGTCTCGGAGCAGGACGCGCCTGAGGCGGCGCTGGTGCCGGGGGTCACCGTCATCCCCGTGCCGCACCTGAGCGCACTGATTGCCCACCTGAACGGGCTGGAGACGATCCCACCTTTCCAGCATCGGCTCGACAGCCAGGCCCTGGCCCAGCCGGCCTACGCCACCGATTTCGCCGTCATCAAGGGGCAGGAGCACTGCAAGCGTGCCCTGGAGGTCGCCGCAGCGGGGGGCCACTGCGTTCTGCTTTCGGGCCCGCCGGGCGCCGGCAAGACGCTGCTGGCCCGGGCGGTGCCGTCGATCATGCCGAGCCTGTCGATCGAAGAGGCGCTGGAGATCACCAAGATCTACTCCGTCTCGGGCATGCTGCCGCCCGACACTCCCCTGGTCGTGCAGCGGCCCTTCCGTGCCCCGCACCACACCATCAGTCACGCGGGCCTGGTGGGCGGGGGGCACTGGCCGCGGCCGGGCGAGGTGTCGCTGGCCCACCGTGGCGTGCTGTTCCTCGATGAGCTGCCCGAGTTCGGGCCGCGGGTGCTCGAGGTCATGCGCCAGCCCCTGGAAGACAAGATCGTCACCATCTCGCGTGCTCAGGGCACCCTCACCTTCCCCGCCAATTTCATGCTCATCGCGGCGATGAACCCCTGCCCCTGCGGCTACTATGGCGACCCAAGCCACGAGTGCACCTGCTCCATGGCCATGGTCAACCGCTACCAGCACCGCATCTCGGGTCCTCTTCTCGACCGCATCGACATCCACCTCGACGTGCCGCGGGTGGAGTACGACAAGCTCACCGACGACCGGCTGGGCGAGCCCTCGGCTGCGGTGCGCGAGCGCGTCGAGCGGGCGCGGGCCATTCAGCGCGCCCGCTTCGGCGTGGACGCCGACCCGCCGCGCATCGCAGCCCACACCTCGCGTCTCGTCACCAACGCGGATATGGGCCCGGCCGACGTGCGCGAGCACTGCCGGCTCGACGATGCCGGGCGGGCGCTGCTGCGGGCCGCGGTGCAGCAGTTGGGGATGAGCGCGCGGGCGTTCACGCGCATCCTCAAGCTGGCGCGGACGATTGCCGACCTGGAGGGCGTCGAGGCGATCAAGACCCACCACCTGGCCGAGGCGCTGCAGTACCGGCCGCGGCGGGCGTAGGGGGGAGCACGAAGGACGCGAAGGAGCACGAAGGAGCACGAAGGAGCACGAAGGATGCGAAGGAAGCGAAGGTGCGCGAAGGGGGTTGCCGTGGGGGATGAGGCCAGCTCCAGGTCCCGCAAAGGGTACGAGTTCGAGCCGCTATCGTATGCAGTGTTTGGGGCGTGCATTGCGGTGCAGAGGCAGATGGGGGTGCACTGCATGGAGGTGGACTACCAGCGGGCGCTGGAGCTGGAGCTGAAGGCGAGAGGACTGGAGTATCAGCGGGAGGTGGAGGTGCCCGTGGCGTATGAGGGGCACGTGGTAACGACGCGGCGCGTGGATTTCTTGATTTGGGATGCGCACGACGAGGTGCTGTTGGAGACCAAGGCGTGCAGGCAACTGCTGCCCGAGGACACGGAGCAGTGCCTCCTCTACCTGCACCAGGGCCGCTATCGCGTGTGTCTGCTTGCCAATTTCGGAGAGAAGCCTCTTGGCAAGAGGCGCTTCGTGTACACTCCACCAGAGGATCGCGAGCTCTGAGCAGCGCCGCCCCTTCGCGTGCTTCGCGTCCCTTCGCGTATCTTCGCGCTCCAACGCCCCTTCGCGCCCCTTCGCGCTCCAACGTCCCTTCGCGTATCTTCGCGCTCCAGCGCCCCTTCGTGCCCTTCGTGCTCCTCGCCCCGGCTCACACAGCCATTCTCAGAGGGGATGCACCGCCGGGTGCGTGACGGCTGGCAGGAACGCGTCATCGAGCCCTTCGTCAGGATTGAGAAGCTCCAGAGGCAGTTGGAGCAAGTGCGCTACGCAGACGCGCAGTGGTTGCCAAGCCAACTTCCTTCAGCTCCCCGGTTCCGGAGGGCTTCGTTGCTTCTCAGCACGGGGCGGGAAGCGCCCGCGCCGCCTTGCCTGGACAGACCGCCCGATCACACGGCGGCGCTGCGCGTCCCCGCTTCGCCTACCCCCTGGGGCCCCCTCAGACCCCCCGCCTGGCCCCGGCGATGTGGCCAAAGTACCCTGCAAAGAAGGCGGTGATCGTGCCGACGCCGAGGGCCCAGGTGAAGCCCGCTGTGGGGGCGATGGCGCCGAGGATGAGGATCACGACCAGCCCGATCAGGCCGGCGACGATCCCTGTCACAAGGGCGCGGCCAGTGATCCACGTCATGGCCCTGCTACCTCCTGCAAGCGTTCGTGAATGGGGTCTCGGCCACTCTCAGCATAGGCCGTGCCAGGGATGGTGAGCGAAGGCGCCCGGTGGCGGCGCGGCAAGCCCTCTGTCTGGCCGGGCTGTGTGTGGGGCCGACGGCACAGCGTTCTCGGCGGTCAGGCCCAACACCTGCGAGATGTCGTGATCGCACTGGCGCGCCGCGAGCACCTCGCCGGTGAGGCGGATGGCGATCTGGCCGGCCATCTGACCTCCTCCACCGGCAACTTGGCGATATGCGCCGTGGCGCCTATTATACACGCTGGAGCGGCAGAGCCCACAGGTGCGGAGAGCTCAGCCACGAAGCGCCTGAGCCGGGCCTGGCGAGCCGGCTGTCGCGGCTTGCCAGGTGGGGGGTTGTGGCGTACACGCTGAGGAGAACGCCCTTGCTCTTCGCGGTGCTCGTCAGGCAGGCCATGGTGTGCCTGGCAGAAGCCCGTGCCCCACGGGCCGCCTCCCCACCGAGGCCCGCCCGGTCGCTCCGTTGGGCAGAGGGATGATCGATGATCTGACGCCATAGGAGGTGCAGCATGCGCCAGGTCGCGCCCGGTGTCTACATGATGGAGGGGCTGCGCGGTGCCAACGTCTATCTGCTCCACTCGGGCAACGGGGTGACGCTGGTGGATACCGGCTGGGCAGGCGATGCCGGCCGGGTCCTCGCCCAGCTCCAGGAATCGGGCTGGGGGCTCTCCGATCTGCAGAGCATTGTGCTGACCCACTGGCACGGCGATCACTCGGGCAACGCGGCCGAGCTGGCCCGTCGCTCCGGGGCCCAGGTGGTGGCCCACCGCGAAGAGGTGCCGCACATTGAGCAGGACAGGTCCGTGCCGCCGGCTCCTCCGGTGCCCTACCTGCTGAACTGGCTGGCGGCTCACGTGCTCTTGAGACGGCCGCCCTGCCAGGTGAGCCTGCAGGTGGAGGATGGAGACGTGATAGGGGCGTCGGGTGGGCTGCAGGTGATCCACACGCCAGGCCATACGCCGGGCAGCATCTGCCTGTACCAACCGGAGCAGCGGATTCTCTTCTGCGGCGATGCCCTCGTGAGTGCTCACCCGGTCAGCGGGCGGCCCGGGCTCGGGCTTCAGATGCGGCTGTTGGCCGTGGACTATGCCCGGGCGTGCGCCTCGGCGCGCAGGCTCTCGACGTTGCCGGTGGAGGTTCTCTGCTGCGGCCATGGCCAGCCGATCCTGGAGGGGGCAGGCGAGAAGATGAGGCGCCTGCTCGGTGACGCAAGCGCCTAGGCGTCGGCGGGCTCCTGCCGCCCAGGCTGCGGGCCGCGGCGCAGCAGTTGAGGACGAGCGCGCGGGCGCGCCGGCGCCGCTTGCCTGCCCGGCGCGGTTGAGGTATCCTCTGCGCGGAGCAAGACCATCCCTGGTCTTGCTCGACCCCGCCGCCCCACGAGCCGGGATGGCTTACACCCACGATGGCAGCAATCATCGCAGGAGCGTGGAAAGGGATGCGATCCCCGGTCGTTCGCTCGGGCCGCCGGCTCGGGCTGATTCTGTTG
>Ga0078972_1005234_pt1 | contig 33469 bp, 30 predicted proteins | sample YelNatPaOPGAMG01_FD_67568 | JGI IMG/M metagenome (GOLD analysis project Ga0078972, IMG submission 67568) | Hot spring thermophilic microbial communities from Obsidian Pool, Yellowstone National Park, USA - OP-RAMG-01 (SPADES assembly) (version 2) | ecosystem: Environmental > Aquatic > Thermal... | reverse complement strand
GCTGCAGGAGGGTGGGGCTGAACATGCGCAAGGGTGAGGCGGTTCACGTGGAACGTAAGCGTTTCGGCTTCTCGCCCGAGGTCTTTGTCTGGCGCGGCCGCCGCTATGCGGTGCGGCGGGGCGAGCGCCTCCGGACGGAGGGCCGCGGGGGGGGGGCCGCGGCGCCCCCGCCCGGGGCCCGCCGCCCCCGCCCACCCCGCCAAACCCCCCAAATGGTTCCGCACCGGGTGGGGCGCGGAGCGTGTAGCCCGGTCCCTGGCCCGGCGGCCGAAGTTCCTGAACAGCGCCAGTGACGCCCAGGCAGCACAGGGGCACCAATTCCAGCCAAGAATCCTTGCTTCCCGTGGCACCAAACCACTCCGAGCGTGCCGCCGTGGCTAGCGAGGATTCTTCGCTCGCTTGGCGCCGGGCTGAGTTGGCCACGGGAGCCGCTCAGAGTGACAAGTGGGTCTGGCGCCGTGCCGAACGGCTGCCCCCGCTCCGACGGCCAGAGTTTACGCCGGCGATTCTGGGATATACCCCCGCTCCCCCGCCAGTTGCCGGGTCCGGGGATTCCCGCTATAATGGGTGGGCACGCCCCTGCTTTTCATAACGGAGGAGACTATGCCCATCTACGAGTACCGTTGCCAGCATTGCGGCAAGCGGGTGAGCCTGCTCTTCCGCACCTACGCGGCGGCCAGCGAGGCCAGGCCCCGCTGCCCCGCCTGCCAGAGTGACGAGCTGCGCCGCCTGGTCTCGCGGGTGCGGCTCATGACTTCCGAAGAAACCCGCCTGGAGAACCTGGCCAGCCCCGATTCGCTGGGCGATGTGGACGAGAACGACCCGCGCAGCGTGGCGCGCTGGATGCGCCGCATGGGCCAGGAAGTCGGCGAAGACCTGGGCCCCGAGTTCGATGAGGTGGTCGACCGACTGGAGTCGGGCCAGAGCCCAGAAGAGATCGAGCAGGACCTGCCCGGCCTTGGCGGCGACGAGGCCGACGCCGGCCTGGACGATGACCTGTAGCCCTCCGCCTTGTGCGATCAGCGCCCCGCCCGTGGCCTCATGTGGCACCGGCGAGACGCGGACGCGCACGGCGCCCCGGCCGCCAGATGGGCTGCTCCGCGCCTCTCCCTCTGCGCCGCGGCGCGGGGGAGGGGCGCCCGGCTGGCCGAAGGCGAGCTTTCGCCCGCTGGGGCGCGCTCAGAACTTTTCGAAGCGCGCCACGTCGAGCACAAAGATGGTGGCGCCCCCCACCTGCACCTCCACCGGGTTGGGCATGTAGAGCTCGCCCGGCTCCATGACCGGCGGCAGGGGGTTCACGTACTCGGTGCGGGTGTGGCAGTTCTCGCGGATGACAGCCAGGGCCTCGCTGACCTTATCTTCCTCGGTGCCGATGAGGATGGTGGCGTTGCCCTCGCGCAGAAAGCCGCCTGTGGTGCTGATCTTGGTCGAGCGGAACCCGCGCTCTCTGAGCGCCAGCGTGAGCTGGTCGGCGTCATCGCTGTGCACGATGCTCAGGATGAGTTTCACCTTTCCCTCCCCCCTTTCTCGCTGCTTCGGATGAACCTCTCGCCGGTCAGAGCGGAGTTCGCCGCGGCCCCGGCATGTGGCAGGCGGCACGGCTCAGGCCCCAAGGAGCGCATCGACGCGCTGGCGGATCTTTTCCTGCAGCGCTTCGACCGGCTGCTGGGCGTCGAGGACGCACCAGCGGTCGGGCTCCTCGGCGGCCATGGCCAGGTACCCGGCGCGCACGCGCTCGTAGAAGGCAATCTCTTGCTGGTCCATGCGCGTCAGCTCGCCCCCTTCTCGCTCGTAGGCCAGCCTCTTGCGCGCGAGCCCCACCTCCACAGGCAGGTCGAGGTAGATCACCAGGTCCGACTGCAGGCCGCCCGTGGCAAAGTGCGAGATCTGGCGCAGGGCTGCCAGGTCGAGCCCGCGCCCGTAGCCCTGGTAGGCATAGGTCGATTCGACGTAACGGTCGCAGAGCACCACCGTGCCTGCCGCCAGCGCCGGGCGGATGATTTCGCTCACCAATTGGGCGCGCGCCGCCGAGTAGAGGAGCACCTCCGTTTCGGGCTGCATGGCCATGTTGCCGACGTCGTGGAGCACGACGCGGACCTGCTCGCCGATGCGCGTGCCGCCCGGCTCGCGGGTGGCCAGCACCCGCACGCCACGGCGTGTCAGGTACTCCTGCAGCAGGCGGAGCTGGGTCGATTTGCCGCTGCCTTCGGGGCCTTCCAGCGTGATCAGGTGGCTCATCGGTCGCTCAGAAAGATGCGAACCCGGCGATGAGGCTCTTTGCCGGAACTTCGCGAGATCAGGTTCGCCTGGCGCGCCAGCTCGTGTTGCTGCCGGCGCACGTATGCGCTCTGCGGGTTCAGCTCCACCGAGGTAGCGGCGCCGCTGAGGATCTTGGCGATTGCCTCCTCCGTCTCCTTCATGGCTGATTGGTAGGGATCCTCCTCCGCTTGCAAGCCAAAGATGTCGGCCAGGTAGGCCTGGATCTGCCCCACCGTGTTGCTGCGCAGGACGTATACCGGCAGCCCGCGGCGCTCGGCGTCGCTGATGAGCTGCGGCCGCTTGCGGTAGTAGCTGCGCAGGGTAAAGACCACGTCGGCTGCTCCGATATCGTCGACGATGGTCACCGGCACGCCGAGCGCCTTGGCGGCCTGCCGCAAGCGGCCCTGATTGAGGCCGTAGGCGAAGACCCGCAGCTCGCGACCGGGTGCGATGGGGGCGGGCGGGCGCGTCACCAGGGGGCGCCCGGCCGGCGCCTCTTCGTAGGCAGCGGCACGCTCGCGGGCAGGTGCCTCGCGCTCGGCCCGCGGTGGGGCCTCGCGCATGGGGCGCCCCGGCGCGCCTGGGCGAGCCGGCGCGCGCGGCACCTCGGCGCGCTCGATGTGCAGCCGGCCCGAAGCGTCGCGATAGCGGATCTCGGGCGGCATGGGCCGGCCACGCAACAGCGCGTCGACCGCTTCGGCCACATCGTGGTGCACAGCCACCCGGTCGCGTTCCTGGATCTCGACCACCACCTGGAAGGTGGGCGGCGCCTTGCGTTCCAGCACCGATTTCTGCGTGCCGCGCCGGCGGGCCTCCTCGTCGCTCAGGGTGACCGTCTGGATGCCCCCCACCAGGTCGGCCAGGGTGGGGTTCATCAGGATGTTGTCGAGCGTGTTGCCGTGGGCGGTGCCGACGAGCTGCACGCCCCGCTCGGCGATGGTGCGGGCGGCGGCGGCCTCCAGGTCGTTGCCGATCTCGTCGATGATGATCGTTTCGGGCATGTGGTTCTCGACCGCCTCGATCATCACCGCGTGTTGCAGCACCGGGGTGGGCACCTGCATGCGCCGGGCGCGCCCGATGGCCGGGTGCGGGATGTCGCCGTCGCCGCCGATCTCGTTGGAAGTGTCGACGATCACGACCCGTTTCTTGTCGCTCAGCACGCGCGCCACTTCGCGCAGCATGGTCGTCTTGCCCACGCCGGGGCGGCCCAGGAGGAGCACGCTGCGCCCCGATTCGACGATATCGCGGATGATGTCGATCGTGCCATAGACGGCGCGCCCCACCCGGCAGGTGAGCCCGACCACCTCGCGCTCGCGGTTGCGGATGGCCGAGATGCGGTGCAGGGTGCGCTCGATGCCGGCGCGGTTGTCATCGCCAAAATGGCCGATGCGTTGGACGACATGGTCGAGCTCGTCACGATCGACCTCTTTGGTGCTCAACATCACTTCGCCATCGACATAACGGGCCTCGGGCGGGCGGCCCAGGTCCAACACAATCTCGAGGAGATCGTCTCCCCGGCCGATTTTGTGAAGCGCCTCCACGATGGCGGGCGGCAACACCTCAATCAGCGCTTCCAGGTCGTCGGTGATCTCAATCTGGACCGACTGCGAAACTGTCTGTTCTCCTGTACTCATACACACAATGCTCTCTCGTCGCCCACGGCCTGCCGGAAGCGCTATGGACCGGGTGGAGCGGCGTTGTGACGGGCTCCGTGCGTTTGTCGAGGGCGACCAAATGTCGGAATGGGCGGCACTCGGCCGGGCGGGCAGTGTGTTTGACCAGCCAGACCTGCACGGCAAAGAGCTCGAAGCCCATGGCGACGAGGGTGCTTCGCAGGCCGGCCTGGTACTCGCGCACGGCGCAGTACAGGTCGGCGGTTGGCAGGACCCTGGCCATCAGGCTGCCCAGCAGGTCGCCGGCCTGCTTTCTGGCATCGGGGTCGAGCAAGACTCGCACCCAGGCGCCGTCGCGGCCGCGGCTGAGCCCCACATAGGCTGCCAGATCGTCGCCTCGTGGCCAGACGTAACCCTGCTCGTGGCTCACGCCCAGCCGGGTCAGGAGCGGCCCGGAGCTGCTGCTGAGGTTGAGCCCTTCGGCGTGCTGTACGTGCGAGGGTACCACCCGGTTGACCAACTGCGACAGTGCCCACCCGTCTTGCGCACAGATGGGGCGAAGCAGATCTTCGGTGCCGGGCACAGGCTGTGGCCCGCGCAGGCGGTAGACCTCTTCGCGGGTGTAGGGGATGAACCCTGCCTGGCGGAAGGCCTCTTCCTCGGGACCGCCGGCGGCCACGCCGGCACGGATGCGCCAGGCGCCCCAGGCGCCGGCGAGGCCGCAGAGTTCGACCAGCGGGCCAACCCAGCCCTCACAGCTCTCCAGGTCTCCTGAGCCCGTCCAGGGCGCCAGATGAATGACCTGCCACTCGCGGCGTTCGGGGCAGGTCAACACCTGCAGGAAGCCACGCTCGTCGGAACCCTCGGTTTCGCACACGTAGGTCCTGGTCGGGCTCAGATGCCGGGTTGGCAGGAGCTCTGCCAACGCGGTATGGAGTGGGCTGGTTGGCCAGAGCATCGCCCGCTGCATATCGAGGGCGAGCCCTCGCCGCCTCAGGGCCCACAACAGGCTTACATCACCCAGGCCGAACGGGCGCGTCACCGCTCACCTCATCCACGGTTTGGTCCACGTGCCCCTCACCCCGTGTGCCGCTCACCATAGCAAGGAAGTAGCGATGGAATCGGCGGTCGGCCGTAAGCTCCGGATGAAACGCTGTGGCCACCAGGTTCCCCTGCCGGGCCGCCACGATGGGGCCTTCGGGCAGGCGGGCCAGGATCTCAACGCCGGGCCCCACGCGCTCGATCCATGGGGCGCGGATGAACACGGCGGGGAAGGGCGCCTGGCCATTCCCCAGCGCCGGGATATCGATCTCTTCGACAAAGCTCTGCAGTTGCCGGCCGAAGGCGTTGCGGCGCACGACGATGTCCATCAGGCCCAGCAGCGGTTGGTCGAGCCCGCCGATATCCCGGGCCAGCAGGATCATGCCGGCGCAGGTGCCCCAGATGGGCAGGCCCTCGGCGGCCATGCGCCTCACCGGCTCGATCAGGCCATAGGCAACGGCCAGCTTGCCGATAGTGGTGCTCTCGCCGCCGGGCAGGATCAGCCCGTCGAGGCCCGCCAATTGCTCGGGCAGGCGCACCTCGCGGGCCTCGACGCCCAGGCTGCGCAGGATGTGAATGTGCTCGATGAAGGCGCCTTGCAGCGCCAGGACTCCTACCTGTGTCATAGCCGCCGTGACCCTACCTGTACAGGCGCAGCGTACGGCAGCCGAGCCTCGCAGGCAGCAGGCTGCTTCGCCGCCGGGCGCCTCGCTCTTACCAGCCGCGCTCGGCCAGGCGCTCGGCTGGCGGGATGGTGCTCAGCTCGATGCCGGGCATGGCCTCGCCCAACCCCTTGGAGACCTCAGCGATGATCTTGGGGTCGTTGTAGTGCGTCGTGGCCATGACGATGGCCCGGGCGCGCCGGGCAGGGTCGGCCGACTTGAAGATGCCCGAGCCGACAAAGACCCCATCCATGCCCAGTTGCATCATCAGCGCCGCGTCGGCCGGCGTGGCGATGCCGCCCGCCGCAAAGTTCACCACGGGCAGCTTGCCCGTCTCGGCCACCTGGCGTACCAGCTCGTAGGGCGCGCCCATCTCTTTGGCGGCGGCCATCAGCTCTTCGGGCGGCATGGCCTGCAGGCGCTTGATCTCACCCAGGACGGCCCGCGCGTGGCGCACCGCCTCGACCACGTTGCCCGTGCCGGCTTCGCCCTTGGTGCGGATCATGGCCGCGCCCTCGCCGATGCGGCGCAGGGCTTCGCCCAGGTTGCGGCAGCCGCACACAAAGGGCACCTTGAAGGCGTGCTTGTCGATGTGATGGGCCTCGTCGGCGGGCGTGAGCACCTCGCTCTCGTCGATATAGTCGACGCCCAGCGCCTCCAGCACCTGGGCCTCGACGAAATGCCCGATGCGGCATTTGGCCATCACCGGGATCGAGACCGCATCCATGATGCGCTGGATCAGCTCCGGGTCACTCATGCGTGCCACGCCCCCATGGGCGCGGATATCGGCCGGCACGCGCTCCAGCGCCATGACGGCCACAGCTCCCGCCTCTTCGGCGATCTTGGCGTGCTCGGGCGTGACCACATCCATGATGACCCCGCCCTTGAGCATCTGAGCCAGGCCGACTTTGACCGTCCAGTTTGCAGTTTCCCTAGCCACGGCATCAACCCCTTGATCGGAAGCCGAAAGCACTGTACCCCGTACCGCTTACTGCCCGCCATTGTACTCTGATTGGGAAGCGTTGACAAGCGTCAGCCCGCGTGGCCCGTCGCCAACCCTCCTGCGGCACCGCCGACAGCCGGGCACCGGCTACCGGCGGCTCTGCCCTTCGCCGCCGCCAATCTGCTTGCCAGGCGCGTCGCCGGCCAGGCGGGCAGTGGAGTCGACCGTCGCCGCGTCGCGCTGGGCCTCGCCCCAGCTGCGCCCGAAGCGCAGTTGGCGCCGGATCTCCTCTACCACCTCGGCCGGAGACAGCGAAATGAACACCTCCATGCCCAAGATGAGGATGGCGAGATCGTCGAGCTGGCCCAGGCCGACGACCAGGTCGGAGACGATGTCGAGGGGGAAGAGCACGTAGAGCAGGGCGCCGAGCGGAATAAGTTTCGTCCACGCCGGGACCCTGGGGTCGAGCAACAGGCGCCAGGCCAGTTGCACCTCGCGGACGATCTCCGCCAACAGCCCCGCGCGGTCACGAGGGCTCTGCCTGTTCACGCGCACACCTCCCGGCCACACGCTCGCCGAGCGCGTGGCGCCTCTTTATATCTATTATAGCCGCCAGGAGGGGCCATTGCAAGGCGTGCGGGGTGTGGGGGGGGCGTATCCCAAGATCGACGGTGAATTCGCTCGCCACCGTCGCCGTGAGAGTCATTCTGAGCGGCAGTGACGGCCAGGCAGCACCAGGGCGCCAATCCCAGCGAAGAATCCTTGCTTGCCGTGGCGCCAAACCCCTCCGAGCGTGCTGCCATGGCTGGCAAGGACTCTTCGCTCGCTTGGCGCCGGCCTGAGAGCCGGCCGCACGAGCTGCTGCTCGTGAACTTGACCGGCCGCGGGGCCAGGGACCAGGCTACACGCTCCGCGCCCCACCCCGGTGCGGAACCGTCCCAGCCAGGGGCTGGGCCGGGAGCGGGCGGAGCTCAACACCCGGCTGCCACCCCTGGTCGCAGCAAGTTCCTTTGCCTGGCACAGAGCTGCGCGAGCCCTGGGATAGTCAGAGTGACAAGTGGGTCTCGCGCCGTGCCGAACGGCTGCGCCCCCTCGGGCCACCGCGCACGCAGGCGATTCCAGAGCATACCGAGGCCTGCGGCGGGGGCTATGGAGGCTAGGGCAGCACGCCCTCCCACAGGGTCACCTGGGTGCCCTGGCCGGCCTGGGCCAGGCGGTCATCGCCGACGGCGAGGGTTTCGAGGGTGAAGGCGTCGTAGGCGGCCAGGCGCAGGCGGGCGGGGCCCTGGGCAGCACTGGGCACGTCGATCAGGCGCAGGTCGCGCACCTGCCAGCCGGGCAGCCACTTGAGGGTGGGGATGGCGCCCATGGCCGGCGTGCCGTCGTCTTGGGCGTGCCAGCCCTGGCCTTCGAGGCTCAGCGAGATGGAATAGTCGTGGGTGAGTGGCCTGGCGGCCATGAACTGGAGCTCGGCCTGCAGCCGGGCGCCGGGCGTCGGGGTGGCTGGCTGCCAGCGCACGCCGGTGAGCACCATCTCGCCGCCCAGGTCCACGTAGCGGGCGCCGGGCGCGCGGCCGGGGAGCGGCACGGGCCTGGCGAGGGGCAGGTGCCAGGGTCCGAGCGCGGCCAGGGGCCGGCCCTGCACCGAGGCGGCCAGGGCGAGGCCGTTGCCGGGCGGCACGTCGCAGGCCACCGTCTGGTAGCCTGCCTCGGCGCTGCCTGCGGCCTGCGCCCGGCCCACCGGCTGTCGGCCGCGCAGGAGGACGAGGTCCAGGCTGGCCGCGCCGGCAGGGCGGTACCAGTGCAGGTAGACCCGGCGCTGGCCGGCGACCGAGTCGTCATAATCGATGCCGACGAGGCGCGAGCCGTCGGCCCAGGCCACATCGAGCGGAGCGGCCGTCGCGGGGGGCTCGCTGCGGGGGGCGACGCGGATGGTGCCCAGCTCGATGCTATCGCCTCCGCCGGCCACGGGCAGGCGCTGCCACTTGCCGTCGGGGAAGGTGATGTAGGCGCCGGCGATGAGGCGGTACTCGCCGGGCGTGGCGTTGGGGCGCAGGGTGAAGCGGTAGGTATCGACCAGCGCCTCGGCGCCATTCGCCTGTTCGGGCCGGTAGGTCAGGTCCTGCTGGCCGGCGATGCCCTGCGGCCCGACCAGGTGGACGAACCAGGAGTAATCGCGGTCGAGGGGCCGCGCGGGGCGCCAGGCGAGCTCCACGCTGACGGCACCGCCGGGGCGTGCGTCGGGTGCGGCGATGCGTGCGCCCAGGAAGAGGAGCTTGCCGTCGAGGTCGCGCGGGCCGCCCGCCAGGCCTGCCAGGTCGGCCTGCTGCGGGCCCGGCTGCACGCGCCAGGCGCCCGCCAGGGGCACCAGGTGGTAGGGAAGCGCGGCAAATTCGGCGTAGAGGTTGGTGACGATGACGGCGCGCGAGGCAACAGCCTCGCCGATGCGGCGTGCCCACACCTCGCCGTTGGGCGTGGCGCCCTCGGGGTAGACGTAGGTCACGGTCACATCAGGCCGCAGGCCCTCCACCTGCTGCAGGTACCAGAGGGGCGTGGCGCGGTGCCAGTTGGCCAGGATCAGCGCGCCCGGAGGCGCCGCCTGGAGGAGCGCCACCGCCTGCTCGCGGGCCGAGTTGTCGCGGTGCAGGGCCAGGAAGCCCGGATAGGCGGCCAGGCCATTGGCCACGGCCAGCCAGGCGACCAGGCCGGCGAGGAGGGCGGCCGCGGAGCGCCCCCGAACCTCGGCGAACGGGAGAGGGCCGGCGCAGCCGGCCAGGAGGGTGCCCAGGCCCAGGCCCAACCCCACGGCCAGGGCGACATAGGCGGGCAGCAGGTATTCGACGGTCTGCGGGGCACGGTAGGTGATGGCGGCAAAGGCGTTGACGGCGGCCACCCCGCCCCACAGTAGCGCCCACACCCACCGGCGCCGGGCGGCGTAGAGCCCCAGGGCCACGGCCAACAGGGTGAGGCCCCAGCCCAGCTCGATGCGCAGGATGTCGGCCAGGATGCCGAAGCGCAGGCCGAGGGTCGGCTGGCCGAGAAAGTAGAGAAAGTCGCCCTGGAAGCCGAGGGCGAGCACGTGGGCGACGAATCCGCCCCAGGTGCGCACCGAGGGCGAGTCGAACGAGGGGTTCATGGCGCTGCGCAGCGGCAGGTAAAGGAGCACGAGCAGGGGCACCAGGAGCGCCCCCAGCGGCGCCAGCCAACGGCGCGGCTCGATGAGCAGGCGCGGGTCGACGGCCACCAGGTAGGCGGCGAAAGGCAGGGCGAGCAGGATGATCGAGCTGTGGTGGGTGGCGCCCAGGCCGAAGGTGGCAGCAAAGAGCACCAAGTAGCGGGGCGCGCGGCCCTCGCCGTAACGGAGCAGCCAGTACATGGCGAGGGCGGTAAAGAGGGCGGTGAGGCTGCGCGCATTGGCCACGGTGGCCTGCGACCAAAAGGTCGGCACCAGGCCCAGGGTCAGGGCGGCCAGGAGGCCGGCCACGGCCGAGCCGGTGGCCCGGCGGACCGCCCGCGAGACGACCCCCAGCGTGGCCGCCGCGCAGACGGCGGCGAAGAGGTTGGCGCGCCACGCCGGGTCACGCAGGGGGAGCAGGGTGAAGGCCTTGCCCAGCAGGGTGTAGAGGGGGTAGCCGGGCGGGTGGGCAATGCCCAGGACGGCGGTGACGAGCTGGAACTCGCCCGCGTCGGCCGGCTGCACCGAGGGCGCCAGGGTGGCCACATACAGGGCCAGGAAGGCACCGGCAACCGACAGGTCGAGGAGCTTCCGTAGGGGCGGTTCACGAACCGCCCCGCCAGTGACGCCGGCCGCCGCCCCTACCCGCGGCCATCGCGCGCCTGCCTGGACCAGGAGGGTGACGACGGTGATGATGCCCGCCGCCAGGGCCAGGCGGGGGCTGGGGCAGGGCCACAGGCCATAGGCTGCAGGCAGGAGGAGCGGCCAGGCCCCGAGCCGCCGCCAGCGCAGCAGGGCCACGGCCACGGCACCCACGGCGAGGCCCGCGGCCAGCGCTCCGGCGCTGGCGGCCCAGGTGGCTGCCTGAGGGCGTGCCTCGCACCACAGGCGCGAAAGGTAGAGCCCTACTGCCAGCGCCGAGGCGGCGGGCAACACGCGCTGCACGAGGCGACCTTGCGATCTGTCTTTATCTGCAACCGCCATCCATCACTCCCTGCAGGCAGGGCTCGCTGCGCCGTGGCTACGTGAGGTGAGCCTCGAGCCAGGCCCAAAGGTCGCCCAGGGGCTGCTCCTTGCCGACCTCGTTGAACCCCTCATGGTAAAAGCCCGGGTACACATGGAGGGTCTTGTCGGCGCTGCCCGCCCGCTCGTACAGGTCGCGGGCGCCCTGGGGGTCGACAATCGGGTCATCGCCTCCCTGCAGGATCAGGCAAGGCAGGCGCAGCTCCCCCGCTCGCGCCAAGACGTCGTCGCCGGCCTTGGAGATCTCGTAGAAGAGGCGGGCGCTGACCAGGTCGTGCACCAGCTTGTCGCCCAGGTAATCGAGGGCCACCTGCGGGTCGTGGGAGAGGCCGTTGGCCGGCAGGCCCGAACGCTGGGTGAAGGTGGGCCAGATGCGGCTCATCAGGTTGCCCAGGAAGAGCTTGACGGGCGGGACCTCGAAGCGCCGGCGCAGCCCCGGTGAGGAGGCAATGACCCCCTTGAGCCCCTGAGGGCGCTCGATGGCGTAGGCCAGGGCAATGGTGCCGCCCAGGCTATGGCCGAGCAGGAAGAGGGGCAGGCCGGGCTCGTGCTCGGCGGCCAGGGCGATCAACTGTTGCAGGTCGTCGAGATAGTCGCTGAAGTGGTCGACATGGCCACGCCGGCCACCAGAGCGGCCGTGGCCGCGGTGGTCGGGCGCATAGATCGCATAGCCGCGCGGCACGAGCCAATCGACCACATTCTTGTAACGGCCGCTGTGCTCGCCCAGGCCGTGGGCGAGGGCAATGACGGCTTTGGGTGCCTCGGGCCGCCACACCTGGTACCAGATGCGCACGCCCCGCTGGCCCCTGAACTCGCCCTCTCGGTGTTCCATCGCCTACCTCCTTGCTGCTGAGAGAATCCCGATATCCGCTTCCCCCACCCCTGACCCCCGAGGCCGTAGCACGGCAGGGGGCCGGGGACCCTCCTAGGAGGGCTTGGGGCCGGGTGGCTCCCTGCCTGCCCCGAAACCCGTTGGCCCCGGCTCGGGGCCGGCCAACGATGCCTCACCGCCCTGGCGCCTCGGGCGATGGGGGTATAGCCGGGCTGGGCCCGGCCAGGCCTTCCCACACGCGCAGTCCGTAGCGGCTCAGGTAGATCGGGATGTTCCTGAAGAGCGGATTCGCCTGCTCGATCTCGCGCAGCATGGCACGCTTTTGGTGCGAGAGCGGGCCGCTCAGGATAGTGAGCGAGCCGCCTTCGCCGCCTGCGCCGTTCACCTTCCAGCCCAGGGCGCCGTGGCGCCGGGCGATGTCGATGACGTGGGCTGCGTCGTCGCTGACCAGGGCCGGGTGCAGGCGGGCCTGGGCCTCGGTATTGTCGATCATGGCGCGGCCGAGGGCTGCCAGGTCGCCCGCGTAGAGGGCATCGCGCGAACGCTCGGCGGTGCGGCGCAGGTCCTCCAGTTGGGGAGCGGAGGGGCCGGCGCCTTCGAGCTGGGCGATGACCCGCTCGTGTACATGGGAGGAGTCGTGAGAGCGGCCCAGGTAGATGAGCGCCAGGCGCCGTTCCAGCTCCCACCAGGTGGCGTCGGGGACGCGGATCTGCGAGACGGAGGCGTAGGGGTATTGGAACATCTCGATATAGTTGATGCCGCCGTAGGCGGCGCAGAGCTGATCCTGAATGCCGCTCTGGCGCTTGAGCATCTCGACTTCGATGGCGTGGGCGGTGTGGGCGACCTCGTGGGGCGAGAGGCGGCCGGGGGTCAGGCAGTCGAGGGCGCCTACCAGGGCCACGGTGACGGCGGCGGAGGTGCCGGTGGAAGCGCCGGCGGGCGCCTCGGAGAAGATGCTCACCTGCACGGCCAGATCGGCCGGCACGCGCATGCGCTCGATGGCGGCCTCGAGCAGCGGGTGGCGGCTGCCGGGGTCACTCTCGGGGCGCAGGGCGTAGCGCTGGCCATAGTTCTCGGCGTAGATGACGATGCGGTCATCGCGGTCGCCGGCGGGGTAGACCTCGACCTGCACCTCTGCGTAGGGGTACACGCCGATGTTGAAGACCCTGCCGTGGCCGGCAAACCAGGTGTCGGTCCAACCGCCGTTATCGCAGATGCGGATGGGCGCCACGCTGTTGATCACCCGCAGGGGGCTCGTCTCCTGGCGCGACTTCACGGGCCTCTCCCTTCCTACTGCACGTGTCGATCACCGAAGCGCTCGCCACCGCGCGTGAGAACGCCCACAAGGGGCCACTCTACGCCCAATGCCGTTCGAATGAGACAGGGGTGGCCGTCTACGGCCCGACTCCGGGAGACGCAGACAGCGCGGAGAGGCGGAGGGGCGCAGAGGGGCCAGCAAACGCCCCCCTCGTGTTCCCTCTGCGGTCTTCTGCGCCTCTTCGTCCGTCGGAGCCCTGCTATTGGAACGGTATTGACTCTACGCCTGACCTGGTGCGTTCTCCGGGCAGCCCTTGGGAAAGAGGATACTCAAGAACCGGAGGCTGTCAAAGGCTATCTCCGGGGCGCAAGTAGCGCTCGTCGAGCCTCTGCCGCGGCATCCAGAGCTGGCAGCGCTCCAGATGCAGGAAGGGCTTGCTGCGCAGGCTGCCGGGGTTGAAGGTCCACAGCAGGGCGTAGCTGTAGAGGTTCTGCCAGAATTCGGCAAAGCGCCACCAGGCGCCGGCCTGCGCTCTGGGGCGGTAGACCTCGAAGCCGAGCCTTCTGAGAACGGCAGCGCCGGCGTCGAGCTCGGAGCTGAGGAGGAAGCCCGGCTCGCCGTAGAGGGCGCGTATGCCGCTCAGGCGTGGGTCAAGGGCCATGTACTTGGCCAGCAGGTGAAAGGAGATGGTGAAGGCGCGGTACATGCGCCGGGCCCAGGCCAGGTCGGCGCCGGTGCGGGGCATCTGGGGCAGGCGCTCGTTCCAGAGGTGCAGGTCGACCACCGGTTCGCCGGCGGCAATGTGCAGCTCGCCGGGCAGGTCGATGCTCACAGGTGCCCGCGCCAGGCTGATGCGGAGGATGCAGGCCGGGTCGCTCGTGAACTCGAAGACGCCCAGGCGCCAGCGAAGCAGCGTGTCGAGGGCGGCGATGGTGCCCCGGACCGCGCGGCCGGGCAGCGAAGGGAGCTGGGATTGCATAGTCTTGCCTCCGCGCGCTACGGTGTCGGGCTACAGAAACGAGGCTCTCGGCCCCTGCAGGGTCCAAGGGCGTGCAACCTGGGCTATCTGGGCGCCGGCGCCCTCAGCCCCTCCCATATAGCGGCCCCAGGGCGGCGCAGGCGCGATAGTCGGCGCCCTGCAGGTCCGTGGCGCCAAAGGCGCCCCACAGGCTGGGGCGGAAGATGCGTTTGCTGGCCACGTTGTGCATCGCGACAGGGATGCGCAGCATCGAGGCCAGGGTGATCAGGTCGGCGCCGATATGGCCGTAGCTAAAGGCCCCGTGGTTCGCGCCCCAGGCGTGCATGACCGAGTAGACATCCTCGAAGGGGCCGCTGCCAGTCAGGATGGGCGCAAACCAGGTGGTGGGCCAGGTGGGGTCGGTGCGCTGGTCGAGGGTGTTGTGCACCTCTTCGGGCAGGTCGACGGTGTAGCCCTCGGCGATCTGCAGCACCGGCCCCAGCCCCTTCACCAGGTTGAGCCGCGAGAGGGTGATGGGCATGCCGCCGCGGGTCCTGAAGCCGGAGGAGAAGCCCCCGCCACGGAAGTATTCGAGGCGGGCCGGGTACCAGGTGGTGGCCCCGAGGCAGCGGGCGGCCTCCTCGGGCGTAATCTGCCAGTAAGGCTTCATGGCGGGCCGGCCGTCGAGGGTTTGGAGGCCGGTGCCATCGAGGGCGGCAGCTCCCGAGTTGATGAGGTGGATGATGCCGTGGGCGGCAGGGCCACTGAGGGTGTAGCCCGTCACGCGGCGCACCGCCTCGGGGCTCCAGTAGGTGCGCACATCGGCAAAGACCTGGGCCGTGCCGGTCAGCAGGTGGCCGAAGAGCATGGCCACGGCGTTGAGCGAGTCGTTCTCGGTGGCGACGATGAAGGGCTCGCGGATGCCGTTCCAATCGAAGGAGGTGTTGAGGATGGCCTCCATAAAGTCGCCGTTGGGGAAGTGGTCGGTCCACTGGCGCTGGCCCTGGAAGCCGGCGGCGATGGCGTTGTGGCCCAGGGCCTCCTCGCCGTAGCCGAGTTCGGCCAGGCGCGGGTTGCCCACCATCAGGTCGCGGGCGATGAGGGCCATCTTGACCACCGTCTCCCAATCCCTGTCCTTCTGGGCGCGGGAGGATTGAAGGTGGGGCGGGTTGTAATCCTTGCCCTCGCGGCAGTTCTCCTTCACCCAGCGCAGGGCGCGGGCGAACTCGTCGAGGTCGTAGATGCCCTCGTCGAGGCGGCGGACGAATTCCGACATGTCGACGCTTTCGACGCGCATGCCCAGGTAGGCCTCGAAGAACGAGGGGTCGACCATCGAGCCGGCGATGCCCATCGACACACCACCCATGGCCAGGTACGACTTGCCGCGCAGGGTGGCCGCGGCCAGGCCGGCGCGGGCAAAGGCGAGCAGCTTTTCGCTCACGTCGGCAGGGATGGTCGTGTCGCCGGCATCCTGCACGTCGTGGCCGTAGATGCCGAAGGCGGGCAGCCCCTTCTGGTTGTGGGCCGCCAGGACCGAGGCCAGGTACACGGCCCCGGGCCGCTCGGTGCCGTTGAAACCCCATACGGCTTTCGGGGTGAGGGGGTCCATGTCCATCGTCTCGGCGCCGTAGCACCAGCAAGGGGTGACGGTGACCGTCAGGCCGACGCCGGCACGGGCGAACGTCTCCGCTGCCTGGGCCGCCTCGGCCACGCCGCCGATGCATGCGTCGGCGATGACGCACTCCACCGGCAGGCCGTTGGCGTGGCGCAGCTTCTCGGTGAAGAGGCGGGCCACCGCCTGGGCCAGGGCCATGGTCTGGGCCTCGAGCGCCTCGCGGACGCCGCGCCGCCGGCCATCGATGGCGGGGCGGATGCCGATCTTGGGCATACTGCCGATGAGGCGGTTGTGGGGAGGGGGTGTGGGTATGACTTTGTTGCTGGCCATGTGTACGCCTCGCTGGGGTTATGGGGCCGGGGCGGTCGCCCCGTGCGCGTTCGCGGCCACCGATGCTGAGCCTACGAGCATTATGCTGCGTGGCGACGGGAAAGTCAACTCCCCTTGACATAGAACGCATGTTCATGGTATAATGTGCACAACCTGGCCTAGAAGGAGCGAGGCGATGGACCTGACCCCCCGCCAGAAGAGGATGCTGGAGTACATTCAGGAGCACTTGCGCGAGACGGGCTACCCGCCCACCATCCGCGAGATCGGCAAGGAGGTCGGGATCAGCTCGACCTCCGTGGTCAACTATAACCTCAATGTGCTCCAGGAGAAGGGCTACATCCAGCGCGCGCGAGAGACCTCGCGCGGCCTGCGCGTGGTGAGCCCGGGAGCGAGGCCGGTCGCGTGCGAGGAGTATGCCGTGCCGCTGGCCGGCACTATCGCCGCCGGCGAGCCGCTCCGCCTGCCCGAGACGGATTTCTCGCTTACCGACTATGAGTCGATCACGCTCACGCAAGACATCCTGCCCCCCTCGCCCGACCTTTTCGCCCTGCGGGTGAAGGGGAACTCGATGATCGACGCGCTGGTCAACGATGGCGACATCGTCGTCCTGCGGCGCCAGAGCCAGGCGGAGAATGGCGATATGGTGGCTGCCTGGCTGATCGACGAGGGGGAGACAACCCTCAAGCGCTTCTACTGGGAGAAGGAGGCGGGCCGGGTGCGCCTGCAGCCCGCCAACCCGCACATGAAGCCCATCTACGTCCACCCCGCCAACCTGGAGATCAAGGGCAAGGTGGTGGCCGTCATCCGCCAGTTGCAGTAGCCGGCCGAGCAGGCGGGGTAGCCGGCAGCGCAGGCTATCCCGCCTTCCCCTTTGTGGCCCGTGAGGGTCCCTGGCAAAGCCCGGCGAAGCGCCTCTTGGGTGTATCCCAAAGGAGTGGAAGGCGAGCCCGCTGGGGGCTTCCGGCGGCTGGGGCGCGCGGCTCCGCATCAGCCCGCCAAAACCTACCTTGGTTAGTGCCGGAAGGCAACGGAGCGAGGAGCCCGGCTTTTCCCCAAGCCAGCCACCGTTCTGTGCAAGTCGGCGTTATGTGTGGCTCGGACCCTTCGGAGGCCAGCATTCGCCGCATTGGAAGCCCCGCAGAGCCTGCTCAGAGCTTGCCCTGAGCAGGCTCTGCGGGGCTTGGAAGAAGTCCTGCTTTTTCCCCTTCACCCCCTCTTGACGTAGAACGGTTGTTCTGCTATAATAGCAGCACAAACGTTCTACGCGGAGGACCCCATGCGACATAGCACTCTCGATTTGCAGGCCGATCGGATCGAAGCGGTCCTCGCCACGCATCGCACCCCTGCCCGGGTGACCGGCGGTGTGGTGACGCCCCGTGTGGTACGCTTCAGCCTGGCCCCTATGCCGGGCGTGCGCTTGCGGCGGCTGGCGGGCCTGGCGGAGGAGGTGGCGCTGGCGCTCGACGTGGCAGCCTGCCGCATCGCCCGCGAGAACGGCAGCCTGGCTCTGGAGGTGCCGCGGCCCGACCCACAGGCGGTCCAACTCCTCTCGCTCTCGGCGCGGCTGGCGCGCATTCCCCCTTGCGCGGCGCTTCTGGGCCTCGACGAACAGGGCGCCCCTCTCCTATTGGCCCTGGGCAGCCCCGACGTGGCCCATGTGCTGGTGGCTGGCGCGACCGGCTCGGGCAAGACGGTGCTCCTGCGCACGATGGTGGCCTCGCTGGCCATGCACAATCACCTGGGCGCCATCCAATTCGTCCTGGTGGACCCCAAGGGCCGCGGGTTGGAGCCGTTGGCAGGGCTGCCACACCTGCTGTTCCCGGTGGCGGCGCGGCCCGAGCAAGTCGCGCACCGCCTGGAATGGCTGGTGGATGAGATGCTGCGCCGCGACCGCGAGGGGATCAGCGCGCCACGCCTGGTGCTGGTGATCGACGAGCTGGCCGAGGCGATCGCTGCGGGCGGCGGGCAGGTGGTGGAGGCGCTCACCAGGCTTACCCAGCGCGGCCGCGAGGCGGGCATCCACGTCATTGCCGGCACGCAAAAGCCCAGCGCAAGCCTGCTGGGGCCCCTCATGAAGGCCAACTTCCCCGTGCGGCTGGTGGGCAGCGTGGCCTCGGCCGAGGATGCGCGGGTGGCAGCCGGCCTGCCGGGCACCCAGGCCGAAAGGCTGCTGGGGCGGGGGGACTTTATCCTGGTGTATCGCGGGCGCTGCCTGCGCTTCCAGGCGGCGTATGCCAGCCCGGCCGAGCTGGCGGCCCTCTCGGCGCGGCTGCGCGAGGGCGGGCGCACGTCGCGGCGCTGGTTGGCGCCGCAGCGCACGCCGGCCATGCAGCTTGCACACACGTAGCGGCATGGAGGTGTGAAGCAATGAGCCTTGACATCTGGTTCCGCGAAGACATCCGGCACATTCTCATGGCTGCCGAGCGGGCGAGCGAGGTGGCGCTGGCCCAGGGCGAGGAGAGCTCGGCCGACGTGGCCTCGCTGCGGGCGTACCGCCGTGGCTACCGCGCCGCGCTCAGTGCCGTGGCGCTGGCCTTCGGGTTGGTGCCCGGCCCCGATGAGGCTGCATGCTCTCCGGCCTTTGCGCCCGGGCGGGCCGCAAGGGCTGGGTCGGGCGGAGGCGGGCGATGAACGGAGCCAGGAAGGTGTTGGCCGCCTCGGCGGTGGCGTTCTCGGTAGCCCTGGCGGTGGTGATAGGCAACCGTATGAGTGCCGAGGCGATGGCGGTGGTGATCGGTGTGGTGTGCGGGGTGGCGGCCAGCATCCCCACCAGCGCCTTGATGCTGGCGATGGCGCGGCGCAGCCGCTCGGCCTGTGAGGAGGCCCGTGCGGCAGAATCGCGCCCGCCGGTCGTGGTGGTGGCGCCCGGCCCCATGCCCGCTTCGCCGGCGCAGGTGCCATGGCCCGCCTACGCGCCTCCGGCGGTGCGCGCGCCCCGCGAGTATCACATCGTCGGCGACGATGCGCAGTGAGGCTGCAGGAGGGTGGGGCTGAACATGCGCAAGGGTGAGGCGGTTCACGTGGAACGTAAGCGTTTCGGCTTCTCGCCCGAGGTCTTTGTCTGGCGCGGCCGCCGCTATGCGGTGCGGCGGGTCGAGCGCTGCTGGACGGAGGCCCGCGGAGCGGGCGCCGGGCGGGTGGAGCGGCGGTACTTCCGCGTGCGCTGCGACCAGGGCACGCTGGACCTCTGCCACGACCTGACCGCCAACCTGTGGAGGGTGTGCTGATGGCTCTGCTCGATTTCGGCCTGCTCTGGTACGATAACGACCGCAACTGCCCTCTGACCGGCAAGGTAGAGCGAGCGGCGCGGCGCTACCAGGCCAAGTTTGGGCGCTGGCCCAACCTCTGCTATGTGGCGCAGGATTGCGTTGGCGAGGAGACGGAGTGGCAGGGGGTGCGCATCGTGGGAGCGCTCAACGTCTTGCCCAACCACTTTTGGGTCGGCGTGGCCCGTGGCGGAGGGCCGGAGCCCCAAGCGGCCCCTCGGGCGCATGAGCGGGCGCCAGTGGGGAAGGGCTAAAGCCCTCACTACGAAGGGGGAGGGCGCTCGCGGCTACGCAACGAACGGCCGGGGCTGCCACTTGGCGGCCCCGGCTGTCGTGTTCTCCGAAACCCCAACTGCCCTCTAGAGCGAGCTTTCGGCGCCCGCGCCGGCCTGCTCTGTGGGGTCCACGAAACGATAGCCCACCCGGCGCACCGTCTGCAGGTACTTGGGCCGGCCGGGCACATCGCCCAGCTTTTCGCGCACCCAGTGGATGTGCACGTCGAGGGTACGGGTGTCGCCGGTATAGTCGGTGTCCCACACTTCTTTCATGAGCTGCTTGCGGGTCAGAACCTGACCCGGGTGGCTCATGAACAGGCTGAGCAGCCGGAACTGTTTGGGGGTCAGGGTAGAGACCTCGCCATCGACGTCGAGGCGGTGGGCGTCGAGATCGAGGGCGATCTTACCCACGCGCAGCACATGCGCCTCGTTGGGTGTCTGCTCTTCGCCCAGCAATGCCACCAGGTCATCCTCCGCGGGCACATGGTCTCGATAGATGGTGCCGCTATCATCCCTGGCCACGTCGATCGAGGGCACGACTGCAACAACTGGGGCACTGCTGGCCTGCGGGCGCAAGCGTCGTGCGAGTTCGACTGCCTGATCGGGCACCGATCGTCCATCCAAAATGATGAGATCCGGCAGGCCGCTTGCGGCCTCGTGCAAAGCTTGCTCGCGGCCCACGGACTTGACCACATAGCGCTGGCCCGACAGCGTGCGGCGGAGCGTCTCAGCCATCGCCATGCTATCGCCGACAACCCAGATCTGCTTGGGCATGTCCGCACCCCTCACATGTACAGGATAAGTGGACTAGCCCGGTTGCCATGCGCAGCCACGGCGGAGAAGGACCGGCCTTGCTCCTCTTGGGCATTATACCGCAGGAGGAGGAATCCGGCAATCCTTCTGCGCTGTTGCCGCCGTTGGCTGCACCTCTTCTCCTGCAAGTTTCGGGCCAAGGGCGACGGGGCCGCGGGGTTCCTTTGACGGCCCCATCCGGCACAGGTATAATCGTCGTCACACGTGAGGGGGCCCTTCATGCGGCCGGCCGGGCTGTGAGACGCCAGGCCGCTGTACGCCATGGATTGGGAGATACACTTGTCTACCAGAAGGTACGCGCGGGATCTCGGTTTCGCCTGCGGCCTGTTGGTGCTGCTCATTCTCTTCTACTGGCCCGTCACGCTCGGCGACAAGACGATGGTCCCCGCCGACATCCTCTTGACGCGCCAGCCCTGGCTGGTGCAAGGGCCCGTGGTGCCGCACAATGACCTGGTGGCCGACCTCCTGGTCGAGAACTATGTGTGGAAACAGTTCATCGTCGAGTCGCTCAAGGCCCGTGAGATCCCACTCTGGAACCCTTACATCCTCAGCGGCGTGCCCTTTCTTGCGGCTGGCCAGCACTCGGCCCTCTACCCGTTCAGCCTGATCTTCTACATCCTGCCGCTCGGCCGCGCCTACGGCCTCTTTACCGTGTCGCAGCTCCTGGTGGCGGGGCTGAGCCTGTACTTCTATGCCCGTACCATCCGGCTCTCGCGGCTGTCAGCGGCGGCCGGTGCGCTGGTCTTTGCCTTTGCGGGCTTTTTCCTGGTCAGCACCGTCTTCCCGATGATCATCGCCGTGGCGGCCTGGCTGCCCTTCACGCTGGCCGTGACCGAGCGCATGCTGCAGGCGGTCCGCGGTGAGGCCGAGGCGGAGGGGCGAGGTTCGTGGCGGAAACGGCTGGCGGCGCCCCTGCCCTGGCTGATCCTGGGCAGCCTCTCCCTGGGCATGCAGTTCCTGGCCGGCCACGTGGAGATCTTTTACTACAACCTGCTGGTCCTCGGTGCCTATGCCCTCTGGCAGGCGGTGGCCGAGCTGCGGCACCGCCGGCGCGACTTGGCGCTATTCGCCGCGTCGTTGGCCGTGATGGTGGGCCTGGGGGCCGGGCTGGGCGCCGTGCAGGTGCTGCCGCTCTACGAACACGTGTCGACCAACTTTCGCCAGGATTCGGCCACCTACCAGCAGATCGTGGGCTGGGCTTTCCCCCTGCGGCACCTGGCGGCCTTTCTCATCCCCGATGCCTTCGGCAACCCGACCCACCACAGCTATGTGGATTTCTGGAGCGGCCAGGTCGTCAGCGCCCTGAGGAACGCGCAGGGCGGCAGCATCGACAAGATCTTCTGGGGCATCAAGAACTATGTGGAGGGGGGCGTCTACATCAGCCTGCTGGGCATGGCCCTGGCACTGATCGGCGCCCTGAAGCGGCCGCGGCGCCAGGCCTGGTTCTTCGTCGCTCTGGGGCTGCTGAGCCTCTCGTTCGCCTTTGGCCTGCCCACCTACCGCCTGCTCTACGCGCTGCCCGGCATCAAGCAGCTCCACTCTCCCTTCCGATGGGTGTTCCCCTATTCGCTGTGTGTGGCGGTGCTGGCGGCCATGGGCGTGGAGGTGGTGGCGCGCGGGCGGTCGCGGCTGCCGGCGGTGCTGGGCGGGGTGGCCGTCGCCGGCTCGGCGCTGACCCTGGCCGGCCTGGCCGTGGCGCGCGCCTTCCCAGAGCGGGTCTTGCCCCTGGCCGACCGTGCCGTGGCGGCGCTCGCCAAGGCGCCCGAGGCCTTTGCCGACGGCCGGGCGTTCTTTTCGTACGAGGCGCGCAACCTGCTCCTCTTCGCGGCCTGTCTGGGCGGGGCGGGGGCGGTGCTGCTGGCGTCAAATGCAAAACGTAAAACGCCAAACGTAAAACCTACGGCGCCAGGTGCCATGCGATTGGGCCACTGGGCCTCACGCATCACGTTTTACGTTTCACGCCTTACGTTTCACGCTCCGCGCCTCGCCCTCCTGGCCCTGCTTGCGCTCGACCCCTGGCTGTGGTTCCACGATTTCATGCCGGCGGTCGATCCGGCGCCGCTGACGCAGACGCCGGGCGTGGTGCAGTTCCTCCGGCAGCAGCCGGGGCCGTACCGCATCGCCGTGTACGATACGCAGAGCCGCAAGCCGTTGCCGCCGAACACGAACATGCTGTTTGGCCTGAGCTCGGTGAGCGGGTACGACTCGATCATCCCCAAGTGGTACGCCGAGGTGATGTCGGCCGTCCAGCCGCAGGAGCTGGAGTACAACCAGATCTCGCGCCTGACGCGGCCCGAGGCGCTCGATTCGCCCATCCTCGACCTCCTCAACGTGCGCTACGTGCTCAGCGAGGAGGCGATCGACCGGCCGGGCTACACACTGGTGTACGAGGGGGAGCTGCGCGTCTACCGCCACGAGGATGCGCTGCCGCGCGCGTTCGTCGTCTTTCAGGCGCAGAGCTTCGCCGACCGCGCGGCGCTGCTCGCAGCGCTCAAGGCTGCCGACCCGCGCCGGGCGGTGCTGCTCGAAGGGCCGGTGGCGGGCTGGCAGAACCCGGCTACCTCGCAGGCTGCGCCGGAGGTGCAGTTCGTCGCGGATACGCCCAACGAGGTCAAGCTGCACGTCGACATGCCGGCGCCGGGCTTTCTCGTCTTGGCCGACAACTGGGCGCCGGGCTGGGTGGCCTACACCACAGCCGACGGGCAGAGTGAGGAGCAGGCGTTGACCGTCTGGCGGGCCGATGGCACCGTGCGTGCCGTACAGCTTCCGGCGGGTGCGCAGACGGTGCGCTTCAAGTACTCGCCGGCGTCGTTCAAGATCGGGCTCTTTGTGTCGTTCATGGCGGGGGTCGTGCTGGTGCTCTTGGCGGCGCTTTGGGCCTGGCTGCGCTTCTACTCGCCGCGGGGTGAGGAGCAGACGGTGCGGCGCATCGCCAAGAACACGGCCGGGCCGCTGGCCTTCCAGCTGTTGAACAAGGCCATCGACATCGCCTTCATGATGTTGGCCCTGCGCCTGCTGGGGGCCGAGAACTATGGCAAGTACGCCTTTGCCATCGTCGTCTACGGGTGGTTCGAGATCCTGACCAATTTCGGCCTCAACACCCTGGTGACGCGCGAGGTGGCCAAGAATCGCGACGACGCCAACCTGTACCTGTGGAACTCGACGGTGCTGCGGCTGGGTTTCGCCGTGGTGGCCGCGCCGCTCCTGGCCCTCTTTGTGCTCTTGTGGCGGCCACCGTTGCCCCGCGATACCGTTCTGGCCGTCGGCCTCCTGTTCCTGGGGCTCATCCCTTCGAGCATCTCTGCGGGGCTCAGCGCCGTCTTTACCGCCTTTGAGGTGTTGGGCATTCCGGCGGCGGTGAGCACCGTGACCACCGTGCTCAAGGTCGCCCTGGGCACGGCGGCCCTCTTGGTGGGCTGGGGGTTCGTCGGGCTGGCGGGCGTCTCCATCGTGGTGAACGTCGCCACCATGGGCATCCTGCTGGCGCTATTGGTGGTGCTCTTCTTTCGGCCCCACCCCGACTCGCGGCCTGCCCTGCGCCGGGCGATGGTGGTCGATTCGTACCCGCTGATGATCAACAACCTCCTGGCCACGCTCTTCTTCAAAGTCGATGTGCTCCTGCTCGAGCCGTTGAAGGGCAATGCGGTGGTCGGTTGGTATACCACCTCGTACAAGTTTGTCGACACGGTGGGTATCATCCCGCCGGCCTTTACCATGGCCATCTTTCCGCTCATCTCGCGGCTGGCTGCCTCGGCGCGCGACTCGCTTTACCAAGCCTATGTCCTTTCGATCAAGCTCCTGGTGTCGCTCGCGTTCCTGCTGGCGCTGTCGATCTCGGCGCTGGCGTACCCGCTGATCCTGCTGTTTGCCGGCGCCGGCTATCTGCCGCACTCGGCCATTGCGCTCGAGATCATCATCTGGTACATGCCGTTCGGGTTCATCAATTCGGTCACGCAGTATGTGCTCATCGCGCTGAACCAGCAGCGCTTCCTGACACGGGCCTTTCTCATCGGGCTGGCCTTCAACGTGGGCGCCAACCTGCTCCTGATTCCGCGCTTTGGCTACCAGGCGGCGGCGGTGGTATCGATCTTTTCGGAGCTGGCGCTCCTGATCCCCTTCTACATCGGCGTGCGGCGGCACCTGGCGCCCATCCCCTGGGTGCGCATCCTGTGGCGGCCGTCGGCCGCGCTGGGGGTGGCGGCGGGCCTACTCTGGCTGTTGCGCGAGCAGAACAGGGTGGCGGCCGTCGCGCTGGCGGCCGTGGTCTACGGGGTGCTGGTCTTTGCGCTGGGCACCTTTGATGCTGCCGAGCTGACCGTCCTTCGCCGCGTGGTGCCGGTCGATGGGCTGCTGGCACGCCTGGGCGTGCGCCGGCCGGCGCGGGCGGAGTAGGGGGATGGCCGGGATAGAATCCCGGCCTGCGCCCCTTGCCGCGCCTCTTGACGGCCCCCAGGATTCCGCTTAGAATGCCCGGCGAAAGTGAAGGGAGGCGCATTGTGGCTGAACTCACAACGGTGAGCAGGGTTGCCGGGTTTGTGGGGCGCGAGGTGCACCTGCAAGGCTGGCTCTATGGGCGGACCGACAAGGGCCGGCTGCAGTTCCTGCAGTTCCGCGATGGCACGGGCATCATCCAGGCTGTGGTGTTCCAGAAGAATGTCTCGCCCGAGGCGTTCGAGGCGGCGCGCAGGGTGACCCAGGAGTCGTCGTGCGAGGTGTGGGGCACGGTGCGGGCCGACCCGCGCGCGCCGGGCGGCTATGAGATCGACGCCAGCGATTTTCGCATCGTGCAACTGGCGCAGGACTATCCCATCAGCCCCAAGGAGCACGGCATCGACTTTTTGATGGACCGCCGACACCTGTGGATTCGCTCGCCGCGCCAGCATGCCATCCTGCGCATCCGCGCCACGGTCATCGCCACCATCCGCAACTGGCTCGACTCGCAGGGCTTCACCCTGGTCGATACACCGATCCTGACCCCGGCCGCCTGCGAGGGCACCACGACCCTCTTCGAGACCGAGTACTTTGGCGAGAAAGCCTACCTGACCCAGAGTGGGCAGCTCTACAACGAGGCCACCATTGGCGCCTTCGGCAAAGTGTACTGCTTCGGCCCCACCTTCCGGGCCGAAAAGTCCAAGACGCGCCGGCACCTGATCGAGTTCTGGATGGTCGAACCCGAGATGGCCTACGCCCGCCTCGACGACTGCATGCGGGTGGAGGAAGAGTTCGTCACGGCCATCGTGCAGGCGGTGTTGAGCGAGCGCCAGGCCGACCTGAAGCTCTTGGAGCGCGACACGGCCCTCTTGGAGAGGGTGGCGCCCCCCTTCCCCCGCATCTCCTACGATGAGGCGGTGGAGATCCTCAACCGGGAGGGCGTCGAGATCCGCTGGGGCGACGACTTTGGCGCGCCCCACGAGACGGCGCTGGCCCAGCATTTCGACAAGCCGGTCTTTGTGCACCGCTACCCGGCCCAGTGCAAGGCCTTCTACATGGAGGAGGACCCCGAGCGCCCCGAGCTCTCGCTGTCGGTGGACCTGCTGGCGCCGGAGGGCTACGGGGAGATCATCGGCGGTGGCGAGCGCACGGCCAGGCTCGAGCTGCTCGAGCGGCGCATCGCCGAGCATGGCCTGCCGCGCGAGGCTTTCGAGTGGTACCTCGACCTGCGCCGCTACGGCTCGGTGCCCCACTCGGGCTTTGGCCTGGGCATCGAGCGCACGGTGGCGTGGGTCTGTGGGCTCGAGCACGTCCGCGAAGCGATCCCCTTCCCGCGCACGCTGGGGAGGATATACCCGTAGTTTTCTCGTCTTGGTTTCATCGGCCCGGCGGGCAGATGCCCGTGCCGTTGCAGAATGCGTTCACCACGCCATGGATGCCTCTTCCACAGGCGCCGAGCGCCTGCTGTTCGCTTCCCCTGGCCACAGTGTCGGCCGGCTGGCCCGTTTCGGTGCTGCCCGCTCGTGGGTGCGGCGCTACGAGCGCCGCTGGCGCCCACCTGGCCTCGCCCCCGGCCAGCGCCTGGAGGACCCAGAGCGCCGGGGCATGCTGATGTTCTGGCTGGATGGCCTCTTTGCCAACATCAGCGAGTCGTTTGTGGGGCCTTACCTCTCGCTCTACCTGCTGGCGCTGGGTGCCACGGGCGGCCAGGTGGGGTTGCTCAGTGCGGCGACCGGCCTGTTGGGCACGCTGATGTTCCTGCCGGGCGCCCGGCTGGCCGAGCGCTCGCCCAACTACCGCGGCCTGGTGGTGGCCACCTCGCTGGTGGCGCGCAGCATGCTGCTCTTCCTGCTCCTGGTGCCGTGGGTGTTGGGTGGCCAGGTGGCCATCGCCGCCGTGATCCTGCTCGCTGCCCTGCGCACTGCGGCAAGCCAGCTGGGCGTGCCCGCGTGGACGGCCCTCTCGGCGCTGATCGTGCGGCCGTCGCTGCGCGGACGTTACTTTGCGTCGCGCACCTTTGCCATGAGCCTGGCGGCGCTGGTGGTGGTGCCTTTGGCGGGGCGGCTCATCAACGCCTTTGGTGCCCCGCGGGGCTACCAGGTGAGCTTTGGGCTGGCGCTGGCGGCGGGGCTCGTCTCGTCGTTTGCCTACTCGCGCATCCCCTTGCCGCGGGCGCAGGCAGCCCCTGCGACCCGCCCGCGGCTGCCGCTGGGCGAGCTGGTGGCGGCTGTGCGCCGGCAGCCGGCCTTTCTTCGCCTGTGCCTGACGACCATGTTGCTGAACCTGGGGGTGCAGGTGGTAGCGCCCTACTTTAACGTGTACATGGCGCGCAGCATGGGCATGACGGCCGGCCTGATCGGGCTGATGACCACGGTCAGCACCACCTTCGACCTGGTGGGGCAGCGGTTCTTTGGGCCCTTTGTGGACCGGCATGGCCTGCGGCGTACTATCGCCCTCACCAGCCCCCTGATCGCTTGCCTGCCCTTTGCCTGGCTCTTTGTGCGCGCGCCCTGGCACATCGTGCCCATCAACGTGGTGGGGGGCTTTGCCTGGGCCGGCTACAACCTGGCGGTTTTCAACTACCTGCTCGCTTCGACCCCCGACGACCGGCGGCCGCTCTACAGCGCCATCTACAACACGCTCAACGGCCTGACCACAGTGGTGGGGCCGCTGGTGGGCGCGCTGCTCTTCGACGCGTGGGGCTTCTCGGTGTGCCTGGTGGCCTCCTTCGTGGGGAGGGGGGTGGCCGCGGTGCTCATCATCCTGCTCCTGGGCGAGGCCGGGTACCGGGCCGTGAGGCCGGCCAAGGGGGCGGCGTGAGCGGCGGGGCTGTGGGCCCGGTCTTGCCGCGCTGCGGATGTTTGACACCCCCCACCCCCTATGGTATACTCTCACCAGCAACGATTCGTGGGCCGTTAGCTCAGGCTGGTCAGAGCACCTGCCTTTTAAGCAGGGTGTCGCTGGTTCAAATCCAGCACGGCTCACCTTCCGTTGTTTTTTGTGCCACCCTAGCTCAATCGGCAGAGCAAGCGCTTCGTAAGCGTTAGGTTATCGGTTCAAGTCCGATGGGTGGCTCCATACAACCTGTAGGGGGGCAGCACACCGGCACCAGAACCGCTTGTGGTAGACTCGTCCGACTTTACGGGCCGGTTATTGCCTCGGCGCTTGCTCTCAATCGCCATGGGCCAACAGAAAACCCGCCCGGCGGCTTGCCACCTCGGGCGGGTTCACCGTATACTCTCTCTGCCTGGGTGCTGTACCACCTGGGCCGTGCCCCTGGGCGCCCGCAACGCCGCAGGGGCTTTTCTGTTGGTAAGCGCATTTTGCGCCCAGGTGCGCAGGAATGTGCAAGCAGTGCCCGTCGTCATTGACCGCGCCCGCTTGCGCATTCGGTCGGAACAGACGGCCAAGGTCGGCGAGATGCCCGGATCATCCCCTGCCGCAGCGCCCGGCCTGGGCGTGCGCGGGCGGGTATCGCTCCGCAACACAGGCGGGGCCACAACTCAGGACCTGACGGTTGCCGTGCGCATGCAAACCAGGCCGGCCGGCGGCGAGTTCCAGGACGTGGCTGGGGCATCGCAGGCGCTGCCTGTGGAGGCCCTCGTTCCAGGTGCCACGGTCGAGCTGCCGTACGAGGCCCTCTTCCAGCCGGCCAGCGGCGGCGCAGAGTATCGGGGGCTGGTGCGCGCGACGATCACCAACCATGCCGGGCACATGGGCGAGGCGTTTGGGCCCGAGGCGGCGGTGGCGTTCACGCTGGTGGGGATTGCTCCCACGACCGTTCCCACGCCGGCCGGCGAGACGCCCAGTCCAACCCCGACTGCCACCCCGACGGAGCCGCCTGCGGCGAGTGCGCCACCGGCAGGCACGGCCATCGTCTCCGCGACGCCGGCCATTACGCTCGCGGCCACCGCAACGGTCGCTTCGACAGAGGCGCCAACGCCGACGGCGACACCGGCTCCGACACAGACGCCCGCTGCGACGGCCACGCCCGAGGTGACGGCGGTTCCGGAAGAGACGCCGGCGCCGACGGCCACTCCTGAGGGGGCGGCGGCCCCTGAAGAGACGGCAGCACCGACGCCGACGCCGGCTCCGACGGATACGCCCGCGTCGCCCTGAAACCGTGACTCTCGTCGGGGGTGCCCGAGGCGGGAAGCCATCGGGCTGAACAGCGGCCAGGCCCCTCCGGGGCTCCCAGCGCGGAGGGGTCTGGCGTTTGTTCACGACGGGGCTTCTGGCCCCGCGCGACCCTCGTCTTCGCGCTTTCCCCTGTGCGGTTGCTCATGGCCCCGCGGCCCTGCCTGGGCCTTGCTCAAGGCATGGGGCTGGGCGAGGGCCTGTTCGTCGCGGAATCTACACCGATTTGCCCTCTCCAAGCGCGAATGATCTCGTGTGGCACGCACGACTCACGGTCGTATACCACAATCGTCCGCATATGATCAGCAGCGTTCTTAAGAGTAGGGGTATTGACAGCCTCTGCACAGTGTGATATACTGGGGCTGCTAACGCAAATGATACGATTTCGTCACCGTACTGCAACATGACGGAGGTTGCCGGCGGGGGCGAGATCGTCGGGTGCCACGGGGTCTTGCCTGGGGAGGGGAAACTATGGCTGCCACGATCGATGAATCGTCGCTCTACAGTGTGGATGAGCTCGCCAGCCTGTTCGAGGTCAGCCCGCTGACGATCCGGCGGTTGATCCGGCGAACAGGGCTGCCACTGCGCCGTGTGGGGCACAAGCGCTTTGTGCGCGGCGCCGATTTCCTGGATGCGACGCTGCGCGTTCCCGACGATGATGAAAGGGAGAGCGACGCTGCCTGAGCCCGCCCCTCGTGGCGTGCGGGCTGGGCGGTGAGGCAGGGCGCCGCGGGCGCGCCGAAGCGAAAAGGGATTCGAGGGGGGGTTCTGTGCCATCCGGCAGGCCAGGTGGTGCAGACCCCCTTTGGCGTTCCTGGGGGGCAGGCGGTGGGGGCCCGAGTTCACTTCTGGGCTAGGATGCACTCGTGGGAGATGGTAGCGGCGCGCCGCGGCTTGCAGCCTGTGCTATAATCTGGGGTGAGCAGGAGGTACCCCTGCGGCGTGCGCAGGGGGTGGCAGGGCAAGGCTGGCCAGGCCGTCTGCGCGGCCGGGTCGTCGGAAAGGAGGCATTCCCATGGCCAGACACAAGTTCACCAACGAAGAGGCCAGGCGCGTCGGCGAAGAGCTGGGCATCCAGTGGGACAAGTTCGACGTGGACCAGTTCCGGCGGGGCATGAACGTGGAGCTGGAGCACGGCCTGCGCGACCCAAAGACCAACGTCACGAACGACGATCCGCTGATCACCGGCAAGATTGCACTTGCCCACCTCAACGAGTTCCCCGACTACTACGATCGTCTGGAGAAGATGGAGGCGGAAGCCGAGCGCGACTGGGGCATTGAGGAAGAGGAATAGTCACTGCCGGGCAGCCCGAGGGAGGCGCACAGATGAAGACTCCATGGGTTGTGGCGCTGGTCGTGGTCAACCTGGCCTCCGTGCTATCGAGCAACATCGCCCTCAAACTCTCGGCCTGGGCGCCCGATTGGCGTGGCCTCCTGGGCTGGCAGATCGTCGGCAATCTGGTGGGGTTTGTGGGCGTGCTGGCCTTTACGGGCCTCATGCGCTTTGTGCCGCTCAACGTGGGCTATGGCATCACAGCCGGGCTTGGCTTCGTGCTGGTGCAGGTGGTGGCCGCCCACCTCTTTTTCCACGAGCCGATCTCGCCGGTCCAGTGGGTGGGCGTGGCCGCGGTCACTGTGGGCATCGCTCTCATCGCCTCCGGGATCAAGAATGCATGAAGGAGGCTCTCGGTGCGACACGAGACGGCCCTCGGCAGGGCCGGCCGCCGCCTGGTGCGCGCCCTCGACGCCCTGCTGCGCCGCAGGCAGGGCATCTTTGTCTTCAGCGACGACCCGGATTGCATCTTCCGCCTCTCGCTGGCTGCGGCTCGGGCGCCGATGAGCTTTGCCGATGGTACCAGGGTAGCGCCGGGCGATCCCTTGGTGGTGATCCACTTTTGGAATGAGCGCCTGCCGCCGGTGCCCCCCGGCGGGCCCGATCTGCACTGGGCGCGGACGATGCACCGGCAGGCGGTCGCCTCGCTGAGGCTGCTCGCCCGTTTCCTCGCGGAGCGGGCCGACCTGGCCGGCGTACGCGCCTGCGGTGCCGATGCCGCGGGCTTTCTGACCGGCGAAGCGCTCGACACGGGCGGCGTGTTCCCGCGCCTCGGCTTCGAGATGCAGCGGCCGCACGCCCGCGCCGGCCCCTGGAGCCGCTTCGTCGAGTTCTGGGAGAACCTGTATAGCTGGATGCTGGTGTGGGCCTACAACCCGTCGACGCTGCGCGGCAAGACTCCGCGGACCCTCGAGCGCTTTGGGCTGTGGATCTCGCGCCCGACGCTGCTGACGCGCTACGGCCAGCCCGAGCCGGTCGGCGAGACGCCCGAGCGCGAGCGGGCACCCGCGTGAGGGGGGGCGTGGCGGTTCTGCGCTGAGGGTGCGCGCAGCGCCTCGGCGGCGTGCCCTTGACTGCTCGGCCGGGCCCGCGCAGGTTCAATGGGAGGGAGACTGGTGAAGAGGGTGGCGTTCCTGCTCAAGGTCAAGCCGGACCGGCTCGAAGAGTACAAGGCCCGGCACAAAGCGGTGTGGCCCGAGATGCTGGAGGCGCTGCGCCGCAACGGCTGGCACAACTATTCGCTCTTCCTGCGCGATGACGGCCTCCTCTTCGGCTACTTTGAGACGCCCGAAAGCTTTCAGGCGGCGCGCGAGGGCATGGCCCGCGAAGAGGTCAACGCGCGCTGGCAAGACTGGATGGCACCCTTCTTCGAGGGCCTCGGCGGCGGCCACGCCGACGAGGGGATGCTCGAGCTGGAAGAGGTCTTCCACCTCGACTAGTTTGCAGACCTACGTAGCATAGGGCCTTGCGCCCGTTTCGCCTCGGCACGGCCTCAGGCCAGGGCCTTTTCAAAGTCCCGTTATTGTCACCCCTTCGCTCCGCTCAGGGCAAGCTCTGAGCAGGTTCTGCGGACTTCACAACGCGGCGAATGCTGGCCTGCGAAGGGTCCGGACTGCACATAACGCCGACTTTGGAAAAGCCCTGGGCCTCAGGCTCGCAGCCGGCGACGCCCACAAGAGCCCGCCCTGAGCAAGGCGAAGGGGGCTATCCTACCGGTTTGCAGACACGACCCAGCAAAACCCCGTACCGGGTCAGGGCCGGCCAAGCGCGGAGCCGGTTTGCCGGCTGTCGCCGGTTGCAGCATCAGGCGCCGCCAGGCCCCCAAAAGGGCATCATGCCTACACCCACTCGAACCCGGCCAGGAAGTGCCGCAGGAGGGCCGGTGCGTGGGTGAGGCGCACGCCGCGCACCGATGCCGCACGCGCTGCCACTCTGCCGGCCACCTCGGCGACATAATCCAGGTGGCTCTGCGTGTAGACCCGGCGCGGGATGGCCAGGCGCACCAGCTCGAGCGGCGGGTGCACCGCTTCGCCGGTGGCGGGGTCGTCGTGGGCGAACATCAGGCTGCCGACCTCGACGCTGCGCACGCCCCCCTCCAGATAGAGCATGGCCGCCAGGGCCACGCCGGGGAAGTGGGCGGGCGGGATGTGGGGCAGCAGCCGGCCCGCGTCGATGTACACGGCGTGGCCGCCCACCGGCTCGTAGATGGGCACGCCGGCCGCCCTGAGCGCCTCGCCCAGGTGGCGGGTGTGGGCCACCCGGTAGGCCAGATAGTCCTCGTCGATCCCCTCGTAGAGTCCCTCCGCGATGGCCTCCAGGTCGCGCCCGGCCAGGCCGCCGTAGGTGACAAAGCCCTCGTGCAGGATGAGTTGCTGGGCCACCCTCTGGTAGAGCCCTTCGTCGCGCATCGCCACCAGCCCACCGATGTTGACGATGGCATCCTTCTTGGCGCTGAAGGTGCAGCCATCGGCGCAGGCAAAGATCTCGGCGGCGATCTCTTTCACCGGCCTGTCGCGGTAGCCGGGCTCGCGCGCCTTGATGAACCAGGCGTTCTCGGCGAAACGGCAGGCGTCGATGAAGAAGGGAATGCCGTAGCGCCGGTAGACCTCGGCGGTGGCGCGGATGTTGGCCAGCGAGACCGGCTGGCCCGCCGCCGAGTTGTTGGTGATGGTGAGCATGCCGACGGGGATGTTCTCGGGCCCCACGGCTTGGATGAAGGACTCGAGCTTGGCCAGGTCCATGTTGCCCTTGAAGGGGAGGTCGGCGCGAGGGTCGCCGGCCTCGTCGACGGCCAGGTCCACCGGGCGGCCGCCGAGGGCCAGGATGTTGGCCTGGGTGGTGTCGAAGTGGCGGTTGTTGGGCACGGCCTGGCCGGGCCTGACCAGCGCCGCCAGGAGCACACTCTCGGCGCCGCGGCCCTGATGGGTGGGCAGGAAGTAGGGGAAGCCAAAGATGTCGCGCACGGCCCGCTCGAGGGTGTAGTAACTGCGCGCGCCGGCGTACGACTCGTCGCCGCGCAGGAGCGCGCTCCACTGCCGATCGCTCATGGCGCCGGTGCCCGAGTCGGTGAGCAGGTCGATAAAGACATCGTCGGCGGGGATCCTGAAGACGTTGAGTTCGGCCTGCGTGAGGATGCGCTCGCGTTCCTCGCGGGTGGTGCGGCGAATCGGCTCCACCATCTTGATGCGGAAGGGTTCGACAAAGGGGGTAGGCATTCCGTTTCCTCCTCTGTGCGGTCGGCGCTGACCGGGTAGGAGACGGCCTCGACAAGCACCGTCGGGGCGTGCGGTGGGCGCTTACCCTATTCTAGACCACGGTGGCCGGGCGGTCAATTGAGCAGGGTGTATCCCAGAATCGTCGGTGAATCTGCTGGCCACCGTCGCCGTGGGGGTCATTCTGAGCGGCAGTGATGGCCAGGCAGCGCCGGGGCGCCAATTCCAGCGAAGAATCCTTGCTTGCCGTGGGACCAAACCACTCCAAGCGGGGCGGCAGGGCCGGGAAGGGG
>Ga0078972_1005233_pt1 | contig 33471 bp, 16 predicted proteins | sample YelNatPaOPGAMG01_FD_67568 | JGI IMG/M metagenome (GOLD analysis project Ga0078972, IMG submission 67568) | Hot spring thermophilic microbial communities from Obsidian Pool, Yellowstone National Park, USA - OP-RAMG-01 (SPADES assembly) (version 2) | ecosystem: Environmental > Aquatic > Thermal... | reverse complement strand
TCGCCGGTGGGGGCGAAAATTTGGTTTTGGATGAGGGAGTACACTGGGAATAAGTAAATCCAAAGACCAAAAAATGTTGGACGTTTTCTTTTGCCGGGGAGCCGTAGGCGAGCGCTGACGCGCTCGCCTACGGCTCGCGGCTAAACGAAACTGTCAACTATTTCTGGATCTTGGCATTAACTATGTCCAAGTGTACTCCGTCATCAAAACCAAATTTGTCGCCGCTACGGACGATGAGGCGCAGCTTCTGAACGCCTTTGATGTTCAAGTTGATGGCGCCCTCTTTCTTGTCTTTGGGATCCCTACGAGTAAAGGTTTTCTTGTAGAGTTCCTTGCTCTCACCATCGGTGACAGCTTCAATCACCAGCACGACCGGCCTATCTTCGCCGCCGACGGATTGATCGATACCGGCGAGGGCGTGGAATTCACGGTAATCGCCCTTCAAATCGTACTCTAGTTCTGTGTACGCATGAAGCGCCAGTCCGATAGAGTAGGTATCGCCGTAGATCCGTAAAGGTTGATTATCGAGGTTTAAGTCTCGCTTGAATGGGTAAGCACTGTCGAATCCGTTATCGAGTACTGTCTTCTTCACAACCTTACTCGGTTCCAGTCGTGAGAGATAGGCAACTTTATCGAGCGTATAATCGAGCCGTGTCAATAATTCCTGGCCGATGTCGAAGCGTGCGCCGGCTGGCGTCGTCACCGATAGCCCGCCAGGTATCCGTGTGAGGGCGCTGACCATAATGACATCCTGATAGCTGTCGTACAGCTTGCACAAAAGCGGCGGAGCTAGGGGGTCTAATTCCCGTTGGAAGATAAGGCCGTGCAGTTTGGAAAACAGGAGCGTCCCCTTCTTGCCGCTGGGAAGTTGGAACGCGATGCCTTTGCCCTGGGCGTCGGCGTCGCCGAAGGTGCCTTCGACGGCGTTGATGGTATCGTCGCGGATGAGGACGGCCATATCGCGACGACGCTTGCGTGCCAGACGCTCGGCCCAATCTTTGCGATATTTCTCCTCCTGAGCGTCGTTGAGGATGTTGGCCACGGCCGCAAGTGGCACATTCATTTGCTGGCCCGCCATCGTCGTCAGCTCTAGCTGCTTTGCCTTGATGGTCCATTCTTTGCAGTGGAGCCGGGAACCATCGACCAACTCGACATCGCTATATCGGCCTTCGAGTTTGACCGGCGAGACAGCGGGAAAGTCGAGTTTAAGCACTTCCGCCAATGGCATGACCAAGGAAACGCCGTTTTGTTTGAGGATGATTTCTTTGTCGGTGACGTTCTCCAGCTCTCCCTTAAAAACATCGCCCTTGAGGGTATGCAACTCGACGCCGTTGGCGGTATAGCCGTTGGCAGCGCCAACAAAAGACAACAGAAGGAGAAATGCAACACGGACGCTCATTGAACAATCCTCGTGGAGAAACGAACCGGCGAGCAGGGTCGCGTCCGCGCCCCGAGGAAGACAATCTCGGGCGCGGACGCAACCCCACTCGCCGCGGTTGAAGCCCCGTCTTACTTGCTTGGCTTCTCCAGTTGTTTGAAGTAGGCTTCGATGGCATCGCGGTACTTGGCGGGCATGCCGCGCGTCAAATCGGTCATGGCCTTGGCCCGCTCGCGCTCGGGCAACTTGCCCCACACCTCGGCATATTCCTTGAACTTTTTCATGTCGATCTCTCCCTTGGCGATGCCGCTGGGCAAACCGAAGTCGCCGGCGGGACTGGAAGGCCGATTTCCCTTGGGAGGACCTTTGGAACCGCCACTGGGACAATTGCCGCCATTGCAGTTACAAGACCCGCTCATCTTGTTTTCCAGCTCTTTTATCATCTCATCGAGCTTGACCAGCACTTCGCGCTGCATGGCGCGTGTCTTGGGACCGCCGCGCGTCAGCTCCAAGCGGTCCTTAATGACACCCATCTTGCGCGCGATCCAATCGAGGTCTTTGTCCTGCCACGCCGCCATATCGTAGTGCATTAACACACCGACCATGCGATAGCGCACCGGCGCATCGGTCACATCCAGGAGCAAGCGGTCGATGGAATCATCGGCCTCATTGCGCATCATCAAAGCATGTTCGGTGACAGCGCGATGGAAGAAATAGGAGGCCGGATCGACCACGTCTTCGCCGCGGATGCTCTTGAACACTTCCAGCGCCTCATCGTAGACCTTGCGATTGACCAACGCTTTGGCATAGGCCAAGCCGAGGTTGGCGCGGAAGAAGACAGGCAACTTCTGGTCCTTGATGAGGCTGGGCACGCTCGTAGGGGCAGGGGTATCGGGATCGCGGGCTTCGGCGAGCAACTTCGCCGCTGCGGGATCACCCAGCGCCAGGGTGGCGGCCACCTTGTCCAGCAAGGGACGGTCGCCGGACCAGATCTGCTCGAACGCTTTTAGGGTGGCTGTATCGGTTTTGCCGACGCCCTTCAGCCAGTCCAGCGCCTGGCTGCGGGCCGTCTCCGGTGCGGGCGACCGGAGCAGACTGAAGGAGGGTGTTTCCCTCATTGGTTTCTTCTCGGCTTTCGCCTGCACCTGGCTGGCTCCCATCATCAAGAGCATCAGGGCGGCAACCGAGAACCAGCGTGTGAGGTTCACCGTAGTTCTCCTGGGGCCGTAGGAAAAGGAAACAACATCATGGTTCATGTTCGCACAAGGAACCCAACAACGCAAGAGATTAGCGAGCCGCCGGGTTTAGCCCGGCGGCTCAGAGCCTTGTTACTTCTGCTCGTTCTTGCCGGTGGCAAGATCGTGCGTCACCTTGCTGATTTTCAGCTGGCGCTTGGAGAGATCTCTCAGTTCGCTCTGAATCCGCTCGTAGCGTTCGCGTTCTTCAGGCGTTGAACCAGCCTCCGGCGGCGGCGCCTGTTCGCCCGCATACTGTTTGCCGTACACTTCCGTCCGCTGATTGACGCGCTTCTGCATCGAGCGGATCATTTTCAACTCAGCGAGCAAATCGAGCAGCCTATCCGGCTGCTGCGTCCCGTTGCCGCCGCCGCCTTGGCCCTTCTTATCCGATTGTGCCTTCTTGAGCGCCTCGATCATCTCCTTCAAGGTGTCGATGATCTGATCCTCGATAGTGACGGTGACGACGCCGGTATCGGTTTTGCGCAAACGGAGGGCCACGGTCTCCATGTCGCCCTTGACCTGAGAGAAGACCTCGGCGAAGGCCACTGCCGAACCTTCCGCTTCCAAAAGCGCCAAGCCGGCCCGCGCTTCCTTGACGATCTCCTCTTCGCGGTCGGAGAGGACGTTGCTGGCCTGCTGATCGGCGCGGGTCGGCTGACTGTTGGGATTGTCCTGGATGACCTTGTCCAGGGCGACGGTATCGTCGCGGACGCCGATTTGCAGGGCCAGCATCCGGCGGCACCGCGCTTCCAGACGGGCCAACAAACGCTCGATCTCTTCCTCCCGCAACTGCCGCAGCAAATCTTCCAGCGCTTTTTTGGCCTGATTCAGCTTATCGAGGGCCGCCTGCTCGTCTTCCGGGGCGTCTTTGCGGTTGTCCTTGCGAAGATTGTCTTCAGCGCGATTCTGATATTTTTCAGCGTCTTCGATCTGTTTCTTGATCTGCGACTGCGCCTGGTTGGGCGGTTGCTGCTGTTGCTGACCACCCTTACGGTTGCCGCCTTTGGCTTCCCCCGACGGGCCTGGCTGGCCCGGCTGGCCGCCTGGGCCGGGCTTGCTTTCGCCTGACTTGCCCTGGCCGGCGCTGCCTTTGCCCTCGCCCTTGCCTTCGCCTCGTTTCGCTTCTTTGTCCCGGTTGGACTTAGGATTGACCAGGTCATGAGTTTGCTCCTTGACATGATGCTGGCTCTTGGCCAAGTCCTTATTCGGGGTGTGCGGGAGGAGGGTCTTGGTGAGGACCAACTCCTGTTTGCGGATGACCGCTTTCAGTTCGTCCAGCAGGCGCCGCGTCTCGGCAATCTGTCGTTTCAGTTCGGCGTCGCGGTCGTCTTTAAGGAGCAACTCCATGATCTCATGGAGGATTTGCCGCAACTCGCGGTTTTCCGTGAGGATGTCTTGCAGCATCTCTGTATTGTTGGCCGATTTGCCGCCGCGCAACATCTCAATGAGAGAGCTGAAGCGCGTCTCCACGCCTTCCGCGCTGGCTTTCTTGATGGCTTCGCGTAGGATTTTGGCCTTCTCGCGGTCTTCCGGCTTGGTGCTATTTTCCATCGTCTGGGCCAAACGCAGCAGCTTCTGCTTGAAGTCGTCGAATTGACGCCGCAGACGCTCCTGTTCAGTGGCCGCATCCTCGATCTTGATTTTGGGATCGGTCTTGTCCTCGGAACGCTGGACGTCACTTTTGTCCCGAGGGCCGATCTTGACCGGGAGGCGTTCCTGGGCTTGGGCGGCAGAAACGAAGGCTGCCGTCCATACTCCCAGTACAATCAACAGACGAGGGGTCAGAGACATAATCCGCTCTCCTTTTGGAGGACTTGCCCCGGGGGCACGATCGCGTCTATCTCCATAATGACGAGTGGGCGGCATTTGTCCAACAGCACATCTTCCCCTGTTCTTACTTCTTTCCTTCGGGCTTTTCGCCTGTTCCCTGCTCGAACAGGTCGTTCACCTTGTCTTCGTAGAGTTTCTTGATGGTCTCGTACTGCGCTCCCTCGGATTTCTCGATGTCGGCGAGGATCTTAATGAGAGCGTTAAGATCGGTCATTTTCTGCATAGAAGCGAGGATCTTCTCCAGGGCCCGCGTCAGGGCCAACATTTGCTCCTTGGCTGTGCTGCCGGCCCTGCGTGACAGTCCCAGTTCTCTGCCATCCAGCGCTTTGCGGAAATGGTCCAACGCATCGCGGGCATCCTCGAAATGGTCATCGATGCGTTTGAGCGGATCGACGATTGTTTTCGCCACGCGCTCCAGAAAGCGCTCGCTGACCTGATTGGCCTTCATCTCGCGGAGGATGCGGGCGTAATCGGTATAGACTTCACGCGCCGTGTTTTGGGCCTTTTCCAGCACCTCTTGGATTTGATCGATGCGGGCGCTCATCGCCCCTAGTTCGTTCGTTTTGAGGGCGGAGCTGCTCAGGTCGAGGTTGATCTGCGCCAGCTTGTTTTGCATGTCGAGCAAGCCTTGGTAGCGCTCGTCGAGCTTGACGTAGAGCTGCTCTTCTTCCTTGGCGATCTCTGTCAAGAGTTCATTTTCGGAGACGAGGAAGAAGGTATAGCGCTCTTCGCTGGCTTTGAGGTGCGGTCGTGGCCGACCTACTTCAGTCTTTTCACTGTCGAGGTCATTATCGACCGCTTCCAGCCACAGCTGCATCTGGTAGCGCGGCTGCGGGCGCGAGGGATCGGTCATCTTGAGATGAGGGTTGGTCTTCCACAACGGCAGGTCCGAATCCAGCGGATCCAACTCCGGCTGCGTCCAGTCGTCCGGCTTGAGGGAGAAATGGTTCAACAGTCGGCGAAACGGTAACGCCTTGGGGGTGGCCAACTCGCTTGGCTCCGGGTGCCGAACCGCATCTTCGGGGCGCTTATCCAGTTCTTTGCGGAAGCTTGGCAGGGGATAGTACTGGACGGGGCCTGTCTCTATTTTGTGTCCCCCTGCGGTCGATAACTGGAGCAGATAAATTAGGTCGGCCAATCCCGGTAGTAATCCCTGGCCGGCGGGATTCAGACTGATCCCGCCGAGCAGCGGCCAAGAAGCTTGGCGGTCTGGCCGGCCGCTCTCTGCTTGTGCGACCGTGTAGGCATAGCGCACTTCGTTCAATCCGTGATCGTCGTCTATTTCAGCCAGGAAAGGAATGCGCGCAGTGACCGTGACCATATACCCTCCCTGCACACGACGGACGATCTTATCGGGAGCAAATTCGCGGATCTTCGGCGGCGCATCTTCGGAGGGAATGAGGGCCACTTGGCGTTGGCCGGCCACGCCGTCGCTGTCGAGGAAATGGATCAAGAAATTCTGCTCGAAACGCACGTTCTCCAAGCGCGTGGTGAAAGTGCGTGCATCGCGCATTTGCGGCGGCGACGCGGTAATAGGGATACCGGCCTTCTGTAGCCTGTGCGGTTCAATCCAGACTTTGGCGAGGTCCTTACTGGCGGTCGCGGTCAACGTGAGATGAGTGCCGGCCGGCACATCGATGCGCGATACTTCGCCGCCTTGCAGCGACACCTGCGCTGGTTCGAAACGCTGCTTTTTGCCACTCAGCTCCGCCGGGTTGTCGTCGCGCCCCAGTCGATAATACAAATAGGCCGGCCGTTCTTCTTCGCGCAGCAATTGCTCCAAGACCGGCGGATCAACGACGACAACTTTGCGTGGGGGCGTGTAGTAATCGAGTCCCTGCACGGTGAACGTAACCGTTTCCTTGAGGTCGCCGAACTGGCCGGTGTATTCATTGTCGGCCAGGCGCTGCATGGTCGTTTGGCTATTGGTAGCGGCGCCTTTATAAATCAACAGCGCTTCATCGGGGATGGTCAACTTGCGCAGGGTCCGGTTCAGAGCCGGATCATTGGCCCGTTCTTCGAGCTGAGCAAGGACATTGCGCAGCCCTTTCTGAGTTTCGGGGGCCAACGTCTTGTGCGTTTCACTCTTGTCAAGGTTCAATTCGATCTCATCGAGCGTCAGGCCGGCCCCCCCATCTCGCACCTTCCAATCGGCCGGCAACACAAGGTCGGGCACCGGAGCGCCGAGCAATTCGGGAGTCAGGTCGAACCAAGACAGGGCGCGCCAGCCCTCAGCCGGTTTTTGCTGGAACTGTTCGAGCCATTGATTTTGCTCATCGCCGCCGACGCCGCGGGAGGTCAACCAGGCACGATACGCTTGGACGGCCCTTTTGCTGGGGGCGCCGGCGATGACGTATTTGAAAGCACGGACGCGGATGACGGGGCCGCGGTCCCCCCTGCCGATGCGATACTCGTCGCCCCAAGGAGGGGCGTCGAGATATTCCAGCTGCGCCTGCCGCGGCCAAATGATATTGTGCAAAAGAATGTTGCGCTCGAACCAGATGCCGGCGACATCCTGAAACTGGGAAAAGCCGGCCGTGGTGAAGCCGCGGCCTCCGAGGGCGTTGGCCGTGCAAAAGAGACTCCCGGCCACAAGATATCCCCCCACGGCCAGGATTCCAAGGAGGCGACCGCGGCGCGTCAAACGGCGCCAATCGAAGACGTCTTGAATCTTCAATTGCCCGACACGCTGGGCGGCTTCGTAGATGATCTCCTGCACCATGGCGGGCGAGTAACCGATTTCAGCCGCCTTGAGCGGATCGGCCAGTTCAACGGCGGTGATAAGACGGTCGCCGAGAATGTGCGGATAGCGCCGTTCCAGAACCAGGGCCAAGGCGGCGTCATGGAACTCCCGGAACAGGCGCGTCGCCACGGTCAGCGCCGCCACTGCCAGCAAACCCGCTAGCAAGAGCACAAGTACGCCGCAACGCACGCTCCAGGTCGTCTCTTGCACCCAATCGAAATGAAACAGCCGAAACACGCCGTAATCAAGGACCAGCCCGATCCAGAACCATAGCGTCAAATACAGCGCCACTACAGTGGCGCCTTCGAGGCTGACATAAGCGCGGATGAAGTGCCGCAGCCGTGCCAGCGGACTGCGGACACGCTTGTGGGCTTCGGCCAAATTGCGCGAACGGATCGGCGTTGTGACAGCGGCCATATGTTCTATCCCATCGATAAACAGGCGAGCGGGATAGCGGAAGCGCCCGACGAGCAAGCACTCGGGGCGCTTCCGCCATCCGCTCACCGGCTTGTCTTATGCCAGACGCAGCAGTTTGCGCGTCAACCATTCCACGGACAGCAAGCCGACGACGGCCAATAACACATACGACAGCGTGATCGGCTGCGGTTCGCGGTCCCATACGACGAAACCGTCGTCCCAGAGGTCTTCAATCGGCCCCCGACTGCGCAGCGTCTGCACGTCGGGACGCATGCAGGTCGGGATCAGGTGAGCGTTCTTCAGGTCGAAATAAAGACGCAGCTTGTTGTCTTTGTTGTCGGCCTGGGAATCGCTTTCCATTTTGGGGCGCTGGAGGCTGCGCTTGAGTTCTTGGCGCTCGGCATCGCCCATGCGGCCGAGTACATCGTCGGCTTCGCTGGCCAATTCGTACAACGTTTGGAAATCGGGCCGGGCGTCGTCCATCTCCGGATTGGCTTCCTTGACGCTGAAGCGATGGGCAAGGGTTTCGCCCGTCTCCGGGTTTTTCACGGTCAACACATAATCACCGGCGGCATGCACCTGGAAGCGACCGCTGAACCAACCCTCGCCGTTCGGCTTGGCTTGCATCTCGAAGGGCTTGGGCGCAACCGTATCCGGCAGGCCCGGCGGCGGCGTCACCTGCACCTGGGGCAATTTAGGGCCTGGCGCCAGCGGTTCGCCGTCCTTGCCTTCGAACTTGCCTTCCAACTCGATCGGCTTGTTGGCCACATGCGCCGAACCCATGTACAGGCGAATGCGCTTGCTGACGCGGCTGATGGCATTGGAGGCGGCGTAGCGGAGTAATTTCATCCAAAAGCGCTCGTGATAGGCCACATTATAGCTCCGCAAACGCCATGTTTCTCCGGAGCCGAGCCAGATGACGCGGCGATTGCTGCTTGGCGAGGTCGTCACGAGGTACGGTTGCAACGAGCCGTCCTTAAGCTTGCCCGCTGGGTCGGCGAAACGGGCCACGACCACGGCGCTGGTTTTGGCTTTTTCGAGGGGATAGTAATTGTAAAAGCCCCGAACGACCGGACCGCCCTTCTTGCCATCTGGCCCATAAAAGAACGCATCCCAATCAGCCAGGAACTTGGCGTCCTCGCCCTCATCCAACTTGAGAAACTCCATGTCCGGCGCGGCGCCGGTGAAGTCGAGCGGCCAAGGCTCTTTGGTGTCCCGATCGAAGTCGGAAATGCGCACGTCGCTGAGGACTACCGGATAGAGGTCGAGGACCGGCTTGAGCTTGGCGGCGAACGATTTGGGCCGGGCCAATTCCAAGGTATTGATCGGCCCGCCCACGGCGATCAGTCCGCCGCCGTTCTCCACCCAGCGCCCTACCATTTTCAACTGGTTTTCGCTGAGCTGCGTCCAGTCGGGGTCGAAGGCGACGATCACGTCGTATTGATCGAGGGCGTATAGTTGCTCTTCTTTATCCGTTGATTCCAAGCGTGTGGGGAATTGGCCGAGCAGCCGTTCCGGCGGTACGTCCTGCACGATACCGCCATGCCGTTCGGTGACGCCGGGCGGCAGCTGCAAGTAGATCGATACTTCGGCGCGTTTCTTGTCCATCTCCCGGACAAGAAGGGAGCGCAGGAACTGGTAGTCGCGGGTAGCCGAACTGGCAAAGAGCAGCACCCGCAGCGGACGCTTGACGACACGCACGGGCGTCGGCTCGGTGGTGTGGAACGGCGCGGAGAACGCTTCCTGGGGGTCGCGCGGCACGCGCACTCGGAAACGTAGCTCACCCTCGCCGGTCTCGCTCAACTCCCACTTCTTACCGGCGGCGTCTCCTGACTCCAAATCAACATGGGCCGCTTTCGCCAAGGCCAGCGCGTCGATGGGAAATTCGACCGTGGCCCGCGGCGGCGAACTGCGGTCGAACGTCACGGGGGTCGGCGCTTCCAGCGTCAGCCTTTTCGTTCCTAGCGATATTTTGGCTCTTTTTTCGTCAGGATTATTTGTGTTCACCTGCTCTGTCAGCGTCAACTCCAGATCGACATCTTGGCCACTCTTGTCCTTCACGGTATGCGTGATGTCGAGAAACACCTTGACCGGTTTGTCGGGTAGTCCTTCGCCTTGCAGCTCGACGACAGCGCGGAACTTGTCTTCCGGCTGCACCTGTTCGGGTACGCGCAGGTCCACGATGTCGATTTTGACCTGCGGCCTCTCCTGGCCGACGCCGACGACGAAGATAGGAATGTGCGCCGACTTGGCCCGCGTCTCAATGTCGGCGAATGTCTTGGGCGATCCTTCGGTGCTGCGGCCATCGGTGATAATGACGATGCCCTGCACTCGCCCGTTCAGCTCGCGGTTGACCAGCGACAGCACCGCGCTGCCCAAGTTGGTGCCGGAGAAGTAACCCGCTTCGCGGAGTTTCTGAGTCAGCGCCTCGAGTTGGTGCAAGCGCGCTCGATTTTCCTCACCCCATTCCGCAGGCGGTTCGACCTTGGCCTCCGGATGGAGCCAGGCTTGCAGATATTCGGCCGGCAGGAGCTTAGGTTCGGGCAGCTCGGCGTTGCGTGTGAATTCTTCCCACTCCTGGCGCGTCCAGTTACGGCCGTCTTTGAAAAGGAGGTAATTTTCGTCGAGCCGGCTGGCAAAGCGAAACAGCCACACCGGATTTTTCGCCTCTAAATCCGTAAGAAACTTGTTTCCGTCCTTGGTCAGAAAAGCATATACCTTGTCTTGCCGGGTGGGCGTCTTCTCATCCGTCCGGCCGCTCGGAACATCATCTATTACTTTCGTCATGCTCGCCGAAGTATCGACCAGGACCAGCACTTTGCCCAGAACGCGTGTTTCTTCCCAGGTCTGCTTGGCAGGCAGCAGGAAAACCCCAGCCAAGATGACATAGACGCATGCACGGAGTGTGCCCAGGAAGACGGCCCACCCCGGCCCGACGCCGCGGCTGTCTTTGGCGTACATCCACACGATGTAGACTAAGCCAACCAGGAGCACAGCACCAAGGACCAACAACCACAACCAACTGGGAAAATCGTGGCCGCGCACCGTCAACGGTTCGCTCAAGCGCCGCAAGACGTATTCCTGATAGGTCGAAATATTATTAGCTTCGTTCATAATGCTCTATTGTCCTTAGCACTCCTCTAAGTAGGAAGCCCAGCCCCTCTCCGATTGGCTCCGGGGGCTGGCGTGCTCCCCTCCGAGGACAGGGCCTTAAGCTGCGGCGGCCGGCGCCTGCGCCGCCGTTGCTCCGGGCACGGTTTCCTTGCCTTTCAAATGAAAGCTCAAATGCACGGCCAGCGCTTGCTCCACCACGAGGACCAAGAGGAAAAATAAATACACCCACGGCGATTCCGAGGCGTCGGGCATCTTGTTTTTGTACTCTTCGTAGGTATCGCCGGGCGAACGCAACAGGATAGTTCCGGCCCGGCTCTCTCGAGCACGTGGGGACTCCAACTTGTCGCGCGCGGCGCGGCGCAGGTCGCTTTCCTTGCCGGCATCGAGGTTGAAGGCATACGAGCGCACTTCTGTTTGCCCGACGGCCTCCTTGCTGGTGGGATAAAACTCGAAGGTATAGACACCCGGTTCGCGCGTATCGCGGAAATCCACGGTCAGTAGATGGTCTTTCATCGGCAGCGACTGCTCGACCTGCTGCGGCTTGACCTGTTCCTCAATTCTGCTCGTATCGAGATCGCGTTGCGGCAAAAAGGTCATTTTCATCTTGGGCTGATAGCGGGCGGCGTCGAGTTCCATCTGGACCGGCTCGCCGACGATGCGGTTGAGGTCGTCGCCGGAACTGATGAGCCAACGCTGTAAATCCATGAGGAAGGGAGTGTAGCTCCACGATGCCAGACCACTGCCCCAATCGTTCCAGTGTGTGGCGGTGCCGGCGCTGGTCAGTACAGCGCAGACGCGGCCCTTGCCGTACCTGCGAGCCACCACCAGGGGATCGCCGAACTCGATGGCCGCGCGATATTCGTCGAATTCCGCGGCCAACGCTTTCATCTTGGGATGCGCCCAGAGGGTTTCCATGTCCGGCCGTTGGGGATCGTTCTCGACGCCGTGATCATGCCGCAGCGCATCGAGGGCGCGCACCACATTCGACAGATAGGGTTTGGTCAGAGCGTCGCGGATCATCCGCTGGTAGCGTTCGGCCGGCTCCAGGTAGCGCGTGAAGGTATTCGGCTCCTCGATGGCCAGCTGGCGAATGTGCTCGACGAGCTTGCGGCCCAACTCCACAGCATGGCTGCGGTAGCCGGGATTATCCGTCGTCTCGCTGTTAGGCAAGACAATCAGCTCTTCAGCCCGCACGCCGCTTGTCGGTTCTGGATCCCAGCGCGAACGTGGCAACGCCTTGAAGTAGCGATCGATGCTCAGGTAACGCAATCCCGAACGATATTCCGCCAACGTCTTGACGGCCTCGTGCTTGGGATCGCGGAAGAGCAGTTTCGGCTGTTCATCGAAGCGCAGTCGGTCCTTGGCCTTTTCCTCGCGCTGTTCGGGGGTTTCCCGGCCATCGGGATTGAGCGGATCGAACGGTTTGCTTTCGATCAATACCGGAAACAGGCCGTCGAATTTCTTGAACAGCGTATCGTTGTAGAAGGCTGGCCGTACTTTATCGCCGAGGAAGAAGCACAAACTGCCGCCGTGCTGGACGTATTCTTGCACTTTTTGGAGCGTCTTTATGCTTTTGATCTCGCCGACGTTAAGGAAGATGACGGTAGGATACAATGCGAGGCTGATTTTGTCGAGATCGTCCACTTTGCAGCGCTCGATTTCGTAAGAGCGTGCCGCTTCGTAGGCAGCGCGCAAGTGCTTCAAATCGCCCCCATCGAGGTCGGGATCTTGGCCGGTCCCATCCACAACCAAGGTGGGCACGCGCTTACGCACCTCTACCACCATGTCGCGGATGTTGTCCGTTTGCAAGCCGGCTTCTTCCGGCTCGAGTTCCGCCGTCACTTGCACAAATTCCTGATCGAGCCGCCGTTTGCGTTCCCGGTCTTCCGGCAAATCGCTGGGGCTGATCGGCAGCGACGGTTTTTTCTTGGTGAAAATCAGCGTAAACTTCTCCGTCACGCTGTCCTCGGCAGGAACGCGGTCGATGGGCCGGGAACCGGAGAAGCCCTTGCGCACATCGCCGTCTACCTTGATGTGCAAGAACGTCTTTTTGTCGCTGGAGCTGTAATTGTGAATGGTGACGCTGAACTCGGTCTCGACGCCCTCCGCGACGACGCGCGCTTCGGCGTGCAGGTCCGTGATGGCCAGGTTGTCGTGATGGAGGGCCACTTGCCGCGACGATCCGCGATACGGATGGGCGGTGTCGATCAAACTCAGGTGAATACCGGACTCGACCAATTTCTCGATGGCCTTGTTCAGTTCCTCGGCGCCGGGGCCGCTCCAGTCTATGTCGCGGAAATCGCTGACCAGATGCAAGACTTTCTGCCCCTGGGCCACGTCGTTGAAGAGCACTTGTCCCTTATTGATGCCTGCAATCGGATCGATGTGCAGGGCTGACGGTTTGATATTGCGCAGCTTTTCGTCAATGGCATCGACGGAGCGCTCGTTGAGGCGTTGGTCGAATAGTACCGTATCGAGATCGGACAAGAGGTAAATGCGCATCTGCTGATGCATCGGCGATTGGGCGGCGCTGTGGGCCAGCAGTTTGATCTGTTCGCGGGCCACCGCAAAGGAGTTGGTTTTCGGCCCTTTTTCTGTGAACTGGTCGGCCATGCTGGGCGTGTCATCGAGGATGACGATATGTGTGGTCTCTTGTCCAGTCGGCCGGGCGCCGACGAAGCGGGCCACGAGAAAGCCAGTCAAAAGCACCAGCAGACAACGCAACGCCAAGAGGACCATCTGCTCGATGATGAGCCGACGACGATTGCGTTTTTGCGATTTGAGCAAAAACTCCATCGCTGCCCAGCGAATGCGCTTGAAGCGCATACGATTGATGAGATGGATGAGGATCGGCGCGCTGACCAGCAGTCCGCCGGCAACCATAAACCAAGGATGCAGAAAAAGATCCATATCTCACAAACCTTTGCAGGTCGCTCTTCTCGCTAAACAGGTCCGCGGCTGCGCACCGTGGTGGTGCGGTCGGCCAGGCGGTGACTGAGGAATTTGGACAACACGGCATCGAGATAATCGCCGGTGCGCACCAGTTGATAATCGATGCCCAGCCGCGTGCAACCGCGCCGTACTTCGATCAAATATTCTTCCAACGCTTCCAGATAACCATCCCGCAGAGCGCGCGGATCACACAACAAATGCGGCAGTTCCTCCATACCCTCGAAGCGGGTGGCCCCCGTAAATGGGAACGTGACTTCGTCGTCGTCGAGAACGTGGAAGACCAAGATGTCATGCCGTCGCTGGCATAGCATTTCCAGGCCCTTCAGGAGCGGTCCTCGATCGACCAAGAAATCGGAGATGAGGACGATCATGCCGCGCTGAGGAATGGTTTCGGTGACACGGCGGAGGATGCGTTCGATGTCGGTTTTATCGCGCGGCGTGCTGACATGCATAGCGTTGCAGATGGCGTCGATATGTGTTACTTGACTGCGCGACGGCACGATCTGGCGCACGTCTGCATCGAAAGTGATAGCGCCGACGGCATCTTGCTGGCGCAGCAGCAAATAGGCCAGGCAAGCGGCGATGGTGCAGCCGTAGTTGTACTTGTTGAGAGCGCCGCGGCCGTAATGCATCGATTCGCTGACATCGACAACCAGTGTACAGCGCAGATTGGTTTCCGCTTCGTATTGTTTGATATAAAAGCGATCCGTTTTCGACCACACTTTCCAATCGAGGTGACGGATATCGTCGCCGGGAGTATATTCGCGGTGCTGCACGAATTCGATAGAGTGCCCAAACAGCGGGCTTTTATGCATGCCAGCGAGAAAGCCTTCGACCACCTGACGAGCGCGCACGTCAAGCCGCGAGATTTTGGCGATGGTTGCGGGATGGAGAAAGCGACGCGGATCGTCTTCTTTTATGGCCACAGTAATCGCTCCTTTATCGGCGAGCCGCCGGGTTTCCCCCGGCGGCGTCCCGGCGGCGGGGATAAACCCCGCCGCTCGCTTGATAAACCCCGCCGCTCGCTTGCGGGGGTTGTTCCTAGGATGCAAAAATCTTCTTGAACCGTTCATCGCGGGTCAACTCGCCGTCCTTGGAGGGCGTTTCCTCAATCAGTTTCTTGATGACCGTGTCGGCGGTGATGCCTTCCGAGGCCGCGGTGAAGTTAGTGAGAATGCGATGCCGCAACACCGGATAGGCCAGTGCTTGAATATCCTCTGTTTGGACATGGACGCGGCCATGCAACAGAGCGCGGGCCTTGCCGCCGAGAATGAGATACTGCACGGCCCGCGGACCAGCGCCCCAGGATAACCATTCGCGGATGAACTTGGGCACGCCTGGCTCGCCGACGCGCGTTTGCCGCACCAGCGCCAATGTATAACGGATGACATGATCGCTGACCGGCACGCGGCGCACCAGATTTTGCAACTCTAAAATCTGCTCGCCGCTCAACACCGCATCGACCGTGTCGTCTTGCAGCGACGTGGTGCGCCGAGCGATCTCGAACTCCTCCTCAAACTTGGGATAGCGCACGAACACCTTGAACATGAAGCGGTCTTGCTGGGCTTCCGGCAGCGGATAAGTGCCTTCTTGTTCGATGGGGTTTTGAGTGGCCAAGACGAAGAACGGCGCATCGAGGCGATGACGGACCCGTCCGACGGTCACTTGCCGTTCCTGCATGGCTTCGAGTAGGGCGGCCTGTGTTTTCGGCGGCGTGCGGTTGATCTCATCGGCGAGAATGACGTTGGCAAACAGGGGGCCGGGAATAAATTTGAACTCACGTTGGCCGGTCGAGCGGTTCTCTTCGATGACCTCGGTACCGGTGATGTCCGCTGGCATCAAGTCGGGCGTGAACTGGATGCGGCTGAAGGCCAAGGACAGCGAGCGCGACAACGTCGAGATCATGAGTGTTTTGGCCAATCCGGGCACACCTTCGAGGATGCAATGGCCTTTGCTGAAAAGCGCGATCAGCAATTCCTCAATGACTTGGTCTTGACCGACGATGATGCGGCTCAACTGTTTTTTGATATTGTCGAAGGCATCGCGCAGGCGACGGACGGATTCCAGATCGTCAGGGCTAATCTCAGCAGCTTGGTTCATTGTCTCGTTCATGCGGTCCTCTTTCAGGAAAAGAGTTGGGCGAGCGGGGTTGCGTTAGCGCCCCGAGAAAACCCTTCGGGGGCCAAGGCGACCCTGTTCGCCGGGTCAGTCGGTTAGCGTTGGTAAATCGGCAAAGCGGCGTTATCCAGTTGCAGGATGGTCAGATACACCGGCGTGATGAAGTTGGCCCCGACCATGCCGCCGGACCAACTGCCGTCGCTGGATTGGGAGCTAATTATGTTGGGGAAATTCTCTTTCTTGTAGCCGCTCCACGTCAGGCGTTCACTGGGCTTGGAGTTAGGGAAAAGGCGCATATAGCCGTCTTCACCGAGCATGTAGATCGCTTGCGCATAATAATAGTGCGTGTACTCGTCATGTCCCATGCGAGCGCCGCCGAGGCCTTGCAGATGTTGTTGGCAGAACTTGAACCATTTTTTGATAAGCGGCGAATTGTAATCGCCGAAGCTAAATCCGCAGGCGATGGCCGCCGCTGTGAGGGCCGGCCGACCGCCACCGGCCGCCATGCCGCTGCCCAGACTGTAGACCACGCCGCCGCTGCTGTCGGTCGAATCGCTGAGGTACTTCTGGGCCATTTTGATAGCTTCCTGTGGCACGGCGATGCCGGCATTGCGTGCCGCCCGCAGCGCCTGGACTTGCGTGATCGTCACCGAGCCTTCATCGAAGTTGCCGCCTTCGCGCGCTGAGATGTAGCCCCAGCCGCCGCGATTGGTCTGGGCCGCGTGCGAGAACTTGCAGGCGCGTTCGAGAATGTCCACCAAGCGGCGGCGGCGGTCGCTCTCTTCTTCTTCGCCCACCACACAGGAAAGAAAAAGCGTGCCGAAGCCGTGACCGTACATATAACGGCCGGCCTCGCCTGGCATGTTGGGATTGCCGATCAGGCCATTGGGCTGAGAATGGGCCATCAGCCAATCAACGGCGCGGCGGATGTTGTCCTTGTACTTGCCCTCGCGGATCGTGCTGCCTTCCATCAGCAGAGCCATGCCGGAAAGGGCGGTCATGCTGACAGGATATTGGTCGCTCCAGTGGCCGTCCTTGTGTTGGTTTCTGGCTAGCCATTCCAGCCCTTTACGCACGGCTTTACGCTGCTCCGGCGACATTTCGTCGGCACGCACCGCCGGCGTCGACAAGAGCACAGAGAGCATCAAACCCCAGTAAGGCAACCAAAAGCGCATGACAATGCGACTCCTTGTCTACCCAACCCAACGAACAATTCGCCAGGTGTTCCTTATATAGGACGATCGCCGCTGCAATTCCTGACAGGCGAGCGGGCATGCCAATGCTCTGGTTCCCAAAACCAGGGACGTTGACAGGTTCCGCTCCCCGATTCAGAGACCGCTCCTCACCCCGGCGGCAAAGGGGCGGAAATAGCCCGAATGCGGGTGCGATCGAGGGTGGGGTGAAGAAGCGCAGGCCCAGGCCCCAATGTTTGCCCACTCTGCCGCGAGGAGGTCTCGGCGTTCGGTTGGGCGTTTTTCGTGTCTTCTGTTATCGGATAGTGAATGATCTTCCATTGCGGACTCAACAACTCCACCGTGTTGGTCCGCGGGTCGATGCGTATACCGAAGAAGTTTGTCGTACTGTTTGCCGGTAATTTCTCATTGCAGACCAATTTGCCTGTGCCCTTGTGGATGCTGAGGACTTTGACCTCGTTGGTGTTATCGCCTCTTCCGCGTATTCTCACGCCCGGCGGCAGGCCGCCCAGGGCAGCAGTTGGATCGAGAGACCGCGCGGCCAGGAACACAAGAGGCAGATCTTGGAATTGCTCCAGAAGCAAATGTTGCGGCTCATCGATGCGCGAGTTCCAGTAACTTCCGTCTCGGCGCGAGAACGCATGAAGGTAGCCGCTGATTGGCACTTCCCTCATTCCGCGATTGGGCCAGATGGCGCTGGCCAACTGCGGCAAGCCGTTCGGGGTCGCCGTTTGCGAGGCGAAATAGTAATATTGGCGATCGGCCAAGAGATAAAAACTCTGGACGTTCTTGAGCTGTTCCGTCGGCTCCGACAGTTGCCCGGTCATCACTTCCTTGCGCGCCCGCAAATCGATGACATGGACCTTGCCGTCGGGTTCGACAATGCCCGTCAGGCCGGCGTCTTCGCTGCGCGCCACGATCGAACGAGCGGGATATTTCTGCTTCCACACGTCCTGACCGGCCGCCATGTCGTAGAGCCGAACCTCCACGCTGTTGGTAGGTCCGGTCTCGGCGAGCAGCAGATAACGGCCGAGCACTTGCAGCCGTTTGGCGAACAGGGCAGCGAAGTCGGGCGCTTTGACGCTGATGCCGTCGGCGGCGCGAAAGACCCGCGTCGCGTTCGGCGTGTTCTGATTATCCAATTCGACAACAAAGACATAATCCTCGTCGGCAAAGAGATAATTGCGCGGAAGAACATCCATGCGCGACCACAGAATTCGACCGGTCAGCGGGTCCAGGGCGCTGAGCGTCTTGGGCGTTTGAATACAGATAGTCTGTCCTTGGAACGGACTAATCTGGCCGAGGCGCTGCACCCACCCATCGTTGTAGGTCATCAACAGTTGGGTGTTGTCCTGGGGATCAGGCATCAAAGAGGTCGGCTTGGGTCGCCCCACGGCCCCTCCCCTCGTCTGGGAATCGGAGGCGTCTTGCAAAAGGTCGTACTTCCAAAGCAAACGGTGATTGACCGGATCGAGGCCAAGAATCCGCTGCCCCAAGGGCAGGATGAGGAGATGTCCCACCGTCTCATAGGAGAGGCGGATATAAGGACTATGATTGTTCGAGACCATCATGCCGCCCGGCCCAACAATAAAGGGTTGTTGGAATTGGGGTTGCCGTTGCGCGATGAACTCCGCGAACCCCTTATCCGGCAATGCCTGCGACCATACTTCCCTAGGCAACTGGCGGCTGTCTTCCAAGTGGCGATCGAGGAGCACGAAGCAGCTGTCGCGGAGGTTTAGGCCAATAATGTGATGGCGGAAGAACGGCAGCCGTTCGCCGTTCTGCTCGAACTGGAAGAGTTGACCATCGTAGGGCACCGGGAAGGAGTTTTTCTCCGTTTTGACGCCGAACTTCCGCACGGAGCCGAGCGGCAGCGGGTCGTCGAGGTACGGGAGCAAGCGCTTGTCTGTGGCGGCGTCGTCATCATAAATCTGCCGACCGGTCTTGCCGTCGCGGATGACGATAGTGGCATACTCGGTGACGAGCTTGCGGTAACAGGAGGCGGCATCTTCGAGCAGCCCTTTGCGGGTGTACAGCCGGGCCAATGCTTCTGTGGCGCGAGCGGCTAATTCCGGACGGTGCCGGCCGGTGCGAAACTGATTCAACTCCAGCTCGGCCTCTAAAAGCGGATGCTCGGTATCGCTATCTTTCATCTCCATGAGCCGTTCAGCCAACTCCAGGCGCGCTTCTTTGCCGGCCTCAGATAGGGAACCGAACATGCGCACGAACGCGCGCAGTTCCTGAAGGTCGTTGGTCTGGCGGAGTTGGTCCCATTTGTCAGCGATCCGTTTTTCCAGCGGCCGCCGATTCTCCGGTGTAGCATTGTTCATCATGGCGAGGATGCGGCCACGCGACCAAACATCCGGAGCGGCCTTGACCTGCTGATCATCGACGGCGGGCACCAACTCCGACTGCTTGCCGGCTTCTTGAGCGAACTGCTGATATTTCTCGAACGCTTCCACAAGACGTCCTTGCTCTTCGCGGCCCTTGCCGACCAACCACAAGTAGGTGGCCCGCCGCCGCCGCTGCTCAGCTTCGAGCTTGGCCCGTTCTTTTCCCTCTGCCGCATCCAGATCGAGCGAGCATAGCTCTTCATAGTCCTTGAGATATTTCTCGGCCTCATTGAAATGATCGGCGATGTAAGCCGTCAGCGTGTCATACAGTTTGGTACGGGCCTTGTTGCGGGTTTCCTTGCTCGGATTGCTCTTGAGGGCGCTGCTCAGGTCGTCGATCGCCCCCGCCAAGTCGCCCTTGTCCAGGCGCAATTCGCCGCGCTCAGTCAAAGCGTTGGCGTCGTTAGGATTTTTGGCGATCAAATCGTCCATCTCTGCAAGCTTGACCTTAAGCTGCGGATAAGCGACGATCTCGCCTTCGCATTCGTGATCGCCTTTCCCAAAAGGAGTGACGGAAACGACTTTGCCCTCGGCGAAGATCAAATTGCCGGGCACGTCGGCGTCGCTCTTATCGGGTTCGCTGGGCCGGGACTTGCTGCGGGAGATGATCTTGCCGCGGTCCATGTCGATACCGACGATTTGCGGCTCCTCCTTGCCTTTGCCGCTATCCTTGAGCGGCAAATAGTAAATGTTGTCGCTGCCGATGCCTTGGCCTGAAGGCGTGCCCGTCTCCAGCGTCCACAGCGTTTCGCCGTTGGACAGGCTGAGGGCGCGGACGCTTTTCTTGCCGACGACCAGCACCTTGCCGTTGTAGATATTGCCTAGGTAAAGGTCTTCCTCGTGCTTTGGAAAGTGCCAGATCGGCGAGCCGTCGCGCAGGTTGATGCAGTGGATAGAGTGGGCGTCGGGGGCGGTGAAAACCACCTTGCCGTCGGCGATGATGGGCGCGGTGACCTTCCACTGGTTATGCGAATTGCCGGCCGTTTGAGGCTGCTCAATGATGATGCCGCCGCGAATCATGCGTCTTCGCATCCCCTCTTGGGGCGACAACTCGCGGACGTCATTTTTGTCGCGGTAGGGATAAGCCCAGACCAGGCTGTTTTCCAGCAGATTGACGCCGAAGACGGCGCCGGCGTTGGTCGGGCAGACGAGGATGCCTTCGCCGTAGGCCAAATGGGCGGCCCAGGTTCGGCGCAACGGATCGTTCTGCATTTTCTCCTGCGTCATGCCCAAGGTCTGTATGGAGACGATGGCGCCGGCAATGTTGCGGTTGTCTTTGGCCAGTGCCGAGGGATCCAGGCAGATCAGGCGGATTTCCTGTTGCTTGTCGGCCAACAGGTAAAGTTTGCCGGCCAAAGGCAAAGGCGGCCCCAGGAAGTAGTGATCGAGCAGCGGATCTTTCTCTTCCGTACCCAGAGACCAGGTTAACTTGCCGGAATTCTGAGCCAGGCTGTACGCATACAGCCGATTGTGCGCCACGGCGTTCTCCAGTTCCGGGCTGAGATGGAGATTATTTGGTAACCCGCCAGGAATAATCATGCCGTTATGGAAGTTCGGTTGCGGCGACGGGGGGACGGCAAAATCCTCAACCACATAAACAAATTGACCATCGGTACTGAGCGTACTGACCGTAGAGTTCTCGAAAAGGATTTGCGGGTGTTGTTCCTGATAATAATTGAGCCATCCGGCCACAGCGCTTTTCTTAGTGTCGCCCTGGCCCAACATACGCTGCAAACTCCAGTCGGAAGGAGACGTCCAGCACAGGGCGCCATTGCGCAGGTCGACAGCCGTAACGCCAAAGAAGTTCTTGTAGATAAGCAGAGGTATCCTCTCGCCCTTTCGATCGAGGACCGACAAAGCGATGGGTGAAAAGGCGGGAATAATGGGCTGGTTCTGAGTTTTCAGAGCGTCTTTGGCCCTGCGGAGGTGATCGCGCGCAGCGGAGAGGACGCTGCTGCTGTCTCTCGCTTCATCTAGCAGCGAAACGCCCCATTCGCGCGTCATGAAGGCAGGGCCGCCCATCAGTTGATTGCTGCGGCTGGGAGTAGCACGATAAAGCAAGGGATCTGCGGCGTTGGGCTCCAGACGCGAACGCCCACGCTTGGCGACGTACTCTTGCAGATCGTCAACCGAGATGACCTGCTCGCCGAACTGCACTTCACGGGTGCGGGCGCGCAACAGCTTCCACAGCTCTTTTTCGCTGAACACGGTAGCAGCTGTCACCGTGTAGCTTTGTTCCGAGGACACCGAAGGCGGCGCCAGATGAGCGGCCCATGCTGCTTTGGCCAAGAGCGTGACCGGCGCCTTGTCTGTACCGAGCCGATGGATCAGTTTGCTGTAGCACAACAGAGCAGGCATGTATTCGCCGCGATCGAATTTGTAATCGCCCAGGAGTTTGATGGCCTCGGCCCCCGCATCGGTATGGGCGTACTTTTTCATGATCTCGTTGAGCAGGCCGGGATCGCCATTTTGCTTGGCCTTCTTGAGTAGTTCGGCCGCCTTGGCGCCGTAGGTCGCTTTGTAGAAATCCATCCCCGCTGGCGGTAACGAACCGAGGAGGCGATCCGCTTCCTGCTTGGCGCTGACCCAGACGTAGACCTCGCGGCCTTCGGCGTTCTTACGCTTGAGACGCACGAAAACGTCTTCGTCGATTTCCAAGAGTTTCTGTAAGCGTTCGACGGCCGTGGCCCAGTTCTCATCGTTGATGTAATCAATGGCGGCCTCAATCTGCTTGCCGCGGCCTTTTTCGTCTTTGACGAGATGGATGCCGTTTTTGAGAAAGCCATCGGGGTCTATGTTGCCACCCGGCGGCGCAACCGGCGCCGGGCCTCCTTTCGCCGCTGCGGGAGGTGGCACAGGAGGAACAGGAAGGATCTTTACCTTCTCTTTTGTGACTTGGGCACGCCCTGGCTCCAGCCAGACGGCAAAGCAAGCAAAGATCAGCGGCAGCAGGACAATAGAGGCGCGACGTGCATTCCACGACATTGGCGTGATTCTCCCTGCTTCCTTGGTTGCGGCCACGGCAGCGCCGCCGTGGACATGGCTTCATCCTCGATTGTCTCAAAGTTTGCCGAATAATGGCAAGCGTAATCTCTCTTCTCTTAGACGATTCCGCCTGCGTTGGACTAACAACGTCCTCCTAGCCCGCAGCGTCAGCACGGACAATACCTTGCTGGCGCTGCGGGCTCAGCACGGACAATACCTTGCTGACGCTGCGGGCTCAGCACGGACAATACCTTGCTGACGCTGCGGGCTCAGCACGGACAATACCTTGCTGACGCTGCGGGCTCAGCACGGACAATACCTTGCTGACGCTGCGGGCTGATACAATCATTGCAATCGTCCTTTTCGGAGTTTTGCTGATGTCTCGTACTCCTGCCTCCATTCCGACAAATACGCGCGGAGACATTCGTCCGGTCCGCCGCCGTACACGCACCTTTCGCCCCAACTATCTGTCGTTCGCCGGAACGTATCAATGCAATCTCACGTGCCCGCATTGCTGTGTACCCATCGAATGGCCGGATCGCCTTGACATCGCTGCTGCTTTGCGCTTTCTCGAAGACGCTCATCAGGAAGGCATTGCCTTCCTCGGCTTCACCGGCGGTGAGCCGTTTCTCTATCCGGAGTTTCTGTTCGCTCTGTGCCGCCGCGCGGCCGTGTTGGGGTTCCGCTTCGACAAGATCATGAGCAACGGCGTCTGGCACAACGATGCCGCTCAGCTGGAGCAGGTACTAAGGGAATTGGCAGCGACCGGCTACAGCGGCAAGCTCGGCCTGAGCGTCGATAAGTTTCACGGCCGGCACACGGCCAAAGCGGCGGAATTCTGCCGTATCGCGCGCCATGTTTTTCAACGCGACAACATTGTGTCGTTGTCCTACGCTAGCCGCCAGCCCGAGCTCGGCTTGGGGCCGGTCCACGATTTGGCCCGCGAGTTGGGGGCCGTCATCGAATGGTCCGACCTGCTGCACCGCTACTTACTGGTGTCCGACGAGTTAACGATCTTGCTGAACTGGAACCACCTGGCGCCGGTGGAGCGTGCCGAACACTTCACCGGAGGATGGGACGGCCAATGGTTTGCGGAAGATTATTGCGAAGGTCCGGGCCAGGCATTGATCGTGACGCCGCGAGGCGAGGTGAAACCGTGCTGCGGCTTCGCTTCGGACCTCGATCAGCTGACCATCGGCAATATCTATCGTGACAGTGTGCGCCGCATCATTCGGCGTGCCCGGCGTCATCCCTATGTCGGCAAAGTCTTTCGCAAGGGCCTGACAGCTATCCGCGATGAGATTTTGGCCCGCGATCCTCAAGCCCTGCCGGGAGCGACGAGCAATCATTGCTTTTTCTGCTGGTACGTCCTCACCCAAGGCATTTTCGACCGGACGCGAGACAATCCGGCAGAACGTGTGGGCTGTGGCGGAAGCCCGTGGCAAAAAATCAAGGAGGGCCGAGTGTCGTTGCCGTTGCTGACAGATCCATCTCTCCGGACACCAAGAACAAGTTCGGATTGAGCTGCACCGTATTCCCCAGAGGCCCGTTTCGGAGGAGCACCTTTATGCCGTCTCTACATCTAGCTACTTTTCAATCCGACGCCACGCCGCCCTTGGGACATCCGCTCTGCGGCGGCTGGATCGAGCCGGTGCGCGGCGTCGATGATCCGCTTCGCGCCCTGGGCATTGTCCTGCTTGGCGCTGCAAAGCCGGTCGTGTTGTGCGCCGTAGACTGGTGCGGTCTGCGTAATGAGGCAAACTGGAGGTGGCGTCAGGCTTTGGCGCAAGCCGCAAACACTACGCCGGAGCGCGTCGCCGTCCACTGCGTTCATCCGCACAACGCTCCTTTTGCTGATGTCGAAGCTGAGCGTTTGCTGCAAAGCGTTCATGGCGAACCCTCGCTGGATCTTCCTTTCTTTGACCGCGTGGTACAGCAATCCGCCGATGCCCTGCGTAAGGCGTTGCAAAAGACGACGCCTTTTTCGCACATCGGCATCGGCCAGGCGCAGGTTGAGCAAGTCGCTTCCAATCGCCGCATTCTCGGCGGGGACGGCAAAGTCCGGTTTACGCGCTACAGCGCTACCAAAGATCCCAAAATCCGCGCCGAGCCGGAGGGATTGATCGATCCGTGGCTGAAAACATTGAGTTTTTGGAATGGCGAACAGCCGTTGGCGGCCCTGAGCTATTACGCTGTGCATCCGATGAGCTACTACGGCGACGGCCGGGTCAGCGCCGATTTCTGCGGCCTGGCACGGCAAAAACGACAAGACGAGGAGCCGAAAATCTTTCAAATGTACTTCAACGGTTGCGCCGGCAACATCACGGCCGGCAAGTACAACGACGGCTCCAAAGCCAATCGCCCCGTACTGCGCGACCGCATCTACACGGCCCTGAAAGCGGCCTGGCAGGCGACAAAACGCTATCCGCTGACGGCTTGGGAATGGCGCGTCGAACCGATCCGTCTGCCGCCGCGCCGCGAAAAATCCTTCGGCGAAGAAGAAAGCCGCAAGGTGCTGAGCGATCCCAAGGCCGTCAAGGCGCGGCGCGGCAACGCCGCCTTCCAGCTGGCCTGGCTGAAGCGTCTGGACCGGCCCATCGATTTGAGCTGTCTCGATCTGGGCAAGGCGCTGGTGCTGCACTTACCGGGCGAACCATTCATCGAATATCAACTGAAGGCCCAAGAACTGCGTAAAGATGCGTTCGTATGCGTGGCAGGCTACGGCGACGGCGGCCCCGGCTACATTCCAACGGATCGGGCCTATCTGGAAGGCGGCTACGAACCAACCGTGGCCCTGGCCGCACCAAGCGAGAAACAACTGACAGAAGCGATCGCCAAGGTATTAAAAGCAAACGTTTAGAGTCGTCATGCCGCGCAAAACGGCATGACGACTCTAATGATCAAGCGTCTGGCTTGTCAGAGCGTTCTGGGCGGTAAAATAGTTCTTTCGCTTGCTTGCCGACTATGCGACAAGCATAACCATCGAATGCACCTCCGACGAAACCGCCGACATACGGGACGACCTTCATCAGGTTGATTGCTCCCGTTTGTCCAGCTTTGGTTATGAGCCGGAACCCAACCTGCTTATTGATCTCAGTGAGCAGTTTTCCTGGAATCTTGTTGATCAGGGTCTTCGTCAGCTCCCTGCTGATCTGAATTCCGACCCTTTTCACTATGTCTTTCACTGCGTCGCCGACCAAGCAGGCGACGACGAAAGTCTGAACCCGATCAGAACCCAGGTCGAAGCCACTTATTCTGGCAATCGCAGCCGACATCCGTGCTTGGATGACCCACGAGGCCGCAAAGGCTGAGGGCAGTGTAATAGGCAGTGTAATCAGACCGCCTAAACCCGTCAGAAAGCCAGAAGTGAAGTTCTTCGCGGTTTCCCAATTAATCAGGGATTCGATTCGCTCTCCGTCGTCGGGAAAACTCTGGTCGATGAGATATTCTTGTGCCAGAGATTCAGCAGAGCTGAGCGGCGGTATGCCCGTGATGGCTTTGTCGGTAATCCACTCGACAACCTGTAGTACCTTGCTTTCCGAGAGTTCGTCACTCATGGTGAAACCTCCTAGCTTGCGCCGGCGCGCGCTATCCTGGCCAAGCCGTCCGGCAGGAACATCCTGCTCAAGGTATTTGACAAGCTTGACCTTATGTTCCATTTCCACCAATGGGACTGCGCAAGCTATCCCAGGAGCGGACCTTGCGCATATCCCTGCATGTTTTCTCGCACAATCATTTGTCGTCCTCCCGCGGGCTTTCCCCTTCCTGTCCACCTCGGTTCAAAACGCCCGTGGAAATCATGGTCGTGCCCACGTCCTCAGGATCCAGTAGCTCCTGGACTGTGCGGAAGTCGTAGTCGTCTTCCGGTGCGTTGCGAAGTTGTGCCGAAAGCTGGGGCAGGCAGCCCACACCTGGTCCCGCAGACAAAGCTTCGGAGTTGAGCATTCAAAAGGGATGACAGAGGGCGTCATTTCGGAACCTCCAGCATCTCGGCCGCTGGCCGAAGACTCTGGCTCTTCAATTCTTAAAATTTTATTTTACTCTTTTAATAGCTGGCACGGCAGCTGTCAAGGAGATAGGCCCCTGAGTCAGGGCTGTTTCCTTCTCTGGTGCTTCTTCATGATAGGCGAGATGGGTAGGTGCCCATTGGCCCTAGTGTGACGAAATCGCCGAGAAGGAAACGGCCCTGGCCCCTGAGTCATCCCCACTTTGGTGCGGCTTGCCTCGATGGCAGCAACGAGCGTGGGAAAGCCGCGAGAGTCGGTCCAATCGAAGGCGACGAACAGGAGGTTGATCTTGCCGCTCGTTTTTTGCGCCGTTTGCGTCCGATGGTGGCGGACGATTGCGGGCGGTGGATCCGGTGGATCGAGCAAGTCCTGATCGAGCCAGGTTTCTGCCGTCAATGGGGGGATGATCTGGTATTTGTGATCGGTGAGGAAGGGAGCGTGAGCCGTAGGCGAACACGAGGCTTCTCGCGCTCGCCTACGGCTCGCGGCTAAAAGGAAAATGCCTTATCCCTTCGCTTCGCTGCCGGCGCCGACCAGTTCGGGCGTGGCGGTCGTCGTGGCATCGAAGTACAGTTTCTTCTCGCCGCCTTCTTCATGGACGCGGACAGTGATGGTGTCCTTACCGGTGAAGTAACCCCGCAGTAGGTCCTCCGACAACGGATCCTCCAGATAATGCTCGATGGCCCGGCGCAGCGGACGGGCGCCGTATTCGAGACTGGTGCCCTTCTCGATCAAGAAGTCCTTGGCCTCCTCGGTCAAGACCAGCGTCAAGCCCTTGTCAGCCAGACGCTTCGACACCTTGCTCAGCTCGATGTCGATGATCTTCTTGAGGTTGTCCTTGGTCAAGCTGCGGAAGACGATGATATCGTCCACGCGGTTGAGGAACTCGGGCCGGAAGTTGCGTTCCATCTCGGCCTTGAGTTTCTGCTTCATGCCCTCGTAGGTGGCTTCCTCATTGCGCCGTGCGGCGGCGTGGATGCCGAACTCCTGACGCCCGGCGATCTGCTCGGCGCCGATGTTCGTCGTCATGATGAGGATGGTGTTCTTGAAATCGATGGTTCGACCGACATTATCGGTGAGCCGACCTTCTTCCATGATTTGCAAGAGCATGTTCCACACTTCCGGATGGGCCTTCTCGATTTCATCGAGCAAGACCACACTGTAGGGCCGACGGCGAATCTTCTCGGTCAGCTGGCCGCCCTCTTCGTAACCGATGTAGCCCGGCGGCGCACCAATCAAGCGGCTGACGTTGTGCTTCTCCGAGTATTCGGACATATCGATCTGCACCAGGGCGTTCTCATCGCCGAACATGAAGTGAGCCAGCCGCTTGGCCAATAGCGTCTTGCCGACGCCCGTAGGTCCGGCGAAGATGAAGCTGCCGATGGGCCGCTTCGGATCTTTCAATCCGGCCCGGCTCTTGCGCACCGCCTTGGCGATGGCGTTGATGGCCTCGTGTTGGCTGACGACCTGCTTGTGCAGTTCCTCCTCCATGTTGAGCAGCCGTTGCGTTTCGTTGTCCTCCAAGCGTTTGAGTGGCACGCCGGTCATCTTGCTGACAACCTCGGCGATCACTTCTTCATCAACAACGCCATCGATCTCCTTGGACTTTTCGCGCCATTCGCGGGTGATGGATTCCTTCTTTTTCTTGAGTTTGTCGGCCTGGTCGCGCAGATGGGCGGCCTTCTCGAAGTCCTGCTCGGCCACGGCGGCTTCTTTTTCCTGATTGAGCTGCTCAATCTGGGCGTCGATTTCCTTCAGGTCCGGCGGCCGCGTCATGGCCTTGAGCCGCACGCGCGCTCCAGCCTCATCGATCACGTCGATGGCCTTGTCGGGCAAGCAACGGCCGCTGATGTAGCGATCGGACAGTTCGACGGCGCTTTCCAGCGCTTCATCCTTGATCTGCACGCGGTGATGCGCTTCGTAGCGGTCGCGCAAGCCGCGAAGGATTTCGATCGTTTCCTCCTTGGACGGCGGATTGACGATGATCTGTTGGAAACGGCGTTCCAGAGCACCGTCTTTCTCGATGTACTTGCGGTACTCATCGAGGGTAGTAGCGCCAATGCACTGGATCTCACCGCGCGCCAGGGCCGGTTTGAGCACGTTGGAAGCGTCGATGGCCCCCTCCGCGCCGCCGGCGCCGACCAGCGTGTGCAGCTCGTCGATGAACAAGATAGTGTTCCGCGCCCGGCGCACTTCGTTCATGACGGCCTTGATGCGTTCCTCAAATTGGCCGCGATACTTGGTGCCGGCGACCATCATGGCCAAATCGAGCACGACAATGCGGCGATCGCGCAACAGCTCCGGCACGTTGGCATCGACAACCAGCTGGGCCAGCCCTTCGACGATGGCCGTCTTGCCCACGCCCGCCTCGCCCAAGAGCACGGGATTGTTCTTGGTACGGCGGCTGAGCACTTGAATCACGCGCTCGATCTCGTTGTGCCGGCCGATGACGGGATCGAGCTTGCCCTGGCGGGCCAATTCGGTCAAATCGCGGCCAAAGCTGTCCAGGGCCGGCGTTTTCGACTTGCCCTGTTTCTGACGTTCACCCGTGCTTCCGCCGCTGCTTTCTTCCGTCGCCATGTTGTGCCCCAGTAAATTCAGGACTTCCTCACGTACGTCTTCCAACTTTAGCCCCAAGTTCATGAGAACTTGGGCGGCCACTCCTTCCTGCTCGCGGAGCAAGCCCAAGAGCAGGTGTTCGGTGCCGACGTAGTTGTGGTTGAGGTTCCTGGCCTCTTCTATGGAGTATTCGATGACTTTTTTGGCCCGTGGCGTCTGCGGCAATTTGCCCATCGTCACCATGTCCGGGCCGGATTGTACAATCTTCTCGACTTCCAGGCGAATTTTGCGTAAGTCGATGTCGAGGTTTTTCAGGACGTTGGCAGCAACGCCTGAACCCTCCTTGACCAGTCCCAGGAGGATATGTTCGGTGCCAATGTACTCGTGGTTGAAGCGCTGGGCCTCCTGGTTGGCCAGCTGCATTACTTTACGAGCACGGTCGGTAAAACGTTCATACATCCGATAGTCTCCCCGCTGCTTTCTTCAACGCCTTTTCGGCATCGCCGAATTCTGTTGCGAGCACGGTTAGGAAAACGTTCTGTTCTGCTCAACGCCTTCCGGCGTCACGGAATTCTCACCGGGACAAGGGTAGCAGAAAGGTGTGGCTTTGTTAGTAGCGCCCCCTGGCCCTATCAAATTGTAGTGAGAAAAGCGCAACAAATCAATCCAGGGAAGTGCGCCCGTGTCCCTCCATGCTCCACTCGCCGCACCACAGCCACCAGGAATGCCCTTCGACCGCCAAGGCCCCAACGTATCCCCTGCCTGGAGATAGGCCCCGCAGCGACCAGCGCTGCGCTTCTTGCGGATCGTGCTGCGTAGCCAACAAGACGGCCGGCTCATCGGGATGCAGGGATACGTCGAACTGATCCAGCGGCAGCGACAAGCCTTTCCCCTGGGCCTTGATGTAGGCTTCCTTGCGCGTCCAACAGTGAAAAAAGGCTTCCCGCCGCAGCTGCGGCGGCAGCGACCGCAACACAGCTGCTTCGCGCGGCGAAAAAAAACGCTCAGCCAACGGTTCGCCATCCTGTTCCATGTCCCGAAGGCGCTCCACATCGACGCCGATTTCCCGGCCACGCGAAATCGCCAAGAGGGCCAAGCCGTGCGAATGCGAGAGATTGAAACGCAGATCGTTTGCGTTGTTCTCTTCCGCCAGCCGAGGTTTGCCGTAGTTGCCGTAGGCGAAGCGCACCTCTTCCGGATGGCGCGCCAGGTAGCCGGCCAGGAGAATGCGCATGGCAGCGCGAGCGACAACGAAATGACGGCGATCGTTCTCGAAATAAAAACGCTCGGCCCGTCGCCGTTCGTCCTCCGCCAGGATTCCCCGCAAGCGCGGCAGCAACGAATCACTGACTTCCAGAGCGATGCGCCAGACGTGTACAGCGTCTGGCGTCAGCGGCGGCGGATGCGTAGCTGGCTGCCATTCGGAATGCATGGCGCAGTTTCCTTCATTTCCAGACCGCATACAGCGTCATGGCCTGATAATCGCGGACGAAGCCGGCTGCTTCCAGCAATTCACGGCCTTCCGTGGAGGTGACGGGGCGGCCATTCCACTCTTCGACGGTCAATTTGTGTCGTGTCGTCGGGCCGCGGCGGCTGGCGAGAATGCCGGGCAAACAGGCGACAGCAGCAGCGGTCTCCTCACGGCTGGCGCTGGCCAGCGCAGTCAAGCGTTTGCCATGTTGCTCGATGAGCAGCACGGGCCGACCGGCACGGAGGACGAGCCAATTGCCTGGACGGCGCAGCAGCGGGCGCGTGCCGCCGTCGAGCAGCGGGATATCGAAAGGAGCGCCAGAGCCATAGAGATTGGCCGGGTCCATGCTGTGCAGCAATACAGCCGGCGCCGTTGCGGTGGAGGGAACGTGCCGTTCTTGGAGCTGCTGCGCCGCTTCCGGCAAGGCGAACTGTGCTCCGGACAATCCCTCGACGAAGTAGCCGCGCCGCACCTGGCCGGCCAGCTCCATGCGGCTGAAGACCTCGTAGAGCACACGCCACGGCAGCAGCCACGGATCGAGCAAGGCCAACTCGCGGGCCACGATGCCATAGCGCTGCAGGAGGAGCGATGCCTGTACGACGGCGTGCGCCTCCGGTTCGGGTTGGCCCCAGGGTAGGACCGACCAGCGTCCCTCCGGTCGCTGCGGCGCGCGCCTCGGCGAGCGGGGTCGCGTCAGCGCCCCGAGATCGTTCACTCGGGGCACTAACGCGGCCTCGCTCGCCGAAACCTCTTTACGACGAATCACGTCATAATGATCGTTCGTCACCAAGCAGCGCCGCATCAACAGGCCCAGAGCGCCGCGCGCCGCGCCAGGAGACATGCCAAGGTCCGCGGCCACGTCGGTCAGAAAAGAGGCCCCGCGGCTGTGCAGATGATCCAAGACTCGATTGGCGTCTTCGGTCAATGCGACCGCATCGGTGCTTGCCGGTTGAGGAAGTTGGCGTAACATTTCGCGGCGGAAAAAAGCGATACACCCCCATTCGCCCTCTTCATTCGCCGTTGCCCGACATACCCATGTCCCCTCGCCGCTGGCGATCCATTCGTCGAGCCAACGCGGCTGATACTCCGGCACTCGCGCCGGCAGCACCGTTTGCTCCCACAATTCGGCATCCAGTGGCAAACCCTGCAAGCGCTCTAAAATATCCGCTAATCCTTCGCGGCCGCCGCGCCGCTTGTACGGATGGACCCCCTGCCAGCGCAACAGGAAATCGGCGAATTGCGGCGGCGAACAGGTGACGACCTCGCGGCGCAAAATGCCAAGGCTGCCGCGCTGCACCTGTTCCAGGTTGGCGGGATCGGAAAATACAACACTCTCGCCTTGCGGAGCGGACACAGCGACGACGCGGCCGGCACAGGCCCATTCTTCCAGTTGCCGCTGTGCCCAGGCCGGATCGAACGGATAGCGTGCTAGCACATCGGCCAATCCAACCAGTGCATGGGTAGTCAAAAAGCGGTGCAGAATCGCTGCCCCCGCGCTCTGGCGCTGCTCGGCATTAGCGTTGTTGCCATCCAAGGCGAATGCTTGCCGATATTGTTCCGCATGTTCAGCCGAGACCCAGCGAGGGCCGCCCGCCAGTTCGAGACAACAAGCAAGCCCTTCGCGTTGGAGTTGCTCCAGGAAAGCAGCCATCGGCCCTTCCAGTTCCTTTGGCGTCAAATCGCCCAGACGCCGCAGCCATTCGGCCATCTCCGTCGCTGAGCGCGGCGGTTGGCCGACGCCGCGCAGCCGCCGCTCCACTTGATGCACCGCCCGCGGATCAAGCAAATGCTCCTGGCTCTGCGGCGAAACCAGCTGTTCGAGTAATTGCCGATCGAGAACGTGCGAACGGTCGCCATTGGCTTGCACCTGGTCGTACTGATACATGAACGCGGCAGTGAATGAGAACACCAATCCCGCGGCGAACGGCGACGGCGTCTCAGCCCGGCGCGTCACTACTTTGATGCGCCCAGTCTGAATGTCAGCGAGCAACTGCCGTACACGCGGCACATCGAGATGATCGTGCAGACATTCGCGGAACGTCTCGACAACGATGGGGAAGTCCGGATGCTGGCGAGCCACTTGTAGCAAATCGCGGCCGCGCAACCGTTGCAGCCACAGCGGCGCTCGCCGTCCCGGCTGCACCCGCGGCAACAACAGCGCCCGCGCCGCATTCTGCCGGAAGCGCAGAGCAAACAAGGCGCTGTCGGCCAATTCGTCGAGGATCAGCCCCTCCACATTTTCCGGCGTTAATCCTGCGAACAGATCGAGGATCGGCTCGTCGGTGTCGGTCAGGCGAAGGAGGATGCCGTCGTTGTGATGCAGGCATTGCGGCTGATAACCCAGGCGTTTGCGCAAGTGCGCCTCCAGGGCCAGCCGCAGCGCGAAATGCAGACGATGGCCGAACGGGCTGAGGAGAATCACCTGCCAATCGCCCAGTTGATCGCGCGACGCTTCGAGAAAGAGCGTGCGATCCGTTGGCAGACAGCCGGTTGCTCGCAACTGCCGCTCGACGTGATAGCGGACATTGCGGGCCGCATTTCGGTCGAGAAAGAATTCGCGCTCCAGCCAATCGAGACATCCCGGTTGATCGAGACGTTCGCCCAATTCACGGAGAAACGCTCCTAGAGCATGGCCGAGATCATAGCTGCGGCCCGTGTTTTCGCCGCGCCAGAACGGCACGATCGCCGGCGCTCCCTCTGCCGGCGTCACAATCACACGATCTGCTTCGATGCTTTCTATACGCCAAGCATTGGTGCCGAGCAGAAACACATCGCCGACGCGCCTCTCATAGATGAATTCCTCATCCAATTCCCCAATCCGGGTCCCGTTGCTGGTGTAGGCAGCGTATTGGCCGGTGTCCGGAATAGTGCCGCCGCCCACCAGCGCCATCTGCCGGCTGCCCGGCAGCGCCAACAAACGATTATGAACACGGTCCCAACTTACGCGCGGATGCAGCGCGGCTAGAGAACCTCGCGCTCCACCCCAACCCTCGGCTCGCCCCCCCCCCCCCCCCCCCCCCCCCCCCGGGGGGGGGGGGGGGGTGTTTTCCCCCCCCCCCCGGGGGGGGGGGGG